>WNGQ01004935.1_pt2 | contig 13904 bp, 8 predicted proteins | sample 5407661 | NCBI WGS metagenome assembly WNGQ01 (sample SAMN13153382, study PRJNA577476) | soil metagenome | isolation source: 60 cm soil or saprolite under Garry oak tree replicate 2 | place: USA:California | collected 2016-06-15
CTGCGTGACGAGGAAACCATCAGAGCTATAGGCGTATTCCCAGGGTATAACATCGAGGTCCTTGTCGGGGGTGACGAGCAGAATGCGCTCTGGCATAATCTCAAGTGCATGACGTGCTACTGTTCCAGATGGGAATAAAGTGAGATAAACAGCTTTGCCAAAAGCCACGGGGTCGTCAATTGGTTGCGATAGCTCTTTTTCCTGGCTCAGAATAAGCGTTCGCAAATCAAACGTGTGGGAACGTTGACCGTCACAGGTAACGCTGATCTCCTTCTCGTTTTGGTGCACAAGGGTTAGTTCCATGAAGTTCTCCCTCCATACCCTCGATTCATCATTCCCTCTCTAATGGGTATTGGTTACGCATTTGTATCGGGCGCTAGTTCATCACTACTCATAGCCTTGTAGCTATGATGATGGACGTTCCACAATTGCCTGCCATGTTTTCGCATATATACCCTTCAAACCTTCTCCCAACCCTGTAGGGTTGCCGCCTGCATTCAGAAGCCCGATGACGGCGTCGAGCAATGTTACCAGGTGACGAATGCCCTGGGCGGTTGCCTGATTGCGCATCTCAGCGAGATTGTTGCGCCACTCGCTGCGCTGGTTGGAGGAGGGACCGAGAACTGCAAGTGTGTTGTTGATGATGAAATCGAAGAGACGAGGGTCAACGCCACCAGTTTCTACTGCGACAGCAATGGTTTCCCAAGCCTGGCGATAGATGCCGTGCAGGTCGTGACCTAGTTGCGAGAGATCTTTCTCAAACAAAGCTAACTGAATAGTACGGATGAGAGCCTGCATGCCCTCGTCTATCGTCTCAGTGGCCTGTGCGGTGAGATACTGTGCATGCGCCAGCTTCTGCTGCGGGCTGCCCAACAAGGCCGCAATGCTGCGGGGAATCAGCTCAGAGCCAAAGGGGAGGACATCCTTGTGTGGTCCGCCTGCTGCGATGCCAGCCTGGATCGCGTTGAGCGCATCTGTATAGGGATGTCCTTCTGGTAGGGAAAGTGCCTGACCATCGAGAACAGCCAGGATCGCAAGGAAGAGTTCGGCACCCTGTGACTGGTTGGAGTTTTGCGCTTTCTGCAATGTCTTGGTCATCGTCTCTCGCCATTCATCCCGTTTCTCAGGCATCACCGTCATCACGGTAACAGTGTTGGAAACTATGACCTTCAGTTGCTCTGACGAGATGTGACTCTGTTCATCCGATGGGCCTGCCTGCACTTTACGTAGCCAGTCGGGCTGGGGCTCACTCATCACCTGTTCCCAGAGTGTATCAAACTGTGCAGTGCCGAGGACCTTGCCTTTTATAGATATGAGCAACTGCTGCATGATCTGCGCATCGTAGGCGAAACCATGTTGACTCAGGCCGTTGTAAGCTTCCCAGGCCATGGGCAAGGCGCGACGATGTTCACCCTGTTGGAGCAAGAGCTGGCAGAAGTTCGCTTGCGCCACGGCCACGCTGCGCAAATCACCCAACTCTTGATATGTGCGCAGGGTTTGTTCATAGAGGACCAACGCCTTTTGTGATTTGCCAAGTTTCTGCAGTACATCTGCCTTCGCATGTTGTGTCACGGCCACACCTCGGAAATCCCCTAATTGCTGTGTGGTGTGCAAGGACTGCTCATAGAGCGCCAGGGCTTCCTGCGGCTGGCCTAGCTGCCGCAGTACATCTGCTATTGCATGTTGTGTCGCGGCCACACTGCGCAGATCGCCCAATTCTTGATATGTGCGCAGGGTTCGTTCATAGAGGGCCATCGCCTCCTGTGGTTTACCCTGTCGCCTCAGTACATCAGCCATCGCACATTGCGTCGCCGCTATTTCACGCACATCGCCTAACAGTTGTTTGGTGCGCAGGGCTTGTTCATAGAGCATCAGGGCTTCCTGCGGCTGGCCCAGTTGGCTGAGCACAGTCGCCATCGCACCTTGCATCACGGCCACACCTCGGATATCCCCTAATTGCTGTGTAGTGCGCAGGGCTTGTTCATAGAGCACCAGGGCTTCCTGCGGCTGGCCCAGTTGGCTAAGCACAGTCGCCATCGAAGCTTGTGTCACCGCCACGCCTCGGAAATCCCCTAATTGCTGTGTGGTGTGCAAGGACTGCTCATAGAGCGCCAGGGCCTCCTGCGGCTGGCCTAGCTGCCGCAGCACATCTGCCATGGCGTGTTGTGTTTCTGCCACTTCTCGGATATCCCCTAATTGCTGCTCAGTGCGTAGCGCTTGCTCATAGAGCGTCAGGGCTTTTTGGGGTCCGCCCATCTGACTGAGCACTTTCGCCATCGAAGCTTGCATTGCTGCCGCCTCTCGGATATCCCCTAATTGCTGCTTGGTATGTAAAGCTCGCTCATAGAGCTCCAGAGCTTCTTGGGGTCTGCCCATCTGACTCAGCATATCTGCCATCGCACCTTGCATCACGGCCACGCCTCGGAAATCCCCTAATTGCTGTGTGGTGTGCAAGGACTGCCCATAGAGCGCCAGGGCTTCCTGCGGCTGGCCTAGCTGCCGCAGCACATCCGCCATCGAAGCTTGTGTCACGGCCACTTCTCGGATATCCCCTAATTGCTGCTTGGTATGTAAGGCTTGCTCACAAAGCGCCAGGGCTTCCTGCGGCTGGCCCAGTTGGCTGAGCACAGTCGCCATCGAAGCTTGTGTCACCGCCACACTTCGCACGTTTCCCAACACCTGGTTGAGTTCTAGTGCCTGTTCATATAAGGCAAGAGCGCGTCGATTCTGACCAAGCCGCTGGTAGGGTGTAGCAAGATGATAGGCCAGGGAGCTTCTGCCAACAGGCGAGAGATAGTGCAAGGCGGCCTCCAAATCTGGCAGGCTCTGGCGTACCAGGTAGCGTATCAGCGAGCTTTGATCATACCCTCCTTCGGACTGGTATGACTGTCGTGCCAGTTGATCAAACACCTGCCCGTAACGCTCCAGCACATCTGCATCCAGATCTGACAGGTGATGCTGGCTGTACCAGCGCAGCATCGGGTGCAGGGCCAGAAGGGTCAGTTCCCCTTCCTGGAAGGTCCTGGTATCCCTATTCAGCAGGCCCAGGCGCACCAGGTTCTGCAGGTGAAGTGGGACCTGTTCTTCGTTGTCCAGTATATACGCGGCATATTCAGGGGGAAACGGAGCCTGGAAAAGGCTTACGGCGTCGAGGACCTGGCGTTGTTGTGGCGTTAAACGCTTGACGCTGTAGGCCATACAGGCATAGAGCGTCTTCTGCCGTTCGAGGTCTTCCAGGCTGGTGGGTGTGGTTTGCTCTGCTCGCTCCAGTTCTATTTCGATATGTGTCAAGAACGTGGTCAAATCGGTAGCAGTCTCGTCGGCGAAGCGACCGGCTAGCAGTCGGATACTCAGGGGATGACCCTGCACGCGCTGGCTGAGCGCAAGACGCGCAGCCGGTGGAGCAAGATGCTCCCGGTCGGTGGGCAAGAGCGCGAGAAAGAGGTCCGCCCCGGCCTCATTGGTGATGCCGGACACCTCGACGACGTGGCAGTCGCCCCAGTCTGAAGGTGGGACGATACGCGAGGTCAACAGGACCGCGCCATCACCCTCTCGCAGGCGACTAATAAAGGTGGCCAGAGATTTTGCGGCGGGATCATCCTGTCGCTGGGCATCGATGAGGGTTTCGATGTTGTCGAGCACGAGCAGGGAGCGATGATGTGTGCGCCATTGGAGGATGGCCTGTTGCAGTTCCACAGCTGTAGGATACCGTGCAGGGTCAAGCCCATAGAAGCGGGCCAGGCGGTTGAAGAAGCGATCGGCAAACGTTTCGTTGACTGTGCACCGGTCGTCAGCATCGAGCCGGGCAAAGGTCTCGAAGGAGCAGGCGAGGACACGATCGGCAAAGTAATAGCTGACGCGCTCGGCAACGGCGCGTGCCAGGGCCGTCTTGCCGATGCCACCGAGCCCGTGGAGCAGGACAAAGCCGCGAGCGCCAGGCGCGAGCAGGAGATCGAGCGCCGCGCTGATCTCTTCGCCACGGCCAACGAAATGCGTCGCTTCTGGGAGCGCAGAGAGGTCAAAGGTCTTCTGCAAGCGTTCGGGATCGGGCTGTATGGTGGGTTGCCCATCCGTAAGCTGGAGCAGCGGTGCCGGTTGCTCGCGCATGCAGGTGTAGAGGACGGGGATACCTGCCAGCCAGGACGGGTTATGCAGTTTGCCAGGCTCTTCCAGGGCACGGCGGGTGTGCATGACCGCATCTTCGACGCTGTGCCCCTGCAAGAGGAAATCATAGAGTGCCTGGCTGAGGACCAGCGCGGCATCATCCGGCAGGAAACACTGCATGCCCAGGGCATAGGGAAAGCCACGACACACGAGCGTCCGGGCAATGTTGCCGAACTCGGTGGAAGCTACGATGGCGGAAAGACAACTGTTGAGCACGACCAGGAGGATTTGACCACTCAGGGAATCGGCGAAATCAGCGGCATCGACCAGGTGCCTACGAGCACGGGCGTCCTCAAAGCTGAGGAAGGCTTTGCCATCCTGGCCGCTGCTATGGCCCATAAAGTGAACGATCGAGGTACGCTGGCGGCTCAGGGAGCACTCCAACCGGCTGCGCGTGGGCGGGCGGACGCGCCTGACGGTAAGCGCCCTTGGGGGCATGGTAGTAGAGACGGCCTGGACCAGGTTTTTCCATTCGCGTTCGACATCGAGCACACGCGTTTCGTCGACGGGCGAGACGGGGATGGCGACGATCTCCAGGGCGCCGGTGAAGGAAGATCCAGCCTGACGTTGTGCCTCGGCGACGCTGGAGATGCTACGCACGAAGTTGAGGCGGGAGACGAGCAACTTGTCATTGCTATCGCGGAGATACTCCCAGGGGTTCGCGGCGACCAGGGGGTCATCGGCAAGCAGCACGAGGCGCTCACCTGCGGGTAGATCGGAGAGCAGGGCACGGAACTGCTCATCAGGGAAGGTCTTGTCAAACAGGTCTCGCCCGTAGGCGGGAGCATCGTCATAGATACGCTGCCAGGTGGATGCATCAGGGACAACGTCTCCCAAGGGAATGGACACCGTGTGCTCACCAAGCGTCACTGTGAGCGTGGTGCCTGTACGTTGCAGCATGAGCTCTGGCATGCGTTGTACCTTTCGTTAGAGGTTCCAGATGATGACAATGAGCAGGGCTGCCAGGGCGACCGCGCCCAGAGCGAAGAGGAGGTTGGCTATTTTGAGCCAGAGTAGTTTGTGCTTAATCATACATTGCAGTTCTGCGGCGTTCCTGGTCATGTTGTACCTATAGCGTCGGTAGGAACGTGCCTGCGTCGCCCAGATGGCTGACCCAATCGAGAGAAGGAAACAGACGAGCGAAACAATCACCATGACTTTGGCTGGCGAATTCCCCTTGAGATAGGGCGGCGGGAAGTTGTTGCTCAAGATTGAGATGCCAAACAGGACACCGAGAAAGGTGGCAATGCGTTCAATGAGGCTTTTGCCTGAATCATCGAGCGTATCAAGCTGCTTGCTCGCGATATCGTCAAAGACGGTGCTGACCCGCTTGCCCTCTTCTGATGGCGCTTGCGAATCATAGATGGGGATCTGTTGCTGCTGTTGTTGATCACTCATTTATAGCCCTCGCAATCGACGGGAACCATCATTTCTTCTCCACACTGTTCACACTTGAGGACGAGTTCATCCAGTTCTTTCCCGGCACGTTGTGTGAGTCTACGGACAATAGTTGACTGTGCCAAGCAGACACGTCGTTTATCAAAGTAGGTGATATGCCCGTTCTTACAGCGCACGCCGAAAATGTGGCGCGATTCGCCAGGCCGCAAGGGCGGGGGTTGCGCTACACCTTTCTTCGCATCGGCATCGAGCACCTCCTGGGCCTTGTCGCGCACACCCATCATGAGATCATTGTGCGCCAGATATTCCAGGAGAGCAAGGACAGCTTCGCGGTGTTCATCTCGCCTGAGCATCTCGGCAGCATGGTCGATGGCCTCTTTGCGGATGCGGATGAACTCGTGCGCCGCCTTTTCGGAAAGCGCAATGAGTGGGTCTGTACTCTGTGAGGGCGGAAAATCTGGCTGTGCTGTGAGTGAGGCAGCCACATCCGTGCAAGGAGCTTGACTGGTGATGGTAGTATTCACAATCAAGGTATTGAGAAGGCCATTGCTATCAATCACAACTGGTACAATCGGCTTTTTCAACTGTTGCGCAAAGAGGATTTGTCGCTCTACCCACTCTGATTGTGCGGCACTGCTGCTCCAGACAAGGACAACGGCTGCGCTGCTCAGGATGACGTTTTCGATGGTCCTGGGATACAGGATAGATTCTATGATGAGAGATGTCGGTTCGCGCCAGGTGGTGTAGCCTTTAGTTTCAAGGCCCTGGCGAATGTGTTCTGCACAGTCAGCATCTTCTTTAGTGTGAGAAACGAAGATAGCAGGCATGAATGAATTCCTCCCATAAGTATTACTCATGGTTCGGCCAAAAAGTGACAAGATTTTGCAAATGCGGTAAGCTGTCGCCATGACAGAACAGGTAAGTGTTACGACAGAACGAGTGGACGATCTTCCGCTCTTGTTGTCCCACAGTGACAAGATGGGTGTACCAGAGTTGCTGGATGAGTACTTCAAGCCGCATGGTAACTGGGAGGGAATGAGCCTGGGCTGGACGACAGCCATCTGGTTGACCCACATCGTGTCGGAAGGGGATCATCGGATGAATCAGGTGCAAGGCTGGGTGGCCCATCGGGTGCAGACCCTGTCCATCTGTACCGGGCAAGAAGTCAGTGAGCGAAGCTTTCGCGATGACCGCCTGGCCCTGGTGCTGGATGCGTTGAGCGATGAGCAGAAGTGGCAGCAGTTTGAGACGGCGTTGAACCGACAGCTCATCCGGGTGTACGACCTCAAGCCCAAACGGGTGCGGGTCGATAGTACCACGGTCAGTGGGTATTGGACGGTGACCGAAGAGGGGCTGTTCCAATTGGGGTACAGCAAAGACCACCGTCCCGACTTGCCGCAACTCAAGGTGATGCTGTCGGCCTTGGATCCATTGGGGCTGCCGGTCGCGACACAGGTCGTGTCGGGGGAACGAGCCGACGATCGGCTGTATCTTCCGGCCATTGCTCAGGTGAGCCAGAGCCTGAACGCCCACGGGTTGCTCTACGTCGGGGATTGCAAGATGGCCGCCCTGGACACCCGGGCGTATCTGGAGGCCCAGCAGGACTACTATTTGTGTCCGCTGGCGGCCAAGCAGATGCCAGAGGAGGTCTTGGACGAGTACTTGCAGCCGGTGTGGGCAGGCGAGCAAGCCTTGACCCCCGTCTGGCGTGAACGGGAAGCGGGCCAGCCTGAACCGGTGGCTGAGGGATACGAGAGACGGGTTACGCTCTCGCGCGAGGTAGCAGGAAGGACGATCAGTTGGACGGAACGGCAGCTGATCGTGCGTTCCCACAAGCTCGCCACGGCTGCGACCGCAGCCCTGCACGCCCGTTTGGCCAAAGCCCAGGCCGAGCTGGAAGGGCTCAATGAGCACAAACAAGGCAAAAAACGCTATGCGGATGGGCCTGTGTTGCAGCAAGCCGCCCAGGCCATCCTCAAGCAGCACCAGGTCGACGGATTGGTGCAGGTGAGTATCGAAGAACAGGTGCAAGAGCGACCCGTGCGGGCCTATGGGGACCGTCCTGCTGCCGTGCGGGTCCAACGCACCCTGAGCTTGCACGCGACCGTCGATGAACCGGAGGTCGCGAGAGCGGCGCGCCGCTTGGGATGGCGCGTCTATGTCACCAATCACCCCACAACGGGGCTGTCCTTGGAGCAAGCGGTCTTGGCCTACCGTGAAGAATACCTGGTGGAGCATGGCTTTGGACGCTTGAAAGGCAAACCGCTCTCGCTCTCGCCCATGTATGTCCAGAGTGACCAGCGCGCGACTGGTCTGGTGCGCTTGCTCTCTATCGGCTTGCGCGTCTTGACCCTGCTGGAGTTCCAGGTGCGCCAACGGTTGGCTGACCAGCAAGAACACTTGGCAGGGTTGTATGCGGGCAATCCCAAACGGACGACGCAGCGTCCCACAGCTGAAGCGTTGTTGGGAGCTTTTCAAGGGATTCATTTGTCTCTCGTCACGCTGGGGCAGCAGCTTCACCGGCATCTCACTCCTTTGTCAGCCTTACAACAGCGCATCTTATCCCTGTTGGACTTTTCGTCCGGTTTGTATGACCAGCTTCTGTGCTGAATTTCCAAAACCTCTCTGAAAATGACCGAACCATGAGTATTAGGTACGCTTTTTGCGTTTGCCTTTCGTCTGCTTGATTTTTCCCCCTTTGCCCTTTCTACTGGATGCCCCGTCTTTTTGCAACCTACTTCTTTTGATACCTTTCTGTAGTGTTAGTGGCTCCCTTGCAGGAGAATTGACCTGGGTATTTGCGCGTAGAGAAGTTAGGAATTGTTGTAAAGAGTCAACAGTTTGTCCTCCTATCGTTTGAGGAAGGTTGGCATCAACGAGTACACCAATAGCCTGCACAGTACGAGCAATTGCTTCCTGTACACAGTCGAGATGGCGATATGACACAAATGCCATACTGGTAAGAGTGGTGGCTTCACTTGCCCGGTCTCCTACCTCTTGCCAAATAGGTAAGGCCTGTTCATAGAGCTTAAGAGCCTCCAAATGTTGTCCTACAGCAACATACATGGCGGCCATATCATTGAGGGTGGTAGCTTCGCCACTACGGTCTCCTAGCTCTTTTGTGATTAGTAAGACTTGTTTATACAATTGTAGAGATCGATCTGGTCGCTTCATGACATAATATGCACTCGCTAGATTGTTGAGGATAAATATTTCATTAACCTTGTCTTTCATTTCTTGTACAATAGGCAAAGCTCGTCCATATAACTGCACTGCTTGCTTTGTTTGTCCCGTATCCTGATATGCTTCAGCCATCCTACAGAGAATTCTCGCTTCCATAGCACGCTCCCCATCCTCTCGTGCGATATGTAGAGTTCGTGTCAACAATTCCAACACCCGACTGGGTTGATTTGCCCTCTGATATATCTGGACCATCTCATTGAGAGTTGCATATTCTCTATTACGATCTCCTATTTCCCGCATAATGGTCATAGCTTGTTCAAGTAACTCTAACGCTTTCTCAAACTGTTCTAAATCTTTATATACTTTTCCCATGAGGCTTAAAGTGGTCGCTTCATTTATCCTATCTCCCATTTCTCGCCTTATGATTAAAGCTTGCCAATATAGTTCAAGAGCTTGCTCCATCTTCCCCATATCCCGGTAAACCGTTCCCATGTTATTCAGAACGTAGCCCTCGCCTAATCGCTCTTCTACTTCTCGTTTAATAGGCAAGGCTTGTTCATACCGCTTCAAAGCTTGCTGAGGCTGCCCCAAGTCCGAGTACATCGCTCCTATGTTATTAAGTATAGCTGCTTCCCCTGCTCGATCTTTTACCTCTAACATGATCTGTAGAGCCTGTTCATATAGTTCCATCGCCTGCTGGTGCTTTCCTGTATTCCCAAGCCCTAGTGCTATGTTAGTAAGCACAGCAGCTTCACTTGCCCGGTCACCTACCTTCCGCAGGATAGATATGGCTTGTTCATCCAGTTCGAGAGCTTTCTTGGGCTGCCTCATGTCGTAGTACACTGCAGCCATGTTATTGAGAGCTTGCCCCTCCAAGCTTTGATCCTGTCCTTGCGCGATCTCCAACGCATGTTCGAGTGATCTTAATCCGCGCATAGGATCTCCTAGCCGATGCAGAATCCGTCCCCAATGCAACAGGTAATAGCCTTGCTGTATACCTGCAACGTACTCTTTCCCTCGCTCAAGATCCTCACGAGACTGCTGAGCAATAGTCACTGCTGCAGTGCTTCTGTCGAGTTCATCATATATTCCATTCACTAGACCTGCACATATTGCTCCAAAGCGTGCTAGGAGTTCCTCTTGCGCATAATGTTGCTCTAACAAATGTTCCACATAGGGACGCATGATCGGTAATAAACGGTAGAACTGCAATATCCCCTCACGTACCGTGACCGTTTCGCGAACCAGGAGACCCCGTTGCCAGAGAATATAGAGGCGGTTTTGAAGGGGGAATGGATGTTCTTCGGTGTCCTTATGTTCCGGGTTGAAGATGGCAGCGGCTGCTTCTGCTAAGAAAGGGGCATGAAACACCCACAGGCCGCTGAGTAGAACTCGCAAGTTATCATCAAGGTAGCGCACACTCATCTCGATACAAGCATTGAGCGTGCGGTGACGATGCTCTGGACCGAGATACTTGTTTTCCGCCTCCGCCAACTGCGCCTCCCAGTCTTCGATAAAAGTACGGAGCGAGATGGGGCATGCGTTGAAGGCTCCACCGAGGAGACGCAGGCCAAGAGGATGCCCCTCCAACTTGCAGCTGAGTTCCTTCGCCAAGGCGAGTTCTATCTCGTTTGCTCGCTGAGGCGCGCTTTGCTGGAAGAGAATGGCACCCTCCTCTGGTGAGAGGCCGCCTAATTCGTGCGTGATTTCTCCGCTCCACCCTAGTGGCACTCGCGAGGTCACCAACATGCTGACAGATGGACCTGGTAGTTGTTGAAGGAACTGAGCTAACTGTATTGCCCGCACATGGTTGGCCTCCACAGCATTGATGAGAGTTTCGACATTGTCCAAAACGAGCAAGGTACGGCGAAGAACAAGTTGTTTCAGAACCTGGCGTTCTATCTCGTTGGGGTCGATCATCGTTTGCGCATCGATACCCAGGAATCGGGCTAGGTCGTTGATAAACAGCGCCTGGCTCGGTAGGTTTTCTAGAGAGGCGCTCCAGATCCCTCCAGGCCATGCGTAGGCAAAACGCTCGACTGCTTCTCGCGCCAGTGCGGTCTTACCCTGCCCGCCTGCCCCATGAATGGTCACAAGACGCGAACAACTATCACCGGTCAGAGCCGTGCCAAGCACTTTCAGTTCGTTGATACGCCCCTGAAATCCACCTTCTGCACGAGGTAGTGCACTGACCTCTATGTGCGGTTGATGTTCTTTGATGATAGGAGAACCTGCGAGAGCAGCAAAACCAGCGGCTGGTTGCGCGAGTGAGGTAAAGAGCACTGGCACACCGACAACCCAGGAATGTTGGCTATTGGCGAGGGTTAAGCGTGCCTGGAGCAGCGCCTCTTCAACGGGTGAACCATGTGCCAGATCGGTATAGAAGGTGCGCGAGAAGGCACGGGCATCATCGTCATGAATGCTGAAGCGCATGCCCAGGGCATAAGGGACCTTCTGTCGCACAAGGGCAGAGGCGAGATTACTGAAGATGGTAGGTCCAGGTGTTGCGCTGACGCAGGCATTGAGGGTGACCAGAAAGACGGTAGCGCGCACTCGCATCACGAACTCTCTTGCCGTCACTGGCTGCAAGTCGCCGTTGTCCTTTTCGAAGCACAGGACGGCCCCTGTCTCATACTGCCCACCGTGACCCATGAAATGCACAACACGATGGCGCTGGTTTGCCACCAGGCGGCGCACCTGCTCAACGGTTGGAGGGCGCGCACATTCGAGGGTGATGCTCTGAGGGATCTCTTGCACAATTTCTTTCAAGCGCAGCCATTCAGCATCAATGTCGAGAGGCTCTATTTGGTGGCTGAGTGGGTTGGAAGGAATGGCAACAATGTGCAGGCTGTTAGGTAGCGCTGGTGGCTCGATGCGTTGATCAGGCGGAAGGCCGCGCACAAAATGACACGACAGGACAAGGAAGTGCTCGACATCGTCAGCACCATAGAGACCATAGGCATATTCCCACGATATGGCATCAAGCGTGTCATCGGTGGCGATGAGCAGGATTCGTTCTGGCAGAGCATCGAGCTCACGCCGGGCAACGGTCTCTGTCGGGAACAAGGCTTGATAGACTGCTTTGCCATACGCGACCGGGTCATCGAGTGGTTGAGGCAGCCCTTGCTTGCCAGGGATGAGCGTACGCACATCAAAGGTGTGGGAGGCTTGACCATCACAGGTGACGAGAACCTGGGTTTCGCCCTGGCGTGCGAGGGTGAGTTCCATACAGGATTCTTCCTTCCTCCGTACCACGAAATCCTTAGGTCGTTCTTGTGCAGAAGGCAACGCCATACAAGCTCTGCATGGTTACTTAGAGAGATACATGTAAAAAGTTCGATCTTCCAATCAGGTAATGAATAATGCAGGCTTTTGCAGAGTATAGCAAGTTGATGAGCAAGGGTCAATACACTTTTGATCAAGATCTGTTCATTAAAAGCAAATTTGACTTTTCTACTCATTTAAACGAATGTTGCAAACATTCTCGGTTGAGAAACCCCATCTTGCGTGTTCGCTCTGATGGGGACGCTTCTGCTGTCGTTTTCATTGTCTCATCTGACCATGAGCCACTATGGCATGCTTCAAATAAAAAAGACTCTCTATAGTCAAGTCTTTTTGGACCAATTTGGGAAAAGCCCAAAGAATTCAGAGAAAGGGGAGAGGAGCAATGGCGGCAACTGGGCACAAGCCAGTAGTCCACACCGTTGGCTGGCGTGGCAGGATCAAGACGGCCCAGGTGGAAAGCGAACAAGCTACAAGTCAGTTTGTCTGTTGGGCACGAGCAGGTCAGAGCGGATCGCGCGATGCAGCTCTAAGCAGCTCTGCGCGCATGCTGCTGCTGTGCTTGCTCAAAGGTGGCAACCTCATAACAGCGGTGGTGCAGCCACATGGCAAAGATGATCCTGGTCCACACATTCGCCAGAGCGCGTACCGCCACCGTGTGACTTTTGCCTTCTGCCCGTTTTCTCTGGTAATAGGCTTGGGCCCACGGCTCACTTTGCGTCGTCTGCCAAGCAAACTGATGCAGGGCGTTGCGCAAGGGCTTGATACACGCCAGACGACGGTGTGCCTTGGAGTACGTCCCGCTTTGGAAGAGCACAGGCGAGGTCCCTCCCAGCGCTTGCAGACTGCTGGCATCCCGATAGCGCGAACGCTCATCGCCAATTTCAGCCAAGAGTCGGGGAGCCAGGCGTTGGCCTGCCCGTGGCAAGCTCTCAAACAGCTCATGGTCCTCATGGGTCAAAAAAAGGGTGTCAATCTCCTTGTCATACTGAGCAATTTGCTCGATCAGTGGCAAGAGTTGGTTCACCAGAACCAGCATCAAGCGCGATTTGGTGCGGGTCGTCACCGCATCGGCCTGCAAATGCGGCTGATGCATGCGCTCCACGATCTCTTGGGCAACGCTACGGGCGTGCTTGTGGGGTGGGGTAGGTGTGCAGGAACAGCAAAGTGCTCCTCTGGTGCAGTTTCCCAAACAGCTCCAGAGCCACTGGGTAATAGGCTTTGAGACAGGCCGTCAGTTGATTGACCAGACGGGTTTGCATCTGGATCAAGCTGTCCTGGTCGCGGGTCAGGGTTTTGAGCTCCGCTACCTTCTCACCGTCAGGGATGAGCCGGTGCAAATCCGCCAGGTCGGCTCGTCCAGTTTTGGCAAGCAGATACGCATCAATTGTATCCGTTTTGGCACCCGAGGCGGCTCTGCGGCGATCGACGGTGCGAGGATTGACTGGGTAGACTGGCCAGCCCTCCTCCAGCAGATGAGCAATCAGCAGACCATGGGTGGTCTCGATGATACAGGCCATCTCTTCTTTCGACGCGGTTCCAATGATCTGCTCCAAAAACGTATTCAGTTTGCTGAGTCCCGCCTTGGTGTGACTGACCCGAAGCGAGCCTCTCTTGTGACCTTTTTCATCAATCACCAAGACATCATGATGATCGTCAGCCCAGTCAATCCCGCTCTACCACATGAAACAGACTCCTTTCCGTATGTGATCGAGCCTTCGCAGACGTGCCCTTATACTAGGCGGCAGACCGCGCGACTCTCTCATGATCGGTTTAGCTCAGGAAGAGCGGAAGACAAAGGGCGAGCTTTTTGAATCGGTCAAGCCGGGTGGAGGAAGTAGCCTTTTGCCCTCCGTGTTCACTTGGTTCATCGAACA
>WNGQ01004465.1_pt1 | contig 13897 bp, 9 predicted proteins | sample 5407661 | NCBI WGS metagenome assembly WNGQ01 (sample SAMN13153382, study PRJNA577476) | soil metagenome | isolation source: 60 cm soil or saprolite under Garry oak tree replicate 2 | place: USA:California | collected 2016-06-15
TCACTGTTCTCTTGAGTCCTGAACAGGCCACAAGCCAATACTGAGGCTCTCCCGCTGCTTCCACCAGTCTACCCCATTCGGGGGCATCCCTCTGCGCGGCTCCTACCAAACTATTATATGAGCCAATGGAGAAGTCTATGAGTCGACTCTTCTCTTTTGGCTTCCCTGGGGGCTTCGCAAGGAAATGCCCCAAAAAACCTACCCTTGTAAAACAGCCCCCGCCCCTACAGAATAGAAATTCCTTTATTATGTACGTGCTAAAAACGTCTGCACGGCCTCTTCTGCGCATTCGATGTCCATTCCTTCTAACCAGGCGATGCGCTGGTCTTTGCGGAACCAGGTGAGTTGCCTGCGTGTGAAGTCGTGGATGGCGTATTTCAAGCGTTCGACCATCTCGGCTTCGCTGGCGAACTCGCCGCGCAACAGGCGGCTGATGTAGCGGTATTCCAGGCCCAGGCTGTCCAGGCGTTCATGAGTGATGCCCTGCGCGAGCAGGTGGCGCACTTCCTGTACCATGCCCTGCCGCATGCGTTCATCGACGCGCGCATCGATACGGCTGTAGAGCACTTGGCGTGGCCAGTTGATGCCGAGCAAAAACACGCGATAGAGTGGATCGGCGATACCACGCTGGTCTGAGAAAGGTTTGCCGGAGAGCAGGCAGACTTCGAGGGCGCGTATCACGCGGCGCGGGTTGTTGCGATCAATGCTGGCCGCGCTCTGTGGGTCTAAGGTTTCCAACTGCGCGAGGAGTTCGGAGAGAGGACGCTGCTCAAGCTGCGCTCGTAGTTCCGGCTGGGGTGCGATGTGCGGGATGTTCAGGTGATCTACGACGGCTTGAATATAGTGCGGCGAGCCGCCAACCAGCAAGGGCAGATACTCCCGCGCGAGGATGTCGTTGATAGCGGCGATGGCCTGCTGCTGGAAGCGCGAAACGGTATAGATTTCGGCCGGGTCGGCGATATCCAGCAAATGGTGCGGCACCAGCGCCTGTTCTTCGGGGGTGACTTTGGCCGTGCCGATGTCCAGGCCGCGATAGACCTGGCGCGAATCGGCGGACACTATCTCGCCGTGAAAACGCTGCGCAAGCGCGATACCGAGATAGCTCTTGCCAGATGCAGTTGGCCCAAGTACGACGATCAAGGGGGGAAGATGCTTGCTCACAGCGTTCATGTTCTGTATCAAGGAGAGGGCAGCTTTTGTTGAATCAGGCGGCGTATACGCAGCACCAACGCCACGCCGATACCAATACCGAGGGCGGCTCCGAAAGGCGCGAAACAGCCGTAGGAGAAACCGCTAGTAAGGGCGAATCCCAGGCTTCCGCCTACGACTACCGCCAGCGCGTACATGACCCAGGCCATACGAGTCATGAGCCAGATGCTGCTCTTGATAATCTGATCGCTCACGGCGGGAGCGGTTCCGGCGGTGGCTCCCGCAGCCGTTAACAGCAACATGACGAACAGTTGCAGCGGCGGGTGAGCAAGCGAGAGATTCTGCCAGATGATCTCGCCCAGACCCAGGAAGACCAGCGAGGTTACCAGGCCTGTGCAGACGCGATTGAGAAGGTCTCGATTCGTCCATGAACTGCCCCAGTTCACGATGACGGCGCCCAATGTGGCGAAGATCAGCATGCCCAGTAAGACAACGGTAAACCAGGGAGGGGCAAGCACGGAGACCTTTGCCAGGGGCGGGATATGCGCCAGCAAGAGGTAGGAGAATGCACCAGCCATGAACGAGGCTGCGAAGGTGATGCCGTGCTTTATCCAGACGCGTTGCCGGGGTGAGGCTTTCAGTATTTCCCACCCGCCGCTGCCGGGCGCGCCATATTTTGCCTTGAACTCGTCGTAGCGAGCACTTGTATATGGCGAATTCAGCAAGTTCTGGCCAGCCATCTGCATACCACCCGTCGAGGCTATGGCCAGGTCATCCTCATCATCGTCTATAGCAGCAGCAGATTGCGAAGATGGCACACCTGGGCGCGATGTGCCTGTACCTGTCTGACCGGTCCTGGATGTTATGGTCGATGTGGTGGATGTAATGTAGCCCAGCACATCCAGTTCTATCATAACGGGTATTTCGCGCTCGCTGTCATCGGGCTTGACGATAATGGTTCCGGTATAGTGGGTGGAACCACGCAGGCGTGTGCTATCCACGCGGATGCGCACAGGAGTACTCATGCCATCGAAGGTGGTGGCATCGGCAATGATCCACGACTCGACCGGGTGAATGGTGCCGCTGACCAGCGCGCCTCTTGCGCCGCTGATGGTCAGCAATACGGGAGCGGAAAGTCCCGGATAGACCTGGCCGAAATCGATGGTTTTGGGCCGCACGATCAGGTTCGTATCGGGGCTTCGTCCCAGGCCGATGCGACTATTGCGCAGACCGGGGATGCTCATGCGCAAGCTGGCACTGCTCTGCCCGTTACTACTGCTGTCCACCGCCTGTACTGCGCTCGTTGCGCGCGTGTGAGCATTTGGCCCCATCACGGTTTGCAAAAATTTGTTGACACCCATTTCGGGGTCGCCAACGGTGGCGCGAATACGTTTGGTGGTGCGCGCAAGGTCATTGGCCCCGATTTCTTGCAACCAGGATTCGATCTCGCCGGAGAAGAGATAGCTTCCAGCTTCTTCTGGATAGCGGGCGCAGAGTTCGGCCAGTTCTTCGGGTGTGGTGGCCTCGCCCCCATTTTCAAAACGGAAGGTGTCAATGCCGAGCAGGGCACGGCGGAAGACAACGATGCTTTCATAGCGGTCTTCTGGACTCAGAGACGTGGCTTTCTCAAGGGCGCGTGCGACAGGTGGTGAGACATACGGAAAGTTTTTATACACATCCGTCAGCCCGAAGCCCTTCTCGGATATGGAACAGGTCATTAATTGAAAGAGGGTCATGGCCAGCGAATAGATATCTGAGCGCTCGTCGGTCTGCGCCCCGCCGTATTGCTCTGGCGGCGCAAAACCGGGCGTGCCGAGCAACTGGGTATCATGCGACTCACTGCTCCTGAACAGGCGCGCGATGCCAAAGTCGATCAATTTGATGCGGCCAGTGCGCGTCAGCATGACGTTGCCGGGCTTCATATCGCGGAAGATGACGGGCGGCTGCTGGCTATGCAGGTATTCCAGCACATCGCACAACTGCCTGGCCCAACCAAGCACGCGGCGTTCGGAAAATGGGCGGCCATTGCGTTCGAGCAGGTCTTCCAGCGTGCTGCCATCCACGTACTCCATGACCAGGAAGTGGCGCGCATCTTCGGTAAAGAAGTCGGTGAACGCGGGCAGGTTGGAATGATTCAAGCGTGAGAGAATGCGCGCCTCGGCCAGGAAATTTTGAATCGCTTGTGGCCGCTCATCGGGTGCAACTGTTGAGAGGCTCATCTCTTTGATGGCACAGAGCGTTCCTTTTTTGGTGTCCCTGGCCTGATACACAGCGGCCATGCCGCCCTGCCCAATGGTCTGCATAATGACATAGCGTTTATGCAGGAGAGTTCGCGGATTTAGCTGCCCTGTTTGTGTATTGTTTTTGCCGTTACCTTGCTGTGGGCTAATGATTCTGGACTCCCATCTCTCTCAGAACACTTATCGTCTCCCAGTATAGCATACAATCTATGGGAGTTACTACTTACTATGAACGGGTTTTGTAGGCTGCCATCACATGCCTAAAGTACGATTTATGCACATCATCTAATATTGGTTCGTTATATCTACAGAATAGGACGTGAATCCTGGTTTCTTGTAAAGAAATATTACGACGATGCAGGGAACATGAGTAAAAAATTCTGTAGGGGCAGCATCGATTGCGCCCAAAAGCCTACAAAAAATATATTCCAATCTATCATCACTTTCATGGTAATCACCCTGATTGGGGGTGGGTTTGCGCTGCTCATTGGAGGGCGATTGGCTGCACCCACCAATGCCAGCGGCGATTTGAGCGTTGTTGGCCCACCGTCATTACCGGCCGCGACGGTTGATGCTATTTTTTCGCGGTCAGGTAGTCCTATGGTCGGCATGGGCAAGCTGGTCGAGCAGACTTCTCGCCAGACGAATATTGATGATGCTTTCGCGCTCGCGGTGTGGTGGAGGGAGACCAATGACGGCGAGACGGGTGTGGGACTGACTAATAGCAATCCAGGTGGCGTGCGCGGCAGCGCGGGTTATCCCTCAGCCTATAGCTATACCCTCTACCCAAGTTATTCAGCCGCCATTGCTGACTGGTTTCATATCCTGCAAATCAGATATATAGATCGCGGCTTGAGCACGGTGTATGCGATTTCGCATCCTTACGTGGGTACTTCAAATTCACCGGTATGGGCCGGGAAAGTGGTCGCGTTGATGCTGCAATATCGCGGCGAAGCACCTCCACCGACACCGACGGTCGCACCCAGCCCAACCATAGCGCCGGAAATGCTGCCACACCATAAGGTTGTCACAGACCCCGGAGTCACGAGGGTTTCCCAGCCGCAGAAGGGGATACAACGTTCATCAGCGACCCTTACGCTTTCAGATAGAGCACAAGCAGCATCGACCAGCGCCTCCGCGCTTTCTGCTACGGTTGAATGGCTGATCGTGGCCCTGGCGCTTATGCTGGCAATTGCCATTGCACTGTGGGCAAGAAGGCTTTCTGTAAATGCGGTTGATGAAATATCCCTGATAGCGGGCGACGCAAGCGTCCCATCCCAACCCCACACCGCCCCCGCCCCTACGGGATACGAGGGACGAACCTCTGCTTTGCGGTTGCCTGCACGGCCTCGGGCTATTCCGAATACTGAGACGTTAGAGTCATTCATGGAACCGCCTGCTACCCCTGATACCAGCCCTTTGCATCCCTTTCCGCGCCTTCCGGTGACGCAGGGAAAGGGAACGTTCCGGCGTACTTTGCTTCTTCCCGCACGGCCCGATATAGCGGATGCAGAAATGCCAGGGGATACGATGGTGAAGACGGATGTGCGCTCGCCGGGCCTGCTTACTCGATATGGGAATGGGAAAACACAACAGGAATAGGAACTGGGTCTGATTGTTGTTGTGTTCCTGAATCTGAGCAGGCCGGCAGCCCTGGCAAGAAGCGATAAGGTCTATCTTGAAGAGCAAGCATAACAATAGAAAGGACCTGCTTGCTGGTAGTGACCGAAAGGGCAGCAGCAAGCAGGTCTTTCGCATCAAATGATTATCTCACGCCCGTGGGCATGCCACAGGAATTACAGGCAGGCGCGTTTGGCATCAAGGGCCTGCCACAATTCATGCAAGCAGGTGCAGGCATGCCCCGGCCAAAGCTGGTATTCGCCTGGGTAGGCGATTCGTGATCGTACCGAGGTGGGTAATTCCCGGCCTGCTGCATGGGCTGGTCAAACTGGGGCGGGACATTTCCTGGCATCGATTGACCATAGCCTGGAGGTGACATGGGTTGACCATAGTTTCCTGGGGAACTACCCATTTGACCATATTGTCCAAATTGTCCATGCTGTACCGGCTGCATGTCATGGTCTGTTGACCGCTTGCCTGAAGAACGTCGCATCAGCAGAAAGATAATTCCGCCCGCGATGATAAAAAGAACCAGCGCAAGGACGACGAGCGCCATAATCAAAGGGCCATGACTTGTATTACCATTGTTACCGGATGAACCGCTTCCTGATCCCGCGCTCGTATTTGTTGTGCTGCTGGTTGCAGTTGCCGATGGGACGGCGGTTGGTGAAGCTGCGGTAGTTGCCGATGGAGAAGGCGTCAGGGACGGCGAAGGAGTGGGCGAGGGCGTCGGGGCAACGATGACAGCAGTGATCGTCAGGTGCTTCACCCCTGTCGTGTAGTATGCTTCAAGGCCACTTTGGGTCAGCGCATCGACGATATAGTTTCCGGGCTTTGTGTTCGCGGGTATAGTGACGGAGACACTAAATGACCCATCGTTTAAGCCTGTGGAGTTGGTACTGACGTTGGTTACTTCGGTATTTCCAGGCTCACAGGCGGCGCAGCCAGCGATGTTGACGGAGACCGGCTGCGGTGGAACCCAGTTATGTCCAATCATGGTGACGGTGCCGCCCGTGGTTACAGTAGTGGTTGAAAGATCGATGACGGGAGGGCTGGATGTGAGTACGGTAAAGGGGCCATCATCCTGGCTGCTTGCAATACTGTTATCCGAGGCGCTCAAAGCGCAAATACTATAGCCCTGGTTTACCTGCCCGGCGGAGGCGGGCCAGGAGAAATGCTGGGTAAAGCCGCCCGAGGCGTCGGTTGTTACCATCCCAACCCGGACGGTGACGTTGGGCTGTTGACAGAGGCCGGCATTGTGATTGCTATTCCCTGGCGTAACGACAAGGTGAAGATTGAGATTGGGCGAAAAGTTCGCTCCGTGCACGATGGTATTTTCGCCGACAGGGCCCCAGGGGAAGCCGTTATTCTGACCTGCATAAATCATGCTGGAGTCCCAGTGAATAATTGCTGCGCTGCCACCCGCGTGGGCCAGTGGCGCTCGTGAGATAGATAGTGTCATTGCGGCGAGAAGAAGTAGCGCGAAAATGCAAAGCTTCCATGCGCGGGCAATGCGCTTGTTGTGTAGGAATGCATTATCCGGTGTTCCCTGTGTATGTAGTTGCATAGAGTGTCCTCCTCTGTGTCCCTCGATCGGCTTATTTTTGCGTAAAGTCGCTCTGTTACTGGTCTCTGTGAATCTCAAGCATAGTCCGATCTAACAGTACAACGAACAAGCAGGAGAAAAAGGGAGCCAGAGGGAGTTTTTGCTTTGACCCAGAGCAGAATACAGGATACAATGAGAAAATACCGTTCTGTTTAGCGCGATTTCGCTGATTGGCACCTATGCGTCTTGCCAACCCGGGCGCGATAAATCGGGCCCCTACAGTCAGGCAAGACGAAAGGAGAAGGAGTAAGCACATGGCAACCCATCATCTCGATGACACCCAACCGCATGCTTTTTGGGACAATACGCTTTCCCCGCGTATTCGCATTGCCCCCGGCGACACTGTAGTATTTGAGACGCTTGAAGCTTCAGCCAGACAGGTCGGTCCGAACTCCACGTCTGAAGCAGTTAGAAACCTGAATTTTGACCTCATTCACCCGCTTACCGGCCCTGTATATGTGGAAGGCGCGGAATTCGGTGATGCGCTGGTGGTGGATATCGTGAGTATTAAGCACAAGGGCTGGGGTTGGAACGCGGTGCTTCCGGGTTTCGGGCTGCTTGCTGAGGACTTTACCGAGCCGTACTTGCACCTCTATAAAGTGGGGGAGGATTGCGAGTTCCGGCCCGATATTCGCATCCCTTACGAGCCGTTCTGCGGCGTGATGGGCGTTGCTCCACGTGAAGCGGGACGATTTAATACGATCCCGCCGCGCGAAAACGCGGGCAACATTGATATTCGTCATCTCACACCGGGATCGAGGGCGTTTTTCCCGGTGCTGGTACCCGGTGCCTTGTTCTCTTGCGGCGATTGCCATTCGGCGCAGGGAGATGGGGAGGTCAACGGTACGGGCATCGAGACGATGATGAGCGTGACGCTGACTTTTTCTTTGCAGAAAGGCGCGAATATTCCCGAACTGCGCTTCATCACGCCTCCCGGTAAGAAGCTGACCGTGGCCGACGAAGGTGGATACTATGTGACGACTGCGCACGGGCCTGATGTTTACAAAGACGCGCAGACGGCCATCCGTTATATGATCGATCACCTGGTAGCCAATTACTCTATGACGCGCGAGCAGGCGTATTGCCTGTGCGGCGCGGCGGTGGATTTGAAGATCAGCGAGATCGTGGACGCGCCCAACTGGATTGTGTCTGCGTATCTGCCGTTGAGCATTTTCAAGTAGCGTTTCGTTTGTAGAAGCAGGAATAGAGAAGAGAGAACTCCCTTTGCTCAAGCGAAGGATCGAGGAGCAATTGTTGGGTCTGGCGTAGGGACAAGCCTGGTTTGTAGTTTAACTGTTGGCGGCGATGACTGCCCACGCTGCAAGAGCACCATTAAAACTGGTGTATAAACCAAGCTGTTGGTAGATATAGCCAGCCCAACTCGTTTGAATTGCTGGAGGCAGAAGGCCGTTGATGACGGGATCAGAAACGTTACGAATAAACCAAAAGGGGTGTTATGCTGGTCGCACGCCATACCAACGACTGCATCGTCCATCTCTATAATGCAGCCAAATTGCTCCAATCCATTGGTGGTGGTTCCGAACATGAAACTATCTGTGGTGATGATTGGCTGTGGGGTGACCACTTTTATGGATGAGGCGGGAGCATTCGGTGTAATGCTTGCGCCGGGTGGATAGTGCGGACTGAGAGGAAGCACAGTATAGCCGGGGACTTGAATTACCAGCCTTTGCGCTGTAGGAAGAAGTTCCGTCGCAGGCTGCCAGGAAGATGTGACGGTGGTGCGGTTAAACTCGGCATTTTTGAAATCCTCGAGCAAATAAAAGTAGGCTGCATTCGTAATTAATGCACACCCCAGTGCATCTTCGCTTCGTACTCCTCCCGCGGTTCCGACGGAAAGCACGTACGCCGGTTGCGCTTCCTGACAAATTTGCGCCACAAACTGACGAAGCGGCAGGCTTCTTCCATCCTGTGCCAGGTGCATATCGGATTTGATTCAGCGCGGCCCACTCGGCTTTTGTCCAGGTGAGTACGACTACATCTGCGACCGGCAGTGGCATAAATGGCATCCAGTTGGCCGGGGGATCCAGGGGTATAGGTTGTTGATCTGAAGAGACGCCATACTCTGACCAATGAATTGCCGGAAGGCCAGTAAGATGATCTGGCGCTGTGCGCGGCACGGCCTCGTGCAACTGAGTGAGAAATTGCAGTTGAACTCTTTTTGCATCTTCTGGCGTAATTTGTGGTGTTATGCTCTGTTCCATATGGACACTATACCATAAAATTGGAGTCACACCGCGCTAGGTGCGATTCATTTTTTTGCATGACTGGGGCAAGCCCAGCCACTACTATACCCGCAAAGCCCCTCGTGGCCGTCTATAGTAGTGGCTGGGCTTGCCCCAGTCATGCTCGCCACCTCGTGCTCAATGCAAAAAAATGAAACGCACTCTACCGCGCTACCACGCTTGACTCAACTTCATTCATATGTTATTTTATACCTACATTCACATCGGGCTGCTAGCTCAATGGCAGAGCAGGAAGCTCTTAACTTCAAGGTTCAGGGTTCGACTCCCTGGCAGCCCACTTCTCCCTATCCATCTTCCCACGAAGCACCTGCAACAATTGAACCAGGAAAAGTATATGGGTATGGCGTATACACCCCCAAAAATGGACTAACCTCTTGAACCTGCACTAGCACATTTTTCCCTGGACGCCTGCATCAGCTTGCATTTTTGGAGCGCATGCGGTATTATATAAACAGACCTTTATATAAAGGTTCGTTTATGAGAAAATCAACCGCGAGCAACAATGGACGACTGGTACGAACTTAAAACGATCTTGAAGGCGTTAGCCGGTGTGGCACGTATGACGATTGTGTATCACCTGGTGCGACAGCCAGAAATCACTGTAACCGATCTGACCGATCTCCTGGGCATCAGCCAACCCCTGGTTTCATGGCACCTGCGCAAGCTGCGCCGCGCGGGTGTGATTTCAACGCGCCGTGTGGGGCGGCAGGTGTATTGTTCTCTGAATGCTGATCGTTTTCAGCTCTGCATCAGGGGCCTGGAGAGTCTTCTCGACCCTGCTTTCGCGCTCGCATCGCTGCCGTCGGGCGAGGCGCTGATAGAGGCAGAGTAGGGTGAGCTATGGCAAAGGGGGTTTCATCCGCCGATAGGTAAATGAAGCACCGTTTGTACAATGCGATGCAATAAAGTTTTTGCCCTTACAAAACTCTAGCAAACTAGAAGGATGTCAACAGTAAGAAAATATGAGTAGAAGTAAACAGCACGAGACGATTGATATTACGCAGAACGCGAGCATGGGGACAGCGATGCTGAAGAAACGCCGCCAGATGACGATGCGCCAGGCGCATTTCTATGGGAAGTTAGGCAGGGCTGATCTGCATATGCATAGCGCCTATAGTGATGGGATTGGGACGATCGAGGAGATTTTGCAGCATACGCAGCGCAATACAAACCTGGCGGTAATTGCGATTACCGATCATGATGTGATCGAGGGGGCGTTGCGCGCGCGCGATTTATGGGCAAGAGGTGAGTACCGGTTTGATTTTATTGTAGGTGAGGAAATCAGCACCCGCGAGGGTCATCTCCTGGCGCTCTTCATCGAAAAACGTATTGCGCCAGGGTTGAGTATGGAGCGCAGCATCGACCTGATACATGAGCAGGGCGGACTGGCCATCGTCGCGCATCCATTGAACCGCATCTTCCGCCATAGCTGCCAGCGCGAGGTACTTGACCGCATCTCTGCGACGAATGATGTGTGGCTTGACGGGATTGAGACGTGGAACGCGAGCTTCTGCGGCATTTATGCGAACCGCGTTGCTATGAGCGCCAATCGTGAGGTATACGGCTGGCCTGAACTGGGCAATAGTGATGCGCATACGTTGAACGCAATTGGAAGTGGTTGTACGTGGTTTGAGGGCTGCACGGCCCAGGATGTGCGGGCGGCGATAGAAGTTGGGCGGAGCGCGCCGGGCGGAAGGCTCTGGCGTATGAATGATTACCTGCGATTGGCAAGTCATCGCATTAACAGACGCCGCGCACTGCGTCGTCAAAGGGTCGCGTAGCGCATACATATATATGACCCCCCCCACTAGTCTAATGAGTAGAAAGTATGATACAATAGGGCATGGTTAGCAGACGCATACAGCGACGGGTCAAGCAGTTTGTCACATTGATAATGCGACCGCTGGCTCGACTCGGTATCACTCCGAATACCTTGACCGTATTGGGGTTGCTGCTCAGTTTTGTGACGGCAGGAGTAATCGCTCAAGGGTTTTTGTTCGTTGGTGGCTTGCTGGTGTTGTTCGCTGGAATTTTTGACATGTTCGATGGGGCGTTGGCCCGCGCGCAGAATGCCGCCACGACTTTTGGCGCTTTCTTCGACTCGACGCTTGACCGCTATTCAGAAAGTATTATCCTGTTCGGGTTGCTCTGGTATACCTTAAAAGCTACAACTTGGGAGAGCCTCTGGCCGTTTCCATATGAGCAATCCTGGATGATTAGCCTGATTTACATAGCTGTAGTCGGTTCATTGATGGTGAGTTATACAAAAGCGCGCGCCGAGGGATTGGGGTTAGAACTTAAAACCGGGCTGCTGGCTCGCCCAGAGCGTGTCGTTATACTGGCTATCGGACTAATCACCGGTACTGTTATCTGGGCAATACTGCTACTGGCAATTTTTTCAAACGTAACTGCTGTAGAGCGTATCGTCCATATCTGGCGCGTCACGCGGCAAATGCAGGCTGTGGCATCGAGCCAGTCGAATTCGAGCAGTACCCATAATCGACCTGAGCCGATTGAAACAAGCGAAGGGGTTGAAACCTCTGCCAACGCGGGCGCGATAAATCGGGCCTCTACGGCAGAGGAACAAGTTGAGCAAATCGAACCTTCTATTCTTCCTGTGCATACCATTGTTCCGCCGTTCAGTGGAAGCGTACAACAGGAACCTCACTAGCCATCCTGGCAACACAGTACGTGTTGGCTTCGCTCAGGCAGGATGCAACGAGATGTAATGAAAACGGCGTAGACAAGTAGATCAGGGCCGGACCGGGTCGTAGATACAGCGTAAAAAAAGCCTGTCCGAGAAAAAGATACGGGTAAGGATGCGATGAATTGTGTCCCTACAAGTTCTACCCATTGACAACGCGGATCGGAAAGCGAATGCAACACGCGCCAGGTGCGCAATTCACATAGACGAGATTTGTCTGCTGCATTCTCCCGAACACCCGTTGTTTTAGAGTAAGACGATTGGCATATGGCGTATAATAATAGCTTCGCCTACGCTCCGGTCCCTAGCTTCTAATGCATTCATGCGAATGCCAGGAAGTATCCCTACTGAGACTGGAGATCTTAGTGACAACACAACCTATTCAACCGGAGAATAACGACACTCAAGTGAGTGTCGTAGAGGAATCCTCTGCTTCGCAGTCAGACAGCCTGCAAGGAACGAATGGCGAACCTTTTGATAGCCAACCTGTCAACGCACTTCGTGCTACTGCTTCGCAGTCAGACAGCCTGCAAGGAACGACTCCCGCAACTTCTGATGAAACAGAACTTGCACCACCTACTCAAGAAACCGAGGCACCGCCTTTACAGACCCCGGAGGCTTACACGCCTGACATTGCGATACCTGAAATAACGGTAGAGACGGCGGTTTCTGAAACGTTAATGCCGGAAGAATCTCTGCGCTCTTTTTCCTCTTATATTGAGGAATTTCGCCAGGCCGAGGAACGCCTGGGGGTACCCGCGCAAGAATTCCAGCAGCCCCTTGCTGAACCTTTCTCTGCTAATGTGGGCTCGATAAATCAAGCCCCTACAGCAGAGGAACAAACGGAAGAAGGAGTAAAGGAGGAGGGAGCAAAGGGCGCGATAAATCAGGCCCCTACACAACAGGAAGAGACACAGAGTATTGCTCCCGCCAAACCAGCGGAACGTCCTGTTTCGCCATTGCTGCGTCCTCCTACACGTATTCGTATGCCCAGGCATGGAGGTGGGCGACAGCGCGAGACGTTTACAGGGCAAAATGCCGCTCGCGCTGCTCAGGAGACACCGGCAGAGCAAGCCAACGCAGGTGTCGTGGAGCCGGCAACGACAGAAGCTGTTCGATTCGACGAACCAGCGCCAGAAGCAGAGCAGACGGAGCAGCAAGAACAACCACGTCCGGCACGCCGCTATCGTTTTGATCGACCTGCCCCTCAAACTTCACAGATACCAGCAGCGAGTATTACCCCGACGAAAGCAGCGCCGGTTGCCGCTTCTCCCTCCTTCCCGGCGCGTACAGAGGAGACCTCGGCACCTATCCGTCCTGCCAACGATGCTGCCGCATCTGAGCTTAGTCGTTCGGACAACAAGGCAGCGGAACAGCAATCCGCCCGCCCTGCGGCCTCGACAGGCAGTTCTGCTGCAACAACCGAGAACGAGGGCCAGCCAACCTCTGGCCAGACGCAGGATCGCCGCCGCCGTCATGGGCAAGAGCGGCAACGCGCAAAGACGCAGCCCGCTGCTCCTGCTACTCCCGTCGTGGCTGCCACTCCTGCGATTGTGGAAGCCGCACCAGTTGTGGAACCAGAAGTTCCAGTTGGGTCTGAGATGCCGGTGGAAGACCTGCCGCCGCTGGAATACTCGGAGTTGCAGGCGGCCAGCTCACGCCGCCGCCGCCGCCGCCGCGCCAATGGAGCGGCACCGTCACTTCCCGCAACGCCAACGAAGCCAACTACGCCCGAGCAACCGGCTGCCGCGGGACCATCACCTGCCTCGCCTTTGGCGCCGGGCGCGCCAACCACACCCGGGCGCGGTGTGGTTGTACCTACCTCTCCGTACACGATTCAGTCGGGCTTTACCGTCAGCCAGATGAATCAGGGGAACGATGTGAAAGGGCCATTCATGGGGCCGGAGCCATCACCTGCGCGCGGCAGCTCCGGCTCGACTCCATCGCGGACAGTGCGCCCCATCCGTAACGGACACGAAGAGCAGCGAACCCCCGTCTCCCCTGCGGTACGCACCGGTGAGCCTGTCGTCTCGCCAGGATCGATCAATCACCTCGCCAATGTAATTTCGCAGGCTATTCAAACGCAGAGCGACCGTATGATTGCCGAATTACGGCACGCCAACCAGGCGCCAACGAACATTTCGGTTGCGCTTCCGCCGTTCCCATCGACCGAGCGCGTAGGCGTCTTTGTAGACGTGGCCAATCTGCTCTACTCTGCGCGTACCCTGCGTATGACCATCGATTTTGGCAAACTGCTTGATTTCCTGCGCGGCAATCGCCGCCTTGTGCGGGCGCATGCTTACTGTCCCACCAG
>WNGQ01005804.1_pt1 | contig 13885 bp, 10 predicted proteins | sample 5407661 | NCBI WGS metagenome assembly WNGQ01 (sample SAMN13153382, study PRJNA577476) | soil metagenome | isolation source: 60 cm soil or saprolite under Garry oak tree replicate 2 | place: USA:California | collected 2016-06-15
CATCCAGCGCAGCGCCTCGGCCTTGGTCTCCCACTGCCGGGAGAAATGAGACCCGTCGCCCCAGGCGATGCGGGCCAGCGGCCGGTCCACGTAGGCGATCGGGTGCCGGCGGGTGACGCGCAGCACCAGATCCCAGTCCTCGTTGTGGCTGCCAGGGATCCCCTCGTCGATCAGCCCGATGTCGTTGATCAGGGCCGTCCTGCGGGCCAGGAAGGTGGATGAGTGCACCATCGCCATCCGCGACCGCAGCAGGTCCTGATGGGTCACCTCGTCCCTGCCGACCAGTCTCGGGCTGGCATGACCGGCGTAGTCCACGATGATGCCGCAGCTCGCGAACTCGGCCTCCGGCCGGGCCGCCATGGCCTCAACCTGGCTGCGCAGCTTGCCAGGCAGCCATTCGTCGTCGTCATCGCAGAAGGCGACAAGCTCGGTCGTCAGCGCAAGCACGCCCGTGTTGCGGGCGCCGGCCAGTCCCGGAGTGCGGCCGTTGCGCACTACCCGGACCCTGCTGCCGTCAGCCAGGCTCTGATCTGGCTCGCTCCTGTCGTGCACGACGATGGCCCGTAGCTGGCCCGGATAGTCCTGGGCAAGCACCGCGGCCAGGGCAACCCGCAGCTGGGCCGGCCGGCTGAAGGTCGGCAGGACCACGCCCACCGACGGCCAGCCGGTCATGCGGCCGGCCGGGCATAACCGTAGTGAGAAAGCAGCGGCAGGGTCAGCGCCGTGACCATGCGCCGCTGCCCGGCAGGCATCGCTGTCCGCCAGCTCTCGTCAGGCCGGATCGGGATCCGGCCGGTCGTGAAGCGCATCGGGTTGCCGGACACGGTATGCGCGGCGCGGAACTCGGCCCAGCGGTCGTCGCCCGCACCGCCGAGGAACCGCAGCGCCCGGCCGACGGCGGCAAGCCCGGCGAACCCCGCGATGTCACGGAGCACCGCCTCGGGGGCGCGCGCGGCGTCCTCGTACCGCACCCGCAGGATCGGCGTGCCGGTGCGGGCCAGCAGGTGCATGGCGCCGTTCTGCACATTCCACTGGACCGCCGCGTTGGCTGGCGAGTACCTGGTCATGTAGCTGGCCGCGGCCGCGTCCGGGCGGTTGACCTTCTTGGTCCAGGAGTAGGCGACGGCGCGGCTGTCCCGCACGACGTGCACGATCCGCAGGTCGAGGTCCTGGCACCGGCCGAGGCAGAACGCCAGCGACGCATGCTTGCTCGAGTCCACGATGAACGAGCAGCCGCTCGCTTCCGCGATGGCCGCGTAGATCCGCTGGTAGTACGACACGTACTCGTCCAGCGCCCGCCGGAACGCGGGGCGCATCGCGGGCGCGGCAAGCTGCGGAACGAACCTGGTGCGGTCGACCGCGCCCCGCAGGGCGGCAACGCGGTCTACATCCAGCCGGTCCCAGCCGCCGAAGGCCGCCTTGCCGGCCAGCCGCCAGAACGGGCATTCACCGAATGGCTCGCCGCAACCGCAGCGCTCGCCTTCCACGACGCCGCGTCGCCACATGTGCACGACCTCGCCGACCGCGCACACTCCGGGCAGCTCGCCGAGCAGCCGCTCGATCAGCGTGCTGCCACTGCGGCCCAGGCCGCCCAGGTAGAGAATCCGTGTCTTCGCGGACCCGTCCACCTGGGCTGGCTGAGGGCTGCTAGTAGGGAAGGAAGCAGATACCGGAGTGACCATGGACGCCGCCGCAGCTATCGGTGCTCTGCGCGTTGTCGCTGGCGATCCACAGGCCCGCGCTGGTGATCTCCATGTCGTCCGCGCCTTCGCCGCGCCCTCGGGTGTAGAGCGCGGTGCCCCCGGCATTGAGCAGCAGCGCCCCGCTGCTCGGTGTGAGGCCTTCCATGCCGGGGTCGACAACCGCCCCTGGGCCCTGGAAATCGCAGCCATTCGAGTTCTCCGACCACCGCTCATGCCCGCCGAAATACGCCGCGCCATTGTCCGCCGCTGTCGAGAAGAGTGAGTCACAGCCGGTGTAGTTGATCCACGTGTGGTGCACCGGCGCCTGGGTGGCCGGGAAGGCCGCGGCCGCGTCGCACAGCCCGCTCCGCGGGACGTAGATCGCCGAGTCGTCCGGTGACCAGGACGCGGCCTGGAGGTAGAAGGGTTCCGAGAACCAGCACTGGTAGAGGGACGTGCTCTGCGGCTGGCTGCCGTCAAACTCGGGGGATGTCCAGCCGGTGACCGCAGCGGTTGACCTGCTCAGGTCGAGCATGAAGATCTGCTCGCGCTGCAGGCCGCCCACCGAGGTGAAGTCGCCTTCCACCAGATCCAGGGTGCCGCTATGGCTCAGTTGCTGGTTATAGACCCGCGTCGGGTTCGTGCCCGTGCACCTCCCGCTGCTATTGCAGTAGTTGTAACTGCCTGAGATGTTCAGGTGGATGAAGCCGTCGTCCTTGCCAGTCGTCGCGTTCAGGCTGGTCATGTAGGGGTTGGCGGTGCTGCCGTTGATCGTTTTGTAGTAGCCGCCGGCCAGGATGTGGCCGGCGACGCCGAGCAGGGTCTCCACCCGCCCGGACGCGCTGTGCCCGAAGCCAGGGACGACAGCCCCTGTGCTGGTGTCGATCTCGGCGATGTTCTTGACCGTGGCGGCGCCCACTGTGGTGAACTTCCCGCCGATGTAGGCGTGCGAGCAGTCGGTGCCGTTGAAGGCGATGGAGTCCACGACGCCGTTGACGTTCGGGTCCCACGACGTGACCTGGAAGGGCGAGGTGGCGCTGAAGCTGAAGATGTTGTTGCGCGTGTAGATGGTGCTGTTCCGCTTGATCGAGGTGAAGGAGCCCACCGCGTACATGGTTCCGCCGCACTGCGCAAGTTGCCGGACCTGCTCCAGCGAGCCGTTCGGATACAGCGCCGGAGTCTGACTTGCCGGGGTAGGCGACACCGGGCCGGTCGCCGCCATCGACGGGCCCGCGAGTCCTGCCACACTCACCGCGACCGCGCCCGCGATCACGCCCGCCCGGCCGCACATACGGATACGACCAACGTGCACTGAACACCCCCAGCTTGAATACGTGTGCCCTGAAATCCCGCAGTTGATTTCGGCAATTATGCCATATCAACGCCCGAGTGCCATCTTTGCATCGAACATCACTTAAAGTAGCTGCATAAATACGCTTGGTAGTGATGCATGATAATGCCCAGATTTTACCTAGGACATGTCAACGCAACCTGGCGCTAATGCGTCTGCTGCTGGCATCCTGGCGCGCATCTTCGGCATGCGGGAAGTTACCCGCCGAGCCTTGACCGCGCGGTTCGCCGCGCGTTAGCGGGGTGCTACCGCTCGCTCCGGTACCGCGTTACGGCAGTGGTAAGCATTCAGCCCCTGGCCGACATTGGCCGTGAAAACGTAGCCGTCCGCGAAGACGCTCCGGGCAAAGTCGGTGCCGCCCGTGGAGAGGGTCCTGACCAGGAAGTGTAGAGCGCCGCGGAATCGCATACCAGGGTTATGGGGACGAGTCTTGACTTTCTCTGCGAGACCGGCATTCGCGATAAATCAGCCCGCCGCTAACTCGCCGCCCAGCCGACCAGGAACATTATCCGGCGTCGGTTATCATCGCGGCGCCGACTGTCGCGCTGGTTGCCTCGTCGATGAGGATCATTCCGCCGGTCATCCTGTTGCGGGCATAAGGATCGCAGAACAGCGGCTGGGTGGTGCGCATCGTTACCCGGCCAATCTCGTTGAGCCCCAGCTGGCGTGCCTGCTCGTCCCGGTGCAGGGTGTTCACGTCAAGCCGGTATTGCAGATCGCGGATGATGGCCTTTACCGTGCGGGTGGTGTGCTTCGCTATCAGCCGGCTGCCCGCGGTCAGCGGCCTTGCCTCGCTCATCCAGCACACCATCGCCTGCACGTCCTGGGCGGCGGGCGGCTGGTTGTGCGGACGGCAGAACATGTCGCCGCGCGAGACGTCCAGGTCATCGGCGAGCAGCAGGGTGACCGACATCGGCGGGTACGCCTCCGGCACCGGGCCGGCCGCGGTCTCGATGCGGTCGATGGTCGTGGTCAGACCGGACGGCAGGTGCATCACCTCGTCGCCTGGCTTGAGTACGCCCCCGGCGACCTGGCCCGCGTAGCCGCGGTAGTCGTGCAGTTCCGGGTCGGTGGCCTGATGCGGCCGGATCACGTACTGCACGGGGAACCGCACGTCGATCAGGTTCCGGTCGGAGGCAATGTGCAGGTGCTCCAGGTGGTGCAGCAGCGACGGCCCGTCGTACCACGGCATGCTCGCCGAACGCTGCACCACGTTGTCGCCGTGCAGCGCCGAGATCGGGATAAAGGCGAGGTCACCGATCTCCAGTTTCGCGGCGAAGGCAGTGAACTCCTCGGTTATCTGCTCGAACACCGCCGCGTCGTAGCCGATCAGGTCCATCTTGTTCACCGCAAGCACCAGGTGCGGCACGCGCAGCAGGGTGGCCAGGAAAGCGTGCCGCCTGCTCTGCTCGGTCAGCCCGTTGCGTGCATCGACGAGCACAACCGCGAGGTCCGCGGTTGACGCGCCGGTGACCATGTTCCGCGTGTACTGGACGTGGCCGGGCGTGTCCGCGATGATGAACTTCCGCCGCGGCGTGGCGAAGTAGCGGTAGGCGACGTCGATGGTGATGCCCTGCTCCCGCTCGGCCCGCAGGCCGTCGGTCAGCAGGGCAAGGTTGGTGTAGTCCTCGCCCCGCTCGCGGCTGGTGCGCTCCACTGCGGCGAGCTGATCTTCAAAGATGGACTTGGAGTCATAGAGCAGCCGCCCGATCAGCGTGCTCTTGCCATCGTCGACCGAGCCGGCCGTCGCCAGCCGGAGAATATCCATGTGCCGGTCCGACTCCGCCAGCCCGGTGCTCAGTCCGGTGCCCGGCCCCGTGCCGCCCTGCGCCGCCGTCATCAGAAATATCCTTCCCGCTTGCGGTCTTCCATCGCTGCCTCGCTGGCCCGGTCGTCCGCGCGAGTCTGGCCGCGCTCGGTGATCCGGGTCGCGCCGATCTCAGCTATCACTTCTTCGATGCTGGCGGCCGTGGATGCCACCGCGCCGGTGCAGGTCATGTCGCCGACGGTGCGGTAGCGGACGCTCGCATCGAAAACCGGCTCATCGTCGGCCCTGGTGAGGAACGGATTGTCCGCCAGCAGGATCCCGTCCCGCTCGAACACCGCACGCTGGTGAGCGTAGTAGATGGCCGGAATCTCCAGGTGCTCCCTGGCGATGTAATGCCATACGTCAAGCTCGGTCCAGTTCGACAGCGGGAACACCCGGATGTGCTCGCCCCTGCGGATCCGGGTGTTGTAGACGTTCCACAGCTCAGGCCGCTGGTTCTTCGGATCCCACTGGCCGAACTCGTCCCGGAAGGAGAAGATGCGCTCCTTGGCCCTGGCCTTCTCCTCATCCCGCCGGGCGCCGCCGAACACGGCGTCGAACCGGTGCTCGGCGATCGCGTCCAGCAGGGTCGTGGTCTGCAGCCGGTTGCGGCTCGCCCAGCGGCCGGACTCCTCGACCACCTTCCCGGCGTCGATTGATTCCTGCACCGACGCCACGACCAGCCGGACGCCAAGCTCGTCGGCCCGGCGGTCGCGGAATTCGAGGACCTCGGCGAAGTTGTGCCCGGTGTCGATGTGCATGACGGGGAACGGGATCCGGGCAGGCGCGAACGCCCGCGCCGCCAGGGCAAGCATGACGATCGAGTCCTTGCCGCCGGAGAACAGCAGCACCGGCCGCTCGAACTCGGCGGCGACCTCGCGCATCACGTGGATCGACTCGGCCTCGAGTACATCAAGCTGCGAGAGCAGGTAGTCGGAACGTATCGCTGCCATCGGGAAACACTCCGGCTCTAGGGAACGGGGCTGGCAAGGGCTGGCGCGGCCGGCCGGGCTCACTCGCTGGCGCACGCGGCGGAGGCAATCGCCTCGAGCAGCGGGCCGGCAAGCGAGGCCAGGCAGATCAGGATATCGGGCAGCGCGGGATGCCTTTGGTTGTAGTGCAGCTTTGAGCCGTCGATTCGCGAGGCGTGCAGCCCGGCTGCCCGTGCCACCGCGACCGGCGCGGCCGAGTCCCACTCGTACTGCCCGCCGCCGTGAATGTAGGCGTCGGCGTCCCCGCTGATCACCGCGGCGGCCTTGGCCCCGGCCGAGCCAAGCGGCAGCAGCGTGGCGCCGACCTGGCTGGCCAGCAGCTTGACGAACTCCGGGGGCCGGGTCCTGCTCACCACGAAACGGAGATCCCGGGGAACTGCCTGCTTACTGCCGTCGGCATCGGCGGCGCCGGTCACCGGCCGGCCCTGGCCGGCTGGCCGGCCTGCTGCGGTCTCCGCCAGCCCCGCGGTGCTGAGGACCTTGCCCTGGGCCGGCAGCGCGACCGCGCCCGCGGTCAGCTCGCCGAGTTCCCACAGCGCCACGTGCACGGCCCAGTCGGTCCGGCCGGCCTCGCCGAATTCCCTGGTCCCGTCCAGCGGATCCACGATCCAGACCCGGCTGGCCGACAGCCGGGCCTCGTCGTCGCTGCCCTCTTCGGACAGCAGGGCGTCGGCAGGCCGCAGCCTGGCCAGCTCGGCGGCCAGGAACTTGTGCGACAACAGGTCGCCGGCCTTGCGCAGGGTGTCCGGGTCGCCGCCCGCCGCGCGCAGCGCAAGCAGGCGCTGTCCCGCCTCGGCCGCCAGCTGATGGGCAAGGCGATCGTCATCGGACATCATCAGGCAGGCTCCATCCAGTGGTTTGTCCGCCGCGACGGGACTAGTAGGCCCCGGACCCGCGCAGTACCGCCGAGCATGTCTTCCACAAGATCTGAAGGTCAAGGACCAGGGACCAGTTCTCTACGTAGCGCAGATCGAGCCGGACTGATTCCTCCCAGGACAGATCTGACCGGCCGTTGACCTGCCATAGCCCGGTGATGCCCGGCTTGACCACCAGCCTGCGCCGGACGTAATCCCCGTACCTGGCCGCCTCATCGGGCAGTGCCGGGCGGGGTCCGACCAGCGACATGTCCCCGCGCACCACGTTGATGAGCTGCGGCAGCTCGTCCACCGACCAGCGCCGGAGCTTAGCGCCGATGGCGGTAATCCGCGGATCATTGCGGATCTTGAAGAGCGCTCCGTCTTTCTCGTTGCTGACCGCGAGCTGTGCCTTGCGGTCCTCCGCGTCCAGCACCATCGTGCGGAACTTGTACACCGTGAAGGCACGGCCGTCCTTGCCGACTCTGGTCTGCCTGAACAGCGCCGGGCCGCCGTCCGCGAGCCTGATGGAAATGGCCACGGTGATGAATACCGGCGCGAGCAGCGCGAGCGCGGACATGCCGAGCACCTTGTCGAAGGCTTCCTTGATGACCTGCTTGGCGCCGGTGAACTCCGGATGATCAACATGTAGCAGCGGCAGCCCGGCCACCGGCCTGATCGTCGTACGCGGCCCTGCGACGTCCAGCAGTGCCGGGGCGACGCACAGGTCGGTGCCGGTTTTCTCCAGCTCCCAGGCAAGCTCTCGCAGCCGCACGCCGCTCATTTCCGGGCAGGCCAGCACGGCGACCGTGTCGGCGTCGTACCGCTCCACCACCTTGGCAACATTTCGCAGGTCGCCGACCAGGGGAATGCCGTTCACCTCGGAATCCCCCTCGGGGCCGGCCACGCAGGCCGCGACCACGCACAGCCCGTGATAGGTATCCCGGCGCAATTCCGTCGCCAGGCCTGCGACCACCGGCGTGTGCCCGACGGCGACCACCCGGCGCATGCAGCTGCCCCTCCTGCGCAGCCGGTGCAGCCTCTTGCGCAGGACGAACCTGGCGATCAGGTTGGACAGGGTGAGGCATGGCAGCGCGACGACCACGTAGCCACGGGCAATATCCGTCTTCGTCGCGTAGGCCAGGATCGCGACGGCGGCGGTCAGCGTCACCCCGGCGTTCAGCACGCGGCGGAACTCGTCCGTGCCTACCCCGATAAAGCGGGAGTCATAGCCGCCGGTGAGGAAGACGATAGAAAGCCAGATCAGCGGCAGGCCCAGGCTGAGCGCCAGGTAGCGGCTCGGCGGATTGCCGTCGCCGTCGAAGCGCAGCTTGAGTGCCAGTATGCCGCTGGCCAGCGCGCAGAGCCCGTCAGCCGTGATCACCTGGCGCTGGTAGCCGCTGGTCCATGCCGCGGGGTTCTGCGCAGCCAGGCGAGCGAGCACCTTGTCAGCCCGTCGGCCGCTGGTGACGGCTGTCTGACCTGACACGCTCGCACCTGACCCTTCCCGCCGGTTACCGGGACGCCGATGTTCGCCGGGCGTTCACCTCGCCGTACACAGGGAAAGACGCCTAGCCAAATGAGCCGGTTGACCTACTTTCCCCGCGATCTGTGCATCATAGGGCAGATTACGCAGAGTTACACCAGTATCGGATCCATCGTCAGCGCCCTGACCAAGCGAAACTCCTTACGCCACCGAGGTCGCGTCACGATTTCGCGGGTGAAAAATCGGGATGAAATTCGTTCTGAGCGGCGGCCAGGCCACCGGTCAGCAGCGCCTCGACGGCATCCCCGCCCCGGTCGATCAGGCCGGGCAGTTGCCTGCGCTCGGCGGCTGCGAAATCACGCAGCACGAAGTCGGCCGGGTCCATCCGGCCAGGCGGGCGGCCGATGCCAAGCCTGACGCGGTAATAGTCCCGCGTGGCCAGCGCGGCAGTAACGGACCGCAGCCCGTTATGCCCGTTGTCGCCGCCGCCCAGCTTCAGCCTGATCGCGCCGAACGGGATGTCGAGATCGTCGTGCACGATGATTACCCGGTCCGGCGGGATCTTATAGAAATTCCGGAGTGCGGCGACCGGACGGCCGGACAGGTTCATGTACGACATCGGCTTACCGAGCGTGACCGGCAGCCCGGCCAGCCGGCCGGTCGCTACCGCCGCGCCCGACCGGTCCCGCCTGAACCGCGCGCCCATCCGGTCAGCGAGCAGGTCGGCGACCATGTACCCGGCGTTGTGCCGGTTGCCCGCGTACTCGGCGCCAGGATTACCGAGCCCCGCGATCAGCCAGCGCTCGTCCGCCATGCGTGCTCACTCCAGGCTGCGCTCACTTCCGGCCGGTCCCTTCCGCCGGTCCCTTCCGGCCGGTCCCTTCGGCCAGCCCGCCATCGGGAGAGCCAGGTCAGGCAGTCTCCTCGGCAGCGGGGGCCGCGGACTCGCCCTCCGGCACCGGGGCAGGCTCGCCCTCGGCCGGCCCGGCGGCCTCCTCGGCCTCGATGCCGAGTCCGGCCTCCATCTGCTCGGCCGTCGGGGCCGCGATGACATGCAGCACGAGCAGTTCCGCGTCAACGGCGAGCGTCGAGCCAGCCGGCAGCGACAGGTCGCCTGCGTGCACCGATGCGCCGACCGTCATGCCCTCGACGTCCACCTCAATACCCGTGGGGATGTTGGTCGCCTCCGCCTCGACGGCTACCTGGACCAGCTGCTGGTCGAGCAGCCCGTCCGGCGCGACCTCCCCGGTCACCTGCACGGGCACGTCGACGGTGACCTTCTCGCCACGCCTGACCAGGATCAGGTCCACATGCTCGACGGAGCCCTTGATCGGATCCCGCTGGATTGCCTTGGGCAGCGCGAGCTCGCTGCCGCCGGGCAGTCCCTCGAGCCGGATCAGCACGTTGGGGGTGCGCAGCGCCAGCAGCACGTCGTGGCCGGGCAGGCTGACATGACGCGTGCCGGTGCCGTGCCCGTACAGCACGGCGGGCACCCGGCCCTGGCGCCTGACCTGCCGGGCGGCGCCCTTGCCGAACTCATGGCGCGGCTCGGCGGCGATACGTACCTCGGGCACGGCGGTACTCCTCAGCGATAAGGAAAATTCCTGCGCAGTCTAGCCGACTGCGGTGCCCGCGCGTCCGCCAAGGGCTCAGCTCTGGCCGTCGAACAGGCTGGTCACCGATCCGTCGCTGAACACCTCGTTGATCGCCCGCGCGATCAGCGGCGCGATGGACAGCACGGTGAGCTTGTCGAACCGCTTCTCTTCCGGAATCGGCAGCGTGTTGGTGACCACTATCTCGCTGATCCCGGAGTTCTTCAGCCCGTCCACCGCCGGCCCGGACAGCACTCCGTGGGTCGCGGTCACGAGGACTTGCGCGGCCCCCTGCTCGAAAAGCGCATCGGCCGCGTTCACGATCGTCGCGCCGGTGTCGATCATGTCATCGACCAGGATGCAGGTCCGTCCGGCGACGTCGCCGACCACCTCCAGGATCTTCACCTTGTTGGCCACATCGGTGTCGCGGCGCTTGTGGATGATCGCCAGCGGGCAGCGCAGCCGGTCGGTCCACCGCTCGCAGACCCTGACCCGGCCGGCGTCCGGCGCCACCACGGTGACTTCGGACAGGTCCAGCCGGTCCTCGATGTACGAGGCCAGGATCGGGAGCGCGAAGAGATGATCCACTGGCCCGTCGAAGAAGCCCTGGATCTGGGCCGTGTGCAGGTCGACGGCCATCAGCCTGTCCGCCCCGGCAGCGGCGAACAGGTCAGCCATCAGCCGGGCCGAGATCGGTTCCCTGCCGCGGCTTTTCTTGTCCTGGCGGGCATAGCCGAAGAACGGGGCGACCACCGTGATGCGCTTCGCCGACGCCCGTTTCAGTGCGTCCACCATGATCAGGTGCTCCATGATCCACTGGTTGATCGGCGCGGTGTGGCTCTGCAGCACGAAGGCATCGCAACCGCGAACCGACTCAAGGAACCGCACGAAGATCTCGCCGTTCGCGAAGTCGTAGAGCCTGGTCGGCGTCGGCTCGATGCCGAGGCAGCCGGCTATCTCGTTGGTCAGGCCGGGAAATGCCCGGCCGGAGAAGAGCAGCAGCTTCTTCTCGCCGGTAGCCGTGATGCCCGTCACTCGTCCCGCGCTCCCTCATCTGGCGGCGAGCCTGCCGAGGTGACTGGCTTACCGCGTGCGGCGGCTGCGCCGTCCCGGCCGGCTGTGCCGCCCTGGCCGGCTACCCGCTCTTCCGCTGCCAGTGTGGTACCTGGCACGAGGTGCGCGAAAGGCCCGACGGTGGCGCCCGGGCCGACCACGGCGGACTCGCATACCGACTGGATGACCGTGGCGCCGGCCGCGACCGCGGTGTCCCTGAGCAGGCACCCTGGGCCGATCCTGGCCCCGGCGGCAACGACCGTCCCGCCTTCCAGCTGCGTCCCCGGCCCGATTTCGGTGTCGGGCCCCAGCCGCACCCCGACGTCGATCCAGGTGGATCCGGGATCGTGAATGGTCACCCCGGCTCGCATCCACCGGCGGAGCACGCGCTCGTTCAGCACCCGCCTGGCCCAGGCCAGCTGCGCCTGATCGTTCACGCCGAGAATCTCGTCAGGATCGGGGCACGCCGCGGTGGCCACCGGGTGGCCGTCGCCGCGCAGGATGGTGACCGCGTCGGTGAGGTACTCCTCGCCCTTCGCGTTGTCCGTGGGCACTCGCTTGACGACGTCAGCGAGCAGGTCGCCGTCGAATGCGTAGACCCCGGAGTTGATCTCCCTGATGGCCCGCTGACCGGCGGTGGCGTCGGAATCCTCCACGATCCCGGCGAAGCCGCCGGCCGGGTCGCGCACGATCCTGCCGTAGCCGGCCGGATCGTCCACGATCGCGGTGAGCACGGTGACCGCGGCGCCGGCCGCGTCATGCGCCGCGACCAGTCCGGCCAGCGTCTGCGAGCGCAGCAGCGGGGTGTCCGCGTAGGTGACCACGATGGTGCCAGCGATCATGCCGACGGACTCGATCACCGTCCGTACCGCATGCCCGGTACCACCCCGGCGCTCTTGCACGACCACCGAGGCGTCGGGCGCGTGCTCGGCGAGCTGCCCGGCCACCTGGCCGCGGGCCTGGCCGGTAACCACGATCAGGCGCTGCGGCGCGAGCTCGCGCGCGGTCGCGAGCACGTGGCCGAGCATGGTCCTGCCGCAGACCACATGCAGGACCTTCGGAGTACGGGTCTTCATCCGCGTGCCCTCACCCGCGGCAAGGATGATGACGGCTGCCGGACCGCTGGCGCTCACTCGGCTCCTCGATATCGGTGCAGGCAAGGCTGGAGGGTCCCCCGCCGGTGCACGTTCCGGATCCCCGCAGGATACCGCCAGGCCCGGCGGCCCATCCCGGGACCTGCAATCACGCGGCCCAGGTCTGGCTGTCAGCGGCGGGCCGTGCCGGTGCCCATACGGGGACCGCGCGGCCGCGATTCTCGCTGGCGCGCCGGCCTTTGCGCTATTTTGTCAGCGTGTCGAACTATTATTCGAATATCCTGCTAATGAAAGCTTCGCCGAATTACGGGAACAGGCGATCGCGCTGCGCCGCGCGGGCAGGTCACGGCGGGAAATCAGGCAGCTGCTCGCCATCGGGAGCAACGCGACGCTCAACGAGGCGCTCAGGGGCGAGCCTCCCCAGCCATGGGCCCTGCGGCCGAACGCGGCGCGCCACGACCGTGAGTCGCCGGGCTTAGGATGCGCTGGACGAGTACGAGCAGAGGCCGGATACTGACCGGGTTGCGCAGGGAACTCCGGCCAGTCACTCGGTATCGTGGTGGCGCGGCCCCGTCCAGCAGTTCCGGCGGGCACAGCGGTCCGGCGTAGGGTAATTGGCAGCCCACAGGACTTTGGATCCTGTTTGTCCTGGTTCGAATCCAGGCGCCGGAACTGTCCGGTTAGGACGTTAGCACTGCGCAGTCGGCGCACCCTGCCTGACGGCACGCTGCCGCGCCGACCATGGCGCGCTGGGCCCGGCGCGCCGGGCTCAGGAACAACTGAGAGCACTGCAGCACGCACAGAATGACGAACACCACGAAGGCTCAGGGGCATTGCCGCTGAGCATCACGGCAACCGGGCTGTCAGGCCGGTTTCACGCTTGTTCGCGAGGCCCTGGCCTGCACGGAGATGTCCAGCATGCGTGATCTTGCCCACATTCTGGCAAAGTTTCGGTCAGATCCCTTGCGCAACCTACGGTATCGTAGCTTACGGTTACGTAAGCGTATTTGCATTGGCCCTAGACCCCGGTGCATGCGAAGGCGCTCGCCACCCGGCCGCTGTACTCCAGTCGAGCGAGGAACGCCAAATGACCGCTACCACCGAACGCGCCGCGCCGCGACGCGACGATCTGCGCATCCCCCGCGTACCCGCGCCGGGCCCGCGCCCGGATGTCGATCCCGAGCCGAGCAGCACCACCGAGCGGGTCCTGGTGGCCGTGTTCGTCGCGGTCCCGTTCCTGGCACTCGTCGCCGCCGTGCCGCTGGCCTGGGGCCGGGGCCTGGGCTGGCACGATGTCGTGATCGCCATCGCCTTCTACCTGGTCACCGGGCTCGGCGTCAGCATGGGCCTGCACCGGTACTTCACCCACGGGTCGTTCAAGGCAGTGCGCGGGTTCAAGATCGCGCTGGCGATCGCCGGATCGCTGGCGATCGAAGGGCCGGTGATCATCTGGGTCGCCGATCACCGCAGGCACCACAAGTACAGCGATAAGGAGGGCGACCCGCACTCGCCGTGGCGCTTCGGGAACGACTGGAAGGCGCTCACGAAGGGCCTGGCCTTCGCACATATCGGCTGGCTGTTCGACGGCGAGGTCACGTCGGCGGAGAAATTCTGCCCCGACTGGCTCGCCGACTCCGATATCTCCAAGGTCTCGCGCTGGTTCGAGTGGCTGGTAACGGCATCCCTGCTGGCGCCCGCCCTGATCGGCGGGCTGTGGTCGATGTCATGGCAGGGCGCGGTCACCGCGTTCTTCTGGGCCAGCCTGGTCCGAGTCGCTTTCCTGCACCACATCACCTGGTCGATCAACTCGATCTGCCACACCTTCGGCAAGGAGGAGTTCGAGGTCAGGGACAAGTCAAGGAACGTCTCCTGGCTGGCGATCCTGTCCTTCGGCGAGTCCTGGCACAACCTGCACCATGCCGATCCGACCTGCGCCAGGCACGGCGTGCTCAAGGGCCAGATCGACATCGCGGC
>WNGQ01011841.1_pt1 | contig 13885 bp, 11 predicted proteins | sample 5407661 | NCBI WGS metagenome assembly WNGQ01 (sample SAMN13153382, study PRJNA577476) | soil metagenome | isolation source: 60 cm soil or saprolite under Garry oak tree replicate 2 | place: USA:California | collected 2016-06-15
GACTGGCTCGGAGGTGTCGTCTGGTCAATCCGGCTTGCAAGGGGCGAACCCCTCACAAGCCTCCCCATGCAATGGGGAGGTCATTGACGCCTCTTGCACCTCCGCTACACTGACATAAATCAATTCATCGAGGTCATGGATATGAACATATCCAGTATCAGTTACATTGCCAATATGTTTGACATCCCATACATTGTGAGCATGCATATGTTTCTCAAAGTTCTCCCACTTGTCTGGTGCGACCTCCACAATAAAACGCGAAGCCGACTCACTGAACAGCCGCACTATGTTACCAACGTTACGGAATATATCTTGTGGCGGAAGATTTCCCAGATCAACGCGTATTCCCAATGAACCAGCTATCGCCATTTCAGCCAGAGCTACTGCCAACCCACCCTCCGAGATATCATGACAGGAACAGACCAACCCTTTACGTATTGCCAACCCCACCGCCTTCATAATGTCATAGCCATGAGAGATATCTACTTCCGGTACAGCCGTATACGGGAAAAAATGCTCAAACATGGCCTGGCCCACCACTTCCGCGTAATGAGAACCCGCCAATTCATCGCGTGTCCGTCCTATCAAATACAATAAGTTACCAGGAGCTTTGAGGGACATATCTACCGTCTGCGCCACATCCTCTATTACACCCACCGCCGAGATCAATAGCGTCGGTATCACCGGCCAGCGTTTCCCATCCGTCCGGTACTCATTATTCAAACTATCCTTGCCCGAAATAAACGGCACGCCAAAACCAATGGCTGCATCATGACATCCCTTCACAGCGCGTACCAGCATTCCCAACTGCTCAGGATCATTGGGATTGCCCCAGCAGAAATTATCTAGAATAGCTGCTCTTTCAATATCTCCACCCACCGCCGTCAAATTGCGTAACGCCTCATCGACCGCGTTCACCGCCATATGATATGGATCAATCTTGCCATACAATGGGTTAATCCCGTTGGACAGCACTATCCCCATCGTCGTCGGCTCATTCAGGATCGGCTGCAACACCGCCGCATCCCCTGGCCCATTGCCCGACCTGCCTACCAGCGGCTTGAGGACCGTTGCTCCCTGTACCTCGTGATCATAACGACGCACCACCGCTTCTTTCGATGCAATAGTTGGATGACGCAGCAAAGCTAGTAGGGTAGGTGTATAATGCGTCACCCCTTTATTATCTCGTAAATAAGTTGCAACATGTGCACATGGCACTTTATCCCTCTCATGTTCTTTCCGTGTCCACACCGCTTCCAACGTTCTACCCGGCCTACCATTATGCAGGAACTCCATATCCATACTGGCAACTACCTGCCCCTGGTAAGTGACGGTTAATCTGTGGTCATGGGTAAATCTGCCAATAACGCTTGCCTCAACCTCTTCAATCTCACACAGCTCCAGTAACTCTTCTAAATGATGTGGTGGCACGGCCAGCACCATACGTTCCTGGGCCTCCGAGAGCCAGATTTCCCACGGAGCCAGCCCCTGATACTTTAATGGAGCTTTCTCTAATTCAACATTGGCTCCCGTTTCCGCACCCATCTCACCAATGGCTGATGAGAAGCCACCTGCGCCACAATCAGTAATTGCCGAGTATAGTCCTCTATCTCGCGCCTGCACAATCACGTCGGCAACTTTCTTCTCCGTAATCGGTGCGCCAATTTGCACTGCACTACCTGCCTGGGACGTAATTTCGCTGCTCATCTCAGCCGACGAGAAGGTCGCTCCATGAATGCCATCCCGCCCAGTCCTTCCACCTAGCACCACAATACGATCACCCGCCTGTACGCTCCTGGGATGACTGCCATGCGGCAAGATCCCCAAACAGCCACAGAAGACCAGTGGATTGTACAAGTACCCCTCGTTATAGAGGATCGCCCCATTGACCGTTGGAATACCCATCTTATTTCCATAATCGCGCACACCATTGACCACTCCACTCGCGATCCGTCTAGGCGCAAGCACCCCTGCTGGCAAATCCTCAACTGGTGTATCCAATGGCCCAAAGCACAGCACATCCGTACAAGCAATCGGGTGTGCTGAAACACCCAGCACGTCCCGAATAACACCGCCCACACCCGTATTTGCGCCGCCAAACGGCTCGATTGCCGAAGGATGATTATGCGTTTCCACCTTAAAGGCAATATCCTGAGCCTCTGTGAAACGGATAATGCCAGCATTATCGCTGAAGGCCGAGACGACCCACGGCTGCTCCACCTGCTCCGTTGCACGCATCACATACTCTTTCAGCAAGCCAGCAATCGTCTCTTCTTTCAGCACTGCTCCATGACTATCCTGTTCCCGATAATGGATAGTAGCCTTGAAGGTCTTGTGCGAACAGTGTTCCGACCACGTTTGCGCCAATGTCTCTAGTTCCACATCCGTCGGTTCGCGTCCCTGCCCTCGATAATGCTGCTGAATAGCTCGCATCTCCTCCAGATTGAGCGACAGTAGCCCCTTCCGACTGACCTCCAACAATTGCTCATCATTCATATCACTAATAGGAACATCAGCCGCACGCATAGTACCTACAGACAAAGGATCCCGCGTAGGGGCGGGGGTTGAGGCCAAGGTGGGGGGAGGGCCCTTGTGGCCGCCAGTGGCTGCGTGATCACCATTCCCCTGCTTGACAACACCTGCCTGAGCTGGATGAAACTCATACTGTTGAATAACAGGATTGTACAACAGCGATTCGGCAATCGTCCTAACCTCCGCCTCACTTAAACGCCCATCCAGCACATAACGTCTGCCCGTTTCTACCCATTCTAACCCTGTGATGCCCAACATAGCTGTACCCGCCTGCACGCTTTCGGCCAGTGTATCAGTCACGCCCGGCAAAAAAAACACATCTACAACAGAAACTGAAGAAGGGGTATCCGTAATGGATACCCCTTCGTATCTTGCTTCCTGTACCACAGTATCAACCAGCAACTGCATGGTCAGCTGGTCAACTTGTAAGGGCGTGAGCTCCCCGCTCAAACGGTAGAGTTGGGCCGTACGTAGAAAAAGAGCTTGCCCTGTCTCAGCCGCAATACTCTTTAACGAAGGTAGCTGTTGCGCCGATAAATAAGCTATTTCACGGATCAGTCGCTGAGCCTGTGCGTCATGCCGCTCAGCCGTTGCTCGCACCTCGATTTGAAAAAATGTCACGTTCCTTAATATCCTAGAAATATCTCTATGTGCTAGAGCACGCGCCAATTCGTAAGTCCATTCAATGGAACAGGTTCATTGTAGCACGTTTTTTGTGGGAATGGCAAATAGAAACTCTCGTACCAACTTCTCCGTCCCCTCGACATCCTCCCCCTCAATCCATACAATTCGCTTATCTCGGCGGAACCATGTCAACTGCCTTCTCATAAAATCGTGAATAGCATACTTCAATCTTTCAACCATTTCCGCCTCACTGGCAAAATCCTCTCGCAGCCAACGACTGATAAAACGATATTCTAGCCCCAATGCCTCCAATCGCTCATGACTCACACCCTCATCCAGCAAACGTCGCACCTCTTCTACCATTCCTTGCCGTATGCGTTCATCAACTCTCAGATCAATGCGCCGGTACAGCACCTCACGCGGCCAATGGATCCCCAACAGCAGGCTCGTGTACAGAGGAGTTGCCACTTTGCGCTGCTCCGAAAAAGGGCGTCCCGAAATCAAACATACCTCCAAGGCACGAATGACTCGTCGTCGATTATTGCGATCAATGACTGCCGCACTCTGCGGATCAAGTCTCTCTAATTGTTTGAGCAGATCTTCCAGGGAACGGGCCTCAAGCTCCGTACGGAGAGCTGGTTGTGGTGCAATCGCCGGTATCTCCAAATTGTCTACCACCGCCTGAATATAGTGCGGCGACCCTCCAACCAGAAAGGGGTGATGTCCCCTTGCCAGAATAGCATCAATAGCTGCAATGGCCTGCCGTTGAAACTGCGCTACCGTATACACCTCACGTACATCCGCCACATCCAACAGATGATGCGGCACCAGTGCCTGTTCTTCCACCGTCACCTTCGCCGTCCCAATATCCAGCCCCCGGTACACCTGCCGTGAATCCGCCGAGATGATCTCCCCATCAAAACGCTGCGCCAACCTGATACCCAATGTGCTCTTACCCGATGCCGTCGGCCCGAGGACAACAATGAGCCGAGGGCGAGGTCCATCCTGAGACATAGTCTCATGGTCTTCATAGGAAACGGTTGGGATATCGCGTAGGGGCGGGGGTAGTGTTGGATTGGGTAGGGACCCTTGTGGTCGCCCGTCGTTGTCCAGATCTTCACTGTGCATGCTTATCGTTTCCCTCACGTTTTGTTATCTTGCCTCTTTTTTCAACAAAGCTATCCCTGAAATGCGGCCATCGTGAGGTTAAGTGCGGCCTGAACTGGGCAGTAGCCGATCATAGAGTAGGAGGCCACTTCGGTTTCAACTGATGATCAACCGTTATCCTCTTTGTAGACATCTATAGACATCCACTCAGCAGTTCCTCTTTCCTCCACTCTTGCGCGGGTTCCCGTGTCTTACAGAATGTCCAGAGGCGTCACTTCCCCTGTAACTCAGGGTACTTCCGTTCTACACCGACCCAGCTAACACACGGGCCGCGTTGTAATCGCGATCGGCTACGTATCCGCACGCCTCACACACAAACACCCGCTCACTCAAGGCTAATTCCTCTTTCACGATCCCACAATCTGAACAGGTTTTTGAAGAGGGAAACCAACGTGAGACGTGCTTAACCTCGACGCCAGCATAAGCCGCTTTGTACTCGATCTGGCGTCGGAATTCGTACAGACCCACATCGGCTATCGCTCGTGAGAGACGACGGTTTTTGAGCATGCCTGAGATGTGCAAGTTTTCCAGGACGATCACACGTGGCCTCTGGCTCTCGGGCTTGGTTTTCGCCACGAGAGCAGATGTGGCCTTATGCAGTGCATCGCGTCGGATGTTGGCAATGCGAGCGTGAAGCTTGGCTAACTTGCGTTGGGCACGTTTGCGGTTCTGGCTTGCCCTCTTCTTGCGGGAATGCTGACGGGAAGCCCGCTTTAAGGCGTTGAGTCGAGAGCGCAACGCTTTGGGATTAGCGAAGGTGCTTCCATCCGAACACGTTGCCAACGTCTTAATACCGAGGTCAACCCCGATTATAGGACCTGTAGCAGGGAGCCGGTTGGGGCGTTCCTCTTGCACCTGAATCGACACGTACCAGCGACCGGCTTTCTCACTGACGGTTGCACTCAGTACCTTGACGCCCCACGTCGGAATGTAACCGTGTTCTTTGAGCTTGACGATCCCGATTTTGGGCAACTGGATACGATCCTCAAAGACATGGAGAGGGCAATCTAAGCGGAATGAGCCACGCCCACGCTTTTTACTCTTGAATTTGGGGGAGCCGCATTTCCCTTTGTGCTTGCCTTGTGCTTTGAGCTTCACTTTCCGAAAAAAGTGCTTGAAGGCGCTATCGAGATCACGTAAAGCGTTCTGGACAATCCACTTGGAAAGGGGTTGAAGCCAGAAGAGATCGCCATGTTTGCGGGCGGTCAATTCCCGTTGCAAGTCATGAGCGTAGGGCATCTCTTGCCCCTGCTTGGAGCATTCCTGTTTGCGAGCGAGCCCGTAGTTGTAGGCAAAACGGGCCGCCCCTGCACATTGACAGAACAAGACATACTGCTCAGAGGTTGGGTCTAATTCAGTTTTATAGCCTCTCACCACTTTCATCGTGTCCCTCTTGCTTCATCACCTTCTCAACACACGCTTTGATTTGTTCTGCTCGCTCTTTGGAATGCCTCCGTCCATAGATGCGACTGGCTATGCTGGTGATCACGGCAATGAAATCATCAACCAAATCATGATTCGTATCAGTCGGAAACATCACCTCAATGCGCCGTCCTTGCATCTGCATCAGTTGCTCAATGTAGGCAAAGCCAAAGCGTGTGAGCCGATCCCGATGCTCTACCACAACCACCCCGATACTCGCATCAGTGAGGAGCTTGGAAATTTTCCAGCTTTCCACCAGCGAAAAGCCGTCTTGTAACTGACGCCCATCTTTTGTGCATACGCGCTTAATCTCATGGATCTAGAATAGCATAAAAGCGTATAAATGTTAGTGGTTATTGCTGCTATTTATATCCCACAGTGCCAGCGATGCGACGATACCACTCCCAACTACCATGCTCAAAGGGGTGAGAAAGGTCAAAGGTAAACCCGCCGTCAGCATAAAACCTAGCCCACCCCCAACTGCCATTGCCAGCGCAATTACCACCCAACGTGCATAACCAGTGGCCCACTGCACAAGCGCTATGATCCGCTTACTGATTTGCGGATGCGTTCCCACTGTGCTTGCCAGAGCCGCGATCAGCAGCATGATCATCAATTGCAAGGCAGGTGCATACAAACGCAAAAAGGTCTGCCACGCAAACTCGCTTACACTCAGTGCGAGCAGGGCTGTACACAGTCCGGTGCAGAGGCCGTTGCTCCTCTCTTTTTTACCCCATGTACGTTTCCAATTGATGACCAGCGCACCAAGCACGGCCATAGGCAACATGCCCAGTAGTACAGCGATAAACCAGGGATTGGGCGGCAGCGGTCTAGTATGCACCAATGCTGGCATCCCCGCCAGAACGCCATAGCACAAGCTGGCCATCATAAACGCAGCAAAAACAGTTAAAATCCGTTGCATCCACAGCCGCTGACGAGGTGTCGCCCACAATGGCTCCCATGTACTTCCGGTAGGATATTTCGCTTTATATTTACTATACTTCGGATTACTGAGATTATTCGCGCTACTCACATCATCTACATCATCAGACTCCTCCGCACTAACAGCCAACATATCCTCATCGTCGTATAGTAGGGGCGACCCTTGCGCTTGCCCTCCTTCTTGCGATCGCCCTACCCCTTGCGCTTGCCCCCCCTGTACGTTCACGCTCGGTGTAGAAATGGTACTGACACCAATTCTGCCGACCACATCGGCCTCCACTTTAACCTCAACATCCTGTTCCTCGTCGTCCTCGTCGGGGATGACCAGAATTGTACTGGAATAGTGCATGGCACCACGCAAGTGTGTGGCGTCCACACGTACCCTGATGCGTGTATGGGGTCCGCGAAAACTGGCCTGCTCCAATACAATCCATGGCTCGCGTACCTGAATTGAACCCCTGGTAAGGATATCTCTGTTATCCTCAATGGTCAGATCCAACGGTTCCGAGAGCGTGTGCTCAACTTCCCCAAAATCGAGCGTGCGTGGTTGTACTACAATATCAGGGATTGGTTCGTTGACCGGCCAGTGGCTATGGCGTGAGGCAGTGGGAGCTACAAAAACAGGAGCTTTACCAGTTTGGCTGCTTTTACTAGCCGTATGCTTGCTCTTTGTGGTACGGACACGGATATTAGGGCCCAACACCAGTTCTAAAAACTGATCCACTACTTCATCTGGATCACGTTCTCTAGCTAATATACTGCGCGTAGCGTGTACCAGATCCATGTCTCCTATATCTCGCAGCCATGCTTCAATTTCACCGGCAAATAAATAATCCGCTGCCTCCTCTGGAAAGCGGATACAGAGATCTGCCAGTTCCTGCACTGTTGTCGCCTGCTCGCCGCTTTCAAAGATAAAAGTGCCTTCTCCCAACAGGGCGCGGCGGAACATCTCTACACTCTGAAAACGGTCTTCCGCCTCCATAGCGGTTGCCTTCTCTAAGGCGCGTGCCACCGGCAGCGAGATCGCCGGATGAATCGAGTGCACATTCTTCAGGCCAAAGCCTTTCTCCGAAAGCGTATTCGTCATCAATTGAAAGAGGGTCATAGCCAGCGAATAAATATCTGAACGTTCATCGGTCTGGGCGTGGCCATACTGCTCCGGCGGGGCAAAGCCTGGCGTGCCCAGCATACGTGTATCATGCGCCCCATTCTGACGGAAGAAACGGGCAATGCCAAAGTCAATCAATTTAATGCGTCCATTGCGTGCCAGCATAATATTGCCCGGCTTCATATCGCGGAAGATAATCGGTGGGTGCTGACTATGTAAATACGCCAGTACATCGCATAATTGTTGCGCCCATCCTAGCACACGTTTCTCAGAAAAAGGCCCGTTATTATGCTCCAGGAGGTCTTCAAGCGTATGACCATCAACATATTCCATCACCAGAAAATGACGCTGCCCCTCCGTAAAATAGCCCGAAAAGGTCGGCAAGTTGGGGTGACTTAGTCTGGCCAGCATCTCAGCCTCTGCCTTGAAATTCCCTATGGCCTGCTCCTGCTCATCATCGGGCACCATTGACAGGCTCATCTCTTTGATCGCGCACGTTGTCTGCCGCCGTAAATCCCGTGCCAGGTACACGGCTCCCATGCCACCCTGCCCAATCGTGCGCATAATCATATAACGCTTATTATTCAACAATGTACGTTTATCTAAGCGTCCAGTTTGTGTATTTCTTGGGCCACGCTGTACGTTAATGACGAACCCCCGTCTCTCAAAACTCTGCTCTTCCTCTAGGGACTCGATGGATCGCGTCCGCCTCAGTATAGCATACATACTACTTATAGGATATACTACCTATGCTAAACCTCATTTATGCCGGAACTTCTCACGTCCATAGTACAATTAGCTTGTACATCCTCTACTATATAAAACGAATGATCTCGGTCATCACGATGACCCGGCACTCCCAATTGGGATTGCAAAACCGTTTACTTATTAAAACGTTCTCATAAAAAAAGTTGGATGAATTATATAAATGCCGGGTAAACAACTTTCAACATCTCACATATCTACTCAACACCGCCCTTTACCCAGACTATTCCAATTAGTACTCCTGAGTACGGTTATTCTGCTGCTGGACTGCTAAGCCACTTAAGAAGTAATACTACTGTTTTCGTGCAATATAGCATTCTGACATTTTTGACATTTTGCCCGCAAGATATACTCATCTATGGAAGACTTTTCACCGTATCCTACAAATGGGTAAGAACAAGCTTGCCCTAAACGACAATACAGAAAGAAGGTAAACGTACTATGCCATACCTAGTTATTCGGCATAAAATCGAGGACTATACCAAGTGGAAGCCACTCTTTGATGCGCACGGTGCCACCCGGCAGGCCAACGGTTCCAGAGGGGGACAGCTGTTCCGCAACGCCAATGACCCCAATGAACTTCTCATTTTCTTCGAGTGGGATGATCTGGAGCAAGCTCGTCAGTTCGTCCAGTCCGAGGATTTGCGACAGACGATGCAACGGGCTGGAGTTGTTGACCAACCTGATGTTTACTTCCTGGAAGCGGTAGAACATTTTCCTGTGTGAGTGAATAGATTGGTGTTGTCCCTACGATGGGATAGACCAGCGAGTCACCTCTATAGCTGTCTTCCACATGGGAGACAAGGAACTCGGTGGCGTGATGCTACCGAGTTTTTTTGTGGCAATCCTTGCAGACCTGCATACCCGCTGACCATATCTATCTTTGTTCCTAAAAGTGAGGCTCTCCCCATAAAATTTGGGAGGGAGCCTCATTATCATTGACAAAAACACGTGATTTTGCCACTTCCGTACTACTAAGTACTGTTTATGCCGGAATGCCTGAAGCGCAGCCTTCTCACTACTTGCTTTTGGCATAGACGCCAATAGCACTGATGACGAGACCAGTAACCAGCACCCAGAAACCATAACCAATATCCGCGTGAGTACCTGCGGCGATGTAGTATCCCGTCCAACTATACCCGGAACCTTCTAGGACACCTGCTTGGGCAGCCCTGGTAATGTCTCCGCTGCTCATAACATCAAAGAAAGTGTACAGGGTACCTCCGGCCTTTCCTAGGTGCAGCAATTTTTGCACAAGATCAGCAAATCCGTTTGACTCATAATAGGTCGCAATCCCAATCAGAAGCATGATGACAGCAGCCACAAGAATAGCCCAGAATGCCTGTATATGCCAGCCTGGTCCATTGATTGAGATGGTTTTTACTCTGGGAATAGTGATTGTAGCCCAAAGAAGCAGATCGGCTTGCCCTCGTGTCCGAATCCCAATTGTCGAGAGTCGCACGTGGTGCGCAATAGGAGCCATCGAGGACGGCAGCGTTATCACTGCCGCAGCTGTCAGACGTACTTTGGGGAGACACAGGGTCACTACCGCATTTTTTATTCTACTGGACAAATTTTCTATGTCAAAGCATACCCTACTCACAGGACAAAGTCAATTACTTTTTGTGCTTATAAGGCTATCGTCCCCACATAGATGTATGAGGATTCGCTACCTGCATCCCACACCCACCACAGCACAGATCATTTGGGTTCAGCTGCCCCCCGCAATTTCTACACTGAGCAAGATTTGGCGTGGAGCCAGCTATTGTCCCATATCCACCATAGTTTTGCATAGCCACCGTTTGCTCATTATGCATAGATGTAGGTCCTGGCTGTTGAGCAGATCGGGCACCATTGCTAAGCTGCCCGGATTGCCCATATCCCTCATACGTGTAAGCCGTTCCATATTGCTGCGTCGCCTGTTGATTACTCCCGTAATTAGCTCCTGACCCACCTGTCTGCCCAAATCCCGCCAAAGAATTACTTACCTGCGCATTTTGTCCGTACAGACTCTGTGATCCACCCTGCTGTATGTATCGCATTGACTCCATGGCATTGCCAGGGTTTGACGATGGGCCGCCGTAAGGAGACACCGATTGACCATGATTATGTGCATGAGCGGGTGACGTGTTGGACGAAGGACGTTTTCCCAGCGATGAACGCTGCAAGAGCATAAAAATCACCACACCAGCTATCGCCAGCAGCAAGACCCCCAGTGCCACAAACAGCAGAAGCATCGGTCCGTTGCCACCGCCGCTTGAGTCATTAGTAGATGTATTGCTATTAGACGTAACGGTTGTCGCCGTCGCTGTAACCGTGGGGAGCGTCGTTGCAGTAGTTGCCGCCGTTGCTGTCACGGTGGGTGTCACAGTGGCAGTAGATGTCGCTGTCGCAGTGGGAGTTGCGCCATTGATCGCTAGATGCTGAACGCCGGAGCCAACAATATAGTTCGCGTCCAGGCCACTCTGTGTAAAGGCGTTAACGACATAGTTACCCGTTTTAGTGCTGGCAGGAATAGTAACGCTCACACTGAACGAACCATCATTCAACCCCGTTGAATCGATAACCGTGCTGGCTACTTCAGTATTGCCGGGTTCACAATCGGCGCAGCCAGCGATGTTAACGTTCACCGGCTGGGGAGGTACCCAGCTATGCCCCGTAATGGTGAGAGTGCCGCCTGCCGTCACCGAACTGGCTGAAAGCGCGATGACGGGGGGACTGGCGGCTAGCACTGTAAAAGGCCCATCATCGCGGCTGCTGACAACGTTGCCGTCACTAGCCAGCACAGCACAAATACTGTACTCTTTATTCACCTCACTGGCAGAGACCGGCCAGGAAAAATTTTGGGCAAACTGTCCTGTATTATCTGTCGTCACCGAACTGACCGTCGCCACCGATGTTTTACAGGCCGACGGAGTGTCGTTGCTATCGCCAGCTACCAACACCAGCCGCAATTGCTTATTCGCCGGAAAATTCTGACCGTTCACTGAGGCATTTTCACCCACCGGCCCCCACGGATTGCCATTGTTCTGCCCCGCATAAATCATACTTGAGTTCCAGTGAATAATTGGCCCACCCCCCGCTGCCCTCGCTGCTGATGACTGATACACACTCCCCATCATCAACATCACCAGTAACCCTAATGCCAAAGAAAAACGCCACTTCCCCAACAAAGTAGAAGATAAACTATGCCGCATTACGTTACTTCCCCCTCTTTTCCTGCGAACATCTTGGAGTCAGTATAAAGGGAAAGCAATACTTGAACAAGAGGAATAGGAGTAATGGGGTTCTACTTTTGGCAGTCCCAAGATTGCCTCCAAAAAAGGTATTGACGAATCACTAAGCTTCGTGTATACTGCAAGCGTTCTCAGGAGAACGTACATTCCTCGATAGCTCAACGGTAGAGCGGCCGGCTGTTAACCGGTAGGTTACAGGTTCGAATCCTGTTCGAGGAGCCTTCGTATAAAGGCCACCCCTCGTCGGTGGCCTTTTGTTATGTAGGTAGGAGAAAGGGTCCATGAGCCAGAAGCGCATTACTATACGAACACTGCGTCTTGAAGATGCCAGTGATATCCATGAAATCATGCATATGCCCAACGTCCTGTGGGGAACCTCTTTGTTGCCTTCCACTACTTCCAACTTCTGGTTTCACACCATTGAACAGTGGGTACAGGATGAGCGTATGCACGTCTTCGTCGCCGATATTTCAGACAAAGTCGTTGGCATCGTGAGTGTACGGGTAGGGACAGGACGCGAAAGCCATGTAGGCGATATCGCCATGGCTGTACACGATAAATACCAGGGACAGGGTATCGGTAAAATGCTTATGCTCACTGTCATTGACCTTGCTGATAACTGGTTGAACCTGGTACGGCTCGAGCTGGATGTCTATACCGATAACGAGCGTGCTTTGCGTCTGTATAAAAACTTTGATTTTGAAATCGAAGGTCGCAAACGTCTTGACGCTTTCCGTACAGGCAGTTATATTGATAGTTACATGATGGCGCGTCTGCGTCCACGTAGGAATGGACCAGACGAACAGCAGCCACTATCCAATTATGCTGAAAGCTTAACACGTGTTCCAGAGTCTCCGCTGCCCGTAGCGGCTGAGCCACAGCAACAATGAGGTGAAACTCCTTGAGCGAACATACTGCAATCGACTATCAGCATTTCTTTGGCAAACTGCTAGAGGCCGCGCCCTGGCCTGGCCTGATCGTGGATCGTCACCTCGTCATCCGCTACTACAATTCGCTTGCCTTCCAACTACTGGCAGCCGGCGAACCATTACAGGACAGCAAACTCGACCATCATATCCACGACCAGGCCTTCCTGCAACTTGTGCATGAGAGCATAGCTCAGGGCCAACTCCGCCGGGGCGAACTGGTTAAAGATGCCAGTGCCATCGCATGGAAAGTCTCCGTCACGCCCCTTGAACATGTTCCCTTTAGTAGCAATGCACATAACTACTTCTATTTTGCTATCGCCATCGAAGACCTGACCGAGCTGCGTCGCTTGGAACGGGTGCGCCGCGACTTTATTGCCAACATCTCCCATGAACTACGTACCCCTCTGGCCTCTGTGCGCTTGCTAGCCGAAACCCTTGAAGATGCGATTGATACCGATCGTGAAAAGGCTCAGGTCTTTCTGGAAAAGATCGAAACCGAAATTCAACATCTTACCGCGCTCGTCTCCGAACTATTGGAACTCTCGCGTATCGAGTCGGGTCTGCTTCCCATGATGATAGAACCTGTCGAGGCCGAACAATTAGTACGTGAAGTAATGGCACGTATGCTGCCCCAGGCCCAACGACACCGCGTGGCCCTGCGTACTAACATCCAGGATGGTCATACCCGGGTTGGCGCCGACAGTAAACAAATTGCGCGTGTACTCGTCAACCTCGTACACAACGCCATCAAATTTACCCCTTCCGGTGGCACCGTGATCATTGGCACTAGCTTACAAGCAAGCAACTCAACTCAACGCTTCTTCGTGCATGATACCGGTGTCGGTATCCGTCCAGAAGAACTGCCGCGTGTCTTTGAACGCTTTTATAAAGCTGATCGCGCCCGCTCAAAAACTGATTTTATTGGCCCAGGTGGCGGGGGGAGTGGCCTTGGTCTGGCTATTGCTCGTCACGTCGTTGAAGCTCATGGAGGCCGTATTACCGTAGAAAGTACTCCTGGAGAAGGCAGCACCTTTACCTTTACTTTACCAGCGGCAACCAGCAACGCTATATAAGGATTTGCATGATGCAAGCAAAATTAGAGCAACAATTGCATATCATTGGCAAGAAACAACTTATCCAGCTTTTACAGCAGCTTGTCA
>WNGQ01006058.1_pt1 | contig 13880 bp, 15 predicted proteins | sample 5407661 | NCBI WGS metagenome assembly WNGQ01 (sample SAMN13153382, study PRJNA577476) | soil metagenome | isolation source: 60 cm soil or saprolite under Garry oak tree replicate 2 | place: USA:California | collected 2016-06-15
CCGAATCCGCTAGTAATTCCTGATCAGGCGAATGATCGCAACGACGGCCGACATAATTGGCCACGCTGAGATTCCGGTGATCAGAATGAAGAACAAAAGCTCGACGATATATTCCCGGCTTCTTTCTGCGCCGAAGAATTCACTGCTTAATTTGTGGAAGGCGGGCGACTTCCTTGCCGGACGAACAGCAGCGGAACTTGCCTTGCCATCAACGGTCGCTTGAAAGTTGTAATCCGTTAACGGAAAACTCCGACGAGCGTGCTGGGTGGCACTGATTTGATCTGTTTGTTTCATAAATTTTTTTGGTTATTCCCGAATTCGGCTCGGGATGCCGGCGCAAAAAAACCCGCGCGTGGTGAGATTCGACCACTGGGGTGCCGCGAATTGCGGGCTCCAACTTGGCGAGATCGAACGAGCCTTTATGCAGCCTGCCCGCGGCGGCGGGCGGCGCCAATTGGCGCGTTGATCGTTTTCATCTGTATCTATATACAGCCGTTTGCGTGCCTGTCCAGTAACGCATCGTGATCTGAGTCATAAATGCCTCTGGCACTGATAGAAGCGATCCGATCTTTTTACATTTAATCATAGCTCGGATGGTCCTGCGTGAGATCCGGGCCGGATAACTCGAAGCGTCATAAAGTGCGGATGCGCGCTCGTCCACGCCATCGCCTCCCCCTTTGTTTCAAAAAATCGGTCGACCACGATGGCCTTGAGTTGGCTCGCAGTCCGTCCGCATAGACGAGCCGCTTTGCGACTAATGATCGCCGGTCCGGTATCGACCGCGGTGCAGGCGCGATCAGGGAAGACAACTTTACTGCCGTACGGAATTCGCTTTGGATCGACGGCGCAATGTCCGGAGCGTAGTCGTCGGCCGGTGCTGGCGAATTTAGAGCCCTCGCCCGCCCAGTAACTGGTGACACGCGCCAGGATCGACTCCCCGCGCGCGAAAGCAGCCGATGCCAGCAATGAGAAAAATATGACCGTGTAAAATAGCTTCATGGTGTTTCAGGGTTGCTCCGATGTTGTCGAGTCTCGGGTGGGGCACCCTATTCTCGATGCCGAAAGCCGCAGGAATGCAGCTTTTACTTCGGATTCGGAACAGCCCCGGCGCGCTAGCCCTTGGGGGACGCGCCGACTTCTGACAACGACTCGCCGCGGCGAGCCGGCCTCTCTATAGACGAGTTGGACGACTTGTCAATCGATCATCTGAACTGTAGTGGCGGCTCGTGTCGGCCGCAGGATCGAGGAGGTAAGGACGCATCTCCGAGGCGTCCGACTTTAACTAGTCCGCGCGCAACGCTTCGACCGGATTCACCAGACTGAGTAACTGCCGAAGAGCAAAACGAAAATCAGTTCATATAAGAACAGCAACAATGTTGTGATGCGCTTACCGGCGCAATTGGATTCAAATCAAGAGACGCCCCGTTCGAGATTCTGTCTAGCAATCTCGGAACCGCAGTTCGCCTTCCTGTCGGTTGGACTTCCCAGCCTGGACGCTGCAATTTCGTAGCCTTCCAAACTATCACATGCTAAACATCACCATGCGGAAATCCCCCGTGGCGACGAAAACTTCACGCGTGTCGCACTCAAGCAATAAGGAAGGAGCTGCGGCGGCCGAACTGGCGCTGAAGGCTCACATATTGCGATCCAACGCTGAGATCCTGGCTGAGATGTCGGAACGAGACAGGATTATGCAGGAAATAGCAGACATGGTCGACCTGACCGAGGCACCAGAAGACGCAGTCTCCAGTCTTGTGATAGACCTCTTGCAGTACTGCCAGCGGGAGAAAATTGACTGGACACGAGAGGTGATGTCGCGGGCGTGGGAGCGCTTCGGCGATGAGCGCGCCTACGAAGTTCAAAAGCGATGAGCTTCCCGAAGCAGAGCGAGATCGAATTGCCGCTTCTTAAGACATTGCAGGAGCTTGGCGGAAAAGCCGAGCCAAAAGAACTCTACCCGAAATTAGCAGCCATCTTCCCGCAGCTCACCCAGGAAGATTTAACTGCGCGCTTGCCAAGCAGTCCTTCGACATTTCGCTGGCACAATCTTGTTCAGTGGAGTCGGCAGAAGCTCGTAGAGAAGGGCGAAATCGACGGCTCGACGCGCGGTGTCTGGAAGCTGACACCGAGAGGCCGAGCGCGCGCGACTGGTGCTACAGCGGATTCGTCCGAGGAGTTGTTGCTCGCGCATCAAGCGACGCTGAAAGACCTGGTGTACGAGAACGAGTCTGAGGTGAAGCGCCGCATCATTTCAGAACTTCAAAATCTCGGAGCCACAGATTTCGAGCAGTTCTGCATGTCGTTTCTCGGTCCGCTTGGTTACGAGCAGCTCCAAGTTACTGGTCGGGGCGCAGACCGCGGCATCGACGGCTTCGGCCTATTCCGACAAGGTGTTGTCACGATTCGCTCTGCTTTTCAGGCGAAGCGCTGGCGGCAAAATGCGGTCAGCCGCCCGGAGATTGACAAGTTCCGCGGCGCGATCCAAGGCGATTATGACCACGGGGTATTTTTGACCACCGGACGATTCACTGCTGACGCCGAAGCTGCTTCCATTAAGAACGGCGCGATCTCACTGCTGTTGCTTGACGGCGACGCGATCGCGGAAAGCATGATCCGCAATGGTATAGGCGTAGTTCGTCGGCCGGTGCAGCTATTCGACTTGGATCCAGAGTTCTTTCGCTTTCCGGCTGCAGATGGCTTTCTTTAGTCGGTCGCGTCCAAGAGATGGGCGATGGCGTACGAGGAGAACAAACGAGGCGCCGGCAACCGAATCTGCGTCGCGTTCGTCGGAATCAACTTTGCTGAGCAATACGTCTCGTTCGAAGGGCAAGCGCTGGCCAACCCACAGCAAGAAGTGCAAACAACCGATCCAGGAAGCTGTCCAGGCCGAGCAGCGATTTAAAGAAGGCACAAGCTACGTTCGACGAATTTCAGATTCTCCGCGTCCGCGCCATCAAGGAAAAATTAAGAATCGCCGACGAAACGCATTTCGTTGCCCGCGATGAATCCGAGCCGTTCGTAAACCGAGCGGCCTTCGTCCGAAGCGTGAAGCAAGAGCCGGTCGAGGTGCTCATCCTTTGACCAAGTGATGATCTCTTTCATGAGCAGCCCGGCCGCGCCGTCGCCATTGCGGTTCGGTAAACACATTCACAACCGTTCCCTGCCGGCCTTCGCCAACCGTTGAGGCGTTGACCGGGCGCGGCAGGATCGGTTGCAACTGAACGCCCGCGCCGCCAACTACCATTTCTGGTTGATCGGCAGGAGTTGCGAGCCAGCCGACATAGTCGTCGCTGGCGAGCCATTCCTTCAGGCGCGCCTGCGCTTTCGCTCGCAGAATTTCAAAGGCGTCGCGCGAAACGTCGCCCATGTCCTGAAACATTCGTGCCCGATGCCATGCGACGATACCAGCATCCTGAGCCGTGGCGCGACGAATTCGAAACGTGTCGGGCATCAAAGCAAAGGTTGAATGCCCAACCCGCCTTCGCAAGGCTACGGCGCGGCAGGCGTTCAACGTTCAACGCCGAAATCAGAACTTGCTGGGCGTGACAGCGCTTTTACCGGTGATACCATGCGCGAGATGGAAGCTGCCGATTGGGCGTCACCGAGCGACCCGAATCTTCTTGAACGCCGCCTCTCCAAGCTCGCACTTAGCGTTCGCAATTTTACAGCAGGTTAACCTTTGATCCGAAAGCCTTCGCGAGCGGGTGGTCGAGAGTTGAGGAAATCAGCCGACCAAATCCTAACAAAGTTTTCGATTAAGCTTTTTTATTCAGGATTGTGTATTTGCCTTCCGCCGCAGATTCCGCGGCGGCGCGAATGCGATCGGAATGCTTTTCGAGAGTTGGGCGGTGATTTGTCCAGAGTTCCAAAACCGCAATACGCCGCCCTCTTAAGCTCTGTTGATATTGAAAATTCTTGTCGGCAACAATGAACAGATCGAATCGTGCATTTTCTGCTCGATCAAGCAGTTCGCCATTGCTGATTCCGCGCCATTTTATCTCCATGACGGTAGAAACATCGTGCCGAGCGAGCGCATTGCGAACCTGCACCGGGACAGATTCGTCGAGGAGAATCCTCACGCCGCAACTTCGCGTTCGATCCGTTCCTGACCAAGACGGAGCACGTCGGTAGCCTGCTCGCGGGTTACCGATGGAAAGCTTTCGAGAAAATATTCCAGAGACAATCCATCCGCGAGATACTCAAACAAGGTTCGCACCGGGACGCGAGTGCCTTTGAACACAGGCGTTCCACCGAGAATTTCTGGATCCGAAACGACGAGGGATTCCGCGGTCATGATTATAGCGCAAGGAATATATCACATTGCATCCCGTTGGACATACGCTGAAACAATGAAGCAACACCTAACGTCGAACGTCCAACGCCGAGTTTAGAAGGAGCGACGCCCATCCATGCGGAGACGTGACAGCGCGCCGCGCGGACTGATATTGTGCGCGAGATGGAAGCTGTCGATTGGGCGTCACTGAGCGACCAGGAACTTCTCGAGCGCCGGATCTCCACGCTCGGCTTGCGCCTCGAGGGAACAGCACTGGAACCGCTCATCGGACAGCTCTACGAGGAACTTTCGGCACACGGGCTCGCGTTTCATCCGCCAACCCACATTGGCGATGAATGGTTCGTGCCCATCGGTATTCCGGCGATCTTCGTGCCGTTTTTCCTTGTCCACGATCGGCTGCGCGCGCTGGAGCGGGCGATGATGCTCGAGGTAGAGGGCGAGACTCCTGAGTGGTTCATGAAATTAATGCGGCACGAGGCGGGACACGCCTACAGCTACGCTTACCAGCTTCAGCGCAAGAAAACGTGGCAACAGACTTTCGGGCAAACGTCGGACGAGGAGACGCCGAATACTTACCGGCCGCGCCCGTTCAGTCGCAGCTACGTCGTGCATCTCGAGGATTGGTACGCGCAGGCGCATCCGGACGAAGATTTCGCGGAGACCTTCGCGATCTGGCTAACGCCGGGGCTCGACTGGCGCAAGCGTTACGCCGGCTGGAAGGCGTTGCAAAAACTCGAATATGTCGATGAATTGATGCGTTCACTGGCGGGGCAGCTGCCGGTGCACGCGCCAAAATATCGCGCAGCTGATTACAACTGCCTGAACGTCAAGCTCAAGACCTATTACGCGCGCAAACGAAAGCTCTACGAAGAAACGTATCCGGGTTTCTACGACGCCGATCTGCGGCAGCTTTTCGCCGCACCGGCTGGGATTAAAGCGAGCTCGTATCTGCGACAGCGGCGGCGGCGGCTGATGAACTCGGTCTGCCAATGGACGAACGAGAAAAAGTTTCGAGTGAACAAACTGCTTGCGCGGCTGATCGAGCGCTGCGACCAGCTCGGGCTTCACGCGCACAACGACGATCCGCAGCAGGATTTTCGCGTCTCCGCTTTCATTACGACGCTGGTGATGAATTATCTGTTCACCGGCAAATTCAAGCGCACCAAATAGCGTGAAAAAGAAACTCAAAGTCCTCGTGCTTTTCGACGGCACAAGTCCCACCACGGTCGATCAGGACTTCAGCAAGGAGATGAAAACGAAGGACTGGAAAACCGAGGCGAATGTGATGGCTGCGCTCGGCGCGCTCGGCCACACAGCGGAGCACCTCGCCATCTTTGACGATGTCGATCTGCTGCGGCAAAAACTGGAAACGTTCGCGCCTGACGTTCTTTTCAACCTCGTCGAACAGTTCAAGAACAACCCCGGATTTGATCAGAATATCGTTTCATTTTTCGAAATGCAAGGCCTGCCCTTTACTGGCTGCGGCTCGACTGGTCTTATCCTGTGCAAGCACAAGGGCATCTCGAAAAAGATTCTGCATTATCATCGCATCCACGTGCCCAACTTCGTGGTCGTTCCGCGCAGCCAGCGCATAGCACGGCCTCGGCAGCTCAAGTTTCCAATCCTGGTAAAGCCAGTGAAAGAAGAGGCGTCCTACGGCATTTCGCAAGCAAGTTTCGTCGAGAACGACGAGCAGTTCCGGGAACGGGTCGCCTTTATTCACGAGAAACATGAGAGCGACGTAATTGCAGAAGAATATATCGATGGCCGCGAACTTTATGTGAGCCTGATGGGCAACGCGCGGCTAACCGTCTTTCCGATTCGCGAGCTCGTCTTCCGGGAAGTTCCTCCGAACGAACCGAAGATTGCCACCTATAGCGCGAAATGGGATGAGGAATATCGCAAACGCTGGGGCCTGGAGAATCAGTTCCCCGAGGGACTCGACCCGGCGCTCGTCGCGCAGGTCGAGCAGACGTGCAGACGCATCTATCGTCTGCTCACGATAGACGGCTACGCGCGCATCGACCTGCGGCTGACGGCGGACAACGAGATCTATTTCATCGAGGCGAATCCAAATCCCCATCTCGCTGAGGACGAGGACTTCGCGCTTTCAGCGGGCAAGGCAGGCTTGTCGTATCCGCAATTGATCGACCGGATCATGCGGCAAGGGCTGAAGACACCTCGGGATTGAAAGGACGGAGCAAGCGCTCAACTTCCATTATGCAGCAATACCGCCGGCTTCGGGGCAGCATCGCGGCGGATACGCTCTTGCTGTTTCCGCTGGGTGATCCGGACGCGATTAGCGGTAATGATAACGCAACTGAGCAATAAAGATTTCGTTGCCGACTTTCTTATAAACGATCCGATGCTCAGACGTGATTCGGCGTGACCAAAATCCCTGAAGCACATGTTTGAGCGGCTCTGGTTTCCCAATACCGGCATAAGGATGCCGCATGATATCTTTGATTAGTAGATTGATTCGCGAGAGCATCTCCGGGTCGTTTCGCTGCCAGTAAAGGTGATCCTCCCAGGCTTGTGGCGCGAAGACGAGATTCACGCGCCGAGCTTCAACTTGCGTTTGATGCCTTTGCCGCGTTTGAGGGCATCCACCGCGTCGATCAGACGCTTCGCGTTCGCCGGCGAACGGAGCAGGTAGGCCGTTTCCTGCAGCCACTCATACTCCTCAAGCGAGAGCATTACGACCGATTGATCCCGGTTTTTCGTAATGACAACTGGCGCATGATCCTCGCAGACCCGGTTGATTGTACTGGCAAGATTCTCCCGTGCCGCCGTGTAGGTAATCGATTTCACATGGACAGGATACTGTCCATTCTGTAATTGTTCAACACGAGCGAACGGCTGCACGATCACGGATTGAAGACTCGCAATTTTTCACACTCGATTCCAAGTTGATCCCATGACAGACGCGCTCACTCCGATGATGCAGCAGTACCGCCGGCTCCGGAGCAGTATCCCCGCAGATACGCTGTTGCTTTTTCGGTTGGGAGATTTTTACGAATTGTTTTTTGAAGATGCAAAGGAGGCGTCTGTGTTGCTCAACGTGGCACTGACGAAACGCAACGGCGTGCCAATGTGCGGCGTTCCATATCACGCGGCGCAAAGTTACGTCGCGAAGTTGATCAAGGCCGGTCGTCGCGTCGCAATCTGCGATCAAACGAGCGACCCGCAGCCGGGCAAGATCGTCTCGCGCGATATCACGCAAATCATCAGCGCGGGCACGGTCAGCGATCTCGATCTGCTCGAATCCAAACGCGCGAACTATCTCGGCGCGGTCTATGTCGATGGCGGCATGTTTGGTTTTGCGTACGCCGACCTCAGCACGGGCGAGTTCCGGCTCACGCAGCTGCAAAATCGACAGGCGCTCCTCGACGAATTGGTCCGCGTTTCGCCATCGGAGCTTCTCGTTAGCGACGAGCAAAAACGACAGTTCGCGGACGTTGAAGGCGTTCTCGGCTACGACACGTATGCCTTCCTTCCGGAACAGGCGGCCTTCACTCTGTGCGAACATTTCAAAGTCAAATCGCTCGATGGGTTCGGCTGCGTGGAAATGCCGCAGGCGGTCGCAGCGGCTGGCGCGATCGTTCATTATTTGAAGCACCAGCTTCGGCGAAACATCGATCACCTCACCTCGTTGCGCTGCGATGCGCCGGCGCATTACGTTGTGCTCGACGCCGCCACGCAAACCAACCTCGAGTTGGTTGAATCGCGCAGCGCGCGGGACACCAGTTTGCTGGCAGTGCTCGATCGCACCATCAGCCCAATGGGCGGCCGGAAACTTCGCGCGTGGATTTTGCAACCGTTGCGCAATCTAACCGAGTTGGAACGCCGGCAGCAAATGATCGCCGATTTGTTGCAGGAGCCGGACCTGCTCGCATCCTTGCGCGTTTCGCTCAAGTCGATCCGCGACATCGAGCGCGCGGCCGGGCGATTGAGCCAGGCCTCGGGCAATGCGCGCGATCTTGTCGCGCTCAGAACCTCATTGCAGCAAATCCCGACGTTGAAGGCGGAACTGCAAAAACTGATTGAGCGAACCAGTTTTGGCAGGCCGCGACCCACTGTTGCGGAAGATGATGGCACGCCAAATGCCAGTCCGGCTCGGACCGGTCGCGCCCTGCCATCGCGATTGCAAGACGATCTACGCGAGATGCCGGAGCTCGCCGACAAGCTAACGCGCGCGCTGCTCGATGATCCGCCATTGGCGTTGAAGGAAGGCGGAATCTTTCGCGACGGATACGATGTCGATCTTGATCAGCTTCGTCAGGCTTCGCGCGACGGGAAAAATTGGATCAGCCAATTACAGGAGCGCGAGATTGCGGCGACCGGGATCAAGTCGCTCAAGGTGCGTTACAACTCGGTCTTCGGTTATTTTATCGAAGTAACCAGATCGAATTTGGCCAGCGTTCCCGCGCATTACACGCGCAAGCAGACAACCCTGGGTGGCGAACGTTTTATCACTCCGGAGCTGAAGGAAATGGAGGCAAAGATCCTGGGGGCAGACGAGCGCGCCCGCCAACTCGAGCACCAACTTTTCCAAAAATTGCGCGACGAAACGTTGCGCGAACTGGAACCAATCCAGCAGACTGCCTTTGCCATTGCGGTCCTCGACGTTATCTGCGCGCTCGCAGAGACGGCGCGCCTCTTCCGTTATTGCCGGCCAAAGCTGAACGAGACGCTGCGGCTCGTAATTAAAGACGGGCGGCATCCGGTGCTCGATCAAAATCTGGTGGAAGAAAAGTTTGTGCCGAACGACGCGTCGCTCGACGGGGAGAATATGCGACTGGCCATCATCACCGGACCGAACATGGCGGGCAAATCTACTTACATCCGGCAGGTCGCGCTGATTGTATTGATGGCGCAGATCGGCAGCTTCGTTCCGGCGGAAAGCGCGGAGATCGGGTTGGTCGATCGCATTTTCACGCGCGTCGGCGCGAATGATGATCTGGCACGCGGCCAATCGACGTTCATGGTCGAGATGAACGAAACGTCCAACATCGTGAACAATGCCACCGAACACAGCCTCGTTGTTCTTGATGAGATTGGCCGCGGAACATCCACCTTCGACGGGCTTTCCATCGCCTGGAGCGTCGCCGAATTTCTCCACGACAAAATCAAGCCGCGCACGCTGTTCGCGACCCATTATCACGAGCTGACCAAACTCGTCGAGGACCGGAGCGGCGTCTGCAATTTCAACGTCGCCGTGCGCGAGTGGAACGATCAGATCATTTTTCTGCGCAAGATCGTGCCCGGCGGGGCGGACAAAAGCTATGGAATCCACGTCGCGCGTTTGGCCGGTTTGCCGAAGGAAATTCTCGATCGCGCAAAAGACATTTTATCGCAGCTCGAGGCGCCCAACGGCACCCTTAAGCAGCCCGCGAAAACGAAAAAGCAAAAAGGGAAACGCCAGACCGAACCGGAAAAACCGCAGTTGGATTTATTATGACCTGCGCTTCCGTCCAGGCGCAAACATCTAGCATTTGTGATGACGGCGTGCCGTGCTGAAATTATAGTCAGGCGCGACGCACAAATATGGCTGTTACAACCGAGAAGGAACTAAACGAGACGCAACGCAACCATTGGCTGAAAGCTGTGGCGGCGATCGAGCTGCGCAATTTCGGTTACGCGATCTCGTTGCTGCAGGGAATCCTCAAGCAGCAGCCGCAGTTCCTCACGGGGCGTCGACTACTGCGGCGCACTGAGGTAACGAAGAGCAAATCGGCAAAGAAAAGTTTTTTCAATATCTCGACCGCACCGATCGCTGTTATGAAAGCGAAACGAGAAATCAAAAGAGACCCGAAACGCACGATCGAAATGCTGGAAAAAGTCCTGGAAGAAGAGCCTTACCATCGCCAGGCAAACCTCGTCTTGAAGGAAGCGGCGGTAACGGCCGGCTGGCCGGAGATTGGCGTTTTCGCGTTGCGCACGTTGCTCGAAGAAAATCCGCGCGACGTGAAAGTGCTGCATGAGCTCGGGCGTTTGCACCACGAACTTGGAGAAAGCGATCGGGAAGTCGAAGTTTATAATCAAATCAGCGACATAAATCCGCTCGATGCCGTGGCCATTCGGTTGGGCAAAGATGCGTCGGCTCATGCCTCGATGAAGAGTGGCGGATGGACGCAGGCAGAGAGTTATCGCGATCTGATCAAGGACAAAGAGGTAGCGATTTCGCTCGAACAACAGAGCCGGATGAAATTGACCGGCGAATCGCTCGATCAACAGATCGCGGAAACGTATGGTCGCCACCAGGCGGAGCCGGCGAATATCGATCTTGCGCGACGCCTGGGCGCATTAAATGAGCAGAAGGACGATCTGGAGTTAGCCATCGGCTGGTATCAATATGCCGCCGATCTGACAAAAGGCGCCGACGCCGGATTGGTTCGAAAAGTTTCCGATTTGAAAATCAAACGCCTGGAGCGTGAGATTGCTGCGCACGAAGAATTTCTCTCTACGCACGCTGCGGATCATGAGTTGCATGCAAAAAAGACTGAGGAGTTAAAGGCCGCGAAAAAGAACCGGGCAGAAATTCTGCTCGATGACGCGCGCAAACGTCTGGAACGGAACCCGACCGACTTGCAGCTTCGGTTTGAACTTGGCGAGTTGCTTGTGAACGCGGATCGTTTTCGAGAAGCCGTGCCAGAGCTGCAACGGGCGCGACAAAATCCAAATGCGCGTTTAAAGGCGATGAACCTGGTCGGTCGCTGTTATGGCGAGCTTGGAATGTTTGATCTGGCAATGAAGCAACTCGAAGAAGCGTCGAAGGAAATTTTGTCGATGGACGCGATGAAGAAGGAGATTGTTTACAATTTAGGGCTTGTTTACGAGCGGATGGGCGAGCGCGACAAATCGCTTAACTGCATGAAGCAGATTTACGAAGCTGATTACGGCTACAAGGACGTAGCGACGCGCGTGGAGAGTTCCTACCAACAGAACGTCTCCCAAACCTGATCGGTCCAGGAGGTCCCGCCTTCGTCCGACAGCTTGCGGCATGGCAGGCAGATTCCCGAAGCAGAGATCGGAATTTGCCACGTCCAGAAGGACGCGAATTTTCGATTCTTAATTGTCGGAGTGCTCCGACGTACCTCCACGGGAAAAGCTATGAAGAACAAACTAACTACTAGTTCGAGCATCTGCATTCTCGCTCTCGCAGTCGCATCTTTCAGTTTCGCCGGGCTGGCGATGGCACAGGATTCTCCAACGGCCAAGAGTTCCTCGCTTAGCGTAAAGGACAAGACTTTCATGAAGAAAGCCGCCAGAGGCGGAATGATGGAGGTCGCGATGGGAAAGTTGGCTGAGCAGAACGGTCAAAGCGATGACGTGAAATCATTCGGCAAACGAATGGTCACCGATCACAGCAAGGCCAATGACGAGCTGAAATCGATCGCCGCGAAAAAAGGCGTCAAACTGCCGAGCAAGGAACCGACTGAAAAGTGGAGCTCGGATAAAGCTTATAACACGGCCAAGGTGGTTCAGGAACATCTTGACCTCGCCAAGCAAACTCAAAGCAAGCTGCAATAGAAACACTTACTGCGCGATAATGGCGGCACGTCTGGGAAAGGCGCTCCGCATTTTTTTTGCTATTTAGCAGTGGCTTCTAAAAGTGCCTTGCTTTTCCGCGGTCAGATCGAATCCTCCTCGTGGATGCGTAAGACCAAGATCATCTGCACGCTCGGCCCCGCCACACAACAACCCGACGTGTTGCGCCAATTAATCCAGAAAGGAGCGGATGTTCTTCGATTGAACATGAGCCATGCCGATCACGGCTCCGTGCGCGAAATTGTGCCGCGAATTCGCGCGCTCGCAGAAGAGGCCCGCCGATCCATCGGAGTTCTGCTCGATACGCAGGGCTCCGCCATTCGCACAGGAGACTTGGAAACCGATCTCCAGTTGAAGCAGGACGACATTTTGGAACTCACCGTAGCGGGCGCCCAAAGCCAGGAGCCGTATTCGGTCAGTGTGAATTACGACGGACTGGTAGATGATGTCTCCGTTGGCGACAACATCCTGGTGGACAACGGCATGATCAGGCTGACGGTCCTTGAAAAACGCGGAGGACGGGTCCGCACCAGAGTCATTACTCCTGGGAGACTCGGCTCGCGGCGTCACATCAATCTGCCCGGTGTGCATGTAAATTTGCCGCCGCTTACCGAAAAGGATCTTGCTGATATTTCACTCGGCGCAGAACTCGGCGCCGATTTCGTCGCGCTGAGTTTTGTGCGTCAGAAAAGCGATCTGGATGAACTGCGCGGCGTTCTTGTCGATAATCGGAGCAACGCTTTGATCATCGCTAAGATCGAGGACCACCTCGCCGTCCGGGCAATTGGCGACATGATCGAAGGCGCAGATGTCATTATGATTGCCCGGGGCGACCTGGGAATCGAATGCCCAATGGAAGAACTGCCCATCATCCAGCGGCGGATTGTGAAATCCTGTCTTCGGCTGGGTAAGCCGGTCATTGTCGCCACACAAATGCTCGAATCGATGATCACGAATCCGCTGCCCACCCGGGCTGAAATTACCGATGTGGCAAACGCCGTTTTCGAGCAGACGGATGCCATCATGCTCAGCGGTGAAACAAGTCTGGGGCATTATCCAGTGGAATGCGTCCGAGTGTTGAACCGCGTGGCCGTGCGCATTGAGCGCAGTGGAGGAGCCGGTTACGCGGAATCCGCAGTTCTCGGGGACAACCGGCAAAAAACAGTTGCTTCCGCGGTGCTCCTGGCCAATTCGCTGGCGAATTCAAAGATTATTGTGTTCACCCGGCACGGCGCGATGGCGCGCAACGTTTCAAAACTTCGTCCGGAAAACACGCCGATATTTGCTTTTACATCGAGCGAAGAAGTCTATCGCCAATTGTCAATTTACTGGGGCGTTTATCCGGTGAAAATCGACTTCACCGATGACCCGAACGCGACCATCGAGGCTGCAGAAGGGTTTTTACGCCGAACCAAGCTGACCGCTCCGGGGGATCAATTAGTGATCATCAGCGATGTACGCGCGGGCGAGGAACGCATCGATTCCGTGCAACTTCGAACGGCAAAATAACGGAAAATTCCGTCCGCAATCCTGAGAGCCAGCGGGTTACAAACCCACTGGCCGCACAGACTGCACGTCTATGTTCCAGCGCTTACGCTTCGACCGGCAATTCAACCTCGACTGGACGTTCCTTCTTGCTGAGCGCGCGGCGGAGTTTCGACAGCGCGATGTTCTGCAACTGCCGAATGCGCTCCCGCGTCACACCGAATTTCTTCCCAACTTCCTCGAGCGTTTTTGGTTTGCCGCCGTCCAGCCCGAAGCGTTGGAAAATGATCTTCTTTTCGCGGTCGTCAAGCACGTCAAGCAAACCGCCGACTTCATTGCGCAGATTCTTGTCACGCAAAAGTTCGAAGGGCGTCTGAGCCTCTTCATCCCCGACGATTTCGCCGAACTCAGTGGAATCGTCGTCGCTGATCGGCGCATCGAGCGAAGCTGGACGAATCGACACGGTCTTGAGCTGCGAGACTTTCCCGCTCGCAATCCCGATCTCATCGCCAAGCTCTTCATCGGTGGGTTCACGGCCAAGTTCCTCGCT
>WNGQ01004473.1_pt1 | contig 13877 bp, 12 predicted proteins | sample 5407661 | NCBI WGS metagenome assembly WNGQ01 (sample SAMN13153382, study PRJNA577476) | soil metagenome | isolation source: 60 cm soil or saprolite under Garry oak tree replicate 2 | place: USA:California | collected 2016-06-15
AACGACACCACCATGCAGGAACTGGCCAAGCCCGACGACGTGCACGCCTACAAGGAAACCTTCGCCCGCATCCGCGACGCCGCCATCGCCCCCGCCGCCACCAGAACCCACCTCGACAACCTCAGCACAACCCTGGAGTAATTGACCGCCTGGCAGCCGCCCGCCATTCCGCGGTTCGCGGTGCTGGCGAGCCGCAACTCAGCTACTGGCCGCCTGCCAGAAGAGGGACACCACACAATGACAATGCGAGAGTTCCTTGACGCGCTCAGCGTCGAGCTGACCGCCCGCGGTGTCCCGCATGAACTCATCGACAGCCAGCCCGGACGCGAACCAGGCGTTCCGCCCTACATCGCGGTCAGCGACCAGGACGGACACACCCGGCGCATCCGTGTGCACCCGGCCTACTACTGGTACTACTGGGGCAGCGATCTGGAAGACCGCTGGTCCGCTTTGCGGCCAGACGTCGCAGCCGAGGTAATCGCCGGGCGGGCGCTCCGGACAGGCTGGCCCGAGGGCCCGCAGGGTGATCTGATGCTGCCGCTGCGGCCTGATAACGACTGACCGCCCGCGCACCTTCGCTTTCCGCCTGCATGCTCCGTGTGCAGGCCCGTTAATAATCCTGACGGGAATACGAGACAGCGGCACGATTCTCGTCGCAACGCGTATGCCTGCCATTGCTTATGACAACCAGTCATAATCCGCCGATCCCGGCGGACAAACTGTCCTAAGGCGTCAGCCTTTTTCTCCTTACGCTCCAGGAATAGCAAGCCAGAACCGGCAACGGCGGCCTGGAGAAACGCGGAATCCCGCCGACAGCACAAGCAACGGCTGCCAGCGGGCGACCCGGCAGAGGAGATGGGCACATGATCGTCATCGCGATCCTCGCGGTTACATTCCTTGCGGGCACCCTCTTCGGCGCGCTCGTCGTGCTGCGACTGGGCGCCGGCCGTGACGACCAGGATGGCTGGCTGCCGGGAGCGCCGCCGACGCTCGCGGCCGCCGCGGCCCGCCGGCTCACCGGTCTTTGGGTGAACGTGCCGCAAGACAGCGCCAGCCTCGCCGTCATGCAACCGCGCTGGAACGGCCGGCGTGATGAACTCTTTTGACCAGGACCAGGCCAGCACTGGCGGATCCCGGCCAGGGATCGTCGCGGCTGCCGTCCTGCGCGCCGCGTGCTCGTCAGCACGGATGAGCGAAGCGTTCATAGCCAGAGCGTCCGGCGTCAGCAAGGACACCATCCGGTCATGGGCCGACGGGACGTGCGCCTTAGCGTCGGTCGCCGTCTGGCAGCTGGAACGGCTGGAGGCAGCCTTGCTGACGGCCGGGGCCGAACCTGCCCTCGTCGCCGATCTGGGCCCGGCAGCCTGGTGCGACCTGGTCCTTGAGGCCATCGCCGGCGACGAGGACGCGCGCTTGCTCCTGGCCGATCCAGTCGCCGGCACCAGCGCGTTCTGGGAGTTGCTGGCCTGGGCGGTCGCGGGCCGGGTCCCGGCCCGGTACCGCCGCTACAGTCCGCCATTGCCGCTCCTGGCTGACCCTGCGGCAGCCAGGCGGGCGATCAAGGCCCTGGGACCGCTGGCCGACGTCCCGCGCCGGCCGCGCGGCCGGTGCGCTAACCGCCGCCGACGTCAGCGGCCGGAAAGTCTTCCGCACTGTCATCGGCGCAGCTAACGCGCCAGCAGGCCGGGCATTGCCCGCGCAGGCACTCCCCGGCCTCGCCGCAGCGGCAGGGAACCTCGCGTTCCGGGCAATCCTCGAACGTGCCGTGGCCATGCCGGTCGACCGGGGGCAGCCGGTTCCAGCCCGCCAGCCACAGGAAGCCCTCCATGACCGCCTCCAGCCGGCCGGTCCCGGTGGGCTGACCCTCTTCACGCGCAAGCAGGAAGCCGGTCATCGCCCGGCGGGCGTCCAGCGAGACCTGATACAGCGACGGCCGCCCGGCCACGCGCGTGCCGGACACCGGCCCTTCCCCGGCTTCCCCGCACACCCAGGCCAGCAGCTGCATCGCGCCGAACGCCCAGCCGAACCCAAGCCACGCACCGTCAGGCGCGGACTCGCCCGGCCACGGATAACGCAGCCGGGCCGAGAACGTCCAGCCATAAGCCTCTTCGATCTCAGCGCGGGACCGCGCGAACTCCGCACCATCGGTGACCTGCGGGTCCGGCGGGCCAGCGTTCCACAGCGGCACCGCGTCAAGATCCCCGGCCAGCCACTGCAACACGAACCTGGCATGCAGGACCTGCCCGCCGGGATCCGCCCGGTCGCCGGCCAGCTCGGCCACGGCAGCTGCCTCAGCAAGGATCCCTGCCCGGTCTGGAGAGCTGCCAGCGGGCGCGCTCAGCGTTACCGGGGACGGGCATGATCCGCTCAGCGCCCACCGCCAGGCCAGCGCGGTTCGCCCGGCGGCGCCACCCTGTTCGCCCAGGCTGGAGGCGAGCACGTTCCAGATCCGCCCCGGCCGCTGCGCAATGCCGTCCGGCACGGCGTCCAGGAGCTGAATCATGCCCACGACCCGCACAATACGCCCGCCGAACGGCGCCGTCCTGGCCCATCATCGACCGCAGACTCCCAGGGAGCACGGGCAGCAGGCCGGAAAATTCCGGCATTAACGAGGCCAACGGTGCTGGTCATCGGCGGCTGTCGGGTCATCCTGCCTCGGGTTCCATGTCCGCTTCGCGGTGCCCTGCTCGCTGCAGAATCCCGCTGGCGGGCACGATGTCGGGCTTCGGCGGCCGCAGGATCGCGTCGCGGTCGCGGCGGATGAGGCTGCCCCACGCAGCACCGAGGTAGACGTCGTCGTCCTCGGCGTACCGCGGGGTGCTGCGCAGCCGGTCGATTTCTGCTTGGGCCTTGCGGGCGTTCTCCCGGATCCGGTGTACCTGATCGGGCACCTCGTCGTGCACGGCCGACGGCGTGAGGCCGAGTGCCTGCTGGCCGAGTGCTTCTCGCCGGCCTGGCGCTGGCGGCTCGGCGTCGCCTTCCCCGGCGGCCGCCGCGCCTTCCATGGGCAGGTGGGCAGTCCCGTCGAGCGTCTCCTGGACCCATACCTCCTGGCGTGGCTCCGGCGCCGGTGCTGGACCGGGCCTGGGGAGGTGCTCGGGCTCGGCTGATCGCAGCGGCTCCAGCGTCATGTCGGGATGGCGGCGGCGCAGTTCGAGGTCGGCGGCGATGGCCATCCGGCGGGTTGGCTCGGTGAACGCCTCCCATTGCCGCCGGGTTTCCTGCGCCTTGGCCAGCAGGCCGGCGATCTGGGTGGCCTTGGCCTCCATGGCCCGCCACATTCCGGCGAACGTCTGGTGCCGCCACGCCGCTTCGCGGCCTGTGGCGGCCCGGGTCTCGTGGTCTTCCCTGATCGCGTTCTCCCACGCGGTGCGAGCCTGCATCCGCGCGAGCCGCAGGTCCTCGCCGACGAACCGGGGTGCCCAGCTGGTCTCCCGTTCATACATGGCGCGGCGGCGCCGCAACTGGCCGTCGCTGCATCCGCGCAGGTCGATGCCCTCGACCCGGCCGAGTGCGGTGAACGCCGCATGCCAGTCGGCCCTGGCCTCGGGCGAGGTCTTTCCCGGCTCCGGGCCGATCGCGTCGTCCTGCGCGTCGTAGCCGTACAACTCCCGGTAGGCGCCGAGCCTGGCGGCGCGTTCCTCCCACGCGGCCCGCCTGGCAGGATCTGCTGGCACGTCACCGAGTGCCCTGATCGCCCATGAAGGGCGGGCCTGGGCGGCGTGCTCGCCGATCCGCCGGGCTCGGTCGTCCATCGCCGCGGCCAGGTCCGCCATGTACCGGTCCAGCTCGGGGTCGCCCATGTCCGGTACGCGCTGAGACCAGGAACCAGGCGGCTGCGGCACGGTGTGCTTCAGCCTGCGGCGCACCCGTGCGTCAATGACGCGCGCCAGGTGCCGGGAACCGGTAAGCGGGCTGGATGCGATCGCCGTCCGCAGTACGTCGCGAGCGTCCAGCCCGGCCGCCTCCGCTTCGCGCAGTGACCGCCACAGCCAGGTGCACGCCGGGTCGCTACTGGCCGCGTCTGCGTCGCCCGGCAGGAGGCTCTCGCGCAGGGACCGCTCGAACCGCCTGGCCTGCGCGCTGCGGGCTAGGTCATACCAGATCGACCCCAGGACGCCGAGGTGATCGGCGCCGGACAGCTCGGCGCGCAGCGTCTCGGTCGCCGACAGGACTCCGCCGTCGCGCTGCAGCACCTCTGCTAGCACCGACGCCGGATCCCGGTGTACAGTCTCAGGCCGATCCGGCCCACTGCCGTCCGGTTCCGGGCCGAGCCGGGCGTGCTCGCGCATCAGCCTGCGGACCCGCCGGAGCTCGGCGGCCGGCCTGGAGCCTTCGCGGGCGTCGGCCAAGCGCGGGAAGCCAGTCACGCAGAACGCGAAATTTGCCAGGCGGCCGCGGGACATGGCCACATACAGCCATTGCCGGGTGCCGAGCCCGTCCACCAGCACGTGCGTGGTGTCGACGGTCCTGCCCTGGACGGCGTGCGGGGTGGTCGCATAGGCCAGATCGCAGTGTGAGAAAAGGTACGTCCACGGCAACTCAAACGACTCTGTCCAGGCCGGCTGGACGCTACCAGCGTCCCGGCCGAGCAGGCGGCGTACGGTCACCGTCCGCCCGGTGACTGCCTCGATCTGGAGCACGTCGCGGTTGGTCAGCCACCGCCCCGGCTCTCCCACGATGATCCGGCGGTCGTTCCTGCGGGCGACGATCAGGTCACCACGGCTGGCTGATGCGCCGTGCCGCAGCCTGACATCAGCACCAGGGCGGACCAGACCGTAGCGGATCAGGTACTCGCGAACCCGGCGGGACATCTCCCGGGCCTGCTCGCCGGTGCGGGCCAGCAGCAGCGAATCCCGCCCGGCCAGATGATCGGCGAGGAACGCCCGGCAGGCCTGCTCCGTCGCCTCCTCCGGGTCACCGCCACGGAGCCGGCCCTGCTCCTCGTACTGCGCCAGCACCGCCACGTCGCCAGCCCGCAGCCGCAGCGTCGCGTCGCGTTCCCACGCGTGGGCGAACCGGACCGGCTCGGCGAGCTGCACGTAGCCCATCTGCCGGGCGAGCATCATCATGCCGCCGCCGCCCTGGACGGCGGCGAGCTGCTCGTGATCCCCGGTGATCAACACCCGGCAGTCCCGCTCGGCGGCCAGGCGCATGATCGCGGCCAGGTCAGCGATCGACATCATCGATGTCTCATCCAGGAGCAGCAGCGTCCCTGGCCGGACCGTCCTCGCTCCCCGGGCCCCCGGCTCGCCGTGCAGGTGACCGAGGAACTGCGCGGTGTTGGCGGCCAGCTCCACTCCGGCGTCACGGAGCACATTGCGGGCAGCCTGCGATGTGGTCAGCCCGTAGACGTCGCCCATGCCCGCCTGCCGCCACATCCCGGCGACCTGCGCGGCGGTGCGGGTCTTGCCCGAGCCGGCCGGGCCGACCAGGATCTCCGCCCGGCGGTCACTGGTCACCGCGAGGAATGCCGCCGCGGCCTGGTCAAGGCGCAGGCCTGAGCCTGTCGCCTGCTGCGCCGCTTCTGCGGCCTGCGCTGCGTCGCGGAGCTGAGCCTCCAGCTGCGCCTGATCTGCGCCGAGCAGGCACGCGGCCAGCTCCGGCGCAAGGCGCGGCGCGCCCGGCTGCCGGGCCTGAGCCGCGAGCTGCTCCTCCATCGTCAGCTGCGCCAGCGTCGCGTACCGGGTCCCGCTGTGCGGCCGGTAGATGCTGCGCCCGTCCGCCCGGCGCAGCGCCTCCGGCACGCGCGGCCATTCCGGCGCTTCCAGCGCGAGCACCTGCTGGCCCGCCCCCGGCCAGCACCCGGTCCGTCAGGCGCACCGGCAGCGCCGCGGCCGCGGCGTCATCCCGGCAGGCTACGTCATCGGGCAGGAGTTCCCCCAGGTGACGGACCAGGTCCGCCTTCCGCCAGGTAGGCCGCGCCTCCTGGACCGCAGCCAGCGCCTGCGCCATCACGTCCCGCGCCTGCTCCGGGGTCAGCTCCCAGATCGGCCGCGGCTCAGCAGGCAGCAAGACGCCGGGGCCACGCCGGCTGGTCACGCCCGGCATCACCGGCTCCAGCGCGCCCGCCTCGCTGGCGCGGGCCTGCGCCGCCCACCGACGCGCCTCCGCCGCCAGGTCCAGCGGCTCGCCATCCTTGGCCCGGCGGCTCGCGTGATTAGCCCACTGGCGCAGCGTGCCCAGCGCCCGCGCGTCCGGCACGCGCCCGTGCTGCGCCTCGAACTGCGCCGCCAGCCGCTCCGTCAGCGCCGAGATGCTCTGCCGGCGCGAGGAGAACTCCTCCATCAGCGCCCGGCTCACCCCACGCACCTCCCGGCCGTGCCCGTCCGCCCGTCCCGCCCAGCCCGTGCCGAACTCCCGCGACAGCGCGGACTCCATCACCAAAGTGGCGATCGCCGCCGCGGCGCCCCGGTGCTCATGCAGCGCCCGGGAATCCAGCGTCCGGTACTCCCCGTCCCGCTCGCGCATCACCCGGTTCAAGATCAGGTTATGGATGTGCAGCTGCGGGTCGCCGTCCCGGCTGGTGTGCTGCGCGAACGACCCGACGACGAACCCGTGCGCGTCCTCCCACCGGCCCGCCTGCACCCCACCGGCCCGCCGGCCGTGATACCCGGACCTGGTGTATCCCGCCTCGGCCTGCAGATACTCCAGCGCCGCCCGGTTCCCCGCCTGGATGCACGCCCACACGTCAGCGGCGGCCTGCTCCCAGTACCCGGCCGCCTCCAGGTCCCCCTCCGCGGCGGCCCTGACGGCGTTCGCCATCGCCGAGGCGTGCAGCAACGTGATCGACTTCGACACGCTGAACGTCGCATCAAAATACTGCACCGGCGTCCTGACCTGCGACTTCGCCTCAATCAGCAACTGCGCCCGGCGCTCCGCAGTCGCCTCCGGCTCCAAAGCGGCCAGCACCGCGTAGATCTGCTCCGCAGACCGGAACCGCTGCGGCGCCCGCCCCAGTCGCGCCTCGCCCGCCAGGTCACGAGGATCAAGGAACTTCCCGTACAGCCGCTCGAACACATCCCGCTCGATAACCTGCCCCTCGCGGAAACCAAGCTCAGCAACCCCGCCGCCCTGCCACCGCCCCGGCGGCTCGCCGCCTTTCTCCGCCGGCGATTGGTAGTAGCCAGCGCCGGACTGGCCGGCTTGCGCCGATTCGGCCGACGTGCCGATCTGCCGCCAGGGATAGGAAGCGTCATGCCCGGGCGAGATGGTGATGATCCCCGCCAAGCGTCTGCCTCCTCCCTGCCCGCGCTCCCGCGCCGCAGCCGAGCTCGGAGGCTTTTGATCGTGATCTCGATTTACCAAGATCATTAGTAATGCCTCGGTGTGAACGGCTTCGAGCGCCGATTTAATGGTGCAGAAAAAAGAGGCAAGCGTGCAGGCAGCAGGATCAGCGAACGGCGTCAGAACAGAGGCAATGGGACAGGTCAAATGGCGAGGCCTGGGTACTAGGCCGGTGTCCTGTGCCGGAGATGTTGAGGCATTGCCAGCGCACCTGAGGCATTCGGCGGGGTGCTGCCACTAGGTCGAGGCACCCTGCTCCCCGGCCCGCGCGATCATCCCGCGCCGGGTGTCCTGCCAGAAAGTTGAGGCATTGCCAGCGTGTCTCACCAAGCCCGGCCCGCACCGCGGCAGGTGGAACAAGAGCTTGTCCGCAGGTGCGGCCAGGACTCGGAACTCACCTGCGGAGCCAAGCATGTGAGCTCTGGTTACCCCGGCCCAGCGGCACTTACGCCAGGTCAGCCGCAGGGTCGATGACCCAGTGGTTGCTCCGCAGAACACGGCCGGCGAAGGTCACGTCCTGCTCACCGGCGAACCGGAAGCCGAGGGAGCGGCAGATCCCGTTCGACGGGGCGTTGGTTGTCGCCGGGAACGCGTGCACGAGCCGCCACCGGCCATCATCGCGGGCCAGCTCGAGCAGCATCCGCACCGCCCGCTTCGCAAATCCGCGTCCTTGGAACTCCGGCAGCACCATCCAGCCGATCTCGGTAACCGGCTCGCCGCTGCCCTGGCCGTGGGACCACAACGCGACCGATCCCGCCACCACGTCAGCCAAGGCCTCGCCGGGGACGATCATCTTGATCCATTCGGTGCCCGCCGCGGCCGCCTGGACATCTCGGGCGACCTTACCCTCGATGCCCTCGCGCGGAAGCGGGCCGCCTAGTTCGGCCGTCATGACCGGGTCGCACCGCATCCGCACATAGGCGCCGACATCGCCCAGCTCAACGTCCCGCAACCGCACCGCCGCTCCTTCTTGGCCGGGCTTCTTCTCCGGTCCGGTGATCATCCCGGACGTCTTCCATCATCCCCGGGCACACCACAAATCGGCGCAGGAGGGTGAGGAGGGGGCAGCGTTCCCCACGGGTGGCGGCGGTGACCGCCGGCGGGTTCGGCGTCTGCCCAGGCTGGTAAGACGACAGCCGGGCCCGCAGCCCGCTACCGCACCGCGGTGTGACACATCCGCCAGCGGCACCACGCGAAATGCCTCACATCTGCTGGCAGACCAGCGCCCGCAACCACCCAACGCCTCGCCACTCAAACTGAGACATCCCAGGTCAGCAGCCTGCCGCTGCCTCAGATCCGATGGCACAGGACAGCCGGCTGGTGGCGGACTCAGCCGGTCCGGCGGGGCCGCACCGACTTCTCGTGCAACCGGAACCAGGAGCCCGGCATCCTTACACCTCACACCGCCCTCGTACCGTCAGGCAGCCGGACAGACGGCGCGCGAGCAAATAGATGCCAGAGAAACCACCAACCGATGATCCCCGGTCGAAACCTTGCCCAGATCGAGTTATCAGAGCCTTACAGGCAGTTGTACAGCTTTCCGCTAGCGATCAAGGATCACTAGAAGTCTTCAAGCGCGCATGATTCGCTCACGGTTTGCAGCCAGGCGGGCTTCAGGAACGAGATGTAGTCGTGTGCGGCCGTCAGCGCTTCGCGGAACCCCTCGAACGATATATACCGGCACACGTCGACCAGCGGCGGTTTCATGCGCTCGAAGGTCGGGCGGTTCACCTGGCGGACTACCTGCTCCCGCCTGTCTTCGGGCGCTACGAGGAACAGCGGGACGGAGATGTTCGGCTGGCGGGCCAGCAGGTCGCTCATCCGGAGCAGGCCCGAGTAGATCGAGGTAGTGCTTTCGATCTCGAACGCTGCCACGATCGCGTTACCGTCCAGCCACAGTACGTCGATCAATTCGATAGTCCGGTTCGTCACAGGATCAAACTGCTGCGGCAGCTGCTCCCTGCGGCGCGGCATATCGCCCAGTCTGTGGTCTTTCCACACTCGGCTCTGGTCATTGCTGGCGACGTGGACGTCAAAGCCCATGTCAGCCCCGAGTTTGACCAGCAGGTACTGGATCTCTGTGTGGACGGTGCCCGTGATTTCCTCGATGATCTCGGGCTCGTCGTTCTCTGGGACGACCACGACGTCATCGGCAGAATCATGCTGGGCAACCGCCTTGTACTGGCTTTTTCCCAGCCTGCCCAGCGGCCGCTCGACGGGGTTGGCGTTCGCGTCTTGCAGCGCCCGGACGACCGCCTCCCCGTCAGCAGGCTTCCACTTTCTAGGAGATCCCCGGAACGGGCCAGACCACCGATTCGGATTCTCGAGGCCCTGAAAGACCGTAAGTTCCTCGCGCATGCCCAGCACGGGAACGCCTTGCTCTGGGGCCAGCGCCACCTCAGTGCGCACACGGACACGGCTGGGATAGGCCTGGGAACTCCAGATCGGCGCCTCATCGAAGAACGGCTCCCCGATAACCTCCAGCAAGCCGACCCACCTCGATACCCGGGTCAGGTAGCAGAGCAGGTGGTCGCCGGGCTTAATCTTCTGGACGGTCGCCCAGCGGCTCTCGCGGAAGCCAGACACGTCGCTGCCATGGTCCTGGAACTCGTTCCATGTCTCGACCGTGAACAGATCGAGCCAGTACGTACGGGCCATGCGGACAGTGTGGCAGGTCTAGGGCGCTGATCTACTTCCGAAGGCGGTGCTGCTCGTGCTGTCACCCCGCAGCGAGCGCGCTGCCTGGCCGATGATGCCGGATAGCAGCACCGGAATCGGCATCGTTCCGGAATTGCTGAAGCCAGCGATCTGGCCCAGCATCCGACGTCGCTATCCGTAGCTACGGTGCCGCCCTCGTGCACCAAGATCACGGGCGTGATCCTAATGGGCAATCCCTCGTGGCTACAGCTGTGGCAATCTGTGGTGGTGAATGGAGCGAAGCACCAAGATAGGCGGCATTGGCTGGCAGTCGGCCGCCATCCAGCGCGGCGCGACGGCGCGATCGCCCTGGCCCTGTTGCTCCTGCCGGCGGGAGTGGCGCTAGTGCTGGAACGCCGCCACCATCACCTCGACATTGCCACGGTCACCGTTCTGGTATCGGTAGCCCTTGGCCTGCCCGTATTGTGGCTGGCCTGGGCAACCTACCGGGATGCCAGTAGGTCGCACATCCGGGTCAGGGAGCAGAATCTGGCCGAGATCGCCGACCAGCTCGCCGTCGCAGTAGGCACCCAATGGGATGCTGAAGCCGCTATACGCCGCCTGAACGACCCATACCCGCTGCCTGTCTCCTGGGTCGCGGCGGATGCGTCGCTAACGGATGCCTGGGATTCGCTCGTGCGGCTGGCAAGCAGCGGGGCCGGGTGGTCTTCGCCACCGCCCACACATACCTGGGCAGCTGGCCCTGAAGGCCTGGCTGGGACATGCGGCGATCTGGTGAATGTGCTGACGCGGGTGCCGACCGGCCGGATGGTGGTCCTGGGCGAGCCTGGCGCGGGTAAAACGATGCTGTTGGTCCGCCTGGTCCTGGACTTGCTTAATCGTCGGGCCAGCGGCAGCCCTGTTCCGATCCTGGCCGCCATGGCGTCCTGGAATCCCCTGGAACAAGACCTCCGAGACTGGCTGGCCGCCCAGCTCATCACAGACCACCCCGCACTGGTCGGAGCCTCACCACCCGGCATTGGGCAGACCACCCAGGCAGCAGCGCTCCTCGATGCAGGCCTTATTTTGCCAATCCTGGACGGGCTCGATGAGATCCCCGATGCTGTCCGTGGACGGGCGATTGCCAGCATCAATGACACCCTGCGGCCCGGTGAGCAAATTGTGGTGAGCTGCCGCATCCAGCACTACCGGGATGTCGCCAGGCCGGAGCATGGCACTGAGGTCGCCCTCCGGGCGGCAGCAGCTGTCCGGCTGTGTCCTTTGGATGCCGACGACGTATGTCGCTACCTGCGTGACGACTCGGGCGGCCCGGTCACCGCAGCCCGCTGGGACCCCGTCATTGACAGGCTTGGTACCCAAGCACCTGCGGGGCGGGCACTTGTCACGCCGCTGGCGGTCGGGCTGGCAAGGGCAATCTATAATCCTCGACCGGGTGAGCTTGCCGGGGAATTACGCGATCCTGGCGAGTTGTGCAGCCCCTCACTCGCTGACCGTGGGGCAGTGGAATCTCACCTTTTCGACGCGTTCATCCCCGCAGCCTACCGACCTGGCCACGCTGTCCGCTGGACGGCACTTGAAGCTGAGACGTGGCTAGTGTTCCTGGCTCGCCACCTCGAGTACAAGATCACTGGGCCGGACCTGGCCTGGTGGCAGCTACCACAGGCCGTACCTCCGGTCATATTCCTCTTCGCGTTCGGGATCGCTGGCGGGCTCGCTATCGGGCTCGCTATCGGGCTCGCTATCGGGCTCGTGTTCGGGCTCGAGGCTGGATTCCCGAGTGGCCTGGATGTTGGGCTCGCACTCGGCTCAGTGGCCGCACTCGCATTTGCGCTAATATTCGTGAGCTGGAAACCGCTGCAATCACCGCAGGCGCGTTGGCGATTCAGCATCCGTTGCCTCGTGCTCGGGTTCATAACCGCTATCCCGGCCGGGCTTGGGTTCGGGCTGTTCGATGGATTCCTGGGCGGATTAGTGGATGGCCTGATAACCGGACTGGTGATTGGCACCATAACCGGCCTTTCGTTCTGGCTTGTGTTTGAGCTCGTGCCCCGCCTGGTAGCCAGGTCCACATTCCAGAACTGGAAAGCTCTGCGATCACTTCGTGACAGGTGCCGGCTAATTACCAGCAGCATCGCGTCCGGTTTCCCGGGCGGGGTTGCTTTCGGGCTTGCTTTCGGGCTTTCGTTCGCTCTTACCGGCGAGCTCACATTTGGTCTATCACACGCCAGGCAATTTATCTACGGATCCACTGCTGCGGTCAGGGACGCATTTCATTTCGCGTTTCAGCCTGCTATCGAACTCGCGACCGGGACCGCGACCGGGACCGCAGCCGGGGTCGTCGCAGGGATCCGGTTCACCAACTGGAGACCAGTGCCGTCACGAACTGTACGCTGGCGACCCAGAGTGCGAAGCCTACTGCTCGGATTTTCCGCCGCACTCCTGATCAGCTTCGCGACCACTCTCCCGACCATACTGCACCACGGCCACGGCTACGTGTTTGTGGTCCCGTCCTTCACGCCGCCGTTCCGGCCCGCATTCGGACTCGATGCGGCACTCGCGCTCGAAATTGCGGTTGGGCTCGTGGTCGGGCTCCTGGCTGGGCTGAGGCATGTTCCAGGCGATCTGACTATGGCGGCGAGTCCGCATACACTATTTACGCGCGACCGCGGTGCGGCACTTCTCCTTCTAACCGCGACAGTTTCCGCCTTCGGGCTGGCAGTCTGGTTCCTGGTCGGGTCCGCAGCAGCGCTCGACTTGCTGCTCGCGTTGTTCGCTCTTGGCGGGTTCTCCATCGGGCTCGCAACCTGCATGCTGCATACGGCGTGGCCGTCCTACGGGCTAGCCCGGATATGGCTCGCGGCACACCACGAGCTGCCATGGCGTCTCATGGGATTCCTCGCCGATGCTCATCGGCGAGGCGTTCTGCGGCAGGTAGGTGGCGTCTACCAGTTCCGGCACATCGAACTGCAACACCGGCTTGCCACCAGACCCATAACCAATGGCGGCTCCTAATAAAACGCGTTCCGGCCAGTGTTGCATGGCGTTAGTTCTTTGCCGATTGCGAGCCCACCACCGCAACCAGGATGCGCTGCGCCACGCCATCACCCGACACGAGCGGGAAATCACCCGCCTGACAGGCTCGCGAAGGACATCGACGCCGCCATCAGCAAGCGCCAGGACGCCACGGGCGAGAAATTTCACCATGACCTTCGACGGCCGGCGCCACGTGAAGCGCGCCGAAGCCGGACAGCACTTGAAAGACCTCTTGTTAAACGAGGCCACCGCGGCCAGAGCCGCCCGCCACAACGTCATGCGGCTCGGGCAACTGGGCGGCTTCCCGGTCACCGCCGAGATCGCAGCACCGCTAGGCCAGCCGACCATCACCGTGGCTCTCGAAGGCGCCCCCGGAACCGACATCCGGATAGCCGCGCGAGATTTCCGAAGCGACCAGGGCGGCTTGATCATCCGGCTGGAGAACCGCCTCCACCGCCTGGACGAACATGAGGCCACCACCCTCGCCGAGGCTGAGCGCGCCCGCCGCGAGATCACCCATGCAAGACGAGAACATCGGCCTGCCGTTTGCACACGTTGCGCAACTTGCCGAGGTCCGCGACCGCGCGTGCGTAATTGACGACCGACTCCAGCAGATGGCAGCACCCGCACAGCCAGCCGACCAGGCCATCCCGGACGCGCTTCAGCACTGGGCGGCGACCGTCATGACCCAGGAAGGCACGCCGCCAGGCCGCGGGCGGCGGATGCTAGTATAGTGTCTCGTAAATAAGTGGGGATTGGTAGTAGGGTGTGTTCGTGCGCGCTCCGAGCCCCGCTCTGGTCATGTCTGATGCTCAGCGGGAGATCCTGGAGAGCTTGGCGAAGTCCCAGACGGCAGCTCATCGGGAGGTGACCCGGGCCAAGGCGCTGTTGCTGGCAGC
>WNGQ01004476.1_pt1 | contig 13873 bp, 11 predicted proteins | sample 5407661 | NCBI WGS metagenome assembly WNGQ01 (sample SAMN13153382, study PRJNA577476) | soil metagenome | isolation source: 60 cm soil or saprolite under Garry oak tree replicate 2 | place: USA:California | collected 2016-06-15
AGCTTTCGCGCCATTCGCGATGATGATGTCGCGGCGCGCGCCTATGGTCTCAGCCTGAACCGCTACAAGGCCCTGGCCTTCATTTTCGGCGGGTTCGCCGCCGGCGTCAGCGGCGGCATTGCCGCGCATCTTTATTCCTACATCAATCACGAGACCTTCAACACGCAGCAGTCCATTCTGGCGTTGACCGTCGTGATCCTGGGAGGATTGGGCAATGTGGCCGGCGCGGTCGCAGGCTCCGTGGCGCTTGTTGGCCTGCCCGAGCTCTTTCGGATCGCGGCGGAGTACCGCATCCTGATCTATGGCATCGTTCTTCTGCTGCTGGTCCGGTTCAGGCCGCAAGGCCTGTTGGGAACGGTGTAATGGCCGAGGAGATCGAAACTCCCATCAAGCCGTCGGTTGCTGGCGGCGCATCCTTGCTATCCCTTCGCGGACTGACTCGCCGCTTCGGGGGACTGACCGCTGTCGATGGCATCGATCTCGACCTTGCCAAAGGCGAATTGGTCAGCATCATCGGCCCGAACGGAGCCGGCAAGACCACCTTGTTCAATCTCGTGACCGGGCTCGACCGGCCCGACGGCGGCGAGGTCCGTCTCGACGGGGAGACCATGACCGGCTTTTCGCCCGAGAGACTGGCGAGCAACGGTGTCGCGCGCACGTTCCAGCTTGGTCGCGTCTTCGGCAATCTCAGCGTGATGGACAATGTCCTGATCGGCGCACATACGCGGCTGCGCGCGGTCAAGCCGGCGATATCGCTGATCGGGCCGTTGCTCGAGCTTGGCTTGGCGCTGTTGCGGCCGGCCTCGGTCAGAGCCGAAGAGGAGCAGCTGCGCGAAGAGGTGAGAGCAATCCTGGCGCGGTTCGGCGACCGCCTGTTGCCGCGCATCGATCAACCGGCCTACAGCCTGTCCTACGCCAATCGCCGCCGGATCGAGATCGCGCGCGCACTGGCGCTCCGGCCGCGACTCTTGCTGCTCGACGAGCCGACCGCCGGCATGAATCCGACCGAGACGAGTGAGATGCAAGCACTGGTCGCCGAACTGAAAGCCGAAGGGCTGACGATCCTCCTGATCGAGCACAAGCTCGACATGGTGATGCGCCTGTCCGACCGTGTCATCGTCATGGATGAAGGCCGGAAGATCGCCGAAGGCGCGGGCGAAGAGGTGCGGAACGATGCCAAGGTCATCGAGGCCTATCTCGGCCACGGCTTGTCGCAAGCAGCGGCGGATGAGCGGGAGACGGCGGCATGAGCGGCATTGCATCGCCTTCCGATCCGCTGTTGCGGTTGGCCAATATCAATACTTTCTATGGCCAGGCGCAGGTGCATTTCGACCTCTCGATCGAGGTGCCGCGCGGCCATATCGTGTGTCTGCTGGGCGGCAATGCCAGCGGCAAATCGACGACGATGAAGATCATCTTAGGCCTGGTGCGGCCGCGCTCGGGCGAATTGGTCTTCGATGGCGTCTCGATGCTTGGTCTCACCACGCCGCAGATCGTGCGGCGCGGTATTGCGTCCGTGCCGGAGGCGCGTCGGCTGTTCGCGGACATGAGCGTGAGGGAAAACATCCTGATGGGCGCGTTCGTGCGCAATGACCGCGACGGCGTCGCCACCGATCTCGAACGGGTCCTGGGGTTGTTTCCCAAGCTTGGGCAACGGCTCTCGCAGCGGGCCGGCTCGCTCTCGGGCGGCGAGCAGCAGATGGTCGCGATGGCGCGCGCGCTGATGAGCCGGCCGCGGATGATCGTGATGGACGAGCCGACCATGGGCCTTTCGCCGCTCTACGTCGATCGCGTGCTGGACCTGATCAGGACCATCAACAAGGAGGGCGTGTCGATCTTCATGGTCGAACAGAATGCCAGCCTCGCCTTGGAAATCGCCCACGAGGCCTATGTGCTGCAGACCGGCCGGATCGTTCTGTCCGGTCCGGCGCGCGCGCTCAAGGACGATCCTCGGGTGCGCGACGCTTATCTCGGCGGCTCGGAGGCCGCCTGACCATCTCCGGTTCGACCTTCGGCCGCCGGTCAGCCGCGTTCGGATTCAGGGACGAAGAACAGCGTTTCGCGAGTCAGCCGGCAACGGCGAACAGGTCCTTCAATTTCAGCACGGCGCTATCCGGCGTGGTGAGGACCGGTCGGCCCGACGCCTCGGCGACCAGCGCCGCTGCCGGCGCCATGCTGTACTGCGCGAGCGCAATCAGATCGCAGCCCGCGAGCTCGCGTGAGGCGTCCGCGACGAGGCGATCGTGCTCCGTGCGTTCGCCCCGGTCCAGCGCGGCCAGCGCACCTGCGGCAAGTTTCGGCACGATCTCGACGGAGCGCGGAAATTCCGGCGGCATCGAGGCAAGCGTCGGGGCGAAGGTCGAGAGCAAGCCGATCTTGCGGCCTCGCTTGACGGCTTGTTCGATCATGGCCTCGTTGGGCCTGAGCACCGGCATCGGCGCGTGCGCGCGCGCCACCGCCTCGATGCAGGGACCGAAGGCCGAGCAGGTGAACAGGATGGCGTCGGCGCCGGTGCTCGCCGCGTAACGCCCGAGCATCAGGAAACGGTCGGTCATCGCCGCGGTAATCCGGCCGTCATGCGCCACGTCGGCCGACAGGCTGTCGTCGAGCAGGTTCATCAGACGGGCGTCAGGCCAAAGTCTGGCGAACGCCGCCTCGATCGGGACAATCGAATGTTTCAGGGCGTGGATCAGGGCGATACGCATGCTGGTCAACCTGCGGCGCGACGGCCGACAACCGGCGGCCGCGCTTGTTCATTGATAGCGTCCCTCTTACTTGAACGGGATCGCGTACATCAAGCCGCCTTTGCTCCATGTCGCGTTCAGTCCGCGCGGGAGCTTCAGCGGGCTCGTCTGGCCGACATTGCGCTCGAAGATCTCGGCATAGTTGCCGCCTGCCTTGATGGCCTGCAGCATCCACTTGTTGTCGAGGCCCAATCGCGAGCCGAGTTCGCCGGACGTGCCGAGCAGACGCTGGATCGCGGGCACGTTGCTGGACTTCGCCATGTCGTCCGCGTTGGCGGCCGTGACGCCAAGTTCCTCGGCCTCGATCAGGCCGAAGTGCAGCCAGGCAATGATGTCGGTCCACACTTCGTCGCCGTTGCGCGTGAACGGCCCCAGCGGCTCCTTGCTGATCGTCTGCGGCAGCACGACGTAGTCGCTGGTGTTGGGAGCGGCCGTTGCGACCGCGCCGGCCAGCGCCGAGGCGTCCTGGGTCATGGCATCGCAGCGGCCGCCGAAAAAGGTCTGATACATGGTGTCGACGCGGTCGAACACCAGCGGCTTCCATTCGATGCCGTTGGCGCGGCCGTAGTCGCCGAGCGTCACCTCATGCGTCGTGCCTTGCGCGACGCAAACGGTGGCGCCGTTCAAACCCTTGAGGTCCTTGACGCCGGCATCGCGCTTCACCACGAAACCCTGGCCGTCGTAGAAATTGATCGGTCCCTGCCGCAGGCCAAGCGTCACGCCGCGCAGATAGGTCTGCGTGGAATTGCGGTAGAGCACGTCGATCTCGCCGGATTGCAGCGCCGTGAAGCGATTCTGCGCCGTCAATGCGACGTAGCGAACCTTGCCGGGATCACCGAGCACGCCTGCGGCCAGCGCGCGGCAATAATCGACATCAAGTCCCTTGTAGTTGCCCTGGGAGTCCGGGGCGGAGAAGCCGGCAAAGCCCGCGCTCACCCCGCAAATCAATGTGCCGCGCTGCTTGACCGCGTCGAGCGTGGCAGCCGTGCCTGCCGAAATCCCTGCGGCGAGCAAGCCGATAGCAATAGCTATTCTCTTCATGCTGCGTCTCCCATAATTAGTGATTGATACTCCGCAATGCACTGTCGACGGCCGCGCCGAGCCGGTCGACGATCATGTCGATATCGTCCGTCGTGGCGATGTAGGGCGGCGCCAGCATGACGTGGTCGCCGCGGCGGCCGTCCATGGTCCCGCCGGCAGGGTAGCAGGCGAGCCCGCCCTCGAACGCGGCGGCCTTGACCCTCTGGTTGAGCTTGAGCGCGGGATCGAATGGCTCGCGGGTGCCGCGATCCGCGACCAGCTCGATCGCCTGGAACAGGCCGCGCCCGCGGATGTCGCCGACATGCCGGTGATTGCCGAAACGGTCGGTCAAGCGCTGCTCGAGGTGACGGCCGAGATCCCTGACCCGGTCGAGCAGATGCTCGTCGCCAATGATGTGCTGGACTTCGAGCGCGGCTGCGCAGGCCATCGGGTGGGCGAGGTAGGTATGTCCGTGCTGGAACGCGCCCGAGCCCTGCCGGATGGTGTCGATGATGCGCCCATGCGCGAGCATGGCGCCGATCGGCTGGTAGCCGCCGCCAAGTCCCTTGGCGATCGCCTGGATGTCGGGCGCGATGCCTTCCTGTTGCCAGGCATGCGTCGTTCCGGTGCGGCCCATGCCGCACATCACCTCGTCCAGGATCAGGAGGGCGCCGTGGCGGGTGCAGATGTCGCGCACGGCACGGAAGTAGCCGTCCGGCGCCGGCACGCAGCCGGCGGTGGCGCCGACAACGGGCTCGGCAATGAACGCCCCCACCGTGTCGGGGCCGAGGCGCTGGAATTCGGCCTCGAGCTCGGCCGCGAGTCGCGCCACGAAATCGGCCTCGGATTCGTGATCGTGCTTTTCATGATAGGCGAATGCCGGGGTCACGTGGCTGAAAGCCGACGAGAGCAGCGGCGCATAGGGTTCGCGTCGCCAGGCGTTCCCGCCGGCCGCCAGCGCCCCCAATGTGTTGCCGTGATAGCTCTGGCGCCGCGCAATGAAATGCTGGCGCTGCGGCTGGCCACACTCGATGAAGTATTGCCGCGCCAGCTTGATCGAGGCTTCGATCGCCTCGGAGCCGCCGCTGACGAAATAGGCGCAGGCGAGCCCGCCGGGTTCTTCCCCGAGCAGCAGCTCGGCCAACGCTTCCGCGGGCTCGGACGAGAAGAAGCTGGTATGCGCGTAAGCGAGCTTGGACGCCTGCCTCGCCATCGCATCGAGCACGCGCGGATGCTGATGCCCGAGACAGGACACGGCGGCGCCGCCCGACGCATCGAGAATCCGGCGGCCATCTTCGGAAATGAGCCAGACGCCGTCGCCGCCGACGGCCTTCGGCGGCGTCTCGCGCAGGCTTCGGTGCAGCACGCGGCTAAAGCGGGCGCTCATGATCCGCCTTTCTCAGCGACATATTGCGAGGTTGCGGCGAGGCGGGCCTCGGTCTCCTGCAGCCGCCGCTTCGCGCTCGCCCCACCCAGCGCAAAGGTGACGGCCGCAAGCGACTGCGCGATCGCGATCGCGCCGGTCAGGCTCGGAAAAAATCCGGGCGAGGCGGCCGCCTCGAACAGCAGCAGGTGCGCGGCGCCTTCAGCCATCGGGGCGGCCGGCGTGTCCGCAATCGCGATCAGCGTGGTCTGGGCGCGATGCGCCGCGCGCGCCGACAGCACGCTCGCCAGCGAATAGGGCGCAAACCCGATCACGACGACCGCGTCACCGGCTCCGAACGCGCCGAGATCGAGATCCTCAGGCCCGGAGCCGCCGACCAACTGCACCGCGTCGGGCCGGAACAAGCGCAACTGATAGTTCAGAAGCTCCGCCACGCTACGGCAGCTGCGGAAGCCGGCAATCCAGATCCGTTCGGCCGCATGCAGCGCCTGGGCTGCGCCGGCCACCGAGCCCGGCGAGATGCGTGCAAGACCTGCCGCTTCAGCCGCGAGCTTCTCGGCGACCAGCGCGACATCGGCATTGGGACCTTGGCGGCGGCCCTTGGCGCGGCCGGAAAACGGCGATGATTGCGCCGGCCGGCGCGCCTCGGTCAAGGCGGCGCGCAACTCGTCCCACCCCGAATAGCCGAGCGCCTGGGCGAGCCGCGTGAAGGAGGCGGGATCGGCGCCGGCTACCGCGGCCAGCTCGCGCATCGAACGCGTGGTGGCGTCGTAGTCGTTGGCGGCAACGAAGCGGCCGACCTGCTGCAGCCGCGTCGGCAGCGAGGGCAAGGCACTGCAGAGTTCGTTCAGGGGTGACGGCTTCGATCCGGCCATGCAACATATGTTGCATATTTTTCCGTCTTGTGCAACATATGAAGCGCGCGTGTCCGCGCATGGCCGAGATCGCTGTGAGAAGGATTCTTGTGCTGTGACGACCTCTACGCCAAAACTGCCTCGCCGCATGCCGTTGCGCTTCCAGCTGAGCCGCGAGCGCGTCACGGGCCTGATCTGGCAGATCGTGGTGGTGGGGATCGCGGTGGCGATCGTCGCCTGGTTCTGGTCGAACGCCCTTCACAATCTGTCGATGCGTCGGATTTCGACCGGGTTCGCGTTCCTCGGTCGCGAGGCCGGGATGCCGATCGCCGATACCTGGCTCGCCTACAGTCCGAAGAACACCTACCTGTTCGCCTTCCTCGTGGGGTTGATCAACACGCTCCGCGTCGCCGTGATCGGCATCGTGCTCGCGACCGTGTTGGGTACGACGGTCGGCATCGCGCGGCTGTCGTCGAACTGGCTCTTGTCGCGGCTCGCGGCGGTCTATGTGGAAGTGCTTCGCGATCTTCCGCTGCTGCTGCAGCTCCTGTTCTGGTATGTGCTGATGCAGGGACTGCCCGGCGCCCGCACCGCATGGCAACCGATCGACGGCGTCTATTTGTCGAACCGCGGTCTGGTGCTGCCGTCGCTACCCGCTGAAGCCGGAAACCTCTGGGTGATGGCGAGCGTCGCAGCCGGGCTGATCGCGCTCTATGCGCTGCGGCGGCGGCAGGTTGCGCGGCACATGCTGGACGGTCGCTCTCGCCGTCTATGGCCTTATGCGCTGGCGCTCCTGGTCGGGCTGCCGGCCTTGGTGTCGTGGGTCCTCGGCGTATCCTGGACCATGACGCTGCCCGAGCTGCGCGGCTTCAATTTCGTCGGCGGGCTGACGCTGTCGCCGGAATATTTTGCGCTCCTGGTCGCGCTCGTGACCTATACCTCGGCCTTCATCGCCGAAATTGTCCGCAGCGGCATCCAGGCCGTTCCCAGGGGCCAGTGGGACGCGGCGATGGCGCTCGGCCTGCGCCGCACCTTCGTGCTCCAGCATATCGTGATGCCGCAGGCGCTTCGCGTCATCATTCCGCCGATGACCAGCCAGTATTTGAACCTGACCAAGAACTCCTCGCTCGCGGTCGCGGTCGGCTATCAGGACATCGTGTCGATCGCAAATACGACGCTGAACCAGACCGGCCAGGCCATCGAGGCCATCGCCCTCATCATGCTGGTGTTCCTGACCATCAGCCTTGCCATCAGCCTGTTCATGAACTGGTACAACGCGCGCATCGCGCTGGTGGAGCGCTGAGCCATGATCGCCCTCGCGGATGTTCCGGGGGATCCGCGGCCACTTAGCCGATCGCGATCGGCAAGAGGCGGCGGCCGCGCGCTTCGATGGCTGCGCAAGAATCTGTTCGCATCGATTCCCTCGACGATCATCACGCTGCTCCTGCTGGTCCTGCTCGCGAAGGCCGCGGTCGGTCTGGTGCAATGGGGTACCTGGAACGCGATCTGGCGCGTTCCGGGTAACGACAGCAGCACATGCCGCGCGCTGCATGGACTTGGCGCCTGCTGGGCCGTGATCCCGGAAAAATACCGCTTCATCCTGTTCGGCACCTATCCCTACGATCAGCAGTGGCGGCCGGCGCTGGCTACGCTGACATTCATCGCGCTGTTTTTTGCCTCGAGCCAGCGCAGATTGTGGCGCAGGGAGCTCTTGATCGCATGGGCCGCGGCGCTGGTCGTGATCAGCCTTCTGATGTGGGGTGGGATCTTCGGATTGTCCTTCGTGCCGCAGGATCGTTGGGGCGGACTGCCGGTGACGTTGATCCTTGCGACCTTCGGGCTCGTGTTCGGCTTTCCGCTCGGGATCCTCGTCGCGCTCGGCCGACGCTCCAAATTCCCGGCGATCCGCTCGCTCTGCGTGCTCTATGTCGAATTGATCCGCGGCGTTCCGCTGATCAGCCTGTTGTTCATGGCGAGCGTGATGTTCCCGCTGTTCATGCCGGATGGCTTCAACATCGACAAGTTGTTGAGGGCGCAGATCGCGATCGTGCTCTATGCCGGCGCCTATCTTGCCGAAGTCATGCGCGGCGGCTTGCAGGCCGTCGCCAAGGGACAGCACGAGGCCGCGGACGCGCTCGGGCTGTCGTACTGGCAGAAGAACCGGCTGATCATTCTTCCGCAGGCCATCCGCCACGTCATCCCGCCTTTGGTGAATACGTTCATCGCATTCTTCAAGGACACCAGCCTGGTCCTGATCATCGGCATCTTCGATCTGCTGACGACCGCCAAGACCGCGATCATCGATCCGGCCTGGCAGTCGTTCAGCGTCGAAGTCTACCTGTTCGTCGGCCTGATCTATTTCGCCTTCTGCTTCGCCATGTCGCGCTATAGCCGGCATCTGGAGGCGCAGGGCAAATCGACGTGAAGGCGTGCAGGCCTTCCACGTCGAGCTTCCGCGTCTCTCGTCAGCCGGTCGTGGCGATCGCGGGCGCGGCGACGACCCGCCGGCTCAGAACCAGATACACGCCGCCGGCCACGACGATCCCGAACAGCCAGCTCAAGTCCGCTCCGCCCAGGAACCCGGAGACCGGGCCCTGCAGGGCGGGCACGAGCCCGTCCTCCATCGACCAGCCGGCGATCAGGCCTGCGAAAAACGCGATGATGCCGCCCCAGTTGATATCGCCATAGGCGCTGGTTTCCGGCGAACGGTAGAGTTCGGCGACGTTGATCCGGCTCTGCCGCTTGATGAAGAAATCGGCCATCACCACGCCCGCCCACGGGCTCATCCACAGCAACAGGCTGATCATCCAGTTGTCGAATGCCTTGGCGAACGACGGCGCGAAGATGAAGTAGACAGTGACCAGGTAGCCGGCGATGCCGACGACCAGAGCCAGCGCCGTCCGCGACAGCCGGATGCCCATGCTCAGCGCCGCGAGCGCCGCCGAATAGACGTTCAGGATATTGGTCGCGATCGGACCGTGCAGAACCAGGAGCAATACCAGTACGCTCGACACGCCGCCGAACACCGCGCTGACCATCTTGGCCGGATCGGTATCGAGCGTGACGCTGGCGATGGTCGCACCGAGGATGGCGAGCCATACCGTCGGGACGAACATTCCAACGTAGCTATACCAGAACACGGATGTCGAAGAGACGCTGCGCGGCACGAAGCGCGAATAGTCCGACGCCCACGTGACCCAGGAGATTCCCCAGCCGACCCCGATCGCCGACATCAGGAGCGTCAGCATCGCGAGATGGGCGCCGGGCGGAAGCGTGCTGGCAAGGCTCCAGTTGACGACCCCCGGGCGGCTCCAGGCGAGCACGCTCATCAGCACCATGATCGCGACCGTCACCGGCACGGTGTACTTCTCGAAGGTCCGGATCGCGTAGAAGCCATAGATGCCGATGCCGACCTGCAGCGCCATGATCACGCTGATCACGATGAAGGTCGGTATCAGCGTGTCGGGGATTCCGAACTGGCCCAGAATCGCCATCCCGATCTTGACCGGGAAATAGGTGTTCACGCCGATCCAGCACAGCGTCATCAGGAACATCAGCGCGCTCGGCAGATAGGCGCCGCGGCGTCCGAACGCCGAGCGGCTCAACACCATCTGATTGACGCCGGTCTTGTGGCCCATCACCGTGAACGCGGCAAAGATCGCGCACCCGAACAGGTTGCCCACGACGATGACGGCGATGGTCTCCAGCAGGCCGAGCTTGAGAACAATTCCGAGCGCGCCGAGTGCCCAGTTGACCGGCGCGATGTTGGCACCGGTCCAGATCCACATCTGCTGCAGCCCGGTGGAGTCGCGGTCGGCGTCAGGGATCGGTTCTATGCTGTGAATGTCGGCGCGCAGCTCGGAATTCGTCATGACGTCCCTCGCTCTCTGAAAGATTGTCTTCGGATGGCGAAAAAAACCAGCAAGAATCGTACCAAAAGCGCGCGATCGCTACCACCCCAGCAACCGCCGAAAAGCCTTTCGCCCGCGGGCTCGCACGAGGTTGATCAGAAGCGACACGGCATTCAGATCGTGAGACCCTGCCGCCGATGTGTCCTGCCCAATGCCCGAAAGATGCCGATCCAGATTACGCGCAAAATCAGCAGTCAGCCGGCCGGCAAGATCGCGGACCAGCCCATCGCGGGCGAGTTGCGCCAGCAAGCCGGTCAGGCTGTAGCCGATCGAGAGCTCGACCCGGGTTCCCTGATCGGTCGGCACCAGGCGAAAGCGGATTTCGCCTTGCGTCGTCGAACGGCTGCGCTGGTCGCTGCCCATTCCAACGATCCGGCCGGATCTGTTTTCGCGATCAAGTTCAATGCGCGCAACGCCGCGAAAACTCGCCGAGATCGGTCCGAGCTTGACGCGGATTGCGCCCTCGATGTGGTCCGGCGCTGGAACGCCGGTGAGCGAGGCGCCGGGAAGGCAGGCCGCGACCTGCCTGATGTCGCCAAACATGTCGAACACCTTGTCCGGCGGATGCGCGACGGTGAAACGCTCGTGCAAGACCTTGTCGGGAACGAAATCCGGAATGGTTGTCGTGCCGGGGGATGCGAGCCGCTCGTCAGGCTCGATCGCGGTCGTCGCCGACGGTGACCGTGACATTTTTGAAACGCCGGCGCTCGCGCCATTGCCGGACCCCACGGGTCCGAGTTGCGCGCGTCCTGCACCGGGAATCGGCAGGATGCCCCGACTGCGCCGTTGCTCGATCACGGCGCGCACCGCCCGCACGATGCCGACATAACCGGTGCAGCGACACAGATTGCCGCTCAGCCCGACGCGGATGCTGCGTTCGTCCGCGGTGTCGAGACGAAGCACGAGATCGCGCGCCGAAATCAGCATTCCGGGTGTGCAGTAACCGCATTGCAGCGCGTGCTCGCGGCTGAAGGCGGTGCGCAGTTCGGTCGTGATCTCATCGTCGTCCAGGCCTTCGATCGTGGTAATGCGCGCTCCGTCGCAGGCAGCCGCGAAGGTGATGCAGGACCGCGCCGGCACGCCGTCGAGCAGCAGCGTGCATGCCCCGCACACGCCGTGCTCGCAGCCGAGATGGGTTCCGGTCAGATTGAGGTTGTCGCGCAGAAAATCGGCGAGATGGGTGCGCGGTTCGGCCGAAGCCTTGACCGTGCGCGCGTTGACGATGAGCTCGACCGCGGTCACCCGGCTGCCTCATCGATGGCGCGGCGCAGCACCGTCACATGGATGTGCCGGTCGGTGGCATCGGTAATGCCCGCCTTCGACAGCAGCGCGTCGGCAACGCGCGGGTCGAATTGCCGCTTGAAGTCGCCGCTCACACGCCCGCCGAACAGCGGCGCGGCGTCGCGCAGGACGATCGGAGCCGCTTCGATAGCGCCGATCACCACACGTCCCGCAGCTGCCTCCGGATCAATCAGCACGGCGGCCATCGCGTGGGCAAAATCGCCGGGCTTGCGGCAGGCCTTGACATGACCCCAGCGGGCCGAGGGCGGCATCACCGGCACGCGGATCGTTTCGACGATTTCGTCAGGCAGCAGCGCCGATTGAAGCGCACCGGTGATGAAATCCTCGACCGCAAGATCGCGACTGCCCGCAAGGCTGCGAAGGCGGATCTTGGCGCCCAGCGCGGGCAGGACCGAAACCCAATCCGCGGCCGGATCGGCGTGACCGAGGGAGCCGCCGATCGTGCCGCGGTTGCGCACGGCGCGATAGGCAATGGCGCCGGCCACCCGCCGCATCGCGCCGCGCGTCACGTCGGGTATTCGTCCGTCCTCGATATCGGCATGCGTGATGCAGGCACCGATCACGAGCTCGTCGGCGCTGCGTTCAGCCTGTCGCAGTTCGGCAAGCCCCGCGATGTCGATGATCAGGTCCGGTTGGACCAGGCGCAGATTGAGCATCGGGCCGAGCGACTGGCCGCCGGCGATGATCTTGGTGGTGCCGTTGGCGCCGGCCATCAAGGCGAGCGCCGCGTTCAAATCCGCAGGGCGCGCGTAGGCGAAAGGCGCGGCTTTCATGCGGCCGGTCTTTCCGCATCGCGGGCGGCGAGAACCGCCGCGACGATGCGGCGCGGCGAGATCGGCGAATGCAAAAGCTCGACGCCGAGCGGCCGCAGCGCGTCGTTCACGGCATTGGCGATCGCGGCCGGCGGCGCGATGGCGCCGCCTTCGCCGATGCCCTTGACGCCGAACATCGTGTAAGGCGAAGGCGTTTCCATGTGGTCGAGCCGCGGCTCGGGCACTTCGGTCGGTCCCGGAAGCAGATAATCGGCAAGCGTCGTCGCAAGCGGCTGTCCGGCGGCATCGAACGGCATTTCCTCGTAGAGCGCCGTGCCGATGCCCTGCGCGAGGCCGCCATAGATCTGGCCGTCGACGATCATCGGGTTGACCAAGACGCCGCCGTCCTCGACGATGACATAGTCGAGCAGTTCGACCTCGCCGAGATCGGGATCGACCGCGACGGTCACGGCGTGCGCAGCATAGCTGAAAGTGCCGCTGTCGCGCCGAGGCTTGTAGCCGCTGATCGCTTCCAGTCCCGCCGGATCGACATCGGGTGGCAGGTCCTGTGGCCGCCGGTACCAGGTCTGCGCGATTTCGGACAGCGCGACACTGCCGGTCGGCCCGCAGACGCGACCGTCGCGCAACGAAACCAGCGCCGGATCGAGTTGCAGGAGTTTGGCGCCGATGCGCCTGGCGCGCTCAGCGATCTCTTCGCAGGCCGTTCCGACCGCGCCACCGGCCATCACCATCGACCGCGAGCCCCAGGTGCCGGTGGAATAGGGCGTCATCGCGGTGTCGCCGAGCACGATACGCACCTTGGCCGTGTCGATGCCGAGAATCTCGTGCGCGACCTGGGCCAATGTCGTTTCGAGACCCTGGCCGTGCGAATGCACGCCGACCCGGATTTCCAGTCCGCCGTCCGGCGTCATGCGCGCGGTGGCCTGCTCGTGCCCGGGGACCATCGGAATGCCCCACCCGGCATAGACCGAGGTTCCGTGCGCGGCCTGTTCGCAATAGACCGACAGGCCAACGCCGATCAGCCGCCCGTCCGCCTCCTTCATGCGCTGACGATTACGCACAGAAGCGACGTCGATCGCGGCGATGGCGCGACGCATCGCCTGCGGATAATCGCCGCTGTCGAAATGCTTGTTGGTGATGTTGTCGAACGGCATCTCGTCGGGGCTGACCAGGTTGCGCAGCCGGACGTCGCCGGGCTCGATCCCGGCTTCGGCAGCGACCGCATCCAGCATGATCTCGAGTGCGAAGCAGACGCCGGTCCGCGCCACGCCACGATAAGGCAGGATCGGACATTTGTTGGTCGCGACCGAGAAGGTGCGGCAGCGATAGGCCGGCATGCGGTAGGGACCCGGCAGGATGCTCGCGACCTGGGCTGCTTCGAGACAGGCCGAGAAAGGATATGACGAGTAGGCGCCGGAATCGACGGTTGCCTCGCAGTCGATGCCGCGCAGCGCTCCGTCGCGATCGGCGTAGACGGTGATCTTGTAGTCATGCTCGCGGCAATTCGCGCTCGCGCTCAGATGCTCGCGCCGATCCTCGATCCAGCGGACGGTCAGACCTTTGCCCATCGCAAGCCACGCCAGGCAGACCTCTTCGGGCAGCAAGATCCCCTTGTGGCCAAAGCCGCCGCCGATGTCGGGCGATACGATCCGGATGCGGCCCTGTTCGATGCCAAGGCAATCGGACAGGCCATTGCGCACGATGTGCGGCATCTGGGCGCCGGTATGGAGCGTGAGCTGGTCGAGGCGGTGATCGAAGGTCGCGACCACGCCGCGGCCTTCCAGCGGCGACATGCATTGCCGTGCGGTCGATATGTTGCGGCTCACCTTGATGGGCGCATCGAGCGCCGGCGTGATGTCGACCTCAAACAGGGTTTCGAGGAAGA
>WNGQ01004477.1_pt1 | contig 13873 bp, 16 predicted proteins | sample 5407661 | NCBI WGS metagenome assembly WNGQ01 (sample SAMN13153382, study PRJNA577476) | soil metagenome | isolation source: 60 cm soil or saprolite under Garry oak tree replicate 2 | place: USA:California | collected 2016-06-15
CGGTCGGCACCTACGCGATGCTGCTCGCCTGGAACGAGTACCTCTACCAGTTCTTGCTTCTCTCCTCGAAATCGAGCATGACCGTGCCGGTCGCGCTCGCCCAGTTCCTCAGCAGCGACCAGTCGCCATGGAACTACATGATGGCGACCGCGATCATCTATGCGCTGCCGCCGGTCGCGATTTACTACGCGTTCCGTCGTCGCATGACCGCCGGACTCACGATGGGCGGCGTCAAGGGCTGACCTTCGCAACTTGCCCACCGCGGCGGCGGGGCCCGTGTAGCTCGCCGCCGGAGCCGGATCTTCTGCCATCACCTTCGCGCTCCTCACGCGGGGTCGTGCCGGTCGCCAGGCCCGGGCGGGAGCTGGCGAGGAGACCGAGCTGAACACGCGGGTATGAGGGGCACGCCGCAGGTTCTCGCAGCCGGGCCCGCCGCGCTCGACCGGCCGCGCCCGTCCTGGCACCGCCACCTGCGCGGCTCGGAGTTCGCCTGGGCGATCGCCTTCGTCGTCCCCTATGCGGCGGTATTCGCCGCCTTCGTCGTCTATCCGGTTGCCTACGGGCTCTGGATGGCCAGCGACCCGTCGCTGTACCGCGACCTGATGGCAAACCCGCTCTACGCGCGGACAGCCATCAATACGGTGCTGTACGTCGGCCTCGCCGTGAACGTGAAGATGTTCCTGGCCTTGCTGCTGTCCGGCTTCTTCATGCGTCGCCGCTGGTGGATCAAGGCCCTGCTCCCCGTCTACATTCTGCCCTGGGCCCTCCCGGCGATTCCCGCCTTTGTCTCCTTCCACTGGATGCTGATTGGCGAGGAGGGTTTGGTCAATAGCGTCTTGTCGGCGCTATTCGGTATTCAGGGTCCGCTCTGGTTCAATGACCGCCGGTTGGCCCTCGGATCGAACGTCGTCGCCTACATCTGGAAATGGCTGCCTTTCTGGACTCTGACGTTCTTCGCGGCCCGAACGGCGATCCCGCAGGAAATCTATGAAGCGGCCGAGGTCGACGGAGCCAGCGGCTGCCGCCGTTTCGCCCATGTCATCTTCCCGCTGCTGGGGAACCTCTATCTCGCCTGCACTTTGCTCTCCACCCTCTGGACGATCGGCGATTTCACCACCGTGGATCTGGTTTCCGGAGGCGCGCCAGCGTACTCCACGGACGTGCTGGCCACGCTCGGCTTCCACTACGCCTTCGAGGCCGCCCAACCATCGCTCGGCGTCGCCGCGGTGATGTCGGCCCTTCCGGTGCTGATCCCCATTGCCCTCATCCTGATGCGCACGCTCCGGACGAGAGAGGTGCAGCTGTGAGCGTCACGCGCGTGTCCGATGGGCCGGTGCTCCGGCTCCGCCCCTGGCTACGGCGGGTAGTCGCCGAAGTCGCCTCGGTGACACTCGCCGTCGCGCTCTTGATCTGGTCGCTGACACCCGTTTACAACATGCTGTTGATCGCGCTCGATCGCGACGAAGGTGACATCGAGTTCGAGGGCATCATTTGGCCGGCAGACCCATCGCTTCACAGCTTTCATACAGTCTTGACCCAGGGATATTGGCTGGTCGAGGATTTCTGGCACCAGTTCGGCAACAGCTTTTTCATTGGTCTGATGACGATGTTCCTGACCGTGCTGATCGGGTCGCTCGCCAGCTTTGCCTTCGGCCGGATGCGCTTGAGCAAGGGCTGGCTGCTCGTCAATGCGCCGCTCCTCACGTACGCGGTCCCCGCATCCTTCCTGATCATCCCGTTCACTCGACTCATGGCAGGCTACGGTCTCTCGAACACCCTGTGGGCGATCATTGCGGCAAACGTGACGTTCGCTACCCCCTATGCCATCTTGATCCTGCAGCAGTACGCCAGGTTGATACCGATCGAGCTCGACGAGGCGGCACAGGTGGACGGCGCGTCCCCCGTTCAGATATATCGGCGCGTCTACGTGCCGTTGATGGCGCCGGCGCTGGCGGCGGTCGGGACCTATGCGCTGTTACTCGCCTGGAACGAGTACCTCTACCAGTACGTGCTGCTCTCCTCGACCCGCAACATGACGGTGGCCGTAGCGATAGCCCAGTTCTTCAACAGCGACGAGGCACCCTGGAACTACATGATGGCCACGGCAGTGATCTATTCGTTGCCGCCGATTGTGATCTTCTATGCGCTTCGCCGCTATATGACAGAAGGCCTGACGAGGGGGGCCGTCAAGGGCTAGGGGATGCTCGGCACGCGGAGGCACGACCTGAAGATGATCGGGTCGAGCGAACCGGCTCTCTCGCGATCAAGCTCATCAGTCCTGTCTCGGCATGGGCCGGAGCGGCGGGGCGTCGAGCGGGCAGCTCAGATGGCCAACCCGGCCCAACGCTGGCGTGAGGGATCTGCCCGCCGCCGCCGGAGCGTCGCGAATCATCAGGTAGCTGAGCATCCCGCCGGCGGCTACCAGCGTGGCCGTGATCAACATCGCCATGCGAAAACCAGCGGAGAGGATTTGCGGATCGAGGGCGGTACGACCGGTGATGCCGGCGACGAGCGGCAAGGTGGCAACCGCCATGAGGCCCGCCGTCCGCGCGACGTCGTTGTTGATCGCGGAGGCGATACCCGCGTGCTCGGGACCGGCGGCGGCCAGCACTGTCGCCGTCAGCGGCGCAACCGTGATCGACAGGCCCAGCCCGAAGACGACCACGGCCGGGAGGATCGTGAGCCAGTAGCCGCCGCCGGGTCCGACTCGCACGAGGAGTGCGAGCCCCACGGCGGCGACGAACGGCCCGACGGTCATGGGCAGACGCGGTCCCGTCCGCTGGGCCAATCGACCGGCGAGGGGCGACAGGAGCAGCATGAGGATGGTCATCGGGATCAGCGCGCTGCCCGACTCCAGGGCAGACAACCCGACGACCCGCTGCAGCTCGATCGGGAGCAGAAAGAGTGCGCCACCCAGGGCGCCGTAGATGAGGAAGGTGATCGTGTTGGCGGCGGTGAACTGGCGGGAGCGGAAGATCTCGAGCGGCAGCAATGGATGACGGCTGGAGCCCTCCACGAGGATGAAGCCGACGAGCGCGATGATCCCGCCGACCCCGGCCACGAGCACGGTCGGCGCGCCCCAGCCGTCAACGGGGCCCGCGGTCAATGCGAAGACCACCCCGCCCAGACCGAGGGCGGCGAGAGCGGCGCCCACGTAGTCGAGCCGCGCCGGCGCAGTTTCAGGTCGGCTCTCCGGGAGATGCCGCATGGCGGCCCATGCCGCCAACGCAGCAAAGGGGAGGTTGATGAAGAAGATGAGCCGCCAGCTCATGGCCGTCGTCAGGTATCCGCCGAGTACAGGTCCGATCGCGATCATCACGCCCCCGAGCCCCGACCAGGCGCCGATCGCCGCCGCGCGGTCCTCGGGATGGAACGTTGTTTCGATGATCGCCAGACTCCCTGGAGTCAGCAGCGCAGCTCCGATCCCCTGAAGCGCCCTGGCAACGATCAGTGATGCCGTGCTTGGGGCAATTGCGCACATGAGGGAAGCGATGGCGAACCAGAGAATGCCGACCACAAACAGCCGCCGGCGGCCGTAACGATCACCGAGGGAGCCGCCGAGCAGCAGCAGACCAGCCAACGTGAGCGAATAGGCATTCACGATCCACTGAAGGCTGGTGAGGCCCGCGCCGAAATTTTGGCCAATGGCGGGAAGGGCAACATTGACGACGGTCGCGTCGAGGGCCACCAGCCCAGAGCCAAGCACCGTGACCAGCAAGACCCACCGCCCGGCCGACGAGCGATAGCGAACCCCTAGGGCTGCCTGCGGTGCGTCGTGCCCGGTCGCCATCACCGCTTCTCCCTGTCGAAATGACTGGTGCTCGGTGCAGTCACGCTGGGGCGACAACCTTGAATTGCCTCGCTCGCGAGGGTGTCGAAGGCACGGTAAACTGGCTTGTCCATCGCTCCAGACCATTCCGTCTCTCGAGGGGTCCGACCATGGCTGCCTCTGAACGTCCGATCATCGAGACTCGACATGACCAGATGTTCCCGGTGCTGGAGCCGGCGGAGATCGATCGGTTGCGCCGGTTCGGCGAGCCGCGGTCCTATGGTGCCGGCGAACGCCTGTCGACAACCGGCGAGATCGGGCCCGGCATGTTGGTCATCCTGGCCGGCAAGGTCGTCATTACCCAGCGCGACGAACTTGCCGACCACGAGCCCATCGTAACGTATGGTCCGGGCTCGTTCCTGGGCGAACTTGCCCAGCTCTCCGGCCGCCCGTCTCTGGTGGACGGGCAGGCACAAGGCGCGGTCGAAGTCCTCGTCATTCCGCCACAGAGGCTTCGAGACCTTCTGGTGGGGGAGGCCGAGCTAGGTGAGCGCATCATGCGCGCGCTGATCCTTCGCCGCGTCGGCCTTCTCGAAGCGGGTGCCGGTGGACCCGTCATTGTCGGCCGCGCAGGTCACGTCGATGTTCTTCGCTTGGAAGGGTTCCTCGCGCGCAACGGGCACCCTCATCAGCGGTTGGATCCTGAGACCGATCCGGGCGCCAAAGCCATTCTCGAGCGCTTCCACCTTGACCCTCTCCAGCTGCCGATCGTGCTGTGTCCAAGCGGTCAGATCCTACGCAATCCTCGTGAGACGGACCTTGCCCGCTGCATCGGTCTCGTCAGACCAATCGATTCCACAAAAGTCTATGACGTGGCCATCGTCGGCGCCGGGCCGGCGGGTCTCGCCGCGGCGGTCTATGCAGCGTCCGAGGGTCTTTCGGTGCTCGTGCTGGATAGCCGCGCCTTTGGTGGCCAGGCGGGCGCGTCCGCCCGGATCGAAAACTATCTGGGCTTTCCCACCGGAATCGCGGGCATGGCGCTGATGGCGCGCGCCTACAACCAGGCGGAGAAGTTCGGGGCCGAGATGACCATACCGGAGGAAGTCGTGAGCCTGCAAGACCACTCGACGTCCCGGGGCGAGCGATTCTCCCTGGATCTCCGCAACGGCGAACGCGTCAGCGCCCGCGCGGTGATTGTCGCGAGCGGCGCCAGGTACCGACGCCTCGATGTCGAGAATCTCGCGGCTTTCGAGGGCTCGAGCGTCCACTACTGGGCCTCGCCACTGGAGGCGCGGCTGTGCGCCGGGCAGGAGGTGGCCCTGGTGGGCGCCGGCAACTCCGCGGGTCAGGCGGCGGTGTACCTGGCGAGCCAGGTCGCCAAGGTCTGGCTTCTCGTGCGCGGCTCCGGCTTGGAGGCGAGCATGTCGCGCTATCTGATCGACCGCATTGCCGGCTTGCCCAATGTCGAGGTCCTCATGGAGACCGAGGTCAGCGCCCTTGAAGGACAAGGAGGCGTTCTGGAGGCCATACGCTGGCGCCGGCGCTCCACCGGCCGCGAGGTGCGGCAGCCCGTTCACCACCTTTTCCTGTTCATCGGCGCGGACCCGAACACCGAGTGGTTGTCACGATACGGCGTCGCGCTCGATGACAAGGGCTTCGTGCGCACGGATGCAAATCTCCCAAATGGAGGCCGACCGCTCGAGACGAGCCGCCCCGGCGTTTTTGCGATCGGTGACGTCCGCTCCGGATCGATCAAGCGGGTCGCCGCTGCGGTAGGAGAGGGCGCCCAAGTGGTCGCGGCAGTTCACGCCTTCCTGGCTCACGCCGGTGACAAGCCCGCCATCACTGCCAACCCCGGGAGAGCCTAGGCCGACGCGGGGTCGCGTTTCTCCTCTCGGACAGACAGCACCTGGTCCCCGGCCTTGAGGGCGGCGGACCAGCTGATCTCGATGGCATTCCTCACGCTCTGATGCGCGGGGCAGCCCTGCGGATGCGCCGCCAGGGCGCGCTCCGTCGCCTCCCGCGCCTCCGCGGGCACCGCGAGCTCGTAGTGCACGTGTATGGCCTTGATGTGAATGGTCTTCCCCATACCCGCGATCCGGCCTTCCACCGTCGCGACGAACGACTCGCGATCGAACGCGATCTTGCGCCCTACCAGGGCGCCGCGCAGGGTGCCGTACATTCACCCCGCGACGGCGGCCACGATGTGGTCGAGGGTCGAGGCCACCGGTGGGCCCTCGGCCACTCCGTAATACTCGCGCAGGCCGCCCTGGACGCCATAGACCACCGGCGCAGGGACATCCCCGAGATAGGCGTGACGATAGCCGTGGCGGTACTCGAGGCGTGAGCGTGAGACGTACTCGAATGGGTCAGGCATGAGAGATCTCCATGGTACGGAGCATCGCGTTGTCCGCGACGGGCCGCGGCGAGAGGAAAGTAGCAGGCCGCCCTGCGTTGGTCATTTTCGGCTGACTGTGGGAGGAGCCGGGATGTCCGCGATGAAACCGCGCTTTTCGACGCCCCCAGGCAGCAGTGCCAGCAGCTCCTCGGTGGTCAAGATAGCATGCGCGAAGGCTCGTGCACGGAGTGCATGCCTTCGTGGCCCTCGGGCTGACGGGCGGCGATCGTGGCCTTCGAGTCGTAGCTACTGGTCCGAACATTTCGACCGAGTACTCTCTTCGCTTTGGACTGCTCGTGAATTTCAACCTCCGAGGGCGACGGATGGCGGCACATGTCTTGCTGGGACCTTGCTGGAAGCGGGCTGAGCGGGACGACCACCCGACCACGACCCGATGATCGGGCCATCACGCCATAGATGGTGGGCATGATGGAGCGAATGGTGACCAGAGGAGCTCATCATGACAGTGGCGACACACGGCAGGCGCCGGGCCGGAAGACCGCGGAGGCAGTCGGCGCGCAGGCATCCTGGCCGGACGACCGCCAGGAACCAGCGGAAGAAGTGGTCGCAGCACGTGACCCGGACGAGCAATGCCCTGGACCTCGAAGCCAACGTGTTCAAGCTTCGAAGCCCGAGGGCCGTGGCGGCCTCGCTCAAGCGCTCGGCCCTTCGCAGCAGGCGCCGCAAGGCCTCGCCCTATCAGTCGGCGGCGTCGATGCTCACCTTCTACATCAATCGCGCCGGCAAGGGGTTGAAGCCCGCACGGCGACGCGTGCTCGAGCGTGCCAAAGGCGAGCTACGCAAGGCCTTCGGGCATGAGGCGGGATCCCAACGACCAAGGAGATAGCCATGCCAGAGAAGAAGACGATGGAGCGCGCCAGGGAAGACCTTCGCGAGGGTAAGCGGCCGTCCACGGCGGCCGGCGAGTTCGTTCGCGAAGAGATAGAGCATATCCGCGAAGGGAAGCACGGCGCCAAGTCGACCAAGCAGGCAATCGCCATCGGTCTCTCGAAGGCCCGCCGCGCGGGGGTCCCGCTCGAGCCGCCCGGGGAGGGCCAGACGTCCGAGCGCACCCGCGAGTCGGCCGAGCGGGCCTACGAGATCGGGCAAGGCGAGCGCGAGCCACAAGCCCCGTCACGCAAGCGCGCCCAGGCCACCCTGAGAGCGCTGAAACACGAGGGTAGCCGGGCGGCATCGAAGACTGCGCTCTCCCGACAAGCCAAGCGCTCGGCCCGCCAGCGCCAGGGGACCAGCCGCTCGCCGAAGGCGGCGGCGCAGCGTGGCGCGGCCACGCGGGTGCGCACGGGCATCGCCAGCAAGGCCGCCCGGAAGGCGGCACGTACTCGGATGCGGCGGCAGAAACACGGCGCGAGGTCCAGGGCAAAGCGGGTCGGTTAGACCGACCGTCGCCGGCTCCCCGTGGTCGAAGAAGATGGTGAAGTCCTCGGCATCGTCTCCATCGGCGATCTTGCCGTGGCGCGGGACCGGGGCTCGGCCCTCGCCGATGTCAGCGCGGCTGCGCCGAATACCTAGACTGCGGAGCGCCGACGCTTCGGGTCAAACATGTTGACGAGCTGCAGCGCAGCAGGTAGCGGGCTCGACCGTCTCATGGAACCCTGGAGATAACACCAGGGGAGGTGATGACCCATGCTCCGCAAGCTGATCCTGGCAATGGCTGTGCTTGCGATGGCCGCCGTCCCGATGTCCGCGCTGGCCAGGGACGACCATCGTGAACAACGTCCCTTTTTCCTCGGAGTCTACCCGGAGCCCTACTCCGCCTATGCGGCCCGGTGCTACTGGCAGCCTGGGTACTGGGCCAGCCAGCCGTACGTAGACGCCAACGGTGGCTATGCGTACGTGTCGCAGTGGGTGCCACCTCAGCAGGTTTGCTATTGACGCCGGGGTAGGTAGCCGGGGTAGGTAGCTGTCCACGCTGCTCGCTCGGCCGGCTCGAGGCCGGGCGAGCAGCAGGGCAGCACGCGGGAACTTCTGCGATGAATTCATGCAGCCGGACACCCCGAGCGCCCGCCTTCGAAGTCGCCGACTACTGTTTCTCCTGGGCCACCGCAGCCTCGGCCGCCTGAAATCCGATCTTGCTGTGCGTGCCATCGCAGAACGGCTTGGTCACCGAAGCGCCGCACCGGCAGAGGGCAATTCGAGGCTTCCCGGTCGTGTCGACCTTGTTGCCAGCCGGGTCGTACAGCTCCACGTCACCTTCCACGAGATACGGCCCATTCGGGCGGGCGGTGATCTTCACGGCCATGTCGATGTCTCCCCTTCATGATTGCGAGGGCCACGGGATCGAGATTCGGTCACCCCTCAAACGTATAACGCCAAGTGGCGTCCTCGGCAAGCGGCGTGGAGTACCGTTGATTCCCACCACGTCAACAGATGCAGCGGCCAACGTCCCACTATGTCGGGTGCATCACAGAGGGGCGAAAGGTTGCGTCAAGTTCTCGCCGCCGCGTAGTATCCAGGCGACAGATGCCTTCACGCGCCGGAAATTCCAGCAGGACGCCGGTTCCCCTGCACATCAGTCGCGGGGGGAGTCCGGCCATCCGCCATGTGACAGCGGTGTATGCCGTCAGTCTCGGCGGCTCCAAGGACGGCGTGGGAACGGTTCTCATCGGAACTCCGAAGGGTGTCGACGCGTTGGCCGCGCTTCTCGAGCAGATCGGCGTTGGGCGCTCCGAGATCGAGACGGCCTGCAAGGTGCTCGCTGAGCAAACGTACCATCAGATTCCAAGCGTGAAGATGACGCCAACGACGCTCCGTCGGCTCGGCCGGTAACGCAGAGGAGTGAGCCTGCTGGCCGAGCGCGAGGATGACGGGGCGGAGACCGCGTGCGTCGTCTGTGGAGAGCCCATCAGGCCAGGCGAGGGCCGGTTTCTCGTCAAGGACGGGGCGGCTCACGTCGAGTGTTATGAGGAGCGAAAGAACCGGCCGGCGAAGCCCTGAGCGTCGACCGGACTGTCACGCCGCTCAGCGCATCGTTCGGCACCACCGGCTTCACGAGATGTGCGTCGGATCCCGCCTCCTGCACCAGCCGGCGATCATCCGCCTGGCCGTCGCCCGTCAGATCGACCAGCCCTAGGCGGATGGTGGACGCGGGTGGTTGCCGCGCCTGCGACGGCGATTGACCTTGCCGACTCCCTCTGGCAGCATCGGCGCGGGCGTGAAGGAAGGCTCGTCATGCCGGGCCGACTGTGCATCCGGCTCATGTCCGGCTCGGAGGCGTGCCTGATCAAGGCCCTTCAGGGAGGGAATGAATGAAGATCTGGCTCGCCGGCTCGATGCTCGCAATGCTCACGCTCCTGGCCGCTCCCGTCTCGTGGACTCCCGCCACAGCTCAGACGGACGCCGCTCGGACGCGGCTGGCTGCGCCCGTCAAGGTAAAGCAGGGCATGGCGAACGTGCCTGCCCTCTCACCCCTCTGGCTCCTGCCCGAGCAGGCGGCGAAGTACAACGTCCAGATCGAGCAGATCCTGTTCCAGCGCTTCGCGGACGAGCGCACGGCCCTGGCCTCGGGCGATCTCGACATCGCCGCCTTCGGGCCGCAGGACATCACGCTCGGCCTGGGGCAGGGCGCCAAGTCCATGATCGGCGTGGCGGGCATCGGGTCCGGCAACGACTGCCTGCTCGTCCGCAAGGGCGAGGACATCAAGGAGTGGGCGGGGCTCGGCGCCAAGACGATCGGCGTGGGGGCCGGCTCCATCTCGTGGCTCAAGTTCGCCGCGTCCGTCCAGGAAAACGGGCTCGACTACGGCAAGCTCCGGATCATCAACATCGTGGGGGGCGGCGGCAACTACCTCAAGTCCCTCCAGGGCAAGGAGATCGACCTGGCCGTGGTCTGGCACCCGTTCTGCGCCCAGGGCATCACGGAGGGCTGGGCGCAGTATCCGACGATCACCCACAACGGCTCCAAGACCGTGGGCGGCCTCATCGCCGTCCTCGCCGTCAATCGAGGCTTCATGGAGAAGCATCCCGACGCGACGCAGCGACTCGTGTCCGCCTACGTGGACGTGGTGAAGATCGCGCAGGCCGATCCGCAGCGCTTCGCCAAGATCTACGCGGAGAAGGCGGGGCTGCCCGAGCCCGTCGCCAGCGAGGCCATCCGCTACACCCGCTTCGATGTCTCGCTGCCCCTCGAGTCGGTCAAGCGCATCTCCAAGTTCCTCTTCGACAACGGCGTCATCGCCCGCGAGGTCTCGGGCGAGATCGGGCAGTACTACACGTACGAGTTTCTCGCCCGCGCCACCGGGCGCTCCGCCGTCGACCTCGGGCAGAACAAGTAGCGGGGGAGCGTCGGGCGTGAGGGGCTGGCGCATTCCCTGGTTCCTGATCCTGCCCATCCTGCTGCTCGGCGTCTGGCACCTGGCCGTCGCGCAGCGATGGGTGACCGAGGGGATCATCCCCGCGCCGGCGCAGGTGCTGGAATCGTGGCGGCGGTGGATCTTCGGCGCCCCCACCAAGTCACTCTCGCCCTACTCGGGCACCTGGGTCGCCAACGTGCTCTACTCGGGGCGCCGGGTCCTGGAGGGCTTCGCCCTCGCCGCGCTCGTGGCCATTCCCCTCGGCATCTTCGTGGGCTGGAATCGCCTCGTGGCGCGCCTGGTGGATCCCTCGATCCAGCTCCTGCGCCCGGTGCCCATCACGGCCTGGCTGCCCTTCGCCATCGCCGTCTTCGGCATCTACGACGCCAGCGCCCTCTTCCTGATCGGGCTCGGCTCCTTCTACCCCATCGTGGTCAACACCTCCCACGGCGTGCGCGACACGAATCTCCTGCTCCTCCGTGCCGCGCGCATGCTGGGGGCGGGCGAGCGGACCGTGCTCTTGAAGGTCGTCCTGCCCTCGGCCCTACCCTCCATCTTCACCGGCCTGCGCCTCGGCGTCGGAGTGGCGTGGACGGCGGTCATCGTCGCCGAGATGATCGCGGTCAAGTCAGGCCTCGGGTACGTCCTCTGGGACGCGTACTACGTCGGACGGATGGACATCTGTGTCGCCACGATGTTCTCCGTGGGACTCCTCGGCTTCGTCTCCGACCAGATCATCCTCCGAACCTCTCATGTCGTCCTGCGCTGGCGGACGCTCGAGCGGCATGCCTGAGCCCGCGCGGCCGTCGGCCACGGCGCCCGTGGCCGAGCTTCGCGGCGTCTTCAAGGAGTTCAGCGGACGGTCGGGCCGGCTGGTGGCCCTCGAGGGCATCGATCTCAAGATCGCGCCCAAAGAATTTGCCGCCGTGCTCGGGCCGTCGGGCTGCGGCAAGTCGACGCTCCTCAACATGGTCGCCGGGTTCGACGGGCCGACCCGCGGTGAGGTACTGTTTCGGGGGCAGCCCGTGCGCCGCCCGGACCCACGGCGCAGCGTCGTGTTCCAGGAGGCCGCGCTCTTCCCCTGGTTCAACGTGCTCGACAACATCACCTTCGGCCCCAAGACCTGTGGCGTGGCCGCCGCCGACTACGGCCCGAGGATCGACGCGCTCCTGGAGCAGGTGGGCCTGCGCGGCTTCGAGCATCACTACCCGGCCGAGCTCTCGGGCGGCATGAAGCAGCGGGTGGGGATAGCGCGTGTGCTCGTCATGGAGCCCGAGCTCCTGCTCATGGACGAGCCGTTCGGGAGCCTCGACGCGCAGACCCGTTCCGTCATGCAGGAGCTGCTGCTCTCGGTGTGGGAGCGTCACCACCAGGCCGTCCTCTTCATCACGCACGACGTCGAGGAGGCGCTCCTGCTCGCCGACACCGTCTGCGTCATGACGGCGCGGCCGGGACGCATCAAGAAGCGGCTCCGCGTGGATCTTCCTCGCCCGCGGCCGCTCGAGGCGACGACTTCTCCGCGCTTCAACGAGCTCAAGCGCGAGGTGCTCGGGCTGATCCGCGAGGAGAGTCTCCGCGCGGCCAGCGACGAGCCCCGATAGCGTCAAGAAAGGAGAGCGATCACCATGGCCCTTCGCCACGTCGTCTCGACCCTCACGCTCGAGCAGGCCACCACCATCGCCACCCGTGCCATCGAGGCTGGCCGGCGCGAGCGGATGCTCCCGCTGGCCGTCGTGGTGGTGGACGGCGGCGGCCAGATCGTCACCTTGCAGCGTGACGACGGGTGCGGCACGCTTCGCGTGCGCATTGCCCAGGGCAAGGCGCGTGGGGCCCTCGGTATGGGCATCCCGTCGCGCACGATCCGGGACCGGCTGCAGAACCGGCCGGCCTTCCAGAGCGCGGTCGCCACGGCCTCGCAGGGTCAGTTCATCCCCGTCCCGGGCGGCGTGCTCATCCTGGACGGCGAGGGCCGTGCCGTCGGCGCGGTCGGGATCAGCGGCGACACGTCCGACCGCGACGAGTATTGCGCCATCGAGGGCATCAAGGCCGCCGGCCTCGGATGCGACCCGCCCGAGCCGGCGCCCGGGTGGCGCGAATCCGGCCTCTAGCAGAAGGGGAGACCCATGCGCGCCGTGGTCATGAGGAACAAGAAGCTTGCCGTCGCCGATGTCCCCGAGCCCGTGCCCGAGGCCGGCGAGGTGCTCGTGCGGACGCTCGCGTGCGGGATCTGCGGCTCGGACCTGCACGCCCTCAAGCACGCCGACCGCTTCGTGGAGACCTCGCGTCGCGCGGGGAACGCCTTCGTCATGGACCTCGAGCGTGATGTGGTCATGGGCCACGAGTTCTGCGCTGAGCTCGTCGGGTACGGCCCAGAGACGCGGCGATCGCTGGCCATCGGCACCCGCGTGTGCTCTCGTCCCGTGCTGATGCGGCCGACGGGGCCCCAGACGATCGGCTACTCGAACGATCACCCCGGGGGCTATGGCGAGTACATGCGCCTGTCGGAGGCGCTGCTCCTCCCCGTGCCCGAGGCTCTTTCCACTGAGCACGCCGCCCTCACCGAGCCCCTGGCCGTCGGCCTTCACGCCGTCAACAAGGCGCGTCTCGATCCAGACGATGCCCCCCTCGTCATCGGTTGCGGCCCCGTAGGCCTCGCCGTCATCGCCGCCCTGCGCCTGGCCGATGTCCGGCCGATCGTCGCCGCCGATTTCTCTGCCCGTCGCCGCGAGCTGGCCCTGGCCCTTGGCGCCGACGTGGTCGTCGACCCCGCCGCGCAGACTCCGTGGCAGAGCTGGCGCGAGGCCGCGGTGTGGCGCGATGCCGCGCGGGCCCCCGCGCTCCCGTCGTGGCTGCCCGGGCCCGCCCGGCGCCCCGCCGTCGTCTTCGAATGCGTGGGTGTCCCGGGCGTGCTCGACCAGATCATGGCCGCGGCCCCTCGTCACGCGCGCATCGTGGTGGTGGGCGTCTGCATGGAGCCCGACACGATCTCTCCGATGCTGGGCATCAGCAAGGAGCTCGGCGTGCAGTTCGTCCTCGGCTACACTCAGGACGAGTTCACGGCAACCCTCGGCCACATCGGCGCCGGCCGGATCCCGGTGGCGCCGCTGGTCACGGGGACGGTGGGCCTCGACGGCGTGGCGGGGGCGCTCGCTGAGCTCGCCTCGCCGGAGCGCCACGCGAAGATCATGGTGGCGCCGTAGCCACCGCCAACCGAATTTCCAGACATGAGAATCATCGCACACGTCGATATGGATGCCTTCTACGCCGCGGTGGAGGAGCGGTATCACCCCGAGCTTCGCGGGCGCCCCGTCGTCGTCGGCGCGGATCCAAAAGGGGGCAAGGGGAGAGGCGTGGTCACGGCCGCGAGCTACGCGGCGCGAAAGTACGGCATCC
>WNGQ01007366.1_pt1 | contig 13872 bp, 13 predicted proteins | sample 5407661 | NCBI WGS metagenome assembly WNGQ01 (sample SAMN13153382, study PRJNA577476) | soil metagenome | isolation source: 60 cm soil or saprolite under Garry oak tree replicate 2 | place: USA:California | collected 2016-06-15
CTATTCGTGCTTTTAGCCGTACTCATCCTGGGTGGCGCTGTCCTGCGGGTGTTTTTCTTCCAATCTTGGTTTCTGTGGTTTTGGGCGATGACAGCCTTCACGGCCTTCGAGTTGCTTGCGACCGCCGGGTGGGACCTCATCGTCGATCTGCGGGGCGGGACCGTGCGCCTCGTGACAGACCGACCAGCGCCGTGGCCGCCCTGGGTGCAGCGCGCACTGGTGCCGGTCCTACTCGGCGCCGGTATCATCTTCGATCACTTCGTGGCCCACTGATGCTGGGGAGAATCCTGAGCCGCCGCGGTGCGTTGGTGGCCCTCCTTGGTGGCGCGGGTGGTGGTCTGCTAGCGCTGGTGCTGGCCCTGGCCGAGAAAGACCCTATTTCGCACTGCCCAGGCCCGAAACACGCTGCCATTGATCCACCCGTCAATCTGCTGTTCATTGGCCTAGGCGCGGCCTCGTTTCTAGCCGGCGGGCTGCTCAGCGACTTCGCTCGGGGTCGGGATGACATCGAAGACGCACCACAAAGCAAGCGGGACCGCAACTGGCTGCAGGCGGCACTCGTCGGGGTGCTGCTCATCCTGTTTCTTCTGCTCACCTACGAGACCTACTCGCTCGTGCTCCTCGACACCAACCAGCAGTCCGTCTTCTGGCCGATTACCTGGTTCGTACGCTGCCTCTCGACCATCACGACCCTGGCGACGATTGGATCGCTGGTCGTGGTCTGTATCATGTGCGCTTTTTTCGGAAAGTGGCTCTGGTATCGGCCGCGCAGATATCGGCAGACGCCCGGAACGCCATGATCGTTGTGCAGATCGGCATTGTCGTGATCGCAGTGCTCGGCGTCGGCGGGCTCTTTCTCCTCGCCATCCTCGACGCGCTACTCGGGGTCCGAGATGACCTCACGATTGGTGATCGGCTGCTGAGATGGACAAAGAAAAACCCGTGGTTCGCCGCTGCCGGCAGCTTCATCGTCGGTGTGCTCATCAGCCACTTTTTCTGGCCAGGCGATTGAACGGCATGACTTTTCGGGGTCCGCACGTCCCCATCAGTGGTTACCTCGCGGTGCCATCGAGCACCGCGCTGCGGTCCGGTGTGGTCGTCATCGACGACTTGGTTGGCAAGACGAACAACGTCAGCAGCGGGGCCGGAGGTTGCCAGACCACCGACTATCGGCTCGATCCGCGAGCCGACCCCTCAGGAAGCATCGGGCGCCAGCCTGCGAGCCGCGAATAGTGCGCGTGTATGAGGCGATCGTGAAGGGCCTCATCGGGATCGGCGTCGACGCGGCCTTCGGCGGCGCAGGCGAGAACGACGCCAGCCTGATGCTAGCGCTCAAGGACTCCGAACCCCTGATCCGGCCCGTTATCACTAAGCACGAGCAGGCGGCCTCGTTCATGGCCTGCGGCTACGCCATGTACAGCCAGAAGCTAGGGTTCTGTTTCGCAACCGCGGGGCCGGGCGCCTTCAACCTCTTCTCCGGACTGGCGGTTGCGATGTCCGATTCGTATCCAGTGCTCGCAATTTCGGGGTTCTCGGATCGGGAGTGGAAGGGAAAGGGCGCCCTGAACGAGACCTCCGGCCAAAGCCGGACGCCCGACTCGCAGGTGATGTTCGCCGCTACGACCAAGCGCTCCTACGTGCTGACTGATGCGGCCAGGACCTGCGACGTGCTCGAGGAGGCAGTCAACCTGGCGTTCGAGGGGCGGCCAGGCCCTGTGCACATCCACGTACCGGAAGATCTGACGCACCCCGAGGTCTCGGTCCCGAACTACCGGGATATCCAGCTCACGGTCAGCCCGGTCCGTCCCGATCCCGCCCGCGTCAGCGATGCGGCGTCGTACCTGGCCGATGTGCTGAAGAAGGGAAAGAAGGTCCTGGCCCTCATCGGCTTCGGCGCCGTTCGCAGCGGCGCTCGCGCCGAGCTGACGGAGTTGGTCGAGCGCTACCAGATCCCCTTCGCCACGACGATGGACGGCAAGGGCGTGATCTCCGAGGACCATCCCTTGTCCGTCGGCCTCTTTTGCGACAGCGGCCAGGAAGCGGCCTGGAAGGCCTTCGACGAGGCGCAGATGATTCTGGCGATCGGCAATTCCTTCGCCCAGCACGCCACCTTCAATTTCCGCGACGACCTCCTGAAAGACAAGACGCTGATTCATGTCAACATCTCCGCCGACGAGATCGACAAGGTCTACAAGGCCGACTCCGCGATCATCGCCGACGCGAAGCTGGCGGTTAACGCGCTCGATCGGGAGCTGACCGGGCTAGGCGCCCCGGCCTCGGCCTGGCATCCGGCACGACACGATTACGCGACCGAGGGAATCATCCAGCTCGGGGGTCAGATCCATCCCGGCAAGCTGGTCCAGTCGCTCTCGGCCCATCTGCCGGGGAACGCCATCGTGCTCGCCGATGCTGGCGCCCACGCAGCCTGGCTGGGCTACTACCTGCGGCTGACCGGGGACCAACATTTCCGCAAGCCCGGGAGCTTCGGCCCGATGGCCGGTCACGTAAATGGCGCGCTCGGCGTGAAGTATGCCCACCCGGACTGTCCGGTGATCGTGGGGTGCGGCGACGGCTGCTACCTCCTCTCCGGCTTCGAGCTGATGACCGCCGTCCAACACGACCTCCCCATCGTCTGGATCATTTTCAATGACAGCGAATTCAAATTGATCAAGCTGTATCAGCTTTCAGCCTACGGCAAATCCGGGCTCGTGGAGTTCCCAAATCCCGACTGGGTCGCATACGCGGCGGCCTGCGGCGCGACTGGCTATCGCGTCGACACTCTGGAGGACTTTCAGACCGCCCTCGAGGCCGCGCTGGCCACCGCCGCCCGGGCCGCGGGCAAACCCACGATCATCGACGCCCACATCACCCGCCTGGCCTTACCTAACTACAGCTCGACGCCGCACGGTGTCCTGCCGGGGATTCTCGAAATGCTCGAGAAGCGCATCCATCCCCTCAAAGGGGCGGCGCTGGAACCGAGTGGGAAGACGGGATAGGGGGCGACCTCGAGCGTGATTAGGTGGAGTGAGGAATACGAGGGCGGCAGCGCCGAAGCCGAGCGCCTGCTCTTCGCAAAGCTGGCCAGGGACATCATGGCCGTGCAACTGAAGATCCAGCGGCGCGCCAAGACCGCGAGCGTGCAGCGCAGCTTCCATGCGAAAGCCGTGTTTGCGGCCAAGGACGCCGAGCTGCGCTTCGTGGAGGACTTGCCCGAGGACCTGCGGGCCGGCTTCGCGCAGCCCGACAGATCGTATCCGGCCATCGTCCGCCTTTCCAACGCCGACGGCCAACGCCAGGCAGATTTCAAGCCGGACCTGTTGCCCTGCGCGTCGACGTCGGTGACAGCGTCACGCACGACCTACTCGCGACCAATTTTCCCGTTTCCCACGCTCGCAACGCGCGTCAATTCGTGGCCTTCGCGAAGGCCACGGCGGGGGGGCCGATCAGCCGCCTATTCGGCTTGATCGGCCTCAGTATCGCCTTCGGCCCGTTTGAGGCGGCACGCATGGTGGGCAACGTCGTCAGGGCGCGCCGGCAAAAGGTTACGAGCCTTGCCCTCGAGACCTACTGGAGTCGCGGTGCCATCCGCTGGGGCGAGACGCTGGCGGTGCGCTATCTGATCCGCCCAGCGTCCGGGGCCGCGCCCGCTCCGGACCCGACGGGCCAGGACCCGGACTTTCTCTCCACGGAGCTCACCCGGCGCCTCGAGGACGGCGAGGTGCACTTCGAGGTGTGCATTCAGCGATTCGTCGACGAGAAATCGACGCCGATCGAAGATACCGCAGTGGAGTGGACCGAGCGCGCCTCGCCACCGGTCGTGGTCGCTGTCCTGACCGTCCGCAAGCCCGGCGCCGGCACTGCCGAGGCGATCGCCGATGCGCGCTCCGTCGATGAACTGGCCTTTAACCCGTGGAATACCACCGATGCGTTCCGCCCGCTCGGCAACCTGAACCGGGCGCGCAAAGCCGTCTATGACGCAAGCTCCGCCCACCGTCTGGGCTTCCGGTGGCTAACGGTCCCGCCGCTGCGCAACCAGGTTCTCGGCGCCGTCGTTCGCGGCTTCTTCAGGGTCGTCAACCAATTCATCGCATGGCACAAGCTGCCGCTGCGTATGAACCTGCTGAATCTTGACGCCTTCCGTTACGTGCTGCGCCGCAAGAACTTGATCGATACGGAAGTGCGCGAGGCGCCGCCTACGGCCCGGCCGGTCCCCCCCCAAATTCCCGAGGCTCAGCGACGTTCGCGCACCTTCCACGGCAGGTGCAACGACCTCTCCGATCCACATATGGGAGCGATAGGCGCCACCTTCGGACGAAACATGACGCCTATCTACGCGCCCGACCTCTTCGATACGCCGAGCCCCATCGTCGTCGCACGCGAGCTCCTGCATCGTGGGACCTTCATTCCCGCCCGCTCGCTGAACATTCTGGCGGCGGCCTGGATTCAGTTTCAGGTGCACGATTGGGTCGACCATGCGCGAAACCGCCTGGGCGTCAACGATGTGGAGGTTCCCTTGCCGCCCGGGATGACCTGGAAGAGCAGCGTGGGCGGCGCGCAGGAGGACCGCATGCGCATTGCCGGCAATACGGATCTCATCGCTCGCCAACCGCCGATCTTCTTCCGCAACACTGCAACCCACTGGTGGGACGTGTCGGAGCTGTACGGCGAGGATGTACGCAAGGTGAAGGACCTCTTCGACGGGCCGAAGTTCGTGCTGCCTGACGGCCACCTGCCCACGACCGTCAACGGCATGGAGATCACCGGTTTTCACGAGAGCTGGTGGCTGGGTCTCTCGGCCATGCACCTCCTCTTCGCGCGTGAGCACAACCTGGTCTGCGACGTATTGCGTGCCGAGTACCGCGCCTGGGACGACGAGCGGATCTTCCAAACCGCCCGCCTGATCGTGGCGGCCGTGATCGCCAAGATTCATACGGTGGAGTGGACCCCAGCGATCCTAGCGACGAGGGCCATCGAGATCGGCCTCAGCACGAACTGGAACGGCCCACCCAACGACTGGGCGACCAAGCTGGGCCTCTGGCTGCTCGACGCCCACGCCTTAACCGGGATCCCCAAGACCACCCCGGATCACCACGCCGCGCCCTACAGCCTGACCGAGGACTTCGTCGCGGTCTATCGGATGCACCCGCTGATCCCGGACGATTACTGCTTCTACGATCACCGCACGGGCGTGAAGCTGTGGGAGAAGTCGTTCCTGGATATCCAGGGCGTCCAGACGGACCAGGTCATGCGCGACACCGGCCTGCGCAACACCCTGTATTCGTTCGGCATCGCCCATCCAGGCGCCATCACCCTTCACAACTATCCGAACTCACTGCGCACATTCCGGCGAACCGGAACCGATGTTAAGGCTGAGGACGCCGAGATCATCGACCTGGCGGTGGTCGACCTGGTCCGCTTGCGCCGTCGCGGCGTACCCCGATACAACGACTTCCGGGTCGGGCTGCACAAGCCGCGCATTAACCGCTGGGGTGACCTCACCGAGAACCCCGACGATGTTGCGCTCATGAAGGAGATCTATGGCGACATCGACCGGGTCGACTCCATGGTCGGGCTCTTCGGAGAGACGCCGCCGGCAGGATTCGGCTTCAGCGATACCGCCTTTCGGATCTTCATCCTGATGGCGTCGCGCCGGCTCCAGAGCGATCGCTTCCTGACGGTGGACTTCCGCCCGGAGATCTACTCGCCGCTGGGCATGGACTGGATCGCCAACAGCAGCATGACGAGCGTCATCCAGCGGCACTGCCCCGAACTCGCCTCGCTCATCCCTAGGGAGGGGAACGCCTTCAAGCCTTGGCGCCCGATCGTCCCGGACGAGAAGGCGCCGAGCTGATGGACCATCCGGGCCTCGAGGCCCTGCTGCAACGTCCCCTCCTGGAGAGCATCTGGCGACGGCGCACGCACCGAGTCAGCCAGGGAACCACGGTCCTAGCTGGCACGATGAGTTATCAGTCGACAAATCCGCGTGCGCCACTCTCTGAGCTGGAGGAGGCGATCTTGATCGCGGCCACCGGCTGTACCGGTCTGACCATGCCCGATCGTCCCTTCCAAGATCCGACCACGAAGCGCGAGATCATGGCCAAGCCCGACCTGTGGACGATGGCGGGGCGCACGGCGGGCAGCCCCGACAATGCTCAGGGCACGCACTTCTTTCTAATCAATGACAGTGGGACCTACTTCCTGCGGAGCTTGCCGCCGGCTCCAGACGGCGAAGACAGTTTCACTTCCGAGCGGCTGATCGAACGAGCCCGGGAGGCTAAGGTGCAGATCCTCGATCACCGCCTGGATGTGGCGGACGGCATGCGTGACTTTCCCGCCTATACGGATTCCAACCGCTTTCTCTCGAACCTGCCGGGCACCTCGATCCTGTTCCCGGTGGTGGATCTCTCGCGCCAGTACATCAACGGCATGATGTACATCCTGACCGAGCCGGACCAAGCACGGCCGGCGATCCGCGACGATCGGAATTTCTACCGGCTTGCCGGCGTCAAACGCTGGGTCAAGAAGGGCTTTCTCAATAAAGATATGCCGGTGCCGCTCGGCATCATCGGCTCTTTACGCACGCAGATCGAAGCCGATCTCCTCCTCCAGACGATCTTCCTGACTGCCGACGCCATGGGGCTTGGCGCTTGGATCCACGGTGCCATCGGCCCCCCAGTCATCCTCGGTGATCCCAAGTTCATCAAGAAGTATGGGCCGATGCTAGGGTTCGACTTCGTCACCCCGCGCTGGCGGCCGGCGGACATCCTTCGCTGGCACGTGCTCCTGCCCAGCTTGGCGAATCTGCGCACGAATCCCATCGGCCTACGCCACAAGGGCGAGCATCTAATCAAGGGTATGTGCGTCTACCCGGGCTACTACGACAGCATGTCCGAGGCCGTGGATGAGGTGGTCGCGAAGAAGTTCGGACCCGACGGCATCTATAAGGATACGGCCTTGTTTGACCGCATTTACAAGGGGGACTATGGCGAGCGGTACTTGAAGGATGCGGCCGAGTATACGAAGGACGTCACCGACTGTGTCAAGGATATCTGCAACTACATTTACGATACACATGGCCGCTTTCCGGCCCACTGCGATGCGATCCATGTCCCGGGCGTGTGGCTCCAGGCCCACCACGTTGAGGTCGAATACTACGAGCGCTTCTTCCGCAACGGCCTGACGGACGCGCACCGTGATCACCGTAATCGCTGGCACTGACGATTACCCCGAGCATAGACGTTCAGGGCGGCAGTTCGTCTGCGCAAACCACGCAAAGTTAGCCGTATTTTCGCAGCGGGGCGCAGTTGTTGCGCCTGAACCCCCACTAGCGTTTGTGAAGAAGGCTAACCCTCATTTCTTGGTCTTGGCTCCCGTCACCTGCGACGTATCGAGGTTGCTCTTGATGGTGTCAGCCCGACTCTGAAGGATCTGGAACAACAAGCTCGGGGCAAAGCCAAACAGCGCTGCGACGAAATACCCGCCTCTGTTCTGCGTCCAGTCGAAGGTCTCTTTCCAGTGCGAATGAGATGGAATGATGGAAGCACCGTTGATGACCAAACCCGCGCCTTCCAGCACGATGACGCCGAGCAGCGCGATCAGTCCGGAGACGAACGTTGCCGAGAACAACCGCGCCGTCGACTGACCAAAGTCCTCGATTCCACTCTCGCTCGAACCGACGAGGGTAGCCTGGTGTAGAAGGCTGATCAAGGCACCGGTGACGATGAAGCTGGTGGCGACTTCGAGAGCCTTTGGATCGATATTCCAGACGATGACCGACACGAGGCCGAAGTTGGCGAAGAACCCGGCGATCGCGGCAGCGAGCATGGTTCGATTGCGCTCCGCCACGAGCCCGTTCCATTGGTCTTCTCGGTAGCGGTTGATCGATCGCCTAATGTCGGCGAGGTCGGCCCGAATAGCGAACTCACTGGAGCCGCCGGCCGGCTGGGCTGGCGCTCCAACCGAGACGACCGCAGGGGTCAAGGCCTTGATGTCGTTGGTCAGCCTCAGCTTGATGGCCTCCGCGTTTGGCAGGTTCGAGCCCTCGAGCCGTGACAAGTCGTCATTAGCCATCGCCAACACTTCTTCGACCGGCAGCAAGAACACTAATGCCTCTTCCAGTCGGTACATGTCGCTCCAAGCCTCGAGATAGCCTTCCGCGGACAGCCACTTGGCGCCCGACTGCGGCTGACTCAAGAGCCTGTGCAGATCATCCCGCAGCGCGATCGCGTCACGACCCGCAGCATCGGCAAGCGGCTGCGCGATCGGTGGGCTCGAAGCGAGCTGGTTCTCATCGCTTCGCAGTCTGACTTGCAGGTTGCGATATTGGCGTGGGTTGACGATGGCGGCGTCCCGATATTGCTGCTCGAATGCCCACCACACGGCGACCGCCATTCCGACTCCGATGAGGACGCCGACGCCGATGCCGGGTAACGGTTGCCCGCGAGTCGGGCCGATGAAGTCATAAACGACGAACGTCACCAAGGCGGCTAGCGGCGCACAGATGAATCCGATGGCGACAAAGGCGGTGCCGAAGGCGCTGAAGAGGCGAGGCATCAGCTCATCGGACGGCTACCGCTTCCGCTCATCTGTCCTACAGCACCTGCTGCGTCACCGGCGCGGACGTTGCCCAGCGAGCAAGGTCCTGCGCGAGCGGCTCAACGACTTGCGGGACGTTGTCCCAATAGTTGTGGGCTTTCAAGCCGCCATTGGCACTGTTCAGGAGGTTGTCGACCGGACGGTCGGCGAGGTTGCGGACCGGGACGGGATCGCCGCCGTCTGGATTCCAGTACTGAAAGAGGGTTGGCGGCACGACGGTGTCGGGCATCGGCATACCCGCCTTCCAAGTGGGTCCGGGCATGAGCGGATCCGCCACTGGGTCAGACGCATCCCAGACGTTAATCCACTGGCTCCCGTTGAGAATACCGACGTCGTTGCCCCAAGCAAAAAGATCGAGATATTTGCGCAGGGGACAGCCAAAGGTATAGACGGCTGGGATTTTCGCCGCCATTACCGGCGGCAGTCCGCTCAGCACATCGTAGGCGACAACGGTCCCCTGGCTATGGGCGTTGACGATGACCCAACGGACGTCATCTCGCGAGCACAGTCGAAAAAGCGCCTCGCGGACGAATCCGCGCACCCGCACCCGAAGATCGTTGCGGCAGACATAGACGCAGATGTCATTTTCGAGCTGCAGGATGGTCGCACCCAGGCCGCCGTCGGGTGGCGCGGCGCTGGGAACCGGCTCCCGGCCGGCCGCCTTGGCCTGGCGCATGCCGCGAATATCCGACCGCACTCTCAGGCTGGGACCATCGGCCGCCTTCGGTCCGCCGCGACCGAAGCCCCCAATGACTCGCCGTAGCCAGCCGGGCGACGAGCGGACCGACAGATAGCGGCCGGATGCGAGCAGGCTCCTGACTCCCGCGTCGAACGCCGCACCAACGTGCGCGGCACCGGTGTCTTCGAGGTTGGCGTAGACCAGCGCGATGTGCGCGATGGCTTCACGGTCCTTGAGCGCATCCTCGACGAGCGGCGCGCCATCGATCTTGATGGTGCGGCGCGTCGGATCCCAGACGCCCAGCCGGCGCAATCCCTCCTCGCGTTTGTGGCTGGCCGTCGGATACTCGCTCTGGGCATAGATCGCCCCGGCTTCGCCGCGATCGGATCGCTGGCGACCCGGGTCGTCGGAGAGCAGTTTGGGCAGCGCCTTCTTCAGGTTCCCATGCAGACCGTCCGCGTATCCGGGAATGTCGCCCACAGGCGGCTGCTGAAAGCCGATCCCGTGGATCGTTACCAGACACGTGACCTTCGGAACCGTCGGATCCTGGCCCCCCAAATTGCTCCCCTGCCGAGACGATACGCCATTTCTTGACACTCCGTCTAGCAGGCGTGCCGTCCGGGATTCTGTCCGTTCTGGTAGGCAGCGCGTTGGACTGGAGCCGACGTTTTCAGTTTCTGCACTGAGCCAACGCCGGGGGCTAGCGCTGTTGCGCCTGGCCCGTGCCAATAGCGGCCGGTTTCGACCCATCGGTCTTGGAGGTCGCATGGGAAGTCTCGGATTTCGACGCCACTCGACTCGCTGTCGACTCCGGGGCCTCCGCCTGGGCCGATCGCCTGGGAGGGCTGGCCGATCCCGACGATTTGCGAGATGAAGGCCGCCTGGGCCACTTCCAGATCTGACCCTTCTAGGAGGTTCGCACTGTGGATGATCGCTTCGACGCGCATTAGCGCTCGAAACGCCTCAACCTCGGTTGGCCTCCCCGCCCACGTCGCACGTGTCAATCAGCCGGCGGATGGCGTCAGGGGCAGCAGCCTCGTCGCGGGCGCACCCCCCGACATCGTATACCAGGTCGGGCCACCTGGCGCAGAAAATGAGCCATTCCACCAGTTTCCGCTGCGGCCAGTCGTGAGTGATACGTCAGGTTCGTTGCAAGAGAATCTTCGTCAGCCGGTGAACGTTGACCAACGGTTTCAGCTCGCGAGGGTTGCCCTGGACGAAGGCCTTGAGGTCGTCGAAGGCCTGAGGTTTGTCCTTCGTTTCTTCTACCGCCTTGGGCACTGGCTACGGGAGGCGCCTCTTCAAGAACTCGAAGTGAGACGAACCTCTGTCGACTTCGTCTCTGGTCACTCGTGACTCGATAGACTCAGAGTCGAGAGCGACTTGACAGCCGTTCAGCCTACGGCGTAAGTGCGTGAAAGTTCTTCGAAACGGCTTCTGAGTAACCCGCGATCAATCCCAACCGCCCCAGCACCCCGATTAGCAGTCCGGTACACGCCAATAATGCAGCCAACATCGCGGCCCGTTGGAGCGCCCACGCCTTCATCTGGACGACTCGAACGACGAAAGCGATGACTATCCCTAACATCAGAACTGGCAATACCAATAGGAAGACGAGCCAGTCCAACGAGTCCATGGCTTCATAGAATCTTAGGAAGGCTTGGGTTGGAATCGTCGAGCCGGTGACCGCGATGACCAGTCCCAATAGAAGGCATGCCACTCCCGTAGCTGCAGAAAAGGCAGCCATGACCGATCGTCCTTGGCGGGATCGCATAAGACTGGTGCTTACATAACCCAGGCCCTGGTTCAAAAGCCCTGTGCCAGTCAGCTCTAGGTCCGTCTCAGGAGGCTCGGGCTCGTCTACCTTATCGGATGGCTTCAAGGACCCTGGCCTTCGATGCCGCCACAGGAATTGAGCCAGCCACAAAAAAGCAACCCCGTCCAGAGTAGAGTACGCGGCGGAGGCGACACGTGAAGCGGCTGCGACATCCCGAAAAAAACGCGAGGTAATTGCCCACGCCACGACGGCCGCAGTTACGGCAAGCATTGCAAGGCCCCAAGCCATTTGCTGTCTACGCGTTAGATGCTCAGTCCGGGTGCTGCGCTCCGAGCCTATTTGCTCCGTGGTATGCCAGTCGGCTATACGCCCCGTTAGGAAGCCGACCATGGTTGCCAGCCAGACTCCGATGAAAGCGACCAGGCACCCGATCACAAGCGCCATCCAGGCTGCGCCCTGAGCAGCGGCAATTTCTCCCGCAAGGCCCCCCAAGGTTTACCAACGGTTCTGCATACTCCATGCCCTTGTCCTTAAGAGAGGCTGTCGTCGAGAACCACCGAACCTAAGCACCAAGAGGCTGATGATGGCACCACTGGATTGCTAGCTTGTAGCTGACACCCGGGATCTCAGAACCGCGCACGCGAATCGTCGCTTACGATACAGCGACGATGCCTAATCCCCCAATACATCGGTCTCCACCGCTTGCCCAAGCCGACCCTGGGAACCTGACCAAAGGAAGCGGCAGCGCCCAACTTTGGCTGTGCCCCCTGCCCCGCCACCAACTTATTTGTCTTGCGAAACCCCCAGAACTGCATCGTCACGACCACGTCTCTGGATTCTAACCCGACCGGCCGGGGGCCTTATCATCTTGGGCTTTCGGTCACGGCTTGGTGGTCATTGCTGTCCAGCCTGATCGCCACCAGCTTCACTCTGTGATTTCACGAGCGTTTCCACGCTCTGCCACCTTGTAAGCTCGCCGAGCACGATCGCCTCGGTCTGTGAAACGAAGGCCTGCAATGCGTCGCTGTCAGGTAGCTTGTCCGGATAGTGCCCTGCGCGTACCTTGAATTGGCGAAGCTCGCTTTTCAGCTGCTCTCGGGTCGCAGCCCAACGAACGGCGTCCTCATGCCAATGAAAACTGGCAGCGACAGCGGCCGCCAACGCGGCCAGTGCTGCTGGAAGTGCTTGAAGTGGTTTTGGGAGGGCGGTAAAGAGAATGAGAATCGGACTCAGGCCGCTCAGAATGATCACCGTAACCTGAAAGCCCCTGAACAGATACCAGTCAGCACGGCTGTGCTTTGCGAACCACTTGATCTGATCCTCGCATTGAGTGATCGCCAGCCGTGTTCGCTCCGCAAGGTCGCCGTCTCGCCCCACTCAGCTCCCCCCCAAGTCGAGTCGCGCCTCTCCCTCCCGGTCGATCCCGGCGTGCCTACCGCCGGCCTTGACTCTTCGCCCCGGATTATTGCACTTCAGGGGCGACTGTCAAGCCGCCTGACTCTCCCGATCTGTCCGGGTCTGGTAGACAGCCCGCCCACTAAACGCGACGTTTTCAGCTTTCTACCAGAGCCCACGCCGGGGCTAGCGCTGCTGAGCCCGCTTCGCGCCAACAGCGGCCGGAGGTTCCGACCCATTGGTCTTGGAGGTCATAATGGAAGTCACGGATTTCGACCCCGCCGAGGCGCTGTCGGCTCCAGGGCCTCCGCCTGGGGCCGATCGCCTGGAAGGGGCTGGCCGATCCTGGACGATTTGCGAGATGAAAGCCGCCCTGGGCCGCACCCGCATGACATCAGCAACCGCGGGACAGAAAAAAGCATCTCCTCCGGACGAGCGCGGCGGACCAGCCTGAGTTCAACGCGGCTTGTTGGGCGAGGCATTTGGTGATTGCGTCCGGCGTCTCGAGCAAGGCTGCGCCTGAAAGCGCTGTAGTGCTCGGCACAGACCAGTTGTCGCAGATCAGCTTTTTGCCGACGCATGCGAGGTCAATCGTTGTGTCGCCGCCTGCCATAATCGGACCCCTTTTTGGAAATGCCGTAAACCCCAGACTGGAAATGCCACGGCACCCTTCTAGCCGCTACATCTCGGTCGTGGCCGTGACGGCGAGCCAATCCGTAGCCTGCCGCACCATCCGGACGTCCCGATCGCCAACCCGAGCCTCCACTTCCCTTGAGGCTCCGGACCTCATCAACAAGAGAAGCCTGGGTGGCGCAGCCACCCCATGACCAAAACCGGCTTAGGCCGGCGCCGGCGTGCCTTAGCTTGGTCTCTCATCTCGAGGCAAAAATGAAGGACGTCAAGAACCAGAATGCACTGTATTGAGTCTTTCTCGGTTCCTATCGTCGGGGCCTGCCCATGCAGGACCGCATTACGGTTCAAGACAGCGGGAGTCCCGCTCCGGCGGGACGGTTTGCCGAAGCCCGAGGGAACCTGTATCACGGCCAGCAACAGCGGGTCAGTCGAACCGGTGATTGTTTGCCAGGACAGTTGGTCGAGTAGTCGTCGGGTGCCCTTTTCCCTTGCACCTTGCTGTAGATGCTCGAAACCATCAATTCCTGACTGCTTATGCCGTCGATGGCAAGCAGCCAGATCGGGATCGAGAGCTCGAAATCACCCCGTGTGTGCGCCTGCAGGGCCTTTCCAAAGGTTCCCTTCCACTGGGCGAACGATGGTCGGTCGTAGAGAGAATCAAGCATCTCACCACAAACGTCCGCGGGGAGCTCCTCCATTAGGAGCTTCTCCACTCGGGCGAGACCGTGCCGCTCAGCTCAGGTCCTCCGCGATCTCGGCCGGTGCGGATGGACTGATCAACCCAGCCCCAGGT
>WNGQ01008189.1_pt1 | contig 13870 bp, 13 predicted proteins | sample 5407661 | NCBI WGS metagenome assembly WNGQ01 (sample SAMN13153382, study PRJNA577476) | soil metagenome | isolation source: 60 cm soil or saprolite under Garry oak tree replicate 2 | place: USA:California | collected 2016-06-15
TGAACGGATAGGCCTCCTGCATCAGCTGATGGTCCCACGACCGGAAATGCGCCTTGCGCGCCTTCAGGATGTCGAACTCGGTTTCTTTCTCGAAATAGGCGATCAGCTTCTCGGTGTCGGTCGACTCGGTTTCGTTGATTGCCTGCGCCATCATCTTGAACGCGACGTATTCGATCCAGGCATGGTTCTCCGGCGGCTTGCCGTTCTTCTTGGTGAAGTTGGCCACGAAGCTCTTGGACGCCGGCACGTCCAGGGTGTGATACCAGACCGTCGGCCAGGTGCCGCTCAGATTGCCATCGCCGGCGGCCCAGGCATCGGCGGTGTTGAGGTTGAAACCGACGATCGGGTAGGGCAGGCCGAATTCGGCATATTGCTTGATCAGCGTCGTCACCTGATTGCCGGCAAGATTGGAGCAGACCACGTCGGGCTTGGCCTGCCGGATCTTGAGCAGATAGGGGCTGAAGTCGGTGACGTCGGTGGCGATCAGTTCGTCGCCGATCAGGTTGCCCTCGTTGGCGACGAAGAAGCGCTTGGCCGCGTTGAGCAGATCGTGGCCGAAAATGTAGTCGGCGGTCAGCGTGAAGAATTTCTTGCCCTTCACCATGTTGTCGCGCAGCAGCGCCTGACCGACCGTATTCACCATCACCGTATTCGGGATATCGGTGTGGAACGTGTACTTGTTGCAGTTCTTGCCGCGAAGCGCGTCGGAGCGCGCGCCGGTCTGCATGAACAGCTTCTTGTTGCGCGCCGCGACCTGCATGATGGTCAGCGCCGAAGCCGAATTGATTTCGCCGATCAGCACGGTCGCGCCGTCCTGCTCCAGCATGCGCTGCGACTTGGTCGCAGCGGTGGCTGGATTGACCGAGTCCTCCGACATGACCTCGATCTGGCGTCCCATGATGCCGCCGGCCTGGTTGATCTCTTCCACGGCCATTTTCATGCCGAGCGTGGCATAGGCGCCGAGCGCGCCGAGAAAGCCGGTCAGCGGAGTCAAATGGCCGATCTTGATCTTGTCGGTCTGGCCACTGACGAGGGCCGGAAATCCGATCGCTGAGGCGCCGGCAAAGGCGGCGCCGGTCTTCAACAAGGTTCGTCGGCTGGCGCGGATCATGGGTTCTCCTCCCGGGGCATGTCGCGATGTCCCCCTTCAAACCCTCGTATGCGAGAATGTGAGAGACGTTTTTCTAATGCCGGATAATATCGGCGCACGCCACGGCCGCTGTCAACGCCAAATGCACCGATCCGGCCCCGGAGGAGCGCGATCTCGAACGGTTGCGAACGCGGCTTCGCGTGCAGAAGCCGCGTCAAAACAAACAGATAGGACGACGGCTCGATCCGGGGCACGCAAGAACTCACGGCTATTTGGCGATGCTGTTGGCACCCAATTCGGTGGAGAGACGGTTGGCCGCCGCGCGCACGAGCTTGGCGTGGGTCTGCAGCGCCTGGTTGGACAGGCGCCAGATCGGCCCGGAAATCCCGAGCGCGCCGATCACCTGACCGGTGAAATCCATCACCGGGACCGCGATGCAGCGGACCTCCGGATTGAATTCGCCGTCGTCGAAGGCGATGCCGGTGCGCCTGATCTCCTCGACTTCGTCCAGCAGCACGGCAACGTCCGAAATCGACTTCTCGGTCGACGGCTTCAGCTCGATGCGATTGAGGACGCGCTTCAACTGGTCGGGGCGGAGCGAGGCAAGAATGATCTTGCCGAGCGCGGTGCAATGAACCGGACGCACCACGCCGACCCGCTCGGTCAGTTGAAACGCGCCTGGCCCGCTGGTCCGCGCGATCACGACCACCGTATCACCCATGCGCACGCCGAAATGGCCGCTTTCGCCGGTTTCTCGCGAGAGATCCTCGAGCACCGGCGTCGCGACATTCACCATTTCGATTTCGTCGAGCGCGCTGGCGGCGAGCGCAAACAAAGGCCGGCCGATGCGATAGCGCTTTGAATCCTTCTCCTGCCGCAGATAACCGAGCGAAACCAACGTCCTGGCAAGATGGAACGTGGTCGAATTGTGCAAGCCAACGAGCTTGCTCAATTCGGCGAGCCCGACGCCCTCGCGATGACGGGCGACCTCCTCGAGGATCCCAAAGGCGCGGCCGAGCGACTGGACGCCGCCGCGCTGGCGGTCCTCGGCGTCATCGTCGATGTCGCTCCGGGCCGGCTGAATCAGCTTGGCGATATCCGCCTTGCGTAAACGTTCGGGCTTCTCGGCGGTCTTCTGCCTGGTCCGTGGTGCCAAGGAACTACGCCTCCATGCGGTGCGATCGAATTTGCTGGATACTTATCATTGGCCGGTGTGATGCCTCCAGCGTTTGTGCCGCTCTTTGATATCGTTCAAGCACGCGCCGCCGCGGTGACCCGGCCTGCCGCACGGGTTCGGCCAATCTACCACAATATCAATTGACGTACAGCATTATGAGAAATAGGGTCCGACGCTCGGCGGCGCGCCGTTGGGCAAAGAAGGAAAGGGGGGTCTGATGTCGCGAAACGCACTCAACGGTGCCCAGGTCATCGTCGACTACCTGATCCAGGAGAAGGTGCCGCAGGTGTTCGGCCTGTGCGGGCATGGCAACATCCAGTTCATCGACGCGCTTTACGAGCGCTCCTCCGAGATCAAGACCATTTCGGTGCACCACGAGAGCGTCGCGGGCTTCATGGCCGACGTCTATTACCGCGTCTCGGGCCGGCCGACCGCCACCTTCACCTCGTGCGGACCTGGCTCGGCGAACCTGCCGATCTCGCTTGGCAATGCGTTCCTCGACTCGGTGCCGTTCATGGCGGTCACCGGCAACGTGCCGACCACCCAGTTCAACCGGGGCGCCTTCCAGGAGCTGTACCGGCACTACCAGGCCGACTTCCCGTCGACGGTGCGGTCCTACTGCAAGAAGGTGTTCCAGCCGACGCGTGGCGAGATGGTGCCGCTTGCGGTGCGGCAAGCCTGGAAGACGATGATATCAGGGCGTCCGGGTCCGGTGGTTCTCGACGTGCCGTTCGACGTCTTCATGGAATCCGCAGCCGAGGAAGCGCCGAACGCGGTCGCCTGGAACGGCAATATCTCGAGCCGTTGCGGCGCCGATCCCGACGGCGTCATCAAGGCGGTCGACATGCTGCTCGGCGCGGAACGGCCCGTGATGCTGGTCGGCCAAGGCGTGCGTTACGGTGGCGCGGCTGAAGAGTTGCGGCGGCTCGCCGAGCGTCTGCAGATTCCGGTCGCGGCATCGGCGAGCGGGCTCGGTGCGCTCGACGTCAATCATCCGCTTGCGCTCGGTCTGGTCGCCCGCGCCGGCCACTATCAGGCCAATCACGCGACCCGCCAGGCCGACGTGCTGCTGGCGCTCGGGGTGCGCTTCGATGACCGGACATCCAGTTCCTGGATTCCCGGCTATTCCTTCACGATTCCGCCGACGCGGCTCATTCATGTGGATATCGATCCCGAGGAGATCGGCCGCAACTATCCAGTCGCGCTCGGCCTGATGGCCGATGTCCGCACCTTCCTGCGCCAGATCCACGCGGAGCTCGATCGTCGCGCCGATCTGACCAAGCGCGCCGATGCGCGGCAGAAATGGCTCGCCCAGATCGATATCTATCGCAAGGAGTGGGACAGGTTCGTGGCTCCCGGCTTTTCCGACGACACCACGCCGGTCAATCCGCAGCGCGCCGCGCATGAGATCGACAAGGCGCTGCCCGAGGACGCCATTCTCGTCAGCGATATCGGCGTGCATCACAATTGGCTTTTGGGTTTCTGCAAGCCGAAGCGGCCGGATTCGCTGATCGGCTCGATGGGCTTCGGTCCGATGGGGTTCGGCGTTGCGGGCGTCATGGGCGCGAAATACGCCGCACCCGACCGCCCCTGCGTTTCCGTCTGCGGCGACGGCGCCTTCTTCATGCACGCCAACGTGCTCGGCACAGCGGTCGAGTACAATCTTCCCGTGGTCTGGGTGGTCTGGAACAACTACGCCTATGCCTCGATCCGCGGATTGCAGCGCGGCTATCTAGAGGGGCGGGAGCTTGCGACCGATTTCCACGATCCGCTCACCGGCGCCCGCTACAATCCGGACTTTGCCGCGATGGCCCGATCCTGCGGGGTCGAGGGCGTGCGCGTCGATCGCGCCGGCGATATCGGCGAAGCGATCCGCAAGGGCATCGCCGCCAACAAGCCCTATCTGATCGACGTCGATATCGCTGCCGACGTCAATCCGTCCGGCGCCGGTGTCTGGGAGCTGCCGGGGCTCGGTCGCAGCAAGCCCGGCATCGGCGTTCAGTTCCAGCCGACCTGATACGTCAGTCGCTCGAAGCCGGGCTCCGAATCACACAGCGAAACCGTGGAACACAGAGGAAATGCGATGTTGCTTGCAGGAAAGTCGGTTGTTGTCGTCGGCGGTTCGTCCGGCATCGGTCTCGCCACGGCGGAGCTCGCCAGGAATGAGGGCGCCGATGTCGTGATTGCCTCCCGCAACAAGGATCGACTGACCGCGGCCGCAGACAAGATCGGCGCCAGGCCTGAGGTCGTGGACGTCACGGACGACGAGAGCGTGGCCGCGCTCTTCAAGGCCTGCGGCACCGTCGACCACGTCGTCGTCACCGCGGCCCAGCTCCGTTCCGGACCATTCAAGTCCGTCTCCATGGCGGACGTGCGCGCGACGATGGAGAGCAAGTTCTGGGGTGCCTGGCGTGTCGCGCGGGCGGCGGAGATCCGCGCCGGCGGATCGCTGACGCTGGTGTCGGGATTCCTCAGCATCCGGCCGCGGCCGAATTCCGCGATCGTCGGCGCGGCGAATGGCGCACTTGAGTCGCTGGCAAGATCGCTGGCGCTCGACCTCGCGCCGGTGCGCGTCAACGCGGTCTCGCCCGGCATCATCGATACGCCGATCCGTGCGGCGATGCCCGAGGCGAGCCGGCTGGAACTGCTGGCGAAGACGGCCGCGAGCTTGCCGGTCGGCCGCGTCGGGGTCGGCGAGGATATTGCCCGGCAGATTCTGGCCTTCATGACCATCGGCTTTGCCACCGGATCGATCGTTTACATCGACGGCGGAGGACTGGTGTCCTGATGGCGCAGTTCGCCGCCTAGTGCCGCCGTCGCAGATGCACTGAGACAGGCAGGGAGAGGTTCGATGGCCTTCGAAGAGAATGGTGCCTTCATTCGCAACATCGCCGAGGTCCCCTGGCGCGAATTTCCCAATCACTTTGGCGGCGCGCTCTCAAAGCCTCTGGTGATGCCGGAAACCGCGGGGTCAAAACATATCGACTACCGGATTTCGATGTATCAGCCGATGGCGCACGTCGCCCGCCACAAGCACGCCGTACAGGAGCAGATCTATCACGTGCTCGAAGGCGAGGGGCTGATGGAGATCGCCGGCAAGAGCCACGTGGTCAGGAAGCACGATTTCATCTTTCTGCCGCCCGGCGTCGAGCATGCGATCTCCAATTCGGGCCTGGTCGATCTGGTCTTCCTCGTTGTCACCTCGCCGGTCACCGATGACGAAAAGCCGGTTTGACGGCATGCAAGGTTCGGTCGATGACGCCGCGCTTCGATACCTACGATGTCATCGTCATCGGCGCTGGAGCCGGCGGCATGACGGCCGCGGCGGTCGCTGCCGTTGCCGGCGCCAACGTTCTCGTCATTGAGAAGACCGATTTCGTCGGCGGCACCACGGCATGGTCCGGCGGCATGGTGTGGATCCCGGCCAACCGCCAGATGCGATCGGCCGGGATGACCGACACGCTGGCAGAGGCGGCGCGATATCTTGGCGGCACGGTGCCGGAAATCGAGAACGCCGATCTGCGCGAGGTTTTTCTGAGGCGCGGCGCTGAGGCGATCGACCATCTCGAGGCGAACACCGAATTGCGTCTGCAACCGGTCAGGCTCTATCCGGACTATTACCCGGACCTTCCCGGCGCCACGTCCGGCGGTCGCGTGCTCGAACCGGTCGCGTTCGATGGACGCGTATTGGGCGCGAACTTCCGCCGACTGCGGCCACCTTTGCCTGAGTTTACGCTGTTCGGCGGCATGATGGTGAACCGTGCGGATATCCCGCATCTGCGCAATGCCGGTCGATCGCTGTCCTCGACGCTGCGCACGCTGCAACTCGTCTCGCAATATGCGTTGCAGCGGCTTCGCGCGCCGCGCGGGACCACGCTACACCTCGGCAATGCGCTGGCGGCGAGACTTTACGCCTCGCTGTTGTCCCGCAAGGTGGAGGTGCTGTTCGGAACGACGATTGATCGGTTGGTTGTCGAGAGCGATCGCGTCACTGGTGTAGGGTTCTCGGGGTTTTTGCCGGCAAGAACGATTATTGCCCGTAAGGGCGTCGTACTGGCGACCGGCGGCTTTTCCCATCAGGGGGAGTTGCGAGGGCAGCTGTTCCCGTCCGCTGCGGGATTCATCTCGGCGACATGCTCCGCCGCGACCGGCGATGGCGTGAGCCTCGCGACCGCGATTGGCGCTGATCTTGTGACCAAGGTGGCTGATCCCGCCTATTGGGTTCCGGCGTCGCTGTTCCGGCGCGAGGACGGCAGCCAGGGCGTCTTTCCACATACCGTCACCGACAGGGCAAAACCCGGCGTGATCGCGATCAACGCGTCCGGCAAGCGGTTCGTGAACGAGGCGGTATCCTATCACGAGTTCGTCCGCGCCATGCTGCGTGACGGCAACGCGGAGAAGGACCGTCCGTTCTACCTCGTCTGCGACAGCCGCTTTGTCTGGACTTATGGTTTGGGTCGCATTCGGCCCTTCACCCGCCGGCTTCGTTCCTACATTGATAGTGGCGAACTGATCGCCGCGCCGGGCCTGGAATCGCTTGCCAGCGCCATGGGTGTGGAGGCGTCGGCGCTTTCAGCGACGATCAAGGTCTATAATGAGGGCGCGCGCGGCGGACTCGACCCGCAATTCGGGCGAGGTGGCAACATCTATCAGCGTCACCTGGGCGACATCGCGCACAAGCCTAACCCTTGCGTCGCACCGATCGAACATGCTCCGTTCCATGCGCTTCGCATCGTTCCGGCCGATCTCGGCACCGCGATCGGCCTGCGCATCGACACGGATGCGCAGGTGCTCAGGAGCGATGGCTCGCCGATTCCCGGCCTCTACGCCTGCGGCAACGACATGACATCGATCATGAACGGCAATTATCCGGGACCTGGCATCACGCTCGGCCCGGCACTGACATTCGGCTACATCGCCGGCCGCCATCTGATGCAGGGCTGACGGGCGTCGCACGAGGTGAGGGAGGATCGGTGATGACGGGGATCGCCAGACATTTCGGGGTCAACACCTATTCCTACATCTTCACCGAGACGGCCGCGGAAACGGTCGCGCGGCTCGCCGATCAAGGCTATGGCGGCGTCGAGCTGATGTTCTTTCCCGGCCATCTCTGGCCGACCAACATGTCCGCGACCGAAGTGAGGCGGTTGCGCGATCTTTGCGAGCAGCGCCTGCGGCTCGTGGCCGTCAACATGCCGAACGTCGACATGAACATTGCCGCGGCCGCCGCGGAGATGCGCAACATGACGCTCGACCTTCTCGTTCGCTTCGTCCGCTGCGCGGGCGAACTCGGCGCCGGGGGCATCATCATCGGCCCCGGCAAGCCAAACCCGCTCTTTCCGATGCCGTGCGAGCAAATGATCCAGCATTTCTATCGGGCGCTCGACGAGCTTGCACCGCTGGCCGGCAAGGTCGGTACACGCTTGTTGATCGAGAACATGCCGTTCGCCTTTCTCCCTGATGCCGACGGCTTGATGAATGCGATCGATGCTTATGGCGACGACTCGATCCGCGTCATCTATGACGTCGCAAACGGCCATTTCATCCGCGAGGCGCCAACAGCGGGGCTACGGCGCGTCCGCGACCGGCTCAGTCTCGTGCATTTCTCCGACACAACGCGCCAAGTCTACAAGCACGACCCGCTGGGCAAGGGGAATCTTCCGCTCGACGGGCTCGCCACCGCGATGCGCGAGATCGGATATGCAGAAGTCCCGATGCTGGAGGTGATCTCCCATTCGCCGGACGCCGACATCGCCGACAGTTGCGCGCGTCTTCATCAGGCGGGGATCGGTTGAATATGGGGGCAGTGAGAGAACGGTCGAAATCGCACGCTAACCGGATTGGGCGGAGAGAATTGCATCTCGCATTTGGGGGAAGGTAGTGAAACCCGTCTCGCTGTTGAGATGCCCACCGCCTGATACGATTTCGAGTGGCGCTTCCAAGCAGGTCGCTATGTCTTGCGAGCGAGACAATGGAACATAGGGATCATTCTCACCTGCCCAGCAACGGAATACACGCCCCTTTCGCTCGCGAATGCCCGGCCAGTCGAACGGCGCGACGAAGAACGAATGATTGATCGTGTCGTAGTCGGGAAGACCAAGCGCGCCGACGAAGCCTGCTGCCAGAAAAAGGCCGGCAACCGGCTCAACAACCCGCTCAATCAAGCGGAGCGCGAAGGCAGCTCCCAGGCTATGACCTACGAGGACAGTCGGGGCGAAAGGCAAGGATTTAACCGCTAGATCATAGGCTTCGAGCCAAGCCGAAAGAGATTGCCCTTCAGGGGTAGGGAAGCGAGGGCGCACTACTTCGATCCCCTCAGCTTCAAGCGTCGTATGAAGCCAGGGAAACCAGTTTGTGTCAGGCCCACCATGCGCACCGTGTAGTATGATAACCCTGAACGGCACCCGTCCCTCCACCATTGCTCAACTCCTCTGGGATCTACCTCGACGTTGAACCAACCGGCAGGTTTGTGTCGCAATCTGGGCGACGCCTGCCTCAGCGCTCGAGGCTCGCGACCCAGGCAGCAAGGATGGCGCGCTCTTCGCCGGATATTTCCGTGACATTGCCCGGCGGCATCGCATTGGACCAGGCCGCGTTCCGCCCGATCAGCCGCGCGTTACGCCGAATGTGATCGGAGGTGTCGAGCAGGATAGCCTTCGGCGCCGTCACGATCGAGGCCCAAACCGGTTCGGCCGCATGGCACATGCTGCAGCGAGACAGGATGATTTCCTCGACCTGCGCAAAGTCGGGCGGCGCGGCGAGCGCTCCCGTCTTGATGTCGTGCGGGCCCGCGGCCGACAGCAGCCCGATCACGATCATGCCGGCGCCTGCCACGGCCCACACCCACCAGGGCGATTTTCGCCCCGCATGGCGTTCGTTGAAGAAATGCCGGATGATCGGCCCAAGCGCGAGGAAGATGGCGACGCTCAGCCAATTGTAGCGCGTTGCAAAAATCAGCGGATAATGATTGCTGATCATCAGCGCGACGACGGGCAACGTCAGGTAATTGTTGTGGACCGATCGTTCCTTGCTGGTCTTGCCGAGCTTCGGATCGGGCGACTGGCCGGCGAGCAGCGCTGTCACGATCTTCTTCTGGTTCGGAATGATCACGGCGAAGACATTGGCGACCATGATGGTGCCGATGATGGCGCCGATCTGGTTGAAGGCGCCGCGACCGCTCAGTACATGCGTGAAGGCGTAGGTCAGGCCGACCAGAAAGACATAGCCGCCGCAGGCGAAGGCAAGCTCATGCCGGGCAAGCCCGCTGCGACAGGCGCCCTCGTAGAGCAGCCACGCCAGCGCGAGACTGCCGAGACTGAAGAGTCCCGCCTGCAACGGCGACAGGTCCAGGATCGATTTGTCGACCAGAAAAAGTTCAGCGTCGAGATAATAGACGAGGACCATCAGGACGAATCCCGACAGCCAGGTCGTGTAGGCTTCCCATTTGAACCAGGTCAGTTCGCTCGGCATGCTCGCAGGCGCCACCAGATATTTCATGATCCGGTAGAAGCCGCCGCCATGGACCTGCCATGCGTCACCCTGCACGCCTTCGGGCAGACCCTCGCGCGGTTGCAGGCTGAGGTCGAGGTGAATGAAATAGAACGAGCTTCCGATCCATCCGATCGCCGCCACCACATGCAGCCAGCGAAAAATCAGGCTCGCCCATTCCGAGATTATGGATCCCCACATCGCCGATCCCATCCCATCGCGCAACAAAGCCGTTCAGCAAACGGCGTTACGGACCGTCAGATGCCCCAAACCAATCTGTTGCACCGATCTGGATGCTTGGCCAGCGCGTCCGGGCGGCAGACCGTGCACATGGCGCGGGCGGCGCCCGGTCGATTGGCCGGAGATTTGAATGGTTTGGTGAGTGGGCGGGACCGGCCGCCCAAAAATGCGGCACCGACAGGGAACCCGGTCGGAACGAAGCCGGCCGCAATCTGCGGCCGGCTTCAAGCAGACTTTAGTGGCCCGCCGGCGCTGACATTGCGCCGTTTGCATAGCGGGACCAATCCGGTCCTACCGCAGGGGCCGGCCACAAGGAGGCATTGGAGTCGCGCGCGGATGGATGGGTCATCACCGCAGCGCGGTCTGCCTTTCGGACGTGATGATGCTCGGCCGCGCCGGCGAAAGTGGTCGAGGCGAAAAGCAGCGCCGAGCCGAGAAGGATGTGCGTTATTGGGCGCATCGTCGAGTTCCTTTGTGCGTTTCTCATGGTGTCGCGATTGAGAGTCGGTAGCCCTTCACGAAGCGGCGAGCCATTGTTTTCAGCAACCGAAAACCCGACCAAATAAGCGGCAATCTCGTCCGCGCGCGATCGATGGACTTCTTCCTAGCGATCCGGTTCAATGGAATATTCCAGGCGTTCAAGGCGCAAACCGATGAAGAAGCTTGTCTTGGTTATGCTCTTGCTGTCGCAGCCGGCGTGGTCGCAGACCAGGTTGACCCCGAAGGCGACGACCGCGCGCGTCGACAATTGTGCGCCGATCGGACGCACCGCCGACGGCACGCTCGTCTATTCGATGAAGTGCGAGAATCTGCCGCCACAGCCCCTTCCGTCGCCACAGGCCGAAGTCAAGGAAGCTCCCGCGCCGGAGCCTGAGGTACAGCGTAGCGGGATTTTCGGTTGGTCCTACGAGCGGAAACGGCCTGACCAGTAGTCGTGTCGCGTCAGAGCTGACAGCAGCCGGAATGGCCCTTGCTTCCGGTGTCTCGGGCTGCAATGGATATTCCTCCCTTCGATCACGAGAATAATGGATGAGCCAACTTACGATCCGCGCCGGCGACATTACATTCCAGGCCCGCTTCGAAGAGGAGCTTGCGCCAAAGACTTGCGCCGCCTTCCGCAAGGCCATGCCGTTCGAGAGCCAGGTCATTCACGTGCGCTGGAGCGGAGAGGGTGTCTGGATGCCGCTCGGCGATCTCGATTTCGGGGTCGGCTACGAGAACCACACGAGCTACCCGGCGCCCGGCCAGATCATCCTTTATCCCGGTGGCATCAGCGAAACCGAGATCCTTCTGGCCTATGGCGGCGTGCATTTCGCAAGCAAGATGGGCCAACTCGCCGGCAATCACTTCATTACGTTGACTTCGGGCCTGGAGAATCTGCCGACGCTCGGCAAGACCGTGCTCTGGAAGGGCGCGCAGAAAATCCGCTTCGAGATGGCATAGACTGATATGGCCGACTACCCGCGCGATCTCCGCGGCTACGGCCGTCATCCACCCGATCCGCAATGGCCTGGCGGGGCCAGGATCGCGGTGCAGTTCGTCGTCAATTTCGAAGAAGGCGGCGAGAACAATATTTTGCATGGTGACCGGGCCTCGGAGGCGTTCCTGTCCGACGTGCTCGGCGCGCAGCCATGGCCGGGCCAGCGCCACCCCAATATCGAATCGATGTTCGAATATGGTTCGCGCGCCGGCTTCTGGCGGTTGTGGCGGATGTTCACCGAACGTGGCTTGTCGACCACGGTGTTCGGTGTGGCGACGGCGCTCTCGCGCAATCCCGAGATCGTCGCTGCCATGAAGGAGGCGGGCTGGGACATCGCCAGCCACAGTCTCAGATGGGTCGAACACAGGGACATGTCGGAGGCCGAGGAACGCCGGGAGATCGCGGAAGCAATCCGCGTCCACACCGAGGCAACCGGACAACGCCCGCTCGGCTGGTACACCGGACGGTCGTCGATCAACACGGTCCGGCTGGTGATGGAAGCGGGCGGCTTTCTCTATTCCTGCGATTCCTATGCCGACGATCTGCCGTACTGGATCAAGGGGCCGGCGGGGCCGCATCTGATCATTCCTTATACGCTCGATGCCAACGACATGCGCTTCGTCAATCCGCAGGGTTTTGGCGGCGGCGAGGAATTCTACGCCTACCTAAAGGACAGTTTCGACCTGCTCTATGCGGAGGGGGCAACTTCTCCCAAGATGATGTCCATAGGACTGCACTGCCGTCTTGTCGGTCGCCCGGGGCGCGCGGCAGCGCTGATGCGGTTTCTGGACTATATCCAGAAGCACGAGGACGTCTGGGTGCCGACGCGGCTCCAGATCGCGCAGCACTGGCACCAGAACCTGATGCATCTGGCCGCCAATGCCCGGGCCATTGGCTAGGACAAGGTGAGCCATGTCACCGATTGCGCTCTCCGAACTGAATGTCTTGAGCAAGGACGACTTCACGGCCGCTCTTGCCAACATCTTCGAATATTCGCCGTGGATCGCCGAGCAGGCAGCGGCCGCGCGGCCCTTTGCCGGTGTCTGGCCGTTGTTCGAGGCCATGACGATAGCGGTCGAGCGCGCGCCATCCGAACTGCGCCTTGCGCTGATCAAGGCGCATCCCGATCTCGCCGACAAGACCCAGCGCGCCGCGGGGCTGACGGCAGACTCTAGCGCCGAGCAAACCAGCGTCGGCCTCGATCGGTTGTCCGAGGCCGAGTACCACGCCTTTGAGCGCGTCAACAACGCCTATCGCTCGAAGTTCGGCTTTCCCTATATCGTCTGCGTTCGTCGCCACACCAGGGATTCGATCCTGCGCGATTTCGAGCGCCGGCTGCCGAACGACGCGACCACCGAAATGCAGCTTGCGGTTTCGGAAATCTGCCGGATCGCAGCCTTGCGCCTCGATCAACTGGTCGACGGCGAGGACCGGCTGAACGTCCACGGGCGCCTGTCGACCCATGTCCTGGATACCCACAGCGGCAAGCCGGCCGCCGGCATTGCCGTGGAGTTGACCGAATTGTCCGAACTCGGCGCAAGCCGCGTGGTGACGAGGGCGATCACCAACCACGATGGCCGCACCGATGCCCCGCTGATTGGTGGCCGCCCGCTCCCGATCGGCCGCTACGAATTGACCTTTGCCGTCGCCGACTACTTTGCCGCCAAGGGCGTGTCGATGTCCGATCCGCCGTTTCTCGATCGGATCCCGCTGCGTTTCGCCGTCAGCGAGCCCGAGGGCCATCTGCACGTGCCGCTGCTGGTGACACCCTGGGGTTACTCTACGTATCGCGGCAGCTAGCGTGGCGACCAGGCAACTTCAACTGCCAAACTTTTCCTGCAACAGCGGAAACAGTCGGTCCGGCTTGAACGGTAACGACGTAAACCGGATGCCGGTGGCGTCGGCGAGCGCGTTGCCGAGCGCGGCCGCCACGGGATTGTAGGGGCTTTCGCTCATCGACTTGGCGCCGAGCGGCCCGAGCGCGTCGGTGGTGTCGGCAAAGAACACGTCGGTGCGCGGCAGATCGGCAAAGGAGGGCAGGTGGTAGTCGCGAAAGCGTGGATTGATCACGCGGCCGGCTTCATCGATCACCATTTCCTCGTAGAGCGCAGCGCCGAGCGATTGCGCGACGCCGCCTTCGATCTGGCCGCGGCACTGCATCGGATTGGCCACGCGCCCTGCATCGGCCGCCTGCACGCTCTTCAGGATCTTGATCTGCCCGGTCGCCTTGTTCACGGCCACCCGAAAGCCCTGCACGTTGAAGGCGACCGAACGCGGCGTGCCCTGCGCATTGCCGCTGGCGGCAAGCGTCTTTCCCTGATCGCGCGCAGACTTTGCCAGTTGCGAAAACGACAAGCGTTGCCGGCCGCAGGCAACGGCATCATTTTCGAGCGTG
>WNGQ01005048.1_pt1 | contig 13869 bp, 11 predicted proteins | sample 5407661 | NCBI WGS metagenome assembly WNGQ01 (sample SAMN13153382, study PRJNA577476) | soil metagenome | isolation source: 60 cm soil or saprolite under Garry oak tree replicate 2 | place: USA:California | collected 2016-06-15
ACCAGATAGTTCACCACAAATGTCAGCCCGATCACCGCATACATGACGATGGCCTGAGCGTAGTAGGACCTCTGGAACGTGGGCTCCTCCCCATCACGGCTCGTCTTGCGGAAACGCAAGTAAAGGGCAAAGAATTGAAACTGTGTAGCTCGTTGCACATCCCGTGGGGAACTCGCTCTGTCTTCCTGACTTTTTTACTATGCGGTTGTGCTGGCTCATGCGCTTCGCTATACTCGCCAAGACGCCTGTAGTGCCGACTCTTGACAGAGTCAGCACTCAGGCAGCGAAACCTGCCAACACCTCTTTGGCAGTAGCATTGGTCGCCATCCCCTGGAGCAGAAGCATAGAAAGAAAGAGCAAAGCGTGTTCCCTCGCGAAGACGAGTGCCCAGTAACACTCCCCCGATAAAACCAGGCCACTTCCAAGCACGACCAGGATGAGCGGCCAGGGACTCCTGGAATTCGGGAATTCTTCAAGCTTCCCGTGATACTCATTATATTCTTGCCGGGTGCGCGTAGCTGCGGCGATCACCCCAGCAATGGCTATGATCACCAATTGGAGCACCAGGATAGCACAATCAAATGCTCCCATGTTCTGTTCCCTCCCTTGTTGTTCACTTCATCACAGTGTAGACGATGGGAGCCTCACTTTTTTCGGTGTCGGGGTCTGCGCCAGGTCGCGACCGCTTGCTGAAATAGAAGGTGAATACCACTAATCGATCTGCTCAAGGAAAGAAAGTAGCGACAAATACGCGGCCATATGGTATATAATTACTGAGGCCTCTACAGCTTTGCACAGATGCTTGAATAGAAGTGTTTGCGATTTCGAAAGGCAGGGACTATGGAACAGGTTGTAGACATCATCGGCATAGGAGGAGCTGGCGGTTTACTGGCTTCTTCACTGATGCGGGGAGGGTTATTGCCGCGCATCATTTCTCGCGGCGCGGCTCTGCGACAGCTGCGCGAAGTCGGGCTAACTATTCTCACAGAGAATAAGCGCTCTATTTTCTCCCCGGTTCACTGCGCGGCGCTTGATGACGTCCAGCAGTTTGCTCCACTGGTAATACTTACGACGAAATCGTACGACATCCCTGCTTTGTTAGAAGAGATTGCAGCGCGCGTAGCTCCCGAGACTCTTCTCATCAGCGTGCAGAACGGATTTGCGGCATCCGATGCTGTCAGCCAGGCCTTTGGCCCTGAGAGGTCGATTATGGGCGTTCTCTACGTGGGAGCGCACATCGTTTCTCCCGGCGTGATCGACATCAAGCCTGGCGTTGCGCAGTTATTTCTTCCAGCGGAGCAACGCAAGCGGCTTGAATTACTGGCGATTACGCTTGAAAGTGGAGGAGTCGAAGCAGGTCTGGTAGAGGACATTGAACGGCGTATGTGGATGAAACAACTGTTTCTGGTGCCATTCGCGATTATCAATGCCCAGACGCGCCAACCCATCGGCAAGGTGTACCAGGATGCGCAAGCCCGCGAACGCTGGGGGAGGATAGCCAGCGAAATTGCATTGATTGCTCAGGCCTGCGGCATCTCCATGCCCGATGACCCGGCGGCGGCCAGCCTGGCGGTGGCGGAACGCTTTGATCCCCAGGCCGATTCGTCATTCGCGCGCGATGTGTGGGCCAACCGTCCCCACGAAGCAGACGCGCTCTTTGGGCCACTCTTGAAGAGAGCAAACGAGCATAATGTGCCGTGCCCACTGTTGCAAGAGGCACACGCGTATTATGTAAAGTGAAAAGACGCTTCGATTCCTTTTATGATTGACTTTTGCTCTGAAGCTGTTAGAATAGCAACTGTCCTGATTTCATAAAAGGAGTGCGCACATGACCGTTGTTTGCTCGCAATGTTCCCTGGAAAATCCAGATCACTCCGGGTTTTGCGCCCGTTGTGGAACCAGATTAGAAGATAATCACTCCGATAATAATCCATCGATGCTCTTGACAGCACCATCAGATGAGGTAATGCAAAGCTTTCCTTTTCCGTCAACGCCTACGCCTGGATCGTACCAACCATCACCCCCACCTACCATGTATGCTCCACCCGACGCGACGCCACCCCCACCACCGCTGCCCGTTACCACGCAAATAGGCAAACGCGCTTTTGCGGGCTATGGTACGCCCATCGCGCACAACTCCTGGCTGCTTGCTGACCAACAGCCACAGGCGATGACTATGTTCACTGCGCTGCGGGATGGACTGATTCAACGGGGTGTTGCCGGGCTAAACATCAACCAGTTGCGCCTGTTCGAGCGCGGTTTCGTGCTTGAGAGCCGGGATTACCTGACGGTTCATCGCGGCAGCTCCACAGTGTTTGTCTATGTGACCCCCGCCGGTCGTGACCTGTTTATCTCGCGCACAACCACCGTTCAAACTCCCATTAGCTACATTCGTTCGGCAGTCCTGACCATCTTGCTGATTATCATGATCTATGGCTTCACACAACAAGCTACGCCCCCTGCGGCGGGCAGCGCTTTTTCTGTAGGCGGGGCAATTGCCACTCTCGCCATTTTTTTCAGCTATCCCCTGCTGGTCTTCTTCCTCATCTTTGTTGTCGCTTCGCTGATAGCCTGGATTATCAACGGCGATATCAGCATGTACCTGCGTCCAGGCGTTATGAACGACTTTCAGGCGGATGACGTAGCGCTGGCCGAAGAGATCGTCGATACCAGCCTGCGCGATGCGGCGCAAACAGCCGGAGTGGGGGCAGATAAGATTGCGCCGCCTTCGCAAGGGTATCGCACGAAGCGACGTTTTCGGTTGATTTAAACAAAAGTTTAATAGAACCGCTTTGCAGAATGTAACCTTCACACTCTGCAAAGCGGCATGAGAGCAACTACTTACAGTCTCTACAGACCTCTCCCTTTTTTATTACACCGTCACCTGCTGTGTCACAGCCGGGCTCGTCTGGCCCGCACTATCAGTGATAGTCAAGGTAATGGTGTATGTGCCTGAAAGACTGTACGTATGCTGGTCCGTAGGGGCCGTCTGGGTATCGGTAGAACTATCACCGAAGTCCCAGTTGTAGGTTGCGCTGGAGGTACCTATTGTAGAACCTGATGCATCGACCGTAACGTTGGGGTTACCAAAAGAGTCTGTCCCTGGTGTAGCGATAAAGCTGGCGACCGGTGGAGTCGGTTGCACTGTGATATTCGTGGAAGCCATACTTGTATGCCCAGCAGCATCCTTAACAGTCACCATTACCGTGTAGGAATTCGTTTGCTGAAAGGCGTGGCTGACATTAGGGCCAGTAGCACGGCTGCCATCGCCAAAATCCCACGAGTATGACAAATCTCGCCCAGCGCTATCAGCAGTAAAAGTGACCTGCTGGCCCACTGAAATTGAGCTGGGGATGGTAGAGGTGATATGCACCTGCGGCGTTGGAAATCCTAAGTCTAAACTTCGTTGTGAGGCCACCTGCATGCCATAGATGCCCCCGCCGATCAGCGCCAGCGTCAAGAGTGGCAGGCAGATGAGTACCAGGCGACTGCGCAATGCAGGAGACATCCCCTGTTTCGGGGCAGCGGGCATACCAAAAGAAGGTGATACATTTTGCATGGCTACACCCCTCCTTGATAATTCGGAAAAGATTGAGGTGGATATTGAGGTGGAACAGGCGGCACTGGTGGCATTGGCCCTCCTATGGGTCCCGTGGGCATGACTGACGGCGCAACCATCACTGTCTGTGCCTGCGGCACTTTTTCTTCAGTGAGCGCGGCAACTGCAGCGCTAATCAAAAGCAATCCAGGCAGAGCAACCAGCAAGGTTGACATGATATCCCTGGTGCGCGTGATCACATCAGACGGAACACTTTGATTGAGCGAGATGAAGTATACGGCAGCTACCCCGACCGCGATGACCAGGATGAGGGCGGAAAAAGCTGCCCCATACAATAACCACAAAGCGGTTGTGCGCGGAGCAGAACGGTTTCCTCCTCGCAGGCGATTAAAGAGAGCGTATCCAGGCGTTCCCAACCAGCGCAGCAGGCCAGCAAATGGAGACAACGTCCCGCGAACCGATTGCTTGAAACTGCTAGTCTGATAAATTCCGCCCAATCCTCCCAGTACAGCGCCGCTCAGCAGCGCCCACAACAACAGGTCGAACGGCGCCACTCCAAAAGATTGCGTCAGGGTCGTGTTCGTAGATGACCCGCTGTTAAACGTTCCAGTATCCTGTAAGACAATCATGGTGAAGACGCTGAGCAGCATCATGAGGATAGTAAACGGTACGGCGATAAGCGCCCCTTGAACGAGGCCCTGGCCGGAGGTCTGCGCTTTACCAAACGCGGCGCTTACCCTGCCGCCCAGGAACAGGCTGACGACAGGAATTGCCAGGAAAACAAAGGTCCAGTTTGGTAAATGGGGACTCCCGCCAAGCAAGCTATACGTCACATGGTCACTGCCAGTTAAGGAATTAATATAAAAGCATCCCTGGTTCAGGCTCTTTGGGTTCACGATATTGACCGGAGCGCCGAAGGAGTAAAAGAAAAGGTTTACAGCATGCAATGGGCCCTGAGCAATAGCCCAACCGGTCATGTACTGCCAATTCGCTAAACCAAATCCGAAATTGCAAAGGTTCTGCGTAAAGATGGGTACAGAGAACGCGCTGAAAGCTAAGAAACCGTACAGCACCAGCATAGAGAGCAATATCCCCAATCCAGAAGCTGCCAGTCCACCGGTAAGCATGCCAACGATTTGTGGACGTGGGCGGGTATGCAGGAATTGGACTACCATGTGCCGCCAACGGCCACGGCCAAGCTTGAGTGTGGCCCCTAACAAACCAAAGATCGCTCCCCAGATCAGTCCATAGAGGAGGAGCGAGGTTGAATCAATGGTGAACGTATTGACATCCGTTGTGGGTTCGCCCGGAAAAAGGGGGAGATTGCCATTCACCTGGGGGGCCAGCGCAATCAACAGCGCGGCATAGGGGATAGCGATCGCAGCGCCGCGCAGTAAGCTGCTGACCGCGCGATTCTGTAGATCAGTGCTTGCGGCAATATAGCCGCCAAGCGTCAAGGCAAGCGCAGGAATTATCAACAGCCCATTAAGTGTTGCGTTAAAATTGAAACTACCACCAGGGGTATACTGTAGATGCCCTGCAAAGCCATGCATGAGGAAGAAAAGCTGCATACCGTCCCGGAATGGTGCATGGAGAGGTATCAGGCCAAGCGAATAATCCAGAATATCCTGGCCGCTGGCGCCAAAGTTACCATTAATCCCGAACGATGGGGCAAGTGCGTGGAAAATCGCTTCCAGAATTACTGCGATTGCTCCGCCAAGCACAACGGCAACGAGGGCGCCCAGCACTATGCCAAGGATTGCATTGCCGGCCAGCGATGGTTGAAACGTGCGAATCAACCAGTGCTGGAATGGGCTGGGCGGAGGTGGAGGCGCCATTGGCCTATCGGGCTGCGGCGGTGGTTGAAATGGCGCGCCCGCAACGCCCGGCCATGAAGGATAGGAACTCGGCGGCTGTTGCAGCGGCGACGGAGGTATGGTACCTGGTTGCTGGGGCACACCTTGCCACCCCGGTTGAGATGGTGATCCAAACTGGCCCGGTTGCTGTCCAGGCTGTGGCGGCCAATTTGGCCAGGATGGCTGCGATGATGGCCCAGCCTGTACGGTTGGCTGCCATCCCGGTGATGAGACCGGCCCCGATGGCTGTTGGAAGGGAGGCAAATTCGGCTGCGATGATGGCCCAGCCTGCACGGTCGGCTGCCATCCCGGTGACGAGGGCGGTCCCGATGGCTGTTGGTATGGAGGGAAGCCAGGCTGGGAGATCGGCCCCGACCGCTGTTGGAAAGGCTGCGATGGCGGTCCTGCCTGTTGGAAAGGAGGCAAACCCGGCTGGGAGGGCGGTCCTGCCTGCACGGTCGGCTGCCACACTGGTAATGATGGTTGAGATGGAGGTCCCGACCTCATTGTTGGATCAATTTCTGAATTTGTAGGAGACCCTTGAGATACTTGGGGAACTTTGTTCCCGCAATTATTGCAAAATGTCGCATCATTGGGCATGCGATTGCCACAGTAATGACAGAACATACCAGTACTCCTCTCTATCTCCCAGGTACAGAGCCTTCTTCAAAAGGCTCCTACCGAGGCGAGCACCATTTTAGCAGAGGTATAATATAAAAACAAGTGGGAGAACGATATTGTACACAAGACTCTATGGAAGATAGAGTAGAAATATACGAACTATTCCAGGTCAACCGGTAAATCCTGGCGTGTTCCCCACTCATTCCAGGAGCCATCATAGTTGGTCAATTTTGAGTAGCCCAGCATGGCCAGGCTAAAGAGGATAGTAGTAGCCGCAACTCCCCCATTACAATAGGCGATCACCTGCTGCGAGGGGGATACATGCGCCGAGGCGAAGACCTGCGCCAGTTCCTCATTAGTACGAAATGTGCCAGATGTAGAATCGATTACCTCTTCACGAGGGATGTTAAGCGCGCCAGGAATATGGCCAGGACGGCCATGCTCACGCACAGTCGCCCCGGTATACTGGCCCGTGTCACGCGCGTCGATAAGCGTGACGCCAGTTTTACCCAGTACGGCGAGTATTTCCTCAGCCGTTGCGCGCAGTTGAGGTTGGACCCTGGGTGTAAAGATAGCAGGCGGATAAGAGGGAAGAGCAGCCGTCAGAGGTAGATTTTCCCCCTGCCACTTGCGGAGACCACCATTCAGCACCACGACCTGCTCATGTCCATAATAGTTGAGCGCCCACCACAGGCGTGTCGCGAACTGAGAGGCGGGATGGGCATCGTAGGCAACCACAAGATGCTGATCGCCAATGCCGAGTCGCCCCAGGATTTCGGCGAAACGCTCAGGAGGGGCAACCTGCGCTTCGATCGGGTCTTGCAGGTCAATAATATCGCGTGTCCAGTCGATATACACTGCTCCCGGAATGTGCGCCTGCTCGTACTCGTCACGCGCGCCGATATACTCGGCATACTGGACGCCACCTCGCTCGGTAGTGCGCACATAGCCGCGCATATCGACGATGCGTAAATTTGGATCGTGCAGGTGTTCGGCCAACCAGGTGGTTTCAACCAGATAACGGCTGCGGTCCATCATTCTTCCCTCCTACGCGCGTTATGAAAACAGGCGGGATGCTTCGGGATTGTCGGTACTCACGAAGTGAGCCGGTGTTCCGAACAGATTCATGGCCTTCACCCCTGAAATTGTCATGGATGCATTGGGCGTCTGCGTCGTGACATGGCGCTGCACGCTTAATCCCAGTGGGCGGGACACGATGATGGCAGCCGTCGTCGCCAGGATGACATTGTTCGCGGTTCCGTAGGGGCGGCGCATTCTGGCTACCGTCATCGCGGATAGTCCTGACAGAATACCCATGACAGCCAGGTTCGTGCCGCAACGTTCATGAATGGCCAGTTCGGGATTGGTGGTACGCAGCAAATTCAGCGCTTCTTGCGCCGCCGGAAGAATTGCTTCAGTCGGCACATCGCCAAACACAAAGAAGCCTGCCGCGAACGAGATACCCGCGAATCGCACCTCGGGGTATTTCTTACTGAGCAGGACAATGGTAGCGTGCTCAAGCGCGTGGTTTTGCTTCACCGCACCTCCCAGCATCATCTGTTGCGCCAGTTGCACAAAGGGGTTTATGGAACTCATTCGAGTGATCCTTCCTAGAGATCGAGAAACACTAAGCTAGTAAACTATATTAAATACGACGATTTCGTCGCCGAAGTTGATCATGTCTCCATCGTTCAATGGAATGCCCTGATTAGGCTGTATACGCTGATTATTTACCAGCGTGCCATTGGCGCTCTGCATGTCGGCGATATACCAGCGATTGGTATCAAACCAGAGGCGAGCGTGACGCCGTGACACGGTACGGCCTGAGATAATCAGGTCATTCCCGTTGGTACGACCAATCGTCGTCACATCCTGGTGAAACAGGTAGGAGCGACCGGCAAGCGGGCCATTTTGCAAGGTAAGGCGCGCCAGAACAGGCCGTCCATTGGGTCCCATCACGCGATCATAAGCAGATTTCCTGTCCGATAGCTCGTATCCGCAGAAGGTGCAGAACAGGCGATCACTCTGATTAGCTGAGCCACAACGGAAACAGGTGACCGTAATCATGGAGGGCCTGCTGATGCCAAGCGGTTGAGAGATGGGAGGATTGGATGGCGGATTGGGCACCCCTCCTCCCGGATTGGGCAACGGCGCCGAATATGGATTCTGATACTCAGGAAATACCTGGGGCGCCGGTGGCGGGAGATTGACCGGCGCAGGATTTACAGGAGGTTGTATACCAGAACGCCAGCGCGGTAGGGAGAGTTGTGAAGAAGACAGCGCAGACGTCAGCGCCTCAATGAGCGCGTCTGTCGTCTGGTAGCGATCGGCGGGGGCCTTGGCCGTCATCTTCATCACCACCTGTTCGATTGACTGCGGCACGCCTTTGGCATGCAAAATTTCAACAGGCAGGGGATCGTTGAGGTGTTTGACCGTGATGGAAATCGGACTATCCGCGGTGAAAGGCACCCGTCCAGCCAGCGCGTGGAACAAGACGATGCCCAGCGAGTAGATATCACTGCGGCGATCGACGGGCTGACCCGTGCCCTGTTCAGGTGACATATACTGCGGCGTGCCGATGCCGGTGCCCGCTCGCGTCAGATTGGTGGTTCCCTCAAGGATTTTCGCGATGCCAAAGTCGGAGAGCAGGAGGTGTCCATCTTTGCGCACCAGCATATTCGCCGGTTTCACATCGCGATGGACGATGCCATGACCATGCGCGCATCCCAGCCCCTCGGCAGCCTGAATCACAAAATCAACCGCCTCGGGCACGGTGACGGGCCGCTGCTTCAAGCGGTCTTTCAGCGTTCCGCCATCGACATATTCCATGACAATATAGGTGATATTATCCTGCTCACCAAACTCATGGATGGGGACGATGTTGGCATGTTGGAGTTTCGCGACGGAGCGCGCCTCCTGGACGAAGCGCTTCACGAATATCGGATCACGCGCATGGAAGGCAGGCAAGACCTTGACCGCGACATAGCGATCAAGCGTCGGCTGATAGGCCTTGAAGACCGTCGCCATGCCACCAGAGCCAATGCGCTCGACTATACGAAACTGACCGAGCGATCTCCCAACGAGAGCATTAAGCTCGTCACTGTTTGCCGATTGATCCATATTGAGACGAACCCCTTTATTCCTGCTGCCTGCTCTTGTAATTATGGACACGAAATCTCGATATCAAATGTTAAGCAGGGCGATGTGTACTGCCTCATTATACAGGTTGAGACCGCCAATGTCGAGTAGACTTTCTCGCGATTTTATCCCTCAAGGAGAAGGGATTCCGGGTCTTCCACCAGTTCCTTCACGCGTACCAGAAATTGCACAGCTTCCTGGCCATCCACGATGCGATGATCATAGGAGAGCGCGACGTACATCATCGGGCGAATAACAACCTGGCCATTGACCGCCACGGGCCGTTGTTCAATTTTGTGCATTCCCAGTATACCCACTTGTGGCGCATTGAGGATAGGGGTAGAGAACAACGAGCCAAAAACACCCCCATTGGTGATAGTGAATGTGCCCCCCTGCAACTCCGCCAATGTAAGCGCATTGTCCCTTGCCCGCTTCGCCAGTTCAGCGATTTCTCGCTCAATCTCGGCGAAACTCTTGCGATCCGCGTCACGCAGCACTGGAACAACCAGGCCCTCCTGCACGCCAACCGCGATACCGATATCGTAGTAATGCTTCAAGACCATCTCATTGCCCTGTATCTCGGCATTCAGGCGCGGGAAGGCCTTCAATGCCCCGATCACTGCTTTGGTAAAGAATGACATGAAGCCAAGCGAAATCTGGTGACGCTCTTTGAACGCGTTCTTGCGCCGGCTGCGAATTTCCATAACCGCGCTCATATCTATCTCATTAAACGTGGTGAGCATGGCGGCTGTGTGCTGCGCTTCGACAAGACGCTGCGCAATCGTTTGCCGCCTTCGCGACAGGCGCACACGCTCCTCTCGCCCGCGCGCCCCCTCTTGCAGAGAGGGTTTTGGGGCTGGTGTTGACGCAGGCGCTGGTTTCGCCGGGGCTGCCGCGATGCCACCATTCGATTGCGTCTGGGGAGCTGCTACGACAGAGGCAGCAGGAGCTTGCGCGGTCTGCTCTATATAGCTGACGACATCATCTTTTGTGACTCGTCCATGCGGGCTGTTGCCTTTGACCTGCGAAAGATCAACGTTATGTTCCGTAGCAATGCGCCGTGCCAGGGGCGAAACCGAACGTTGCCCATCGATCGCTGCTTCTACTTCACGGGCTACCGGCTGTTGGGCTGCCATTAACTCTTGAGATAATAGTTGCTGTGGCTGAGCCTGCTGAGCCTGCTGGGTCTGCTGCGGCTGTTGGGACTGTTGGGCGGCTTCTCCGATCATCGCGATAACATCGCCGACCGCGACCTCATCGCCCTCTTGTCTCATGATCTTCTGCAACACACCGCTCGCTTCCGCGCTGACCTCGACATTGACCTTGTCGGTTTCGAGTTCTACCAGGGCATCACCCTGATTGACACTATCTCCCTCATGCTTGAGCCATGTTGCGATGACTGCGCTCACTACCGATTCTCCCAGCGCCGGAATACGTACTTCAATGGACATATATTTCTACCTTTCATCCGTACAAAACGGAAATTTATCCAGGATTTAGCTTGCTATCCAGCGCAGGCCGCTTAAGCGCTGCGAATCTTCGCCGATGTATGCAGGGCCTGCTCGATAATCCGCTCCTGCTCGAGCTGAAAGAGGTCCGAAAAGCCTGTAGCGGGGCTTGAGCGCGCCGGACGCGAAACGAGATGTAATTTCATACGCGAGCCGAGCAACGTTGTCAAATGTGGGGCGATGTAGTTCCATGCTCCCATATTCTCAGGCTCCTCCTGCACCCACACCACTTCACGGGCGTTTGGATAAGCGGCAAGTGTCTGCTTCAGCTCCCGTTCAGGGAATGGGTAGAGCAATTCGACGCGCACAATAGGCACATCTTCGGCCTGCGCGCGGCTGGCATTGACGAGCAGGTCAATCGCGATTTTGCCGGTGCAAAGCACTACGCGCCGGATGGTATCCGCGTGTTGCAGCGCATCGCGGTCATTGAGCACCGGATGGAACTTCTCCTCGGTAAGCTCTCGTAGGCTGGCTGCCGCCAGAGGATGACGCAGCAAGCTCTTTGGCGTCATGATCACCAACGGGCGGGGATAGCGTTCCAGGTAGTATCCCTGCAGCCGCAGCAGGTGGAAGTATTGCGCGGCAGTCGTGCAATTCGCTACGCGCCAGTTATCTTGCGCGCCAAGCTCCAGGTACCGCTCTAAACGCGCGCTCGAGTGCTCCGGCCCCTGGCCCTCGTAGCCATGCGGCAACAGCAGCACCAGCGATGAGAGCTGTCTCCACTTAGCACTCGCCGACGCAATGAACTGGTCGATAATGACCTGGGCCACGTTGGCGAAATCGCCGAATTGCGCCTCCCACAACGTCAGCGCGTTGGAGGCATGGACGCTGTACCCATACTCAAAGCCAAGCGCGGCGCTTTCGCAGAGTGGGCTATTATAGATGGAGAATGTCGCGCTAGCCTGTGAAAGATGCTGCAGAGGAATATACAGGGCTCCAGTACGCTGGTCATGCAGTACAGCGTGGCGGTGGCTGAATGTGCCTCGTTCCGAGTCCTGGCCCGTCAAGCGAATGGACGTTCCCCAGGCCAGGATCGATGCAAAGGCCAGCGCCTCGGCCTGTCCCCAGTCGATACCGCCCTCTGACCCCAGTGTTGTAGCGCGGCGTTGCAATAAACGCGCCAGCTTGGGATTGGGAGAAAAGCCTTCGGGCCAGGTCAACAGCTCGGTATTATAGGTCGTCAATAACTCGGCGGATAGAGGCGGCGGAGCTTCGCTGCCCTCGTATACTCCATTATGCCCATTCGATTCTTCCTGCTCAAGCAGTTCCACACTTTCATCCGCTTCGCGCCGGGCAAGCTCCAGGACTTCAACGGCCTGCTTCTGCATGGCGTCGGCCTCTTCCTGCGAAACGATGCCCTCTGTTTCCAGGCGGCGGGCATAGAGTTCGCGCACGGTGGGATGCGTACGTATCACCTCGTACATCTGCGGTTGGGTGAAGGCGGGTTCATCACCCTCGTTGTGCCCCCAACGGCGATACCCGACCAGGTCAACAAGAATATCTTTATGAAACTGATCGCGATAGGCGTGGGCTATGCGTATTGCCATGAGGGCGGCTTCGGGGTCATCGGCATTTACATGGATAATAGGGAGAGCAAAACCTTTGGCAAGGTCGCTGGCGAAGTGTGTCGAGCGATACTCACGCGGTTCGGTGGTAAAGCCCAACTGGTTATTTACGATGATGTGAATGGTGCCGCCCACCCGGTAGCCCGGCAGATGCCACAGGTTCAAGGTTTCGGCGACAATGCCCTCGCCGGGGAACGCGGCATCTCCGTGGATCAGGATGGGCAGGGAATAATCAAGGTTCTGGTCCGGTCGGCCTGGATGATCGCGTGTTTCCTGTGAGGCGCGTGACCTGCCCTCTACGACCGGGTTCACAAACTCCAGGTGGCTTGGATTAGGACAAAGAATGATCTTGAGATCGACCCCGTCACCCTCGCCCAGGACGTGCTCCGCTCCCAGGTGATACTTCACATCGCCGGTATAGCCAAATCCAAAGGTATCGGTCAGGGGCACGCCTTCTTCGTGCTTCATGTGTCGGAATTCGTTCAGGATCGTCGTATAGGGCTTTTCCAGCACGTGCGCGAGCACATTCAAGCGCCCGCGATGGGCCATGCCAATAATCACTTCACGCGTCCCGGATTCTACGGCGGCGTTGATAATCTCGTCGAGCATCGGCACCAGCACGTCCGTTCCCTCGAGCGAGAAGCGCTTCTGGCCGGGAAAAGCCTGGTGCAGGAAGCGCTCAAAGGCCTCGACCTGCGTCAGGCGTTTCAGGAGCTTGTAGCGGGTGTCACGTCGTGCACGCCAACGGCCTCAAGCGCGTTACTCACACCCTCGGCAGAATGCCCCCCAATGACTTCGGGTGGAAGTTGCGCCAGGTCTTCATCGCGAATGCCGTGGGTTTCCGTGCGCAGCGCAGGGTCGCCCGGCGGTTCGCTTCCCAACGGGTCAAGATGCGCTCCTAGATGCCCACGCGAGCGTATGTCATGCGCCAGGGTAGAGGCGGCGACAATCTTGGAAACCGAGGCTGGTGCCGCGCCTGCTGTCGCGGCGACAGCAGGTGTAGTTTCTACCGGTAGAGAGAGAGAAGAAACGGTCTCGGGTGTCCAGGTATCAAAAATAGCGCGTGTTTCGGGGTCAACCGAGGAGGGATTCTGGCGATAACGTTCATATAGTTCAAGCACATATCCAGCATTGGGTCCATAAAATGTGTTTATATCGTACATGTGAGAATAATCCTTGTTGTTTGGCGGTACTATACTTGTATTTTATCACGTATCACCCAGGTTCAGAAAATGCAGGTGTCTGCACTTCAGAGGGATTTTGCACAGACGATTTTCACTTTGGGCAAGCGCAACGAATAGAAGGTAGAAAGGTAGGAATCGATATCGTCACCCCATGCTGAGTAACTTAAGGCCTCTCATCCTGTGCATCAAGTGATGTTTGAAGGGTCGCAGCGTATTTCGCGCGGATGGTTTTGGCGCGTGCTTTGGCCTCTACAGCTTCGGGCATGCGGTTGAGTACAAACAAGAGGCCAGCATATGTCGTAAGGATTTGGCCCACTTCAGGATGCTCTGGCATCTGTGCTTTTTTGTAGATGGCTAATGCCCGTTGTAAGTAGGTCTCAGCCAGTTCAAGTTTCTTCGATTTCAAGTAGTAGAGGATCCCAAGTCCATAGAGGCTCT
>WNGQ01004482.1_pt1 | contig 13863 bp, 15 predicted proteins | sample 5407661 | NCBI WGS metagenome assembly WNGQ01 (sample SAMN13153382, study PRJNA577476) | soil metagenome | isolation source: 60 cm soil or saprolite under Garry oak tree replicate 2 | place: USA:California | collected 2016-06-15
CGACAAGGCGAGCGATCTCCTCGGTGCTGATCCCCTGGTGGCTCATCAGCGACACAAACGATGTCCGCAGCTCGCGGGGTGTCCAGTTCTCGCCGATTCCAGCGGCCTTGCAGATGGCCCGGAACGCCCGCCGGACGTTGCCCGAGTCGAGAGGCCCGCCGAGGCTGGTGGCGAAGACGAGACCATGGTCGCGCCATAGGACCCCGGCTTTGAGCCTGTCATCGGCCTGACGCTCCAGGTGCTCCCGGAGCGCTTCCACGGTCGCCTGCGGGAGCCCTAGGGTCCGGCGCGACTTCTCAGTCTTGACATCCCCGTGGGAGCGCACCGAGCGCCAGACCGCCACGGTCCCGGCCTCCAGATCCACATGGTCCCACCTCAGAGCGCGTGCTTCCTCGGTGCGGATCCCGGTCGTCAGGGACAGCACTACGTACGCGCTGGTCCGGTAGTTCGCGGCGGCCTGGAGCACGGCGACGGCCTGGTCATGAGTCAGCGACCGCGACGGCCGGCCCGCCTGCCCCCGGCGGCGGCCGGACGAGGGATGCCACATTGCGGCGCACCAGATCGCTGGCATCAGCGTGCCGGATGGCCCGCTCCAGCGCATTGTGCGCCAGGGTCACCGTTCGCGTGGAACGCGTCCCGGCGATCGCCTCCAGCGCGCCCTGCACGTCGGCGGCCGTCAGCTTGCGGAGCGGCCTCCGGCCGATCGCGTCGACCACGGGCCGGAGCGTGTAGCGGTTCATCGCGACCGTCTTCTCCGACCGCCCGCCGAGCCCCTGGGTAAGCCAGGCAGCTACGGCATCCGCGACCGTGTAAGCGGCCTTAGGGGTAATCCCCGCGTCCAGCTCCTCGCGCAGCGCCCGGACCTTCTGTCGCGCCTCGGTCTTCGTGCGGCCCGATACTGCCTGGCGGAGCCGCTTCCCGCCGGGACCGGATCCAAGCGAGACGACTCCGCGCCACCGGCCGGGACAGTGCCGATGATCCTCCTGGTCGCGGCACGCTCCGTGGTGCTCGAAATGAACAGACGCCTCGCCCTGGCCGCGCTTCACATTGGGGACGCTACTATGCGCCGTACCCGGTGGCTACCAAAGCTGGCACCAGATTTGGTTCTCAAGATCTCAATGCGCCTCTGACCTGGTGGAGCTATGGGGATTCGAACCCCAGACCTCTTGCATGCCATGCAAGCGCTCTACCAACTGAGCTATAGCCCCTGGACGCACCGGCCGGGCCACTGGGCCACCGAAGCCAGCGCCACGCCAGTGTACAAGAAACTAACGCACATCAGTCGCGCGGTGGCCTGCACGTAGCGGGCCTGCGCGGAGCGCCCTGCCACGGAGCGGACGCCCGGCGTTGGCCGTGGGATGAGTCAGACGTCGTCGCCTAGCTCGGCCACCTCGACCGGCTCGGGCAGCGCCCCGACGTTGAACTCCAGCAGCCGCCACCGGTTCCCATCGATCCGGCGCGACAGCAGGGACCAGCAGCAGTTGCCCATCCCGCCGGTGACCCGGTCGTCCAGCCCGAGCAACCGCGACATTCCCCACGTGAGCGACGCGCCGTGGCCGACGGCGACCACCAGCGACCCGGGCTTCGACTGGTCGACGATCCGAGTCAGCGCCGCCGCCGTGCGCTCGGCCACGAACTCCGACGTCTCGCCGCCTGGCGGCTGCCAGGCGGCGAGATCGTCCGGATACCGCTCCCTGATCTCGTCGATCGTCAGGCCCTCCCAGGCCCCGCCGTGCCGTTCCCGCAGGTCCTTGTCGAGCTGCACCTCCAGCCCGGTCAGCCGCGCGAGATACCTCGCGGTCACGCTGGCCCGCACCAGGTCGGATGACCAGATCTGCGCCGGGTCCAGCGTCGCGAGGTGCCGCGCGGCGCGCTGCGCCTGCGCCCGGCCGAGCGCGTTCAGGGGCACGTCACGCTGCCCCTGGAAGCGATGCTCGGCGTTGTACGTCGTCTGACCGTGCCGCCAGAGCACCAGGCGCAACAGGCTCGCACGGCCGCTGCCGGGCTCAGGGCGGCTCCCGGCGGAGCGCTCGGCACCGCCGTCGGACGGGCCGGCCGCGCGCCTGCCGCCAGCCCCGCTCGGCCTGACTCCCGCACGGGCCGCGGCACCCGGAGCCGAGGCATCCGGATCCGAGGCACCCGTCGCCGCGCCACCTATCGCCGCGGCGCCCGGCGCCGCGGCGGCATCGCCCGCGCTCAGTGCCGGTCCCTGATCGACCGGCCCGCCGTGACCACCTCGGGCAACTCGACCTGCGGGCAGTCCTTCCAGAGCCGCTCGAGCGCGTAGAACACCCGCTCGTCCGCGTGCTGAATATGGACCACCACGTCGAGGTAGTCCAGCAGCACCCAGCGTCCCTCGCGCTCGCCCTCGCGCCGCACGGGCTTGGCGCCCGCCTTGGCGAGCTTCTCCTCGATCTCGTCGACGATCGCCCGCACCTGCCGGTCGTTGGCGGCGGAGCAGAGCAGGAAGGCATCGGTAATCACCAGCTGTTCGCTGACGTCGTACGCGATGATGTCGGTGGCTAGCTTGTCGGCCGCGGCGGTCGCCGCGATCCTGATGAGCTCGATGGCCCGTTCGGTGGCAGTCACGAGTGCTAGGTGTCCTCCTTGGCTGAGGCTGCGACCACCGGCGGCCCCCGGACCTGCCGACCCGGTACCGAACGCCACAGCGGCATGTTCAGCGTATCCCTCCCCGCCGACAATGCCGAACGTTACGCCTCGCGGCGTGCCGCAACCTGGGCCGAAACAGCCCAGGCCACCGCGAGCAACGCGAATGCCGCCAGCAGCGCCGCCCCGGCCGGCCAGGTCTTCTCCTGCGCGCCGTAGCTGACGCTGCGCACGGCGGCGTTCGCCGGCGATATGTTCCATGCCAGCGCGAGCACGACGGCGCCGGTCGTGCCGAGCATCGCGGTCGCGGGCCGCCTGATCACCGGCGGATTGAGCAGCGCCGCGATCGCCGAGCCGACCAGCAGGCAGATCAGGGCGGCCGCCAGCCCGCCCCCGATCTCGGCGAACGTGGCGCCCACCCGGATCGAGTTGGTCGCCGCCGTCCTGGGCACGCCGAGGCTGAACAGCTCCCAGGCCACGCCGAGCAGCCCGAACCCGGCGCCCACCGCGACGGCGGCGGTCAGCGCGGCCACCTGGGCACGCCGCGGACCGCCGGCCGCGGAAACGCACGCCCGGGCGGCTGCGGGCTCGGCGGTCAGCATCGCCCTGGTCAGCCACGCCTCGACCGGGACTAGCATCAGGGCCGACCAGCCCAGCCCCTGGCTCAGGCCCGCGCCGTGCGGCAGGGCAGCGCCGCCGAGCCCGGCCACCCCGAGCACGAGCAGCACGGCGGCCGGGATCCACCGGTGCGACCTGAGCAGCAGCGAGAACTCATACCTGGTCAGCGCGATCACCGACCGCCTTCCGTCTCCGCGGCTGCTCCGCCTTCCTCCGGCCCCGCGCCGACGCGCGTTGCCTCGCCGCCCTCCAGCCGCCAGCGCTCGGCGGCAAGATGGGCCAGCCGTCCTGGCTCGTGGTCGACGAACACCACGCGGCCGCCGTCGGTGATCCGCTCGGCCACGGCGTCGTCCAGCGCGGCCCTCGCCTCCGCGTCGAGCCCGGTCCACGCCTCGTCGAGGACCAGCAGCCCGGACCGGGGCGGCAGCAGCGCCTGAGCGACGGAGACCTTCTGGCACATGCCCTTCGACATGCTGCGCAACGGGACGCTCGCGAGCTCTCGCCCGCCGAGCCGGTCGAGGCACGCCTCGATCCTCGACACCAGCTCCTGGCCGGCCAGCCCGTGCACCCGGCCGATGTGCGACAGGTACTCCCGCGCGCGGAACGGCAGCGCGGGCGGGAACCGCTCAGGCACGTATCCCGTGGGCGGCCGGCCGGTCACGGTACCGCGACTCGGCTCCGAGGCCCCCGCGATGATCCGCAGCAGTGTCGACTTGCCGCTGCCGTTCCTGCCCTCGAACCGGACCAGCCCGCCGGGCGGGATCTCCAGGCTCACGGCGCGAAAAACCCAGGGCAGCCTGATCCCGTACCGCTTACCCACCTTGTCCAGCCGCAACGCGCCTCCAGCCAGTCCCCGGCCCGATCCGCGGCCGTGCCGGCTCTACTCCAGGTACAGGCCCCGCTTGGCAATGTACTGGATGACCCCGTCGGGGACGAGATACCTCATCGGCCGCCCGGCCCTGACTCGCTCCCGGCACGCGGTCGAGGAGATCTCGAGGGCCGGGATCTCGATCAGCGTGAAGCCCTGCTCGGCGAGCCCGTCCCCGTTGATCGGGTGCCCCGGCCTGGAGCAACCGACGAAATGGGCCATGCTGAACAGGTTCTCCGTGTTGCGCCAGGTCCTGATGCTGCTCAGCGCGTCGGCGCCCATGATGAAGAAGAACTCGGCGTCCGGCCCGCGCTCGACCCGCAGGTCCCGCAGCGTGTCGATGGTGTACGTCTCGCCTGGCCGGTCGACGTCGACCCGGCTGACCGAGAACAGCGAGTCGGCCGCGGTGGCGACCACCGTCATCAGGTAGCGGTCCTCGGCCGGCGCCAGTTCCCTGTCTTCCTTCTGCCACGGCTGGCCGGTCGGCACGAAGACGACCTCGGCCAGCGCCAGCGCATCCGCGACCTCGCTCGCCGCCACCAGGTGACCGTTGTGAATCGGGTCGAAGGTGCCGCCGAACACGCCGATCCGCGTTCCGTCGCTCATGATCGCGACTCTAGGGCGTGCCCTCACCGGCCCGCTCACCGAGGCCGGGGACCGGCGGCTCGCCGCCCGCCCAGCGCCGGACCCTGACCGCCTTGCCGGCCTCTGTCCGCGGCACCGCGCCAGGCGGCACGATCGCCACGGTGACCCGCAGGCCCAGAGTCTCGCGGAGGCTGCGTTCCAGCACCACGCGGAGTTCGCCTTCCGACCCAGAGCCGGCCGCGCGCTCCGTTACCCGTTCGCAAACGGCGATCAGGTCGCGCCCGCCGTCCCTCTCGTCGACGACCAGCAGGTAGTCAGGCGCCACGGCGAGCTCGGCCAGCAGTACCCGCTCGACCTCGCTGGGATACACGTTCACGCCCCTGATGACGAGCATGTCGTCGATCCGCCCGGTCACCTTGGACATCTTCACCAGCGTCCGGCCGCACGCGCAGGTGCCGCGGCGCAGTGCCGCGATGTCGCCGGTCCTGTACCGCAGCAGCGGCATCGCCTCCTTGGTCAGCGTGCTGAATGTCAGCTCGCCAGGCGTGCCGTCCGGCACCGGCTCGCCGGTCAGCGGGTCCAGCGTCTCGACCAGGAAATGGTCCTCGTTCACGTGCAGGCCGTCGGCGGCGGCGATGCACTCCGACGCCACGCCCGGGCCGATCACCTCGGACAGCCCGTAGATGTCCAGCGCCGTGATCCCGAGCAGCTCGTTGATCCTGGCCCGCATCTCCTGTGTCCACGGCTCGGCGCCGAGCACGCCGGCCCGCAGCGACAGCCCGCGGGTCAGTCCGGCCTCGGCCAGCGCCTCGCCGAGCCGGATGGCGTACGACGGCGTGCAGGTCAGGATCTCCGGCCGCAGGTCGGCGATCAGCGTCACCTGCCGGGCCGTCATCCCGCCGGAGACCGGGACCACCAGCGCGCCGAGCTCGATCGCCCCCTGGTGGATCCCGAGCCCGCCGGTGAACAGCCCGTATCCGTAGGCGTTGTGCACGATCGTGCCCGGCCCGGCGCCGGCCGCCGCGAGCGCCCGCGCGCACATCTTCGACCACAGCGCGATATCGGCACGCGAGTACGAGACCAGCGTCGGCCGGCCGCCCGTGCCGCTTGACCCGTGCACGGCCACGACCTGGTCGCGCGGGACCGCGAGCAGCCCGAACGGGTAGGCCTCCCACAGATCCCGCTTGGCCGTCGTCGGCAGCGATGACAGGCCCTCGAGCGGCACATCGGCCCCGCTGGTCACTCCCGCCGCGGCCAGCCGGCCGGCCTGGAGCCCGCCCGCGGCGAGCAGCCGGTCGATCAGGGCGCGCAGCCGCCCCGCCTGGAGCACCGCCCGCTGATCGGCGGGCATCGACTCCGCGTCGGGCTCGAACATCGGCGGAAGCGAATCCTTACCAAATCGCATTGCCAGCATGGCTGTCGGCCTTCCTTATCACGCATAGCATGACCGCATGAACACTGTGCCCGATCGCTCCCGCGTTCGTCTGCCCGACATCAGCTCCCGCGCCTACGAGCACCCGGCCGACCGCACCGCGCTCGTCGCGCTGCGCAAGCTGACCGGCTTCGACGTCATCCTGCGCAACCTCGCCGGGCTGTTCAGCGACCGGAGCCTTCGGCTGATGTTCCTGGCCAGCTCGGTCCGGGCCTCGGAGCAGCAGTTCCCGCATCTGTACCAGACGATGCTGGACGGCGCCTACGTGCTCGACCTGCCCAGGGTCCCCGAGCTGTTCATCACCCAGGACCCCAGGGTCAACGCGATGGCGCTGGGCACGGACAAGCCATTCATCGTGATCACGACCGGCATGGTGGACCTGATGGACGCGGAGGAGATCCGGTGGGTCATCGGGCACGAGCTCGGCCATGTGCTCTCCGGGCACTCGGTCTACCGGACGATGCTCTACTACCTGGTCGCCCTGGCCGCGCGGCTCGCGCTCGTGCCATTCGCGTGGATCGGGCTCAAGGCGGTCATCTGGAGCCTCGAGGAGTGGCACCGCAAGTCCGAGCTGTCCAGCGACCGGGCAGGCCTGCTGGCCGGCCAGGACGTCCCCGCCGCGCGCCGCGCGCTGATGAAGCTGGCCGGCGGCCCGCAGCTCGCCGAGCTCAGCCACGACGCGTTCCTCGAGCAGGCGCGCGAGTACGACGCCGTACCCGACGTGCGCGAGGGCCTGATCAAGCTGCTCCAGCTGGTTGGCACCACGCACCCGTTCGCGGTCGTGCGGTTCGCCGAGCTGGACCGCTGGGCCTTCGAGGGCGAGTACCGCGACATCCTGGCCGGCAACTACCCGCGCCGCGACTCGGACCCCGACACCTCGGTGGGCGACGAGTTCAAGGCCGCCGCCAAGTCGTACCAGGACTCCTGGAACCGCTCGGCCGACCCGCTGATAGGCGCGGTCCGCGGCGTGGCCGGATCGGCCGTCGGCGCCGGCGAGCGCCTGATGAACAGGTTCGGTAACCGCAGGGACGACTCGGACCCGAACGACTAGGCCGGGCTCCGCTCAGCGGCCCCGCCCAGCGGGATGCCGAAGGCCATCGAGACAACGGCGAGCGCGAACGACGAACGCTCGGTCGGCGCCGGCCTGACCGGCGCGGGGCCTTCGGTCCCGTGCCCGCGCGGGCATGCTGAGACCATGGACGGGCCGCCGCTGGAGCTGGACTTCGCCGCCGAACTCCGCTTCTTCCTCGCCCCGCGGCAGCGCGCGGGAACGGTTCTGGCCGCACCCGACGGAACGTCGTCGCTCGGGCATGTCGTCGAGTCGCTCGGAGTCCCGCTCCCCGAGATCGGCCGTCTTATCGTCAACGACCAGCTCGGGCAACCCTCATACCGGCCGAGGGGCGGTGAGCGAGTGCTGGTCCAGGCCATGCGCCGGCCGCAGCAGGTCCCAGCCGCGCGGTTCCTGCTCGATGTCCACCTCGGCGCGCTCGCCCGCCGGATGCGCCTGGTCGGCCTCGACACCGGCTACTCCAACGACCTGGACGACGACGTCCTGATCGACCGGGCCAACTCCGGGCAGCGCGTGCTGCTGACCAAGGACCGCGGGCTGCTGCGGCGCAGGAAGCTGCGGCTTGGGGCCTACGTGCGGGGAGCCCGCGCCGACGAGCAGCTCGGCGACGTGCTCGACCGGTTCGCTCCGCCGCTGGCGCCGTGGACCAGGTGCCTCGCCTGCAACGGGCAACTCGCCCCCGTGGCCAAACGCGACATCGAGCAACAGCTGCTGCCAGGAACCCGGCGCAGCTACGACGAGTTCGCCCGGTGCGCCGGCTGCGGGCGGGTCTACTGGCGCGGAGCGCACAGTCGCCGCCTCGCCGCGATCGTGGCCCGCGCGACCGCCAAGACTAGCCCCGCCCGCTGACTCCCCGGCCCCTCCAGCCCCGCTGACTCCCCTGCCTCACCCCACCCGCCCGGTTCCATGATCGTGGATGATTTTCGGCGATATCGCCGAAAATCATCCACGATCACCGCTGGACGCGGCGAGGCGCCTGCCAGTGCGGGCCGTGCTCGCCGAGCGGGCCAACCCGCATCCCGCGCCGGTCGCACTCGTCGAGCAGCAGTTCGAGCGCCCCGAGGGCGGCCTGCCACGAGCCGGGCGGCGCGGTGCAGCCCGAGTCGTGCAGCAACACCGTGACGCCGCCCTCCAGGTCGCCGAGCAGGGTCTGGTACACCGACTCGGCGGTCGCCCCGCGCGCCCACTCCCGTCCCCAGCAGTTCCACAGCACGGGCGTCAGCCCGAGTCGGCCGGCGGCGATGAGCCCGGCCGTGCTCAGGACTCCGTACGGCGGCCGGAACAGCCACGATTCGACACCTGCGGCGGCCGCGATGATCTCCTTGGACCTGGCCAGATCGGCGTGCGTCGCTACCGGGCCGCGCAGCGGCAGATACCGATGCCGCCAGCCGTGCACGCCGATCTCGTGGCCGGCGTCGGCGATGTCGGCGGCCAGCCGGGACGCCCGCGCTACCTGGGAGCCGAGCAGGAAGAACGTGGCGCGGACGCCACGCTCGCGCAACGCGTCGAGGAACTGCGGGGTCGCCGCCGGGTCGGGGCCGTCGTCGAAGGTCAGCGCGACATGGTCGGCGGCGCCCTGCCCGGACAGCAGCGGAAAGAACGTCGTCCGCACCGTCCGCAGCGCGGTGATGCCAGGCCCCGCGTGCGCGACGGCCAGGCCCGCCGCCATCGTCAGCACCCGGTGCTCGTAATCAGTCACGTTCTTTCCAGCCCTAACACGGACACGTATGGCAACGTCGCCCAAGACGGTTCCTTCGCGCCATTCCGGGGCGCGCACGGAAGTCGGCAAGCACCGCTTCAGCCACTCCTGCAATCATGTCATCTGCCGAGCGGGGAGCGCGGCCATCACGGCTGAGAGCACGAGACCAGCCGGTCCGATACACGGGGGTATCAGTGGGAGTCCAAGCAGCGCGCATTGTCTTTCCCGAGCCTGATCGGGGGGAGATCGCTGCGGCCATAGCCAGCATTCTCGCCACCGGCACGCTCACGCTCGGCCCGCACACCAGGCAGTTCGAGCACGCGTTCGCTGCCGCCCACGACAGCGCACCGGGATCCGCGGCCGGCCCGCCGCACGCGGTCGCCACGTCGAGCGGAACCGCGGCGCTGGAGATCCTGCTCAGGAGCACGGGTGTCGCCGGCCGTGCGGTGATCGTTCCGGCGAACACGTTCTACGCCACGGCGGCGGCGGCCATCGGCGCCGGCGGCAGGCCGGTCTTCGCTGACGTGGACCCGGCGACGTTCGCGCTGAGCCCGCGCACGCTCGAACCGGCCCTCACGCCCGACACGGCGGCGGTCGTCCTGGTGCACATCGCCGGGCTGATCACCCCGCACGCGGGCGAGCTGCGGCGGCTCTGCCAGGACCGGGGCGTCGCGTTGATCGAGGACGCGGCGCACGCGCACGGCTCGACGTTCGACGGAAGGTTCGCCGGCTCGTTCGGAACGGCCGCGGCGTTCTCGTTCTACCCGACCAAGGTCGTGACCAGCGGCGAGGGCGGCATGATCCTGACCCCGTCCGCCGACCTGGCCGGTGAGGCCCGCATCTACCGTGACCAGGGCAAAGGCTCGTTCGGGGCGAATCATCACGTCAGGCACGGGTACGCCTGGCGGATGAGCGAGTTCAGCGCGGCCGCCGGCGTGGTGCATCTGCGCAGGATGGAGCAGTTCATCGAACGGCGCCGCAGCGTCGCCGCGCGCTACGACGCCGGGCTCGCCGAACTCGGCTTCCTGCGGCCGCTGGCTGAGCCGCCCGGCTGCCTGAGCAACTTCTACAAGTACGTCGCGCTGCTGCCGCCCGGCGCCGACCGGGCCTGGTTCAGGCGGCAACTGGCGGCGGAGCACGATGTCCGGCTGTCCGGCGAGGTCTACGACCTGCCGCTGCACCGGCAGCCGGTTCTCGCGATGTACGCGTCAGGCCAGAGCCTTCCGGTCGCCGAAGACATCTGCCGGCGGCACGTCTGCCTGCCGGTGCACTCGGACATGACCGACGACGAGGCCGACCAGGTGCTCGAGGCCGTGGCCAAGGTGGCCGCGCACCCGCCGGCCGGCCAGGGAGAGCGCGCATGCGCATCGCGGTAACCGGCGGCTGCGGCTTCATCGGCTCGCACGTCGTCGACCGCCTCGTCACCGCCGGCCACGATGTCCTGGTCATCGACAAGCACGAGCTCTGGGCGAATCCGGCCGCCGAGTACCTGATCGGCGACGTCTTCGACGACCGGGCGATCGACGCAGCGCTCGACGGCCGCGACGCGGTCTTTCACCTGGCCGGCGTGGCCGACGTCAACGAGGTCACCGCCGGCCCGGTGGACGCCGTCCGGCTGAACGTCGAGGGCGCCGCCCGGGTACTCGAAGCCGCACGCCGCAGGAACTGCGGTCGCGTCGTCCTGGCCAGCACCGTCTGGGTATACGGCGCGACCGCCGGCCACGGCGAGCGGACCGAGGAGGCGCCGGTCGACCTGCGCAGGTCAGGGCACCTGTACGTGACAACCAAGCTGGCCGCCGAGATGCTGATGCACAGCCACCGGGAGATGTACGGCCAGGAGTTCACGATCCTGCGGTACGGCATTCCGTACGGCCCGAGAATGCGCGATGCCCTGGTCGTCGCCAGGTTCGTCCGGGCAGCCAAGAACGGCGAGCCGATCATGATCGCCGGCACCGGCGAGCAGCAGCGCAACTTCGTGTACGTCGAGGACCTCGCCGAGGCCCACGTCATGACGCTGACGGGGGCTGCCGCCAACCAGACGCTGGCGCTGGAGGGCGACACGCCCGTCTCGGTGACCGAGATCGCGGAGACGGTCCAGCACCTGGTCCGTCAGGTGCCCGTCAAGTACGTGAACGGGCGGCCCGCTGACTACGAGGGCGTAAGCATCTCCAACCGCCTGGCGAAGGAGCTGCTGAACTGGTCACCGACCACGCCGCTCGCCGAGGGTATCCGCAGGTACCTGACCTGGCTCGACAATCCCGGCGTCCGCCGGTGACGGCGCGGCGGCCGGTAACGGCACGGCGGCCCGTCACGGCTCCGCGGCCCGTGACGGCGCGGCGGCCGGTAACGGCGCCGCGGGCCCTGCTGCTTTCCGGGTCGATCGGCATGGGCCACGACACGCTCGCCGAGGCCTGCGCGCGCACGCTCGAGGCCGACGGCTGGTCCGCCCGCACCCTGGACCTGATGCGGCTGCTCGGCCGCGGCGCCGACTCTGCCGGCGCCGCGGTGTTCAGGTCGATGCTGGCGATACCCGGGCTGTACGACGCGTTCCACTTCGCCGCGCTCAGGCCAGGCAACCGCCTGGCCGACCTGGCGGACGCGGCGGCGCGCCGCCAGGTCGTGCCCAGGCTGCGCTCCGTGGTCGACACCTGCCGCCCCGAACTCGTCGTCTCGGTCTTCGCCACCGGCGTCTCCGCGTTCAGCCGGCTGGCCGCGCGGTATCCGGGCACGAGGCACATCGTGTTCTGCACCGATGTCACGCCGCACCGGCTGTGGGTCCACCCGAACGTGGACCTGTACCTGGTCACGTCCGCGGTCGCGGAGCGGGCGGTGCGCAGGTTCGAGCCCGAGGCGCGGGTACTCGTCGTGGCTGCGCCGCTGCGGACCGCGTTCTACGACCCGCCGTCCCCGCCCGAGGCGCGCCGCCGGCTCGGCATACCGGGACATGAACGATGCGTGCTGCTGATGAGCGGCGCCTGGGGCATCGGGCCGGTCGCCCAGGCGGCCGAGGCGCTGGGCAACGCCGGCGTGCACGTCCTGGCCGTGGCCGGGCGCAATGCCGGGCTGGAGCGCCGGCTAAGGACCGCGGCCCGGCGACAGCCCCGGGTACGCCCGTTCGGGTACACGGACGGCGTTCCCGAGCTCATGGCGGCCAGCGACCTGGTCGTCACCAGCTCCGGCGACACCTGCACCGAAGCGCGCACGGTCGGGCGGCCGCTGTTGCTGCTCGACGTGGTCCAGGGCCACGGGCGCGACAACCTCCAGCACGAACTCGAGCTCGGCGACGCCGCCGTATCGTCCGGGCGGGCCGCCGACATCGTACGGAACGCCCTGGCCGCCCTTGACGATGTCAAGCCACCACCCGCCGGGGCGACCCGCTCGCAGGCTGCCTGGCAGAGCACGTTCCGTGCGGCGCTCGCCTCAGTCGGCCTCTAGACCGAGTGGCCCCGGGGCCTGATCCGCACGTAGGCGGCGTCGGAGCGCGGCGGTGGCGAGAAGCTGGCCGCCGGGACCCGGCGCACCAGCCGCATCTCGTAACGGCCCGCCCACCGGGCCGTCTCCCGGTCGCGCGGTTCCCGGTTCGACAGCCACTTGGCCGCACCCCACTCCAGGATCAGCTCGGCGCCGGCCAGCCTGACCGTCCGATCGCCGAGCAGCCTCCGGCACAGGAGAGTCGTCAGCGCGAACGGCGGGCTGGCGACGACATGAAACGGCCGTCTCGGCAGCGGAACCCGGCGCAGGTCGGCCTCGACCACGCCGACGAGCGACTCCGCGCCGAACCTCCGCCGCAGCCGCTCGGCCAGCCCGGGATCGAGTTCGACCGCGATGACCCTGGCCCCGGTCCGGGCGAGCGGCCCCGTGAGGGCTCCGTACCCGGCGCCGAGATCGAATACCAGGTCGCCCGGGCCTGCGCCGCTGGCACGGACAAGCTGGGCAATCAGCCGGCGGTCAGTCAGGAAGTGCGCGCCGGCCGGGTTCGGCGGCCGCGATGACGGCAGCGGCCGCGCTCCGGACCGCCCTGGCACGGAAGAACATGACCATGCCCATGGCCGCTCCCTCGTTTCGGTTCGTCGGCGGCTCGGTCCGGCCGCCCGGGACAACATAAGTCATCACGCCGCGGCTGACCACCGAATTTCGTTCCGGCTGGTTCTGGCCAGCCATGCCAGCCGACCGCACCTGCGAGCAAGGTCGACGTGCGCCCGATTCATACCCTTCATACCGCAATGCGCCCGGGCCAGCACCCGGCGGCCCGCGGCCCGGAGCACTTATCACTACTCGGGGTCATTTCGCTGTCCGCTTTTCCCGTTTTACGGAGCCACAACTCGTGATATCAATCAACCTCGCGGTGAGCGCCTCCCGGCGGCCCCCGAAACCGCGGAGACGCGCGAGGATTCGACCAATTTGTCCGTCGGGCGGCGGGCAGGAGCCCGGCGAGATCATCGGCAGCGCGAAACCAGTCGCCGCGCGAAACCAGCCGCGCCGCGAAACCAGCCGCAGCGCGACGCCGTGCTCGGGACGGCCGGCCCCGCGCTCGTTGACCCCGTGGTTGGCTGACCAGAACCGCGCTGAATCCAGCCACACGAATACGGGCCCCGGCCCCGCTCCCGGCGCGCTAGGCCACCTCGGCGTCGGCCACCGTGATTTCCGCGGCGTCCGCGCTGACCTCCGCGACGCCGCCGATCTTGGCGAGCCGGCGCAGGACGGGCGGCAACTCGCCGGTGTACACGACTCCGGCTCGCTGGGTTGCCCTGGTCAGGGCGACATACAGGTCCCCGAGCCCGCGCGGCGACTCGGCCAGGATCATGGCCGGGTCGGCGACGAGCACCGAGTCGAACTCCAGCCCCTTGGCCTGCCGCACGGTCAGCACCACGACCGGCCGTTCCAGGTCAGGCCCGTCCGCACCGCCGCCCGTCCCTGCCGCACCGCCGCCCGTCCCTGCCGCAGAGCCGCCCGTCACTGCCGCAGATCCGCCCGTCCCTGCCGCA
>WNGQ01004484.1_pt1 | contig 13859 bp, 9 predicted proteins | sample 5407661 | NCBI WGS metagenome assembly WNGQ01 (sample SAMN13153382, study PRJNA577476) | soil metagenome | isolation source: 60 cm soil or saprolite under Garry oak tree replicate 2 | place: USA:California | collected 2016-06-15
GGGTGGATTCCAGCCGTCATCGCGGGCCGTACCGGCATCGGCGTGAGTCAGCGGGCGCAACAGTTCGTCGTCGATTCGCTCGACAATCCCTTCAATGTGATCGCGCCGGGGAAGCGCCCCCGGGTCACCCTCACGCCGGGCCTCGCGCTGAAGGACGGGAAGCCGTTCCTGGCGTCCGCGGTGCAGGGGGGCGACACCCAGGACCAGAACCTGCTGCAGTGCCTTCTCGACATGGTCGAGTTCGGGATGACCGTGCAGGAGGCGGTCGAGGCGGCGAACATCACGAGCTACCAGATGCGGAACTCGTTCGGCGAGCACGAGTCCCAGCCCGGCCGGCTCACGCTGCGGTCCGACACGCCGCCCTGGGTACGCCGTGACCTGCGCGAGATGGGCTACCGGCTCGACTTCCAGGAGCGCACCTCGGGTCCCATCAACGCGATCTACTTCGATTGGAAGCACGGCTCCTTTTGGGGCGGCTCCTCGAACCACGGCGAGGATTACGGGATCGCGTGGTGACGCGGCATCGTGCCGGGGGCGCGTCTCGAGGATCGCCGCGTTCTGTCGCATCGACGCCACAACATTGAGGCCCAGCTAAGTGTCCTGATGGGGTGTTGCGCTCGCGCACGACTCTTGCTCGATGACGCTGGGCCGTGACTCGCGCTCCGCATCCGCTTCTTGCGCTCATGGTCAGCGCCGCCCCCGCGCTCGTGGCCGTGGTCGCCTGCAGCGAATCGCCATTCGAGCCCCGAGGAGAGGGGGAGCGCGTCCCGGTCGGCCAGGTCATCGAGCAGGACGTGACCGCCGACTCGGCTCGCCAGTACTCGTTCTCAGCGCAACCGAACGGCGTGTACGCCGTGTTTCTCGAAGCCCTCCAAGGAAGCGTCTTCCTCGTCGTGGTCGATTCCGCGCGCCACGCGCCGGTCGCGAGCGTCAGCGCGAGTCAGGGTGGCGCGGGGCTCGAGGACAACCCCACCGACAACTTCGGCGCGCCGGCGGGAGGGGTCTACCGGCTGAGGGTGAGCACGTTCGCGGCGGGCGCCAGCGCACGCTTTCGGTTCATGGTCTACGCGATCAACACCGCTCCGGAAAACGTGCCGGCCCGGTTCGCGATCGGCGACACCGTGACGGGCGAAACCATCGATCCGATCGTCGACGGGGACTACTTCTTCGCTCCCGGAGGTGCCGGGCAGGAGGTCGTGCTCGTCATGGAAACGTTGGGTCCGCGGGGGTCCGGTTCGGTGAGTCTGACGGTCGTGGACACGGTGACGCCCACGTTGCTCGGCTACGTGTTCGGCGATGCCGGCACGCCGACGTTGACCACGGGCCGCTTGCGTCTCCCCGCATCGCAGGACTACCTGTTTTCCGCCTGGTCGGTCACGAGCAACGTGTACCCGCGCTACCGTGGCCCTTACCGGTTCTGGTCCTACCTGATCGATCGGGCGCCCGAGCACCGCTCAGCGGCGATTCCCGCCGGCTCGGAGATCCGCGGCGAGAGGATCGACCGTGCCGGTGACGTGGACGAGTTTACGTTCACAGCGTCAGCCGGAGCGGAATACAACGCCTTCGTGCAAGCCCCGCGAGCGGTGCAGCTCGAGGTCGTCCGGCCCTCGGGCCAGGTCTTGGCCACGACCACGAGCAGCGATGCGGACACCGGTCTCTTCACTCACGCGACCGGTCGATTCCAGGTACCGGCCGCCGGCACGTACGTCCTGCGCGTGGCCGGCACCGCTCCCTCGCAGATCGCCGACACAGGCGCGTATCGGCTCTTCCTTTACCCGATCGACCGCCGCCCGGAGCACGTAAGCGCCGGCATCACCCCGGGCGACACCATTTCCGGGGAAGTGATCGACGTCCCTGGAGACGTCGACGAGTTCACCTTCGCCGGCTCGGCGGGCGAGCAGTTCAATGTGTTCTTGCAGGCCTTGAGCGGGTCGCCGGACACCCATTTCCAAGTGGAGGTCGTGGCCGCCGGTGGCGCAATCCTGGGCAACGCCTACAGCAGCGGCATCGATACGAGTCTGCTGCGGCAGCCTACAGGCCGCTTTACGGTGCCGACTACCGGCACCTACTTTCTTCGCGTGTCGAGCGTGTCCGACCGCACCGACAAGGATCGCGGACCGTATCGGCTGCTGCTGTACAAGGTGAACCCTCGCCCCGAGGCAACCCCGGACACGCTTGCATTCGGCGACAGTGCGTCACGCGAATCAATCGATGTGCCGGGCGACATGGACGAGTGGCGCGTGGTGGTGCCGGACTCGAGCGGGGCTAACCTGGTTGTGCAGCGAGGCTCCGCCGATCCCCAAGGTGCGGTCTCGGTCGACCTGATCGACGCGTCGGGTCGCTCCGTGGCGTCGGCGTATTCGTTCGGGCCTGGGTTCGGTGTCGACGGCGCCGACCAGACCGGGCGCCTGGCGCTGGCCCCGGGCACCTACACCGTGCGTGTCGAGGGGTCACGGTTCGACGCTCGATCGCTCATCACGGGGAGCTATCGGCTCTGGTTCTATCGCTTCAAGTTTGGCCCCGAATCGGTCCGGGACACGTTCGCCATCGGTGACACGGTCGCCGGAGAGTCGATTGATCCTTTGGGTGACGTCGACGTCTTCCGCTTCTATGCGACGCGAGGGCAGCACGTGAACATCGCCTTCCAGGCTCTCGGCGGCGCCCTGGCGGCGAGCCTGTCGAGCCCGGCACCCCCGGGGCAGCCGGGCTGGCGGGGCACCGTCGGGAGTCCTGGCGCAGCGGCGAGCTTGCACGACCACGAGTCCATGCGCGTGGACCTAGCGGAGACGGGCTGGTACGCGCTGACGGTCGGGGAGGCGAGCGCTCCGAAACCGGGTCCCACCGACCGCGGGCCGTATCGCTTTACCGTGGAGCGGTTCGGGACCTCGCCCGAGCGCGTACCCAGCGCGCTCGCACCGGGAGACTCCGTCACGGGCGAGGCCATCGACGGGCCTGGAGACTGGGACGAGTACACGCTCGCCGCGCTGGCCGGACAGGATCTCAACATCGTCTTCCAGACACCCGGGTTGCCCGGTTATCCGTGGCTCACCGCGCTGGATCCCGCGGCGGGCGACACCTTGGCACGGGTCGTGGGACAGTCCTTCGAGAAGGCGACGGGCCCGTTCAAGGCGCCCGCCTCGGGCCACATCCGTATTGTGGTGGCAGAGCCTCGAGGAGAGTTTTTTGGCTCGTGCTACGACGCCACCTGCGGCAACGCGTTTCGGTTCGTCGGCCCGTATCGATTCCGCGTTGTGGCGGTCAATCGCGCTCCGGAGAACGTGCCGTCGTCGTTCACGCTGGGCGACACGGTGCGAGGCGAAGCGATCTTCCCGGCCGGCGACATCGACGAGTTCACCTCGTCGGGCACGCCCGGCGACACGCTCAGCGCCTGGTGGCGACTGACGGCGAATCCGGTGCCCGCTGGGAGTTTTATCACCCTCGACATCGTAGACCCGGCGACGGGAGTGACGTTGGCCGGGCAGGGGGCGAGCCTCGTCGGCAGCGTACCACAGTACTGGTCACCGGGGCCCTTCGTGGTACCGCCGGGGGGAGCCTATCTGCTACGCGTGCGTGGCGGCGGCACCTTCGGCGACGAGGTCGGGACGGCCCCCTACGAGTTCTCCGTCAAGCGCGGCCCCTGAGCGATTTGCAGCGCGTTCGCTAATCCGCCGGCACCGCGTCCCTCGTCACGAGCTTCCGCTCGATCTCCCTTGTGATGTGCATCGAGCAGAACTTCGGCCCGCACATCGCGCAGAACTCGGCGCTCTTGAAGTACTCGGCGGGCAGCGATTCGTCGTGCAGCTCGCGCGCGCGATCGGGATCGAGCGACAGCCGGAACTGCTCGTTCCAGTCGAACGCGTAACGCGCGCGCGATAGCGCGTCGTCGCGGTCGCGGGCGCCGGCCCGGCCGCGCGCGATGTCGGCGGCGTGCGCGGCGATCTTGTAGGCGATCACGCCCTCGCGCACCTCTTCGGCGTTCGGCAGGCCGAGGTGCTCCTTGCGGGTCACGTAGCACAGCATGTCGGCGCCGTACCAGCCGATCATCGCCGCGCCGATCGCCGACGTGATGTGATCATAGCCCGGGGCGATGTCGGTCACGAGGGGCCCGAGCGTATAAAAGGGCGCCTCGTGGCAGATTGCCTTCTCTTTGCGGACGTTCTCCTCGATCAGGTGCATCGGGATGTGGCCCGGTCCCTCGATCATCACCTGCACGTCCTGCGCCCAGGCCCGCGTCGTCAGCTCACCCAGCGTCTCGAGCTCGGCGAACTGGGCGCGGTCGTTCGCGTCCGCGACCGAGCCGGGCCGCAGCGCGTCGCCCAAGGAAAGCGTCACGTCGTACTTGCGGGCGATCTCGAGCACGCGGTCGAAACGCTCGTAGAGCGGGTTCTGCTTGTTGTGGTGCATCATCCAGTAGGCGTGCAGCGACCCTCCCCGCGACACGATCCCCGTCACCCGGCCGAGCGCGAGCCCCACGTACTCGCGCAGGATCCCGCAGTGTACCGTCACGTAATCCACTCCCTGCTGCGCCTGGTGCTCGATCATGTCGAGCAGGTCGTCCTCCGTGAGGTCCTCGACCTGCTTGACCTCGGTCACGGCCTGATAGATCGGCACCGTGCCGATGGGAACGGGCGAGGCGTCGACGATCGCTTGTCGGATCGCGTCGATGTCGCCCCCCGTGGAGAGATCCATCACCGTGTCCGCCCCGTAGTGGACGGCGTGGTGCAGCTTCTCGAGCTCCTGGTCGATGTTCGACTCGACGGCCGAGTTGCCGATGTTGGCGTTGATCTTCACGCGGGCCACCTTGCCGATCGCCATCGGATCGAGCCGCTGCGCGAGGTGACTCACATTCGCGGGAATGATGAGCCGCCCGCGAGCGACCTCGTCGCGCACCTGCTCGACCGGGAGCGCTTCGCGCTCCGCGACGCGCTGCATCTGGGGGGTGACGGTGCCCTGACGGGCGAAGTGCATCTGCGTGACGCAGCTCATACACGAGTCTCCTTGACCGAAACGGGAGCGGGGAGCGGGGAACGGTACCCGACGGTGCAAACCGCGCTGCCGCTGCGCACCGGAGTGAACCGCTCCCTGCTCCCCGCTCCCCGCATACGTCAATCTAACCTAACCGGGCCGCGGCTCCGTCACACCTCCCGCGGCTTGGGCGGTCCGTAGCGCTCGCCGGCCTCGTGCACCTTCTCCCACTCCGACCGGAACGCAAACGGATCGACCCCGCTCGCGCGATCGAGCGCGAGGATGCCGTCCAGGTGGTCGATCTCATGCTGCAGCAGCTCCGCCATCGGCCCTTCGAGCTCCATCGTGTGCTGCTTGCCCTTCGGGTCGGTGTAGCTCACGGTGATGTGGTAGGCCCGATTCACGCGAACCAGCAGGTTTGGAAACGAGAAGCAGTCGTCCCACACCAGAAAGTCGTCCGGACCTACATCTGTGATCTCGGGGTTGATCATGGTCCAGCGCTGCTTGTCCATCTGGACGAAAACGATGCGCACCGGCGCCCCGATCTGGGGCGCCGCCAGCGCCCGTCCCATCTTGTACTTCTTCCGGGCGACGGCGAGCGAATCCCGCAGGTCGTCGGCGACGAGCCGCGTCGCGGCGGACTTCGGGTTCTGGACCCGCTCGCAGCGGACTCGCAGGATCGGATCGCCCAGCTGGCGGATGCGTCGTACGGCCATGGGCCGCCAATTTGGGGGTTTGGCGGCGGGGTGCAACTCGCGATATCGTAATTGCATGGCTCTCGCCGGGGTGGTACTGGCTGCCGGAGCCTCGGCGCGAATGGGTAGGCCCAAGGCATTGTTGGACTTCCGAGGTCGGCCCTTCGCCGTCCGCATCCTCGAGGCCCTCGAGGCGCTGGATGTGAAGTCCCGTGTCGTCGTGCTCGGCCCCGACGCCGCGCGGGTCCGACCCTTCCTCGCCACCCACGAGTGCGTCATCGTCGAGAACTTGGACCTCGCCGGCGAGGCGATCGGGTCGCTCCGCGCCGCCCTCGCGGCCCTCGACCCGATCCGTCCGTCCGCCGTTGTGGCGTGGCCGGTGGATCTGCCGCACGTACGTATCGCTACCCTCGAGCGCCTGCTCGAAGTGCACCGGCGCACCGGCGCGCCCGCCGTCGTGCCGAGCTTCGCCGAGCGACGTGGGCAGCCGGTGATCTGGGACGAGGCCCTGTTCCCCGAGCTAGCAACCAGCGAAGCCGCGACCAGGCACGGCGCGGGCGCGGTGCTTGCCGCGCATGAGCAGGACGTCGTGACCGTGACAGTCGACGACCCGGCGGTGATCGAAGATCTGAACACGCCGGAAGATTATGAGAGGCTGGTCAGGGAGCTGAACCGGGATATCTACTAGCGGGTCCCGCTCTTGGTTGACAATCCCGAGTAATTCCTGTAGGATTCGCCTTCGCCCTGGTCACGTCTTCGCAACTTGCGATGCACAAAGGACTTCGGGAGTCTCAATGAGCAGCGGTATCGAAGCCCAGGTCCTCCAGCCGTACAAGTACGGCTTCGTCACGGATATCGAGTCGGAGACTGTCCCGCCCGGTCTCAGCGAGGACGTCATCCGGCTGATCTCCCAGAAGAAGGGCGAGCCTGCCTGGATGCTCGATTGGCGGCTCAAGGCCTATCGCAACTGGCTGAAGATGCCTGAGCCGCACTGGGCGAACGTGCAGTACGGCCCGATCGACTACCAGGCCATCAGCTACTACGCGGCTCCCAAGCAGCGCCCCAAGCTGGACAGCCTGGAGCAGGTCGATCCCAAGCTGCTCGAGACGTTCGAGAAGCTCGGGATCCCGATCGAGGAGCGGAAGCGGCTGGCGGGGGTGGCCGTGGACGCCGTGTTCGATTCGGTCTCCGTCGCGACGACGTTCCGTGAGGAGCTCAAGAAGCACGGGGTGATCTTCTGCGCCATCTCGGAAGCGATCCGGGAGTATCCCGAGCTGGTGCAGCAGTACCTGGGTTCGGTCGTGCCATACAACGACAACTTCTTCGCCGCCCTCAACTCGGCCGTGTTCACGGACGGCTCATTCGTGTACGTGCCGAAGGGCGTGCGCTGTCCGATGGAGCTGTCCACCTACTTCCGCATCAACGCGGAGTCGACAGGCCAGTTCGAACGCACCCTGATCGTCGCCGACGAGGGAAGCTACGTGAGCTACCTCGAGGGCTGCTCGGCGCCGGTGCGCGATGAGAACCAGCTACACGCGGCGGTGGTGGAGCTCGTGGCCCTGGACCGTGCAACCATCAAGTACTCGACCATTCAGAACTGGTACCCAGGCGACGAAGAGGGGCGGGGCGGGATCTACAATTTCGTGACGAAGCGCGGCGCCTGTCGCGGACGCGGCTCCAAGATCTCCTGGACCCAGGTGGAGACGGGCTCGGCGATCACCTGGAAGTATCCCGGCTGCATCCTGCAGGGCGACGACTCGATCGGCGAGTTCTATTCGGTGGCCGTAACCAACCACCGCCAGCAGGCGGACACGGGCACCAAGATGATCCACATGGGCAAGAACACCCGCTCGACGATCGTCTCGAAGGGCATCTCGGCGGGTCGCGGGCAGAACACCTACCGCGGCCTCGTGAAGATCCTGAAGGGCGCCGAGCAGGCTCGCAACTACTCGCAGTGCGACTCGATGCTGATCGGCGACCGGTGCGGGGCGCACACCTTCCCGTACATCGACGTGCGCAACAGCACCGCCATTATGGAGCACGAGGCTTCGACGTCCAAAATCGGCGAGGATCAGATCTTCTACGCGAAGCAGCGCGGCCTCTCGGCCGAGGACGCCGTCTCGATGATCGTGAACGGCTTCTGCAAGGAAGTCTTCAAGGAGCTGCCGATGGAGTTCGCCGTCGAGGCGCAGCGGCTGCTCGGCATCAGTCTCGAAGGGAGCGTGGGTTGAGTAAGCATCCGTTGCTGCAGATCAAGAACCTCCACGCCTCGGTCGAGGGACGCGAGATCCTCAACGGCGTCGACCTCACGGTGAACACCGGCGAGGTGCACGCGATCATGGGACCGAACGGCTCGGGGAAGAGCACGCTGGCCCAGGTGCTCGCGGGTCATCCGGCGTACGCGGTCACCGCGGGCCAGGTGCTGTACGATGGCAACGATCTGCTCGCGATGGCGCCGGAAGCGCGGGCCCGCGCGGGCGTGTTCCTCGCGTTCCAGTACCCGGTAGCCATCCGCGGCATCACCAACGCCTATTTCCTGCGCGCCGCGGTGAACGCGATCCGCAAGCACCGGGGTGAGGAGGAGCTCGGGCCGGTCGAATTCATGGACGCGCTCGAAGAGAAGCTCAAGGTGATCGGCTGGGACTCGAGCTATCTGACTCGACCGGTGAACGAGGGCTTCTCGGGCGGGGAGAAGAAGCGCAACGAGATCCTGCAGCTCGCGGTGCTCGATCCCAAGCTCGCAATTCTCGACGAGACCGATTCCGGACTCGACATCGACGCGCTGAAGACCGTGGCCCGGACCGTGGACAAGCTGCGGCGGCCCGACAACGCGACGGTGCTCGTGACGCACTACTATAGGATCCTCACACATATCGAGCCTGACGTCGTGCACGTCCTGGCCGGCGGGCGGATCGTCAAGTCGGGCGGCAAGGAGCTCGCGCTGGAGCTCGAAGAGAAGGGATACGACTGGCTGCGCGAAGAGGCGGCGGTAGGATGAGGGAGATCACCGAGCTCACCCAGCGCTACGTCGCGGCCTTCGAGGCGTTCGCCGGTAACGGCGCCGGGGCAGCACCGCCGTGGCTCAAGGAGATCCGTACGCAGGCAATCGCCCGCTTCGCGGAGCTCGGTTTCCCGACGATGAAGCAGGAGGAGTGGCGCTTCACGAACGTCGCGCCGATCGCCGAAGCGGAATTCACGCTCGCGCATACTCCCCGCTCCCCGCTCCCCGGCCCCGCAGACATCGAGCGGCTGAGTCTGGGCGTCGGTCCCCGCGTCGTTTTCGTGGACGGGCGCTACGCCCCCACGCTCTCCACGCCGGCGGACCTGGTCGGCGGCGTGCGGGCGGGGAGCCTCGCCGCTGCGCTTCGGACCGAAGCGGGTGGGGAGCTGGCCCGCGTGCACCTCGCGCGTCACGCGCGTTGGCGTGACAGCGCGTTCGCGGCGCTCAACACCGCGTTCCTGGCGGACGGGGCCTTCGTGCATGTTCCCGCCAACGTGACGCTGGAGCGGCCGCTCGAAGTGGTCTTCCTCTCCACTGGTCGCGCGGCCTCCGACGGCCCGGTCGTCTCCCACCCGCGCAGCCTCATCGTGCTCGAGCGGGGCGCGCGGGCGGCTCTCGTCGAGACGTACGCGGGGCTGTCGGATGGTGTGTATTGGACCAACGCCGTCACGGAAGTCCTCGTAGGGGAGGGTGCGTGGGCGGAGCTGTACCGCATACAGGAGGAGGGTCCGCACGGCTTCCAGGTTGCAACGACACATTCGCGACAGGAACGCGACAGCTACCTGGGATTGCACGTCGTGACGCTGGGCGCGGCGCTCGCCCGCCACGACATCAACGCGGTGCTCGACGGCCCCGGTGCCGAGTTGATCCTCAACGGGCTGTACCTGCTCGGCGGTACGCAGCACGCGGATCATCACACGGTGATCGACCACGCCCAGCCGCACTGCGCCAGCCACGAATTCTTCAACGGCGTGCTGGCCGAGCGGGCGCATGGCGTCTTCAACGGACGCATCATCGTGCGGCCCGGCGCGCAACGCACCGACTCGAAGCAGACCAACAACAACCTGCTGCTCTCCACCGAAGCGCGCGCCGACAGCCAGCCGCAGCTCGAGATCTACGCCGACGACGTGAAGTGCACGCACGGTTCGACGGTCGGTCCGATCGACCAGATGCAGCTCTACTATCTCCGCAGCCGCGGGCTCTCCCCCGCAGCCGCCCGGAGTATTCTCACCTACGGGTTCGGCGCGGAGATCCTCGACCGGATGCGGCACGCCGAGCTGCGCGACCGGGTGGACCGCCTGGTGCGCGCCCGGCTCGGCTGATGCTCGACGTCGCCCGCCTCCGTGCCGACTTCCCCCTGCTCGCGCAGCGGGAAAACGGCCACCCGCTGATCTACCTCGACAACGCCGCGACGACCCAGAAGCCGCAGGCGGTGCTCGACGCCATTGCCGACTATTACCGCACCACCAACGCCAACGTGCACCGCGGCGCATACGACCTCGCCATTCGCGCCACCGAGGCGTACGAGGCGGCGCGGGCGACGCTCGCCGCGTTCGTAAACGCCTGGGCGCCGGAAGGCGTGGTGTTCACTCGCGGCACCACCGAGGCGATCAATCTGGTGGCGGGCGCCTACGGCCGGACGGCCGTGAAGGCCGGCGACAGTGTGGTGGTCACGGCCATGGACCATCACTCGAACCTCGTGCCGTGGCAGATGCTGTGTCAGGAAAGGGGCGCCACGCTCCGGATGGTCGAGATCACCGAAGACGGCCGGATCGATCTCGCCGACTTCGGTCGGGCGCTCGAGCGGCGGCCCAGGATCGTCGCGTTCCCCTACGTGTCCAACGCGCTCGGCACCGTGAATCCGGCGGCGCAGCTCGCCCAGCTCGCACACGCCGCCGGCGCCGTCGTGGTGGTGGACGGGGCACAGTCCTCGCCGCATCTGAAGGTCGACGTACAGGCGCTCGGCTGCGACTTCTACGCCCTGTCGGGTCACAAGATGCTCGGGCCGATGGGCTCCGGCGCGTTGGTGGCGAAGCCGGAGCTGCTCGAGGCAATGCCGCCCTACCACGGCGGTGGCGAGATGATCTCGCGGGTGTGGGACGACCATTCCACGTACAACAAGATTCCGCACAAGTTCGAGGCCGGGACGCCGAACGTGGAAGGAGCGGTCGGACTGGCGGCGGCAATCGCCTACCTCGAGCGCATCGGCCGCGAGCGAATCGCCGACCACGAGCAGGCCCTCGCGGCCGCCGCAATCGATAAGCTCACCCAGATCGAGGGCGTGACGGTATACGGCCCGCGCGGCAGGGGCGACCGCGCGGGGGTCGTGTCGTTCACGTACGGGGACATTCACCCCCACGACATCGCCACGATTCTCGACCAGGACGGGATCTGTATCCGGGCCGGTCACCACTGCGCACAGCCGTTGATGCGGCGGCTGAACGTCCCCGCGACCGCCCGCGCCTCGTTCTACCTGTACAATGGGTTGGACGAGGTGGACGCCCTCGCCGGGGCGCTCGTCAAGGCGGGAGCCCTGTTTGGATACGTCCCCGCCTGATCCGCAGCTCAGCGCCCTCTACCAGGAGCTGATCCTCGATCACTACCGGCGGCCTCGCAACAAGGGGACGCTGGAGCAGGCGACCCACGCGGTGTCGCTGAACAACCCGCTGTGCGGCGACGAGATCGACCTGCAGCTCCGGGTCGACGGCGACATCATCAAGGAGGTGCGCTTCATCGGTCGGGGCTGCTCCATCAGTCAGGCCGCGGCCTCGATGATGACGCAGCTCGTCAAGGACAAGTCGATTCCCCAGGCGCTCGCGCTGGCCGACCGGATGAGCGCCATGATGCAGGGGGACGAGGGCGCCGCGCGGGACAAAACCCTGGGAGAGCTGCGCGCCCTGGCCGGCGTGTCGAGGTTTCCCGTCCGCATCAAGTGCGCCCTGCTCCCCTGGAACGCGCTGACCGACGCCGTCAATTCGCAACGAGGCTAGATTAGCCTCGCGCACATGACGTCCCCCTCGCCCTCCCCCTTCCCCTCCCCCTCCCCTACCCCGATTCTGGTCCTCGACCGGGTCAGCAAGCGCTTCGCCGGTCATATCGCCGTCGATGAACTTTCGTTGTCCGTTCCCCGCGGTGTGATCTACGGCCTGCTCGGGCCGAACGGCGCCGGGAAGACCACGACGATCCGGATGATCATGGACATCCTGGAGCCGGACGGCGGCGCCCTACGGATATTCGGCGAGCCCGGCGGCGGGCGAGCTCACGCGGAGCGGATCGGCTACCTCCCGGAGGAGCGCGGCCTGTACCGTAAGATGCGGGTGCTCGACGTGCTCGTGTTTCTCGGGGAGATGAAGGGCATCGACCGGAGGCGGGCACGCCAGCGGGCGGCGGAATGGCTCGAGCGACTCGGCCTCACCGCCTGGCGCCTGCGCCGGGTCGACGAGCTGTCGAAGGGGATGCAGCAGAAGGTGCAGTTCATTTCGACCATGCTCCACGACCCGGACCTCCTGATTCTCGACGAGCCGTTCTCGGGGCTCGATCCGGTGAACGCTCAGGTGATGAAGGACACGGTGCTCGACATGCGCCGTCGCGGGAAGACCATCCTGTTCTCGACGCACATTATGGAGCAGGCCGAGAAGCTGTGCGAGCAGCTGTGCATCATCGCGCGTGGACGGAAGCTCGTGGACGGCGCGCTCTCGGACATCAAGCGGACGCACGGCGGACACCATCTCGTCATCGGGTTCGACGGGAGCCTCGGCGGGGCGGCGCAGGTGTTCGCGGACAGAGCGCTCGTGAGCAAGGTGGACAACTACGGCCAGTATGCCGAGCTCGAGCTCGCCTCCGGCGCCGATCCCCAGCAGATCCTCCAGCGCTTGGTGACGTCGGGCGCGCGGTTGTCCAAGTTCGAGCTGCAGGAGGCGTCGTTGAACAAGATCTTCATCGACCTGGTGGGGCCGGAGGCGGCGCGTGCGTAAGATCTGGGCGGTGATCCGGCGGGAGTTCGTCGAGCGGGTGCGGAGCAAGTGGTTCTGGGCGTCCGCGATCCTGGGCCCCGTGTTCTTCGGAGCGATCATCATCATCCCGCTGCGCTTCGCCTCGACCGGCGGCACCAAGGCCATTGTCGTGGTGGATGGGACGGCGTCGGGGCTCGGCGCCCGTGTGGCGGATTCGCTGGCCCGAGGCAAGACGTTCACGGTCGTCGCCCGATCCGTGCCGCGCCCCGGGCTGTTGGATTCCCTGACGCATGAGGTGGGCCGCAACCGGCTGGATGGGCTCCTCGTCCTGACCGACCGGACGGTGGAGACGGGTGCGGCCGAGTATCGCGCCGCGAACGTCTCGTCGTTCCGCGACATCGACGAGCTGCGGGGCGTGCTCGGTCGACTCGCCGTGAACGCTCGGCTCGAGCGCGCCGGTGTGGATCCCGCGACGGTCGGCCGGGCGCAGATCCGGATCGACCTCGAGACCAGGAAGATTTCGGGATCCACGACCACGGGTGAGAGCTCGGCACAATCGTTCTGGCTCGCCTACGTCATGTCGATCGTTTTGTTCATCGTGATCGCGGTCTATGGCGTCAACGTGATGAGCTCGGTGCTCGAAGAGAAAACGACGCGGGTCGTCGAAGTCTTGGTCTCGTCGCTGCGTCCGTTCCAGCTGATGCTCGGCAAGGTGGTCGGGGTCGGGGCCGTATCGATTTTCCAGTTCGCGATTTGGGGGTTGGGCGGGCGGCTGGTGCTCTCGCAGCGAGCGGCGTTGCTCGGCACCGCGCCGCCCGGGAACGCGGGGCAGGAAGCGGTGTTCCAGCTCCCACCCGTCCCCGCGGCGACGGTCGCCGTGTTCCTCGCGTACTTCTTGGGCGGCTTCTTCCTCTATTCCGCCATGTTCGCGGCGGTGGGCGCGATGTCGTCCAACGAGCAGGAGGCGCGCCAGGCGCAGCAGCCGGTGGTCTTCCTCCTCATGATCGCGTACCTGTCGGTGTTCGCGCTCGCCAACGACCCGGGCTCCACGTACGCGGTCGCACTGTCCCTCGTCCCGTTCACCTCACCGATCGCGATGCCCGTGCGCTGGGCAGCGGGCAGGGTAGGAGTGAACGAGCTCATCGGGTCGCTCGTGCTGCTCGGCGCGGGCATCGGGGGGGTCACATGGATCGCGGCGCGGATATACCGCGTGGGAATACTCATGACGGGGAAGCGGCCGAATCT
>WNGQ01006674.1_pt1 | contig 13856 bp, 14 predicted proteins | sample 5407661 | NCBI WGS metagenome assembly WNGQ01 (sample SAMN13153382, study PRJNA577476) | soil metagenome | isolation source: 60 cm soil or saprolite under Garry oak tree replicate 2 | place: USA:California | collected 2016-06-15
AATGCACAAGCCAATATCAATCCAAACGTCTACCCGGGTAATATATCCGAGCGGTACGGAGCGCAGGCACCATGGGAATGGCACGCCGGTCCCGGCCCGAATAAGCGGGGCGGCATGTGCGTGACCCACACCGACCTCAATCGCGGTTACGGCTACCAACGGCCGTGCCCGGCTCCGGCGAAGGCCGCGGCTGCCCCGAAGGGCAAAGAGACGGCAGCGCGCTGATCCAAACGCGGGGTCCGCGGCGTCCCGGCTAAAGAGCGCGCGGCGGACGTTGACTGCGATCGAGGCTGCGGCCTTCGCAAGCTCGCGAGGGGCCGTTCCTTTTTTGCGCGGATGACCCGTGGTATACGGCCTGCGGCATGCGGTGCATGCGGCAGGCCGCAATCTTTTTTACCGAAGTCGCGCCGCATCACCAATTTCTCCGATCGCGTTGACAGCGCTGCGCTGACGGCGCGGCAGCCGCGGGCGCATGCCCACCAAATCCTCACGGTTACGTGACTGCCGGGGACGAGAAATCCTCCGGCCGCCTGCATCCGCGCTCGCTCGTCCGCGTAGCTCCCGGCGTCGGCGCGGGCACCGTCCCGCTCCGGCATCCGCGGATCTCTTTCAAGGGAGCGACATCATGTTTGGAAAGCTCAAAGTACTCGCGTTCACGGGGGCGCTTGCCGCATCGAGCTTCGGTGCGAGCGGCGCCCAGGCGGCGCCTTGGATCATCGGCCTCGTCGACGGCAAGTCGATCGTGACCATCGACCCGGCGATGCGCAAGGTGACGTCGAAGGTCGACGTCAAAGGCGCCGGCCCCCTTCTCGGCATCGACGTGCGGCCGGCCGACGGCATGCTTTACGGCATCGCCGGTGACGGCACGATCGTCACCATCGATCCCAAGTCCGGCCAGGCCACGATGAAGAGCAAGCTGTCGGAGACGCTCAAGCCTGGCGTCGGCGCCACCGTCGACTTCAACCCGGTGGCCGACCGGCTGCGGGTGATGGGCTCCGACGGCACCAGCCTGCGGGTCAACGTCGACGACGGCAAGGCGACCGTCGACGGCTCGCACAAGTACAAGGACGGCGACGCCAACGCCGGCAAGACCCCGAAGATCGTGGCCGGCGCCTACACCAATGCTTGGAAGGGCGCCAAGGCGACAACGCTTTACAATATCGATGCCGCGACCGGCGCGCTGGTGACGCAGGCCCCGCCGAATGACGGCGTGCTCAATACGGTGGGATCGCTCGGCATGACGGTGAGCGGCCCGGTCGCGTTCAACATCGTCTCGACCGGCGAAGACAAGAACGACGGCTGGCTTGTCGCCGGCGGCGCGCTCTATTCGGTCGATCTCAAGACCGGCAAGGCTGCCATGGTCGGCAAGATCGAGGGCTTGGGCGGCAACCTCGGCGACATCGCCTGGATCGACTAGTCCGTATTGGCCTAAGCTACGGACTGGGAGCGCTCGAACGCGTTCTACCGCGACGTGCTTGGCGCCGAGCTCGTTCGGCGCCCGCAGGGGTGGGCCTATCGGTTCGGCGTTGCGCAGCTCAACTTGCATGGACCGGGCTTTCATCCGGCCGAGGTGGCGCGGCTTCCGGTCGAGCCGGGCAACAGCGACCTCTGCTTCCAATGGAACGGGCCGATTGCCGACGCCATCACCCACCTTGAGCGTTGCCGCGTTCCCATCGATGCGGGGCCGATCGAGCGCTTCGGCGCCAAGGGCTCCGGCACCAGCGTCTATTTCCGCGACCCCGACGGCTCGCTGCTGGAATTCATTTCCTATCATCGCAACGACGGAGACCGCACCTGACGATCGCCCACGATCCGAGGTACCGCCCGCCGACACCGTGGCGCCGCAGAGCGACGACGGAGCGCGCCACCGCGTCGGCATGGATGGCGCCGCGCGCGACCCGAGCGACGGCAAAGGCCGAGGGCACGGCATGAGCCCCCGAGATATTCCGCCACAAGACATCCTGGTGCCGATCTCGGTCGGCGAGCTGATGGACAAGATCACCATCCTGGAAATAAAGTCCGAGCGCCTCAAAAACCCGAGCCAGCTCGAGAATGTCACGCACGAGCTCACGGCCTTGCGCGCGGTCCGTCTCGGCGACGTCGATCGCGTGATGCTCGACAAGCTCAGCGCGGAACTCAAGCGGGTGAATGCAAAACTTTGGGACGTCGAGGATGCGATCCGCGAATGCGACGCGCGTAGCGACTTCGGCCCATCCTTCATCGAGCTCGCGCGCGCCGTCTATCGGCTCAACGACGAGCGCTCCCGGCTCAAGAAAGCGATCAACCTCGCGTCAGGGTCGCGCCTGATCGAGGAGAAATCCTATTCGTTCTATCATTCCCAAGACGGAGACCACCCATGACGACCCTGCACGATCCCACTGTCTTGCCCGCCGACATCCCGGCACCGCAGGACGACGGCGGCGCGCGCCATCTTACGGGCATGAGGCTTCCTTCGCTGCCGCTCGCGGCGACCGACGGCGCGCAGGTCGATCTGTCGAAGCTCCCCGGCCGCACCGTGGTCTACATCTACCCCCGCACCGGCGTGCCGGGGCAGCCGCTGCCGGAGGGCTGGAATCAGATCCCCGGGGCGCGCGGCTGCACGCCGCAATCGTGCGGCTTTCGCGACCATTTCGCCGAACTCAAGCAGCTCGGCGTCGCCCGTGTTTTTGGCCTGTCGACGCAGGACACCGCCTATCAACGCGAAGCGGTCGAGCGTCTGCATCTGCCGTTTCCGGTGCTTTCGGACCAGAACTTCGCGCTCGCCCGCGCCATCAAGCTGCCGACCTTCACGACCTCAGGGATGACGCTGCTCAAGCGCATGGCGCTCGTCATCGACGACGGCGTCATCACCAAATATCCGGTATTTCCGCCGGACAAGAACGCCGAAGAGGTGTTGGCTTGGCTTCGCACCGGGTAGTATCGGTTGCGCTCGCCATTCCTCGTGTGATCAATCGCCAAGGAAGGCGCGCGCCGCCGCGAACACGTCTTCAAACATTTTCGGCGTCAGCACCCCGGTGCTGGTGTTGTAGCGCGAGCAGTGGTAGCTGACGAAAATGCGCAGCCGGCCGATGTCGTGCGAGGCGCCATGGCCGAACGGCGCCGCCGAGCGGCGATGGTTGAGCGCAGCAAGCGTGCTGTCGTGGGAAATCCGCCCGAGCGTGACGATGGCGCGCAGATTTTGCATCTCGGCGATGGTCGCTTGCAGAAAAGAACGGCAGGTTTGAATTTCGGCCGGCGTGGGCTTGTTGTCGGGCGGCACGCAGCGCACCGCATTGGTGATGCGCGCATCGACGAGCGTGAGCCCATCATCCACTGACGCCAGGTAGCTGCCGCGGGCAAAGCCGAAACGTTTGAGCGTGTCGTAGAGGAGGCCGCCGGCAAAATCGCCGGTAAACGGCCGTCCCGTACGGTTCGCGCCCCTCAGGCCGGGAGCCAAACCGACGATCAGGAGCCGCGCGCCGCGCGGACCGAACGAGGCGACCGGCGCGTTGAACCAGCCGGGCTCGCGGCGGCGCCAATCCTCGCGGAACGCTTTGAGGCGCGGGCAGAGCGGGCAGTCGCGGCCGGGTTTGCCGGACGCGTCGGCATCGCGGCATTCAGTCTTCGAAATCGTCGTCATCGAGGGGCGCGCCGGCGCCCGCCCGCTGCGGCGCCGTCGGACGCTGCAGGAATTGCGGCGTGTGGCGCTCGCGCGGCTCGCGCGCTTCGCGCGCCGCGCGCTCGGCCGGGTCGCGGCCGATCTTGGGCTGCAGCTCGACGATGTCGAGGAAGATGTCGGCTTGGCGGCGCAACTCGTCGGCGACCATCGGCGGCTGCGTCGAGATGGTGGAGACCACGGTCACGCGCACGCCGCGCCGCTGCACCGCCTCGACCAGCGAGCGGAAGTCGCCGTCGCCCGAGAACAGCACCATGTGGTCGATCGAGCCTGCGATCTCCATGGCATCGACCGCGAGCTCGATGTCCATGTTGCCCTTGACCTTGCGCCGGCCGGCTTGATCGACGAATTCCTTGGTCGCCTTGGTGACGACGCTATAGCCGTTGTAGTCGAGCCAGTCGATCAAAGGTCTGATTGACGAATATTCCTGGTCCTCGATCACGGCGGTATAATAGAAGGCGCGCAAGAGATAGCCGCGCGACTGAAACTCGCGCAGCAGACGCTTGTAGTCGATATCGAAACCGAGCGACTTGGCGGTGGCATAGAGGTTGGCGCCGTCAATGAACAGGGCGATTTTTTCCGTTTTGGGTTCCATGATTGCTCTCGTGTAAGCTCATAACTTCGAAAACCAGACCCCTGCGGACGGCACTTCGAAAACCAGACCCCTGCGGACGGCGCGCGGCCACCGGCTGATGGTACCGGATCCTTGGCTTATCGGGGCTGAGTGATCGTGTGCCGCTCAATTGCGGGTGCACGCTCGCCGTCACAACCAATCCGAAAGTACAATGGTAAGGATCGCATGGCAGTTCCCTGATCTGCCTAACAGAGGCATGGCGGGACGCCAAGGAAAATGTGACATGCGAATTTTGCCTTGCACTTTGGTGGCGAGATCGCTACCTAACAGCCACTTTTTTACGAGTTCCATTGCAGGAGCAACAGGACGATGGCCCGCGTTACCGTCGAGGACTGCATCGATAAGGTGGAGAACCGTTTCGATCTCGTGCTGTTGGCGAGCCACCGCGCGCGCACGATCTCGTCCGGTTCTCAGATCACGATCGAGCGCGACAACGACAAGAACCCGGTGGTGGCGTTGCGCGAGATCGCGGAGAAGACGATCTCGCCCGACGACCTCAAGGAGGAGCTCGTCCACTCCCTGCAGAAATACGTGGAGATCGACGAGCCCGAGCCCGAGGCGGCGCCGCTGATCACGGCAGCCGGCGGGACGGTCGATGCCGACGATACCGAGGTTACGGTCGATCGGATGACCGAGGAGGAGCTGCTCAAGGGGCTGGAAGGGCTCACCCCGCCCGAGGAACAGCCCGAGGAAGAAGAATAAACGCTCGCTCGGCCCTGTGATTTGGCTGCGCGGCCCGGCTCCGTCCGGGCCGTTTGTTCTCGGGTAACCGTCAAGAGCAACGCCTTGTAGCGGTTAAGGCCCGTGATGATATCCTTGGGGTATGATGTCGGCCGATGATCCGCGGCCCCCTGCAAGGATAACGATGGCGCGCTCCTCCACCGACCTGCCGCGCATGCAGAACCAGTCCCGGGCCAAGGCGCCGCTTGAGCGCAGCCTTAACATTGTCTCCCAAGTATTTGAAAAGGCGGTAAAACCTAAGAAGGCGTCAACGCCGGGAATGATGCGGCAATACGACCTGATCGAGCGCGTGAAGCGCTATAACCCGAAAACCAGCGAGGCGATGCTCAATCGCGCCTATGTCTACGCCATGAAGGCGCATGGCGAGCAGCGCCGTGCCTCGGGCGATCCCTACTTTTCCCATCCCCTCGAAGTGGCGGCCATCCTCACCGATCTCAAGCTCGACGATGCCACCATCGCCGCCGCCCTTCTGCACGACACGATCGAGGATACGACCGCCACCCGCGCCGAGATCGACCAGATGTTCGGCAGTGACATCGGTGCGCTGGTCGAGGGCCTCACCAAGCTCAAAAAGCTCGACCTCGTCACCAAGGAAGCCAAGCAAGCGGAGAACCTGCGCAAGCTGCTGCTGGCGATCGCCGACGACGTGCGCGTGCTGCTGGTCAAGCTCGCGGACCGGCTGCACAACATGCGCACGCTGTCCCACATGCCGCCCGAGGCGCGCCGACGCAGCGCCGAGGAGACGCTCGACATCTATGCCCCGCTCGCTGGACGCATGGGCATGCACGAGATGCGCGAGGAGCTCGAGGATTTGGCATTCCACGAACTCAATCCTGAAGCCCACGCGGTGATCAGCGGGCGCCTCGACGCGCTCGAAGCGAAAAACGTCGGCCTGGTCACCGAGATCGAGCAGCAGCTCACGCGCAAGCTGTCCGAACGCGGCATCGCCGCCGAGGTGTCGGGGCGGCGCAAGCGCGCCTATTCGATCTGGCGCAAGATGGAGCGCAAATCCATCGGCTTCGAGCAGCTTTCCGACATTTTCGGGTTCCGCGTGATGGTGAAGACGCTGCCCGAGTGCTATCAGGCGCTCGGCATCGTGCATACCACCTGGCCGGTAGTCCCGGGTCGCTTCAAGGACTATGTCTCGACGCCCAAGCAGAACGACTATCGCTCCATTCACACCACGGTGATCGGCCCGAGCCAGCAGCGCGTTGAGTTGCAAATCCGAACCAGGGATATGCACGAGATCGCGGAATACGGAATCGCCGCGCACGCGCTCTACAAGGATGGCGTCGGCTCGCCGACGGAGATGCTGTCGCGCGAGTCCAGCGCCTATACGTGGCTGCGCCGCACCATCGAGCTGCTCGCCGAGGGCTCCAACCCGGAGGAGTTCCTCGAGCACACCAAGCTCGAGCTGTTCCACGACCAGGTGTTCTGCTTCACGCCGAAAGGCAAGCTGATCGCGCTGCCGCGCCGGGCGAATGCCATCGATTTTGCCTACGCGGTGCACACCGACGTCGGCAACATGGCAGTCGGCTGCAAGATCAACGGCCAGCTCGCGCCCTTGGTCTCGGAGCTCACCAACGGCGACGAGGTCGAGATCATGACCTCCAGGGCGCAGACCGCGCCGCCGGCGGCCTGGGAATCGCTCGTCACCACCGGCAAGGCGCGCGCAGCCATCCGCCGGGCCACCCGCGCCGCCGTGCGCAACCAATACGCCGGCCTCGGCCGCCGCATCGTCGAACGGCTCTGCCAGCGCGCGAAAATCGTGTATTCCGACGAAAAGCTCCAAGGCGCGCTGGCGCGGCTGGCGCGGTCCTCGATCGAGGAGGTGATGTCGGCGGTCGGTCGCGGCGAGATGAGCGCCGCCGACGTCGTGCGCGCCATGTATCCCGACTACAAGGAGGAGCGCGCCGCCGCCATCGCGCAGCAGCCGAAGCCGGAGAGCGGCTGGTTCGGGCTCAAGAAAGCCAAGTCGGTCAAAGTGAAGGTGCCCGGCGAGCCCGGCGCTGCAATCCCGATCCGTGGCATCAACACCGACTTGCCGGTGCGCTTCGCGCCCAACGGCGGAGCGGTGCCGGGTGACCGCATCGTCGGCATCCTCACGCCCGGCGAGGGCATCACCATCTACCCGATCCAATCGTCGGCGCTCAAGGATTTCGAGGATGTGCCCGAGCGCTGGCTCGATCTGCGCTGGGACGTGGAGGACCGCACACCGCAGCGCTTTCCCGCGCGCATCGTGCTGCAGACCGTGAACGAACCTGGGTCGCTGGCCCAGGTCGCCCAGGTGATCGCCGAGCACGACGGCAACATCGACAATATCAGCATGGAACGGTCATCGCCGGACTTCACCTCGGTGACGATTGATCTCGAGGTCTTCGACATCAAGCACCTCAACTCGATTATCGCGCAATTGCGGGCGAAGGACGTAGTGGCGGATGCCGAGCGGGTGAATGCTTGAGGTGACGTTGCCGGCGGCGCTTCTCGACAAACCTGGTAACTCGGCCTCGACCATCGGTAGATAGGTCGCGGGCGGCACGATCGGTTGCAAGAAATGTCGGCTTCTCACCTTCGTCTCGGCATCAATGTCGACCACGTCGCCACCATCCGCAACGCCCGCGGCGGGCAGCACCCGGATCCCGTGCGTGCGGCGCAGATTGCGATCGAGGCCGGCGCCGACGGCATCACCGCGCATCTGCGCGAGGATCGCCGGCACATCCGCGACCACGACATTGCGCGCCTCAAAGCCGACATCGCAAAGCCGCTCAATCTCGAAATGGCAGCGACCGAGGAGATGGTCCGCATCGCAGTCGACACGCGGCCGCACGCGGCCTGTCTCGTCCCCGAGCGGCGCGAAGAGCGCACGACCGAAGGCGGTCTCGATGTGGCCGGCCAGCACGAGGCGCTCGCCTCGGTCGTCGCGAGATTGCGGGCGGCCGGCATCCGCGTTTCGCTGTTCATCGCCGCCGAGCCGCGGCAGATCCAGGCGGCGGTCGCGATCGGCGCGCCGGTGATCGAAATTCACACAGGCGCCTGGTGCGACGCGCTGGCCGACAATCGCATGTCCGCTGCGCAAGCCGAGTGGCAGCGCATCCGCCACGGCGCGCAGCTCGCGCGGCGCCTCGGCCTCGAAGTTCATGCCGGCCACGGCCTCAACTTCGCCACCGCCGAGGCGATCGCCGCGTTGCCCGAGATCGTCGAACTCAACATCGGTCACTTTTTGATCGGGGAGGCGGTCTCCTGCGGCCTCGCCGATGCCGTGAAAACTATGCGCGCAGCGATCGACCGGGGCCGCGCATGATCCTCGGTGTCGGCTCCGATCTCATCGATGTCCGCCGCATCGAACGCACGATCGAGCGGCACGGAGAACGCTTTCTCGCTCGCATCTTCACCGCGACCGAGCGGGCGAAAGCCGAGGGCCGCGCCAGAAGGGCCGAGACCTACGCCAAGCGCTTCGCTGCCAAGGAGGCCTGCGCCAAGGCTCTGGGCACCGGTCTGCGCGCGGGGGTGTTTTGGCGCGACATGGGCGTGGTCAATCTGCCGTCGGGACGCCCCACCATGACGCTCACCGGCGGGGCGCTCGCGCGGCTCAATGCCATCACGCCGGCGGGCTGTGAGGCGCGCATCGATGTGACCGTCACCGATGAAGGCCCGATGGCGCAAGCCGTGGTGGTGATCTCGGCCGTGCCGCTCGCTCTTAGCGTTCGATCGTCCGCACGCGGCGGCTAACGCGACATTTCGCGCGGCGCGCGGAGTGACGCCCCATGCGGCCCGTAATGATTGCAAGGCCCAGTTTGTAACCCCATATTTGCCAACGTTTGCGCCTTTGCTCCCGAGCGGCTACAAGGGCGCGGCCGAAACGGTTCGCGGCGGCGGGGGCCCGACGCGGTCCGAGGATTAACACGCTGAAGATAAAGTGATTTTCATATAGCACTGGACGGGGTCGCCGACTCGGCGGCGCCGCGGGGCGCGCGGCACCAAAAGGACGAGAGGCAGATGAGCGTGACAGCAGGAGCCAAGAGGAAAGAGGGCGGTATTGCCGAGACCGGGCGCGTGATCTTTCACGCCCTCATCATCGCGCTCGTTATCCGCACCTTCCTATTCCAGCCCTTCAATATTCCATCGGGCTCGATGAAGGCGACGCTGCTCGTCGGCGACTATCTTTTCGTGTCGAAATATTCCTACGGCTACAGCCACTATTCGTTGCCGTTCTCCCCGCCGCTGTTCCACGGACGTGTCTGGGCGTCGCAGCCCGCCCGCGGCGACGTGGTCGTGTTCCGGCTGCCGAAGGACGATTCGACCGACTACATCAAGCGCGTGATCGGCCTGCCCGGCGATCGCATCCAGATGATCGACGGCGTGCTCCATATCAACGGCGAGCCGGTCAAGCGCGAGCGTGCCGAGGATTTCATCGAGACCGAGGAAGGCACGCGCGCCTCACGGGTGAAACGGTGGCGTGAAACTTTGCCCAACGGGGTGAGCTACACGACGCTCGATCTCGTCGACAATGGCTTCTACGACAATACTCCGGTCTATCAGGTGCCCGCCGGGCATTACTTCATGATGGGTGACAATCGCGACAATTCCACCGATAGCCGCGTGCTCAGCCAAGTCGGCTATGTGCCGTTCGAGAACATCGTAGGCCGCGCCCAGATCATTTTCTTCTCGATTCTGGAAGGCGAGCACGCCTGGATGGTGTGGCGCTGGCCGTGGGCCGTACGCTGGAACCGGCTGTTCACGATCGTAAGATGAGCCGCGGGCGAACAGGCAAACCGACTTCCATCGAGGCGCCCATCCCAATCGCCGACGGCAAGCCGGCCAGTCCAACCGCTGCCGATCAAACTCCAAAGCCCGCGAAGCGCCGTCGCCGCGATACGGCCGCCTTCGAGCAACGCATCGGCTACCGTTTCAAGGATCACGCGCTGCTCGAACAAGCGCTCACCCACATTTCCGCGTTGAGCGGGGCGCGCAACCGCGCCGCCTCCTACCAGCGGCTCGAATTTCTCGGCGATCACGTGCTCGGCCTCGTCGTCTCCGACATGTTGTTTCGCTCCTTCGCAAGAGCCGATGAAGGCGAAATGTCGCGTCGGCTTGCCGATCTCGTGCGCAAGGAAGCCTGCGCGGACGTAGGGCGAGCGATCGACCTCGGCGCGGCAATCAGGCTCGGTACATCGGAGGCGAACGCGGGCGGCCGCGGCCGCACCGCCATCCTCGCCGACGTTTGCGAGGCGCTAATCGGCGCAGTGTTCGTCGACGGCGGATATCCGGCCGCGGCGGCGCTCATCGAGCGGTTGTGGAGCGAGCGCATGCGTACGCCGGCGCGGCCGCTGCGCGATTCGAAAACCGTGCTGCAAGAGTGGGCACAGGCGCGGGGGCTGCCGACTCCGGCCTATCGCGAGGTCGAGCGCAAGGGTCCCGACCACGATCCGGAATTCCGCGTCACGGTCGAGCTTCCCGACCTGGCGCCGGCCGAGGGACTTGGCCGCTCCAAGCGCGCCGCCGAACAGGCCGCCGCTGCCGCCATGCTGACGCGCGCCGGCGTCAAAGCCGACCGCCTCGATGGTTGACAGGCGAGGCCGTCGCTCGTCCCACGCGTCCTTGCGGGAGCAGGCGGTCGGCGACGTCGCGCCCGCGAACGGGCGAAGCGCAGAACACGCGCGCTGCGGATTTATCGCGCTGATCGGGGCGCCCAATGTCGGCAAATCCACGCTGATCAACGCGCTCGTCGGAACCAAGGTCGCGATCGTATCCCACAAGGTGCAGACGACGCGCGCGTTGCTGCGCGGAATTGCGACCGTGGATGGCTCGCAGCTTGTCTTCATCGACACGCCGGGCATTTTTGCGCCCAAGCGCCGGCTCGACCGAGCCATGGTTACGAATGCCTGGGCGGGGACGCATGATGCCGACATCGCCGGCGTGCTGATCGACGCCAAGCGTGGCCTCGACGAAGAGGCGGGCGCGATCCTCGACCGGCTCGCCGAGGTCGGCCAGCCCAAAATCCTGCTCATCAACAAGATCGATCTGGTGGAGAAATCTGCGCTGCTCGCGATTGCCAAGGCGGCCAACGAGCGCTTGGCCTTCGCCGCGACCTTCATGATCTCGGCGCTCACCGGCGATGGCGTTGCCGACGTCAAGAGCTGGCTCGCTGAACACGTGCCGGAAGGGCCGTGGCACTATCCCGAGGACCAGATCACCGACGCGCCGCTGCGCCAGCTGGCGGCCGAGATCACGCGCGAGAAACTCTATTTGCGGCTGCACCAGGAGCTGCCATATCACTCCACGGTCGAGACCGACATATGGAAGGAACTCAAGGACGGCTCGACCCGAATCGAGCAGACGATCTATGTCGAGCGCGAGAGCCAGCGTAAGATCGTGCTCGGCAAGGGCGGCCAGACCATCAAGGCGATCGGCGCCGACGCGCGGCGCGAAATAGCCGACATGATCGAGGCTCCCGTGCACCTGTTTCTGTTCGTCAAGGTGCGCGAGCGCTGGGGCGATGATCCGGACCGCTACCGTGGGATGGGGCTCGAGTTCCCGGAAGGATAGCGATGCAGTGGACCGACGAAGGCATCGTGCTCGGCAGCAAGCGTCACGGGGAGGCCAACGCCATCCTCGAGCTGATGACGCGCGCGCACGGCCGCCATCTCGGACTGGTGCGGGGAGGGGCGAGCTCGCGGCTGCGGCCGGTGCTGCAGCCGGGCAATCGCGTCAGCTCCACTTGGCGGGCGCGGCTCGACGAGCATCTCGGTCACTACGTGGTCGAAGGCCTCGATGCGCGCGCGGCGTCGTTTCTGCCGGTCCCGCACGCGCTCTACGGCATGACGCATCTCGCCGCGCTCTGCCGGCTGCTGCCCGAGCGCGACCCGCACCCGCAGACCCACGCCGCGCTCGAGGAGGTACTCGACGGCCTGCTCGATCGGCGCCGCGCCGGAGCCGGCGTCGTGCGCTTCGAGTTGCTGCTGCTCGCGGAGCTCGGCTTTGGTCTCGATCTTTCGACCTGCGCGGCGAGCGGGGCAGAGGACGACCTCGTCTACGTGTCGCCAAAATCGGGCCGCGCCGTGTCGCGGCAGGCGGGCGAGCCGTGGAAGGACCGGCTGTTGCTGCTACCGGCGTTTCTGCGCGAGGCGGTCGCCGGCGATCCCTCGCCGCAGGACGTCGCCGATGGCTTCGTGCTGACGGGCTTCTTCCTGGCGCGTCACGTGCTCGAGCCGCGCGGGCTCAGCCTTGCCGACGCGCGCGCGAGCTTCATCGCCGCGCTCGAGCACGACGCTCGCGCGGCAATTGGATGAGACGAACGAGCCGGGCCGTTGATCGCCCGGCCCGTTGTCCGGTGATTGTTACCACCAGCGGTGATGCCGATGGTGCCGCCACCACCAGTGTCGGTGGTAATAACGGCGCCAATACACCTGATCGACCGCCTGATTGAGGTTGGCAGCGTTGGCGATGGCAGCGCCACTCGCGGGCGCCGCCAAGCTCGGCGACACGCCCACGAGGCCGATGCCCAAGCCGACCAGTGCTGCGATCAACATTGCACGCATTTTTCTCTCCTTGCGTCCTCAAGAGGCGCCGGCCGAGCGCCTCCCATGCTCTGGCGTTTGGCGACCGCGTGCTGCGGTCCGAGGTTCGGCCGGCGGCGCCGCGCGTTCATCCATCGATCGGCTTGTCGCCAAATCGCCCCGTACCGCGACGACAAACGCCATTGGCTCAAAGCTACGCCCTGCAGTCCGAACAACGCGTGGCTGGATCATTCATCGCTTGTTCATTGCCTGGCCTGGCATTAACTCTTGCGCATGGCTCAGCACCTGATTCCCCCTCGCGACGGCGACGTCGAGGAGATTGCGCTGCGGGAGGCGCTGGAGGAGCGCTATCTCCAATACGCGCTCTCCACCATCACCGGGCGCGCGCTGCCGGATGCGCGCGACGGGCTCAAGCCCGTTCACCGGCGGCTCTTGTACGCGATGCAGCAGTTGCGTCTCGAGCCCGGTGCGGGGTTCAAGAAATGCGCGCGGGTGGTCGGCGACGTCATCGGCAAATTCCATCCGCACGGCGACCAGGCGGTGTACGACGCGCTCGTGCGCCTCGCCCAGGATTTTGCCCAGCGCTATCCGTTGGTCGACGGACAGGGGAACTTCGGCAATGTCGACGGCGATAATCCCGCCGCCATGCGTTACACCGAGGCGCGGCTGACCGAGGTTGCGCATCTCCTGCTCGATGGCATCGAGGAGAATGCGATCGATTTCAGGCCGACCTACGACGGCTCGGAGAACGAGCCGGTGGTGTTGCCGGGCGCGTTTCCAAATCTTCTTGCCAACGGCTCGCAGGGCATCGCTGTGGGGATGGCGACGGCGATCCCGCCCCACAATGCCGCCGAGCTCTGCGACGCGGCGCTCCATCTGATCGAGACGCCGAATGCCAGGAGCCGCACGCTGTTGAAGTACATACCGGGTCCGGACCTGCCGACGGGCGGCGTGATCGTCGATCCGCCGGCGGCCATCGCCGAGGCTTACACCACGGGTCGCGGGTCGTTTCGGGTGCGCGCGCGCTGGCACAAGGAAGACACCGGTCGCGGCACCTATCTTATCGTCGTCACCGAAATTCCCTGGCTGGTGCAGAAGGGCCGGCTGGTCGAAAAGCTGGCCGAGCTCATCAACGAGAAGAAGCTGCCGCTCGTTGCCGACGTGCGCGATGAATCGGCCGAGGACATCCGGCTCGTGATCGAGCCGCGCTCGCGCACGGTCGACGCCGGCCTACTGATGGAATCGCTGTTCAAGCTCAGCGAGCTCGAGAGCCGCATTCCTCTCAACATGAACGTGTTGGTGCGCGGAC
>WNGQ01006661.1_pt1 | contig 13855 bp, 14 predicted proteins | sample 5407661 | NCBI WGS metagenome assembly WNGQ01 (sample SAMN13153382, study PRJNA577476) | soil metagenome | isolation source: 60 cm soil or saprolite under Garry oak tree replicate 2 | place: USA:California | collected 2016-06-15
CCGAAGGTGTACCTGCCGGGTGGAATCTTCGCGGCGGCGACTGTGGTACCCGGGTGCCGCCGGGACCGGCGCTAGGGGATCAGGCCCAGGTCCCGTGCCCGGGCGACGGCCTCGGTGCGGTTGGCCGCGCCCAGCTTGCCCAGGAGGTGGCTGACGTGCTTTTTGACCGTGAAGACGGTGACGAACAGCTCGCCGGCGATGGACTGGTTCGGCGTGCCGACCGCCAGCATTGCCAGCACCTGCAGCTCACGGCCGGTCAGCGGGTCGATCAGGCCGGGCAATCCGGCCGCGGCAGCCGGCGCGGAGCCGGGCATGGCGGGCTTGCCGTCGAACGCCTGCGTGACCCGGGCTAGGTGGCTGAACGGGATGGCCCGGGCCGGGGGGTGCCCGGCGCGGTAGGCGGCGACGATGCGGCCGAGCAGGGCGCGCATCGGCGGCCCTTCGTCGGCGAAGATCCGTACGTAGCCTCGCGGGCTGGCCAGGGTGAGCGCCTCGGCCAGGGTAGTCACCGCGGCGGGCCCGTCGCCGCCCGCCGCCTGCGCCAGCGCCCGCAGCGCCTGGATCTCGATCACACTGCCCATCCGGTCTTGGGCCGTCGCCTGGGCGAGCAGCCGGTCCAGCAGCGCCAGCGCCGCACCGGGGCGGTCTTGTGCGAGCAGCAGCCGCGCGAGCACCAGGTACTCCTGCTCGTGCGGGTAGCTGGGCTCGTGATCGGGGCGCAGGCCGTGCTGCTGAGCCCAGCGGATGGCCGCGGCTACGTTGCCCTGGGCCAGCAGCAGCCGCGCCCGCTGCGCCGGCACGGAATTGACCAGCCCGGTCACGGCCGGGCTGGGCGCGGCCCGCTCAGCCTCGCCGATCGCCTCCAGCGCACCAGCCGCGTCCCCGGTGGCCTGCCGGATCCACGCCAGCCTGGCCAGGCCGGTGGCCATCGGCGCGGTGTGGTTCACCGCCCGCAGGCGCGCAATGCCCTCGGTGACATGCGAGAGGGCGGCGCCCAGCTCGTCCCGCTGGTATTCCACCTCGGCCATGCCTGCGTACGCGATGCCGGCCACGGGCAAGGCCGGCTGGCCCGGCTCCGTGGCGATCTCCAGTGCCAGCTGGAAGGCGCCGAGCGCTGCGTCCAGGCGGCCCCGGGCAAGGTGGACCCGGCCCAGCAACTCGCAGGTCGATACCGCCGAGCCGCGCTCACCGGCCGCCCGCCATCCGGCGAGGCTCGCGGTGAAGCCGCGCTCCGCGTCGTCGAGCCGGCCGCGGAGCCGGTCAGCCAGAGCCAGCTCCAGCTGGCCCAGCGAGGTCAGCAGCCAGTCGCCGTCGGTCAGCTCACTGAGTGCCTGGGACGCGAGAGCGGTCGCGCCATCGGCGTCGCCGTGCAGCCACGCGAGCCAGCCCCGGGCGATGGTGATCGCGGCGCGGGTGTTGGCCAGCATGCTCGCGGCCCGGCCCGCCGATGGCTCGAACGGCTCTGCGGCGGCCTGAGCGGATGCCCGCTGCGCCACATCCAACGCGACGTCAGCCGCTTCCACCTGGCCGCCGACCACCGCCATCCACGCCTGCACCAGCAGCAGCCGCGCGCGGGTGTGCACCAGGTCGGCGGGCAGCGCCGCCAGCCACCGGTGGATGGTGGCCCGCTGGCCTCGGTGATAGGTGGCGTCAAAGTGCTGCTCGATCAGCCGGGCCGCCCACACCGTGTCCCCGGCGGCCAGCGCGTGCCGCACCCCATCGTCGGCCAGATCATGCTCGGCGTGCCAGGCGGCCGCGGCCCGGTGCAGCGCCACCGCCCGGGCGGGCCGTTCGGCCTGCAGGCGGGCGCGGAGCAGGTCGGCGAACAGATGATGGTAGCGCCACCATCCGCGCACGTCGTCCAGCGGCATCAGAAACAGCCCGGCCTGCTCCACCTGCTCGAGCAGCGCCTGGCTGCCGTTCCGGCCGGTAACCGCGTCGCACAGCTCCGCCGACAGCCGTTCCAGTACCGAGGTCTCCAGCAGGAAGTCGCGCACCTGCTCATCCAGGTGCTCAAGCACCTCCCCGGTCAGGTAGTCCAGAACGTAGCGGTGACTGCCACTGAAGGCGGCCACGAACCCGGCCGTGTCCGCCTGCCCGCGTAGCGACAACCCGGCCAGCTGCAGGCCCGCTGCCCACCCCTCTGTGCGCGCCGTCAGCGCGGCGACGTCCGCATCGGACAGAGCGGTGCCCGCCCTTTCCGCTACCCGCTGCAGCAAGGCCGCGGCCTCGTCCGCAGTGAACCGGAGCTCGGCGGCGCGCAGCTCGGCGAGCTGACCGCGGGCCCGCAGCCGCCCCAGCGGCAGCGGCGGGTCGAACCGGCTCGCCAGCACCACCTGCAGCCCCGGCGGCAGATGCTCCAGCAAGAACAACAGCGACTCGTGCACCGGCCCGGCGTCGATCAGGTGGTAGTCGTCCAGAATCAAGACTGGCTCGCCGTCACCGGGCTGGGCGGCCAGTTCGTTGATCAGCGCCGTCACCAGGCCTGCGAACGATGACGGTGGTGGAGCGCCCAGCAACGGCAGCGCTCGCTCAGCAGCTCCCGCTCTGGCCGGGCCCACCGCGGCCCGCCGTCTTGCCGTATCCCGCTGGAGCGCAGACGAGCACCAGCCCCCGTGCCAGCCCCTCATCGAGTCGGCCGGCCAGGCGCGGGCGGGGGACAAAGCCCGGCCGCGGACGGGGCAGGTGCAGCTTGGTGGCCAGCAGCACATCGTGCCCGGAAATAGTAACCTCGCCGGCCGACGCGGCCCGGGTATCAGCCATCGGCGACCCACTCCTCAGCGCGTCCAGCAATGGGCCAGCGTCGCCGCTGGGTGTGATCAGTTTACCGGGCCGGGCAGGCGGCACCCTGGTACCAGCCCATTGGCCGGTGAAGGTTCCACTGGACAGGTACACCTTCGGCTGACGCCCAGCCCTGGCGTCGGCTCCTACCGTGCCCAGTGAAGCCGAACGTCCCCGCGAGGTGATCTTGATACCCGCCAGCCAGCCCGCTGGCCGCCCTGGCCGCAGCCATGTGGCTGACCATCCGCCGCCCCGCGCCGGCCCTCCGGGCCCGGTGGCCAGCAGGCCGCCATGCGGGAGCTGTTCTTGCCGTCCAATCGGGTTCCCGGCCACCGGGCCGGGCCGCTGGCCCGGACCCCAGCGCCGGCGCGCCCCGGCTGACCGGCAGCCACGTGGCCATCCTCAACGATGCCAGCGCCGGGAACACGCCGTGACCGGCGCCCCCAGCCGCGGGCGGCTGCCGAGGCGATGGCCACTGAGACCAGCCAGTTCTGGGGCGATGAGGTGACCGCCTCCGGTGGGCCCGCGTGGTATGAGATCCGCGTCGCGGGCGTCCTGGACAGCCGATGGGCCGCCTGGTTCGACGGCCTGCAGGTCAGCGGCCACAGCGAGGAGACAGTCATCTTCGGCCTGCTCACTGACCAGCCCGCGCTGCACGGGCTGCTGGCCAAGGTCCGCGACCTTGGGCTCACCCTGATCGCAGTTCGCCGGCTCGAACCCCGCAGCGGGGAAGAGACCACTCCGTGAGCACGCTGACCACAACCGCGCTGCGCGATCCCAAAATCCGCTTGCCAGGAATGGAGCGTGATGGGCAGAACGAGCATTGACCGTACGCAGGCCCCGCCCCCCATCGGCTGGTCTACGGCAGGCACCGCCGCGGCGTATGCCGCCACGATCGTCGCGTTCGCGTACGCGCTGGTGAACCTGTACTGGGCCGCGGGTGGGCATGGCCTGGTCAGCACGGTCGGCGGGTACGTGGAGCAGTTCGCCCGCCACGGCGGGGCCCTTCCGGTACTGGTCGCTCTCGCGGCCGTGGCGGCGAAGGTGGCCGGGGGCCTGCTCGCGCTGGCACTGGTCCGGCCCTAGGGGAAACTAGTTCCGCGCCGGTGGCTGCTGCTCAGTTCCGCGGGGGCCAGTGCGCTACTGCTGGTATACGGCGGTCTTAATGTCGCGGCCGCCGCCCTCGTCCTTTCGGGGTCATCAAACCCCGCCGGAGGGGTGGACCGGACGGCGTTGCACTGGCACCTGGGAGTCTGGGACCCGTGGTTCTTGGTGTGGGGATTTTGCTGGCGCTGGCCACATCCGGCTACTGGCGCCAGGCGGTAACCGGACCACCTCGTGCCAGGCCAGAGCACCCAATCCACAGTTGACGGCAGCGATCCTGGGCAGCGGAGAAGCGGCAGCTTAGGCCACCTCCAAACTGTTCTGGGCGCCAGCACTGCTCAGCATTGAGCCGGCTCATGCCGACGACCACGGCGGCTCGGCTCGCCAGCCAACAGCGCCGGGCCGTCTGGCCTGGCCGGGGGTAACTCGACTTCCTCGCCCAGCCTGCCCCGAAGCCCGCAATGCCGCCCCCACGGCACAGCACCAGGGCACATTCAGTCCGAGCTCGTGCTGCCTTTGCCCGGTCGTACCGGACGCGTGTACAGAACAGTTACTCTGCGCGCACGAATGGCCGAAAACCTACCGATGAGATAGACATTCATAATCGGCGTTCGGCGTGCCTCTAGACATCCATTACGCCATTGATCGCCTCAGCCTTGCGGCAGATGGCGTGCCGAAGAATACGAGTGAACATGCAGGTTAGCGCATAAGCATGTGCAGGCTCAACGCACTACTTTCGGCATGAGCGGACGGATCGGCAGTTCGCGCACGCGATCACGGCACAGCGCCATAACGTTCCTTCTCGTGCGGCACTGACGGCCATGCCGATTGGTCCGGCGCGATACAGATCGAGCCGTAGGAGCGCTGGTCAGCTGGCCCAGTTGCTGAAGTCGGCGTCGACCTGGAGGGGCGGTTGGCGCCGCCGATGCGACTGGTGAGCTGCCGAGCCGTCGCAACACATCAACCCGCGGGCTCGTAGTGCCGCCGGATCGACGGCCACCGCCTGACCGTCGGCGTGCCGGTGTACACGAACGAAAGTGACATGGCGTACAAGCGGCGATTACAGGCCTCTGCATCCGGGCACAGCCTGATCCGTGCCCGGAGCGGGCGCGGATCAGGCGCTGGGGATGCGCCTTCCGCGGCCGCCGTCCCAGCGTCAGGTTTGGTGCGGCGGCACGACGTCATGATCATGGGTCAGGCGAACGCAACTCTTCCTCGAGACCGGTGTCCGGTCCGCCATACTCATCAAGCGAGTGCTCGATTTGCCATGCGATTGTGCGGATGCGGAGCGAGTCAGGCCGATGCGGGAAGCCGGGTTGGGGCTTGCCGAGTCGTGTGGGCGAGGCTCGCAACGGGACATCACCTCGCCGGCGGTCTTAGCTTTTCCGCAGGAGGAATGAATCATGGGCACAGCTGGGGGCACGGAGCGACTAGTCCTTGACTATCGCCTGGACAGCGGCATCGCCGTCGTCACGGTAAGCGGTGAAGTCGATGTATCAACGTGCGGCGTGCTCCGCGACGGACTGCTCCGGGTCGTAACTGATGAAGGCTACCGGGGCCTGGTCGTGAACCTTGCTGGCGTGAATTTCATCGATTCGACCGGACTCGGGGTTCTCGTCGGGATATGGCACCGGGTCAGCGCCACGGACTTCAGCATGGCGCTAGCCGCCCCATCGAGCAGGGCGCGGGGCATTCTGGACACCAGCGGCCTGACGAAGGCTTTCTCGGTCTATGACACCGAGGTTGAGGCCGTGCAGGCATGCCGGCCGCCGGACATTATCTGACCGCGCGAGATGTCCCTCGGCCGCGCAGGGATCGAGCCCGGTGCCTGCAGACCGGCGTCGGCGCCAAGCGGCTGGCGAGCACGCAGATCAGCCAATCTGGTGTGCTGATGAGAGCGACCGGGCGGGTTCCGGTGCGTGCAGGTACGTCATGAGGATCAGAAAGCGGCATGATGATCATGGGGCCGCCAACGAAGTTCAATGGGACTCGGGACAACCTCGCCGGAGCCGAATGCATCGGGATAGGTTTCCCACGGAGAAGCTGCTTGATCGCAGGCGGTCCCTATGGAGGGAGAACACATGGCGGTCGGCGAAGCGCTGGTCCTCGGCCCAGGTGAGGGGCGCCGGTTCTTTTTCGGGACAGTCAAGGTCGAGTCAGATACAGCGGACTTCTCGGTCTTTGAGGGCAGCCCCGCGCCGGGGGTGGTTGCGGCTCCTCCTCATGTCCATCACAGCTACGATGAGGCCTTTTACGTCATCGAGGGCACTGTTGATTTTCTCCTGGGCGGGCGGCGCGAGCGTCTGGAAGGGGGATCCTTCGTCCTGGTCCCGCGTGGAGTTTCGCACGGTTTCTCGAACCCGGGTCCAGGCGAGGCGCGGGTGCTCATTATCGGGAGCCCGCCGGTCCAGAAGCTGGTCGAGGAGGTCGGCCTCCTCCTCGCAGGCGGCGCCCCGCAACTGGAGGCTATCGCCCAGGTCTTCCAGAGCTTCGATTCTGAGCTGGCGCAGTAGCGAGCGATTTCATGCCGCCGAGCATGACTGCCGACCAGGCGCGGCCAGTGATAATCGTCATTCTGCCCGCCAACGCCGGCCCGCCGAGCCTGCTGCGGCTCACGGTCACGGGCGGAGACCCGGCTGGCCAGTAGCCTGATCCCATCCGCGCGAGCCGCCGTAGTCGCTGGGCAGCCGTTATCAGTTGCCAGTGCCTTCGCTGGCCGGTTTGTTTGTGCCGACGGAACCCTGACCGCATCGGGAGCGGCGTTCCTCCACTCGCTCGCATACCCGGTGCCGCAACTCGCAATGCGGCGTCTGACCGCCGCCTTCGCCGACCAGGACGTCGAGCACCTGCGCGCTCAGGCCCCGCGTGTCCGCCGGGAAGTCGTGTGAGTCTTTGAACATTTGCTGTGGTTCACCGAGACGTGGCAGCCAGCTGCCGACTTGCTGCTTCGGCTCGCCGTTGCCGAGACCGAGACGTTCGGCGACAACGCCACCAACACTCTCCTCGGGACGTTTCTCCTGCGCCTCGGCGGCACGGCGACCCCGTACCGCGAGCGGCTGCGCTGGTGGGACCGCCAGTACATCGACGCCGAACACGGTGGCGACGCGGCCGGGGCCACGCTGCTTGCCCGGGCCCTCGCAGCCGGCCTCAATGAGCGCGAGAGCCGCTCCGCGGCCTGGCACGGCGTCCTTTGATCGCCCCGCCGAATACCGGCCGAGCCGCGAGGATGCCATTACCATACGCGGGGACATCTGGCGTCGCCTGCTCGATCTGACCACTTCGATCGCGAGCGATCAGGATGTCGTCGCGGACCTGATCGCCGACCACCTCCGCATGGCGGTCCGCTACCCGTTCGCCACCCAGGTGCTGGACCGGGTCGCTGGGCTCGCCGATCTCACGCCCAACCGACGGGCGGCTCTGGGTGACGCGCTCCGGAGCGCGCTCCAATTCGATGGGGACACGCTGCCCGAGCAGACGCGGCAGGCCGTGGAAGCGACCGAGGTGACCGTTCTGGGCGGCCCGGGCGTCCTTGATCGTATCCCTGCCATCCTCTCGACCCCGGTGTGGCACTTCGATGAGCTATACACTGGCGAGCCTCCGCCGGTCCTCGTCGACTCCGCCGACGTCCTGCTTGCTGCCGGGAACCTCCGGCGGATCCAGGTGGCGCTTCGCCAACCGGAAGCCGACGAGCAAACGATGTACGCATTTGCGCTCGCGCTCGGCCGCCGCGCGGGCACCGGCCTGGTCGCGCCGCTGCTCGAGCGCCCGACGTTGCCGTCGTCCGCGTTCACCGGACTCCTGCGCGGCCTGGCCGAGCGCGCTCCTGATAGCGCGGACGCACATCTTCGCGCCTGGCTCGCGGCGGGCAGCCTCGTGGAAGTGCTGGCTGCGGTGCCGTATCTGCCGGCGACGATGGAGCGGGCCGGAATGGCGGTTAAGGCGAACGAGCGCGCCCGCGCAGGGGCCTCCCTAGCCGTGGCGTCAATCGCCTCGCCTTCGGCAGCTGGCTCAACCCGTTGCCGCCAGAGACTGTCGCCGACGTGGTCGACGCGCTCGTGATTGACGCATCCGGCAGTGACGCGTTCGCCGCCGAAGCCGGGATGTTCGCCGTGTTCACCTACCTCGGCCACGTCGGCGGTCTGCAGACGCTTCCGGAGCCGTCCGGCCGCCGGTTCGAGGTTGCCGGGCTGCGCTTGATCGACATCTATGACACCTGGACCGGCCCGATCCGCGACCTTTCCTACCTGCAGGCTCAGCTCGTGCGGCACCTACGGCTGGACCCCGACCAGCAGCTAACAACGGCGCTGGCGGGGCTCATCGGTGGCCAACCGGATTACCGGCATACTCTCGAGGCGGTGCGCGATGCGTGTGTCGCCGTCGGCGAACGCAGCATGGACACCGTCGTGCGCTGGTTGCTCCAGCTCCCGGGCATCGACGCTCTTCATCTGCGGGGCGCCGACTTGGTCAGCCTCCTCGAAGTAGCGTTCGGGACAGAACCCGTCGTCGCTGCCCTCCAACTACGCACCGACGAGGAGCAGGCCACCCTGCTCGGCCAGGTCGACTTCAGCGGCGACCTGCCGGAACTCGTGCTGCGTCTCGTTGACGCCGGGGGGCCGCGGGCCCGCGGTGAGGCGATCACCCGCTATCTTTACCCAGATACCGGCTTTGTTGGCTCCTATGCCAGTTACCTCGCCGAGCGGGGGGCCGCCATCCAACAGATGCGCGAATACGCCAGCGACGTGCACGGCGCCGTTTCGAACATCGCCTCGTTCCTCAACGAGTTGTCCGACGCGCTCAGCGAAGCAATCGCCTCCGCAAGACACCAGGACTGACGAAAGCGGCCTGTACCTCCTCGTGGAACCGCACTGAGATGAGAATCCGCCGCAGCTGTTCCGGTCTCTTGCTGAAGGTCTCGTACATGTGCTGCGGGGTGGCGGTGGGGCCGCGCCAGCCTACTGTGAAGCCCCGCTAGTTCTGGGAGCAGAATGGGAATGGTGCCGCGCGGCGGTAGATCGGCAGTACGTCTAGCTGAGAAGATGACGAGCTGATCTGTGGCTCGATCCGTGTCTGGTCCGCGAGCAAGTGCTTCGTGGGGCGGCGCGTACAGAATGCCTGCCTCTGCGCGGCGGGAGCAGTCGGAGTCAGGTCGGCACTGCGCCATATAGCCGTACGCGCGCGCCGACCGGCGAATCAGAAAGCGGCATAGCCTCGCACGCAGTCACATTCTGTGATCGAGTTGGCCGTCTCTGGCGGTTCCTGATCGCCTGCGTGCAGATCCCAGATAGCCGCCAGCACGAGGACCTGGCGCAAGATTGAGCAGCCGGAGACGAGCCGGATGCTCACGTAGTCTTGCCGAAGCGTCCTCACAGAGATGGAAGTGCCGTCCATCCGGAAAAGCAATGATGAATGGGCACTTCCATCTGATCCTGACACCGAGCGTGGCACGACCAATTGTGACTAGCGTGACCAAAGGTGCCAGTGGGTGGCGTGACGTGGTGGGCGCGTGCCTGGCCACCTCCGCCACGCCGTCGCTAGGAAAGGCGGCATCGGCGTTATGAGTTCGGTGATCAGGCGTGCCGGCCAGCCTTCTGATCGTGCCTGACGGTGATGTTCCAGGCAGGGTGGATCTCCGCCCAGTTCTTCGTCTGCTTGCCAGGGAAGATGAGGTCGTGCAGGGCGTTGGTGTCCAGGACGTAGGGGCCTGTCACGGTGATGTGCTTGCCCCTCCTTGGCGCACGGGGCGTCACGAATCGCGCGCGATCCGCGCTGTTGTCCGGAAAGGGAAGCTCTCCGTGCTGCGGAATGATCTCGACGACGAGATGCGGGCTGCGAGCGCCCTTGCCCTTCTGCCCGGAGCACACCTGCACCGCGTTCGCGTTCCTGAGGAACCGCCGGTATCGCCGAGCGAGCCGCAGGCGGATGTGAACGTCGCCGTCCGGTTCACGCCGGACGCAGTCGACGATGCCGCTGACCGTCAGGCAGTCCTTCACGACATGAAGCCTGAACGGCAGGTAGACGCCGGCCAGGGGCTTTCCTGGCTTGCACTGACCGGACTTGAAGTGCCGCAGCGTCCCATGGCGCGACATGCAGCCGCCGAGCGCCAGTACCAGCACACATGCGAGTGCAGCCGTTACGGCTCGGCCCGTTAGGCCTTTCCCGCTCACCCTTGCCAACCTATGGGATCAGCCCTGACGTGGCAAAGGGCTGTCAGCCTGCAGTGGAGCGGGAGATGCGGGCGGGCTCGGTAGCAGCCATCTCATCGGTGGCGTCTCGCCCCGCGTTGATGGTGCGGCGGGGGAAGTGGCGCGGCCGGGGAAGTGGCGCGGCGGGGGAAGGAGCGTAGAGGCGGAACACCTCCAGACCGGAAATAGAGTCCTCAGCCGGTCCGTTCTTGACGCGCCCGCGACTCTTCCGGCCGGCTGAACGCTCTTATCACGGGTTGTGGCCCCGCAAAGCTCGCAAGTCGGGCACCGAATTGACGCCAAGGCGTGATAAGAGTCTTTCGTCACGGGAACGGTCGCTCGGAGTAAAAGAGCGAACCTGACTCGGGCCTTATTTCCCGGTCTGTGCCGCATGCGGGTGCTCCTGCTGACTCCGGAAGAATCGCCGCGATCTCGGTGTACGGCAGGTCAAGGAAGTACCGGAAAGGCCACGATCTCGCGTGACCGCCGCGGAGGCTGGCAGGCGCGGTGAGAACGGCGCGTCTGCTCTCCTCGGCAATGACCGCCGACTCGGCCGACCAGACGGGCGGATCATGCTGGACGCGCCTGAGCCGAGCCCGGCGGCGGGCACGCCGCATGGGCCGGCGCCCGTTCACCACCGAGACCCGCAGATAGCCCACAGGACCGACGTTGCTCACGATGATGAGCCTCCTGACGGATGAGCCACCGTGCGGTGGCCGCATCGCGCGGCACCGGCGGGTGCATGGCGATGCCCGGTCGGCCTGTTCCCATCTCTGTAACGCGCGAGGCGCCGAAAGCTGAAAGCGGGAGCGCGGGAACGCGCGGGCTGCCCACGCACCGTGCCCGGCGACTTGCCAGGGCTGCGGCAAAGTTAAGTGATCATGCCTGTGGCCTGGGGCCGGCGCGGCGGGCTGGCTTTTCCTGGCGGATCCTGGTAGATCTTCCCGGGTGGCCCGGGTTCGCGTCGCCGATGTGACCGTGCGGCCTGTCACCTTCGGGGAGACGGCCCGGTTCAACGCCGAGCTGGATTGCCATCACTGGCCGGGGCACCGGCTGACCGGCCAGGTGCTGCGGTATGTCGCCGAGCTGGATGGCCGGCGGGTCGCGGTGCTCGGGTTCGGGTCCGCGGCGCTGTCCTGCGCCGCCCGGGACCGGTTCATCGGCTGGACCCGCGAGCAGCAGTATCAGCGGCTGATCCATGTCGCGAACAACCAGCGGTTCTGCGTCCTGCCGGAGGGCAGGCGGCCGAACCTCGCCTCGGCGGTGCTCGCGCGGGCGCTGCGGCGGCTGCCGGGCGACTACCTGGCCGCCTGCGGGCACCGGGTGGTGGCGGTGGAGACGTTCACCGACCCGGCCCGGCACGCCGGCGCCTGCTATGCCGCGGCGAACTTCGCCCAGCTGGGGGACACGCTCGGCTACGGGCGCAGCGCCGGCCGCTACCACCATCACGGCAGCGTCAAGCGGGTGTGGTTCCACCCGCTGTGCCGGCGCGCCCCCCAGGTCTTGCCCGCCCCGTTTGATCATCCGCTGCTTGCCCGGGAGGAGGCACCTGTGACCGGCCTGAACGCGCTGGCGTTTACCGGCGGGCGCGCGAGCCTGCTGGAGGCGCTGGCCGGCGTGAGCGACCCCCGCAAGAAACGCGGGATCCGCCACCAGATCGCCCCGACGCTGGCGATGGTGGCCGCGGCCGGGCTATCCGGGTCCGGGCGGTCCTTCCGCTCGGCCGGTGATTTCGTGGCTGACCTGCCGCAGGAGGCGCTGGCCCGCCTCGGCGCCAGGTTCCACCCGGTACGCCGCTGCTACATCGCCCCCGACGAGGCAACCATCCGCCGGCACGTGCAGATGACCGGCGCTGATCAGGCCGACGCTGTGGTCGGCGCCTGGCTGCTCGCCCAGGTCCGGGCGGGGCGGCTGGCGGCCGGCCAGGCAGCCTCCCTGACGATGGTCGCGCTTGACGGGAAGGTGCTCAAGGGCGCCTGGGAGGAGCTGCCCGATGTCAAGGTGAAGCTGTTCTCCGCGCTGGTGCACGGGGAGGGCGTCATCATCGGCCAGCGCAAGGTCCCCGGCGATACCACCGAGGTCACCCAGGTGCTGCCGCTGACCGGCGACATCGCGGCCGCCCGCCCGCCCGCCGCCGGCGGCGCCGGCAGCGGCGCAGGCGGTGACGGTGACTGTGACCTGGCCGGGCTTGTCTTCACCGCGGACGCGCTGCATGTCCACCGGGACAACCTGCAGCAGGTGGCCGACAGGGGCGGGGAGTACATCGTGACAGTGAAGGGCAACCAGCCCAGCCTCGAACGCGATATCGCGGCGCTGTTCCCCGAAGGCCCCGCCAGCGGGGATTTCCCCCCCTCACCACGTCACGTTTGACCGCGGCCACGGCCGCAGCGAGATCCGCTCCATCTGGGCCAGCCCCCACGTCGCCGGCCTGGACTTCCCCGGCGTGTACCAGGCCTTCCGCATCCACCGGCAGATCTTCGACCTGAACTGGAACCCGGCCCGCAGGCCCGAGACCGTGCACGGGATCACCAGCCTGACCGCCTGGCAGGCCAACCCGGCCGACATCCTGGCCGGCAACCGCGGCCACTGGCAGGTGGAAAACCGCGAGCACTACGTGCGCGATAAGACGTTCGACGAAGACAGGTCGCAGGTTCGCACCGGGAGCTCGCCGCAGTTCCTGGCCACCGCCAGGAACATCGCGATCAGCCTGCTGCGGCTGGCCGGATGCGTGAACATCGCCCGCGGCCTGGAGTACCTATCCCGGAGGCTGGACTGCGTCCTGGCGCTCCTCGGAGTCTTACCGAAGCGGCCCAAGAAGGAGGTGATGCGAACGCCAGGACTTTGCCGATGACCCTGGGCGACTTGCCGGGCTGGCCTGACTAGATGGCGCTAGGACCGCGCGATGACGAGGAGCTCGCCGTCGAAGGCGCCGATCGGCTCCCGGTTCCAGCCGCCGTAGATGTGCTCGATGGCGAATCCTGCCTCGGCCAGCGAGGAGCGCAGCTCTGCTTCGGTACGGAACCGCAGGTCGGCCGTGGACCGCAGGTTCTCGCCGTCCGAGAAGGTGTGGCGGATCGTGAAGCTGACTACACCGTCGGCGACGGAGTCGACGTCGGTCACGGACGTCACCGTGCGGCCGTCGGGCAGCGGGATCTCGCGGCGCGAATCGGCCGGATTCCAGCGCTCCCAGCCTCGCGCCCGCGGGGTCGCGGGTGTCGAAGGTCAGCCTGCCGCCGGGGATCAGGGTCCGGTGCAGGTCGGCCAGTACCAGGCGCCATTCCTCTCGACTTTCGCACTTTTGGGTCGCCGGTTACTGAGGGGTGATCCGGCGGGCGGGCGATCGCGACACGCGGGAAGATCTGGGTCCAAGATCCGTGATCTTGGGCGGGATAGGCGGAAGCATCGGCGGTGCTTAAGTCCGCTCTTCGGAGGGAACCCGCCGATGCCTCCGCTGCTGAATCTACCTGTATCCCTGCTGAGTGTCCTGATGACGGTGCGCCCGTGTTTCACCGCGCCGGCGTTCACCACGTTCTGCGGCCTGGTCGCCGGCCTGGCCGGGCAGGTCCGGCGCCGTACCGTGGTGGGCATGCTGCTGGGCGCGTGCCTGCAGCGGGCCTGGCCGCATGACCGCGCGCACTACTTCTTCTCCCGGGCCCGCTGGCAGCTCGACGAGCTCGGCCTGGCGGTTGCCCGCCTGGTCGTAGATGCCCTGATCGACCCGGGCGCGGACGTGACCGTCGCGCTGGACGACTCGGTATGCGTCCGGACCGGCCCGAAGGTGCACGGCA
>WNGQ01039370.1_pt1 | contig 13854 bp, 12 predicted proteins | sample 5407661 | NCBI WGS metagenome assembly WNGQ01 (sample SAMN13153382, study PRJNA577476) | soil metagenome | isolation source: 60 cm soil or saprolite under Garry oak tree replicate 2 | place: USA:California | collected 2016-06-15
CTTCGCCCCTCCCTTGTGAGCAGCGAGCAGCTTATAAGTATGTTGAAAGGCTGCCAATTCTTCTGGTGTGCGATCCTGCACAAGGCAGGGTTCGTCCAGTTGAATCCAACTGGCACCCATCGCGGCGAGGCGAGCAATAACTTCTCCATAGACAGTGCAGACACCAGCTAGCGTCTCGCCCAGCACATCCAGGTCCTCATTCTGAGCTTTGCCCAGCAGCACCAGGCTAAATGGACCAATGAGCACCGGCTTGGCGGACATATTCTGCGCCTGCGCCTCCGCAAATTCGTCAAAGACCTTTGTCGATGCGAGCTGAAAGCGCTGCCCGCGGTACCACTCAGGCACGATGTAGTGGTAATTGGTGTCAAACCACTTCGTCATCTCCATCGCGGTAGCATCGAGGTCTGCACGTTGCACGCCACGAGCCATGCCAAAGTAGGTATCCAGGTCAACTAGCTCACCTCGCCAACGATAGCGCTCCGGCACAGCGCCGATGAGAGCGATCGCATCAAGAACCTGATCATAATAAGAGAAATCATTGACCGGTATAAGGTCGATACCTACCTCGCGCTGCGCTTGCCAGTGTTCACGTCGCAATACCGCAGCTATGCGATGCAGTTCTGCTGCCTCTATCTTGCCACTCCAGTAGGCTTCACAGGCGTATTTCAACTCGCGATCGCGACCAATGCGTGGATAGCCTTGTATCGTCGTGCGTACCATCGTCAACTCCTTGCGAAAAGCTAGAAATGCGTGTTCTCAGACTATTTATAAATCGAATGTTCGTTTTATAAACGCGAACATTATTATGATATCATAGGAAAAGAAAAGTAGCAAAGGGAGGATTCCTACCATGCCACCACGCCCAGGAATACATGAGGCGGCACGCCGCACACAAATCTTGCAAGCGGTGCGAGCGTGCATCGTAGCGCTTGGCTATGAACGCGTCACCGTGCGAGAGGTGGCGGAAACGGCTGGGATTAGCACGGGAACCATCGTCCATTATTTTGGTGACAAAGATACCATGCTCGAGGCCGCCCTGCTCGATAAAGTGCAGGACACCGGCATCGCCTTCCGCGCGGCGCTGACCGGTGCTCAGAGCGCGTGGGAACGTCTGGAGCGGTTGGTAACAGCGAGCCTACCCGAGACCGAAGAGGTGCGCGACGAGTGGCGTTTGTGGTTGACATTCTGGGGTGAGGTCACGCGCAATGAGCGGCTACGTGCGGTGAGTGAGCGACAACATCAGCGTTGGACGCGTTTCCTGGCGCGCATCATCGCGGAAGGTTGCGCTTCCGGTGAATTTGCAAGGGTTGATCCTCATATCACGGCGATCCAACTTGCGGCACTGATCGACGGATTGGCCATCCAGACGACGCTCCAGAACCCCGCGCTCAGCCCTGAGCTGATGCGCCAGATCTGCCTGGATGCGTTGCGGCAGCTCCTGTACCATAATCAACCTGCACGCTAATTGGTACACAAAACCTTACGCTGGTTTGACCGCAAACACCGTATGGAAATATCCCATACCGCAGAAATCTTCAGCATTCCGCTCAATCAAGACATGTTGGTTCAAGGTGTCTATCTCTTCCTGGGAAATCAACCCGGCCTTCACAAAAAGGGGCGACATCGTCACATTCAGGACTTCCTGATTACGATAACCATCCATCCATGACTCTGACCCCATAGAAAAATCTTGCACGTGACTGAGATGGCGCACCTGCGTAAATCCAGCCTGACGCAGTAGCAGTGGCAAGACCGTCGCGATGCCGATAGTGGTGCCGGTTGCCGAGAAGCCATAGCCGCCGAGATAGAGGAGACGATAGAGCAGCGCCCACTGCTTCTCAAAGGCCGGACTCGTGGTCACAACATCGACCATCTCAGTAAGACGGATGATACCGCCAGGTCGCAGAACGCGGTACCCTTCAGCAAGAAGCGTCGGCCATGCCTCACGGCGCAACACAGCCATGAGCAAGCGCGCATTGACGAGATCAAAGGAGGCGTCGGAGATCTTTAAAGGCCGGGTAATATCCTTAATGCCGAAGGAGACGTTTGTGAGGTTTTGCGTACTGGCGCGAGCGTTCGCGTAATTGATCATCGTGGAGCTGATATCAACTCCTGTGACACGTGTATGCGGCTGCTCGAAAGCCACATCAAGCGCCCAGCCTCCAGGCCCGCATCCCAGATCGAGAATGGTATGCAGCGAAGCCAGATCATCAATCCCACTCAATGGCCCCCCCATCACTTTCGTGAGGTAGCGGTCCTGGTTAATCAGGCGAGCCATTTCAGTTGGGCTTTCAGGGTCAAAGAGATAGGTATTATTGTTAGAAGGATTTGTCGTCATCGATGCGCTTTTCCCTTAACGAATGTATTCCATATTGGGTATTTCCTCCACCTTGCCTACATGAGTTATCCCGAATTTGATACTGCTGGCGTTCGATCTCTTTCAGTAGCAGGTTTAAGCACTAGCAAGTATACAGGAATGCATACATATACACAAGGCAATACTGATAGTTTGCCAGCAACCTTGCAATTGCATTAAACGAACTGCGCGGCATATACTTGTCTTATGAGTGAGCCACCCGGCTTCCTCACCGTATAGCTAGTCTGAAGTGCAAGTTATTTCTAACGCTTCTCATTGATGATGTGGTGCAGATTACCAGCTCTAACTAACCTGCATCACACCGGCCAGACGCTCTTAGAAAGAGGCAAACCTTATGAGTCAGACTGAAGGGGAGCGCCCGCTTCCCGACCTCAAAATGGACCCGGCTAAACTAGAGGAGATCCGCAGTAGATACGTCGAACTGATAGGCTTCGTGCCGCCGCGTATCCAGGCGCGTACCGATCTCCTCGCTCGTTTAGACCCCGAACTACTCTCTCTGGANNNNTCTGGAAGAAGAGTTGCGCGCCCATGCTATGTATCCATCTTGTTTTGATGTCAAAACGGCACAGCTCATGTTATTTGGCATGCTACTGGTACAACTCGCCGATGCATCTCATCTGCACGCGCGCGCCGCATATCGCGCAGGCGCGACCTGGGAAGAGCTCAGCGCGGTAGTCAACCTGGCATTCCTATTTCGTGGTCTCTCCGCCGCCAATCTGGGTGCGCAGGTGCTGGAAGAGCTAGCAAAAAAACCCGGCTAGGCCCATTCAAGCTACATAATCCATAGCAGCAAAAAATGGAGGTTACACATGAACTATCACAGTGAAGTGGTTGGTAGCCTGCTCAGGCCCGGCTACCTGGTAGAGGCGCGCAAGCAACTGGAAGCCAATAGCATCGACGCCGTAAGCTTCAAGGCCATCGAAGATCAGGCAGTGGACGAAGCCATCGCCTTGCAGGAAGGCGCTGGCATTGATGTGATTACCGATGGCGAGCTGCGCCGCTATGCATTCTTTGGCCATCTCATCGATTCCCTGGACGGCTTCGACAAATATGGTGGTTGGGCTATTCCCTTTAGAGATGAGTCGGGCGAAGAGCTTATCCTCAAGCGACCAGTAGTGGTCGAGAAACTCTCCTGGCGCAGAAGTATGTGTGAGGAGGAATGGGTCTACCTGCGCTCGCGCAAGACCGTGCCTGGCAAAGTGACGCTCATCAGCGCTCAGCAGGCTGCCGCCTACTATGATCCCGAAAAGTCTAAATCAGCCTATCCTACCCGTGATGCCTACCTCGCCGATATCGTGGATTTCTCGCGTCGCGAAGTAGCGGAGTTGATTCGCCTCGGCTGCACTTATATCCAGATCGATGCTCCGCAATATGCCGCTCTGCTCGATCCCAAGATGCGCGAGGGCTATCGCCAGCGCGGCAATGATCCCGACAAGATCATCGACCAGTGCATCGAAATGGATAACGCCATCATTGGCGGTCACCCCGCCGGTATCACCTTCGGCATGCATATCTGCCGGGGCAACAACCAGAGCAAATTCTACGCCAGCGGCGACTACGAGCCGATCTCGCGCATATTCACCCAGGCCCGTTTCCAGCGCTTCCTGCTTGAATACGACGACTCGCGTTCGGGAGGCTTTGAACCGCTGCGCCACGTACCCGATGATCGCTTCGTAGTTCTCGGCCTGGTCACCACCAAGAAGCCACGCCTGGAGACCGCCGAAGAGCTACGCGAGCGCATCCAGGAGGCCACGCGCTACATTCCGCTATCACGGCTCGCACTCAGCCCACAGTGCGGCTTCGCCTCCACAATAGAGGGCAACCACATCACGTTCGAAGATCAGCGCCATAAGCTAGAGCTCGTAGCCCAGGTCGCACGCGAAACATGGGATGTCGGCTAATTCAGTAGTGAGTGAAGACGGCTTTCTGAAGGTCGCTGCTAGTGGTAGGGGCGATCTTCAGAAAGCCGTCTTCACCTTTAAAGGTGCCTGACAAGCTGTTCTTCTTCCGGGGACGTATACGCTTTTTCCTGGAACGGCACTTTCTTATCGAGCGACGCGAAATAGTCGCGCAAGAAGCGATGAATGAAGAGGTAGCCGCCTCCTGCCTTATGCAGTAAGATACAGGTGGTGGCAGCATCCAGAAGTTGCTGTAGATTCAGCGGCATCTTTCCCGCACACCAGAGAACGAAACGGAGCATGCTATACTGCAAAAACGCCAGTCCACCAAGTAACAGCGATAAAAGCACTCCTCCAGAAGGTGTTAGCAAGAGCGCATTGGAGAGACCTAGAGCCACACCGGCCAGCAGTTTACTATGATTCTCTAAACCGGACGCCCCATAGCTCAACACACCGGCTATCACACTAGTTATAACGGAGAAAAGGGTGGCTGTGACAATACCGTTAACACCTCCAAGCAAGCCATGGTGTAAAGAGCGTCTGATGCCCTCATTCGGTCTATAGCGATGGCGATCGTCAAGATTACTGCTTGAGACTCCCCGCCAAATTGCATAGGACAGGCGCATACCTATAACAACAAGGACTCCAGTAGTTAATCCCACGCTAAATACGTTGTTCATATTACCTTGAAACAACTGCTTACTTGCAAAGACGACCGCAATTACAAGACCAACAAGTACGTCAAAGAGGAGCTTTTTAAGGCTTTTAAAACTTTGCCAGAACTTTTTCCATGACCAGGAGAGGATCTCAGCACGATGAATTATGCCATCGTTCTTTACCAGCAACAAACTAAGTAACGTTCCTAGCAGAGCGTTGCGCAAGCTATCGCGCAGGTAGAGTGACAACAAGAACGAGAAGCTAGAACCTGAAAAGCCCTGAGTTACCAGGATAGTTATGGCACTGGTTACTCCACAGGCTAAACCAGCTAGCACGCCCACTATAAGATGCTCTAGTGGGAAAGGTGTACCTCCGGGCTTTGGATATCTTCTGTAATCGGCCTCGCGGTTCCTATGAATGAATATACTCAACGGAAAACTTAGTAGCCCCAGAACGATGCCATTAACCATACCGGCCGCCCATCCTTTAGACATCCCCATACAAAAGAACGTGATCAGGCCGACAAACAACACCGTTTTTATATGCTGCCCTGTGAGAAAAGATTTCTTAGCACTCCCTGGTGATACAGGCTGCCCGTCTGAAGAGGAGAGCGGAGCTTTCCTGCCACTAAACATGTATCCCATCACGGTACCATAGACAGCATCAATTGAAATCACGCCGATGCTGCCTGCATGGAAGAGCAAAACATTACACAGGATCCCTGTAAGAGCCCCAATAAGTGCTCCAGGAAGCATTACAGCAAACCATTTGTAGAACCGCGCCCATTGGATATTTTCGATCCAATCAGGCTGTATTTGCTCAAGGTAAAAAACTGTCTGTCCGCGCCGCTGCATCTGATCGGCCAGATAACCCAACCACTTCACTAACTGTTGAGGCCTGTGGGAAAACTTCGTAGGATGACGCTGAAGCATTTGCTCTACATAGGTGTTGAATAACCATCGACCATGTTCCTCGGGATCTGCCGCGTTCAAGAAATCTTCTGGAGACTTGTCTTGAAAGGCTAATGTGATGATGTTCAGCATCAGTGGTGTCGTCACCAATTGTTGTAGCGACAGGCTGGAATGTAGCAATTGAGAAAACTGCATCCAATGTTCTCCAGAGCTCTTCAGATAATCATCGATCTGTTGCAGCGTGAGCGGCCGGATCACAACGGCATTATTTAAGATAATACGGGGCGGATAGAGCAGATAGTCTGTCAGGCGACTACACACCACGAGCGCACTTAACCCATATGCCTTTTTATAAGTATTGATCGCAACTACGCAAGCGGAGCGTACATTCGCTTCTACTTCATCCAGCCCATCCAGTAAGGGCAAGATCATCTCATTGCGTATCCAGAACTCCGCAAGCGGATACGGCACCTGGTATTTGCTGTTCAATTCCTCGATAAGCCACTCCTCCAATGGCTGTTGCTTCGCCGCCCATGCGCTCAGCAGGAAGACTATAGGCATCGGTGCAGATTCGTCTCGTTCAGCCCGATCCAGCAGGTGGCGCGTCAGTTCAAGTAATAAGGTCGTCTTCCCTGATCCCGCCTCGCCAAGAATCAACAACTCACCACCCGCCTGATCATAGACCTCAGAAATCGATATTCCTGGCGCAAGTGCACGGCTATGGCCTTCCGATTGGGGAAGGTTCGCGGACCAGGGGCTGGCAACGGCGTCTTGCTGCTCGTCTAATCCCACTGGTATAAAGGCGGCTCCTCGCAAAGACTCTTTGAGCACGCCATTTACCCAGAATGCACGCACTTTTTGCAGCATTCTCAGACGATTTCGCTGTAAAGAGGTAAACATTCGCGCCTGTTGCCAGACCGGCGCGCCTGCCGGAGGCAGAGGGAGATGAACATCCTGCTTAACGGGCGCTGCGGCCTTCTGAGCAAAATAACGAAAAGCCGGGAATTCATTCTTTGCCTCAGAGGCAGCCTTGACTGCTGGCACTTGCGCGGTAACTGGGCGCAATACAGGTGTCCGACTGGCATCTTCTAAGGCCTTCGCAAAAGCCTGGACGCTCTGATAGCGCTGCCGGGGATCTTTTGCCAGAGCTTCTCCCACAAAGCCATTCATAGGCAAGAATACCAAGAGAATACTGATCGCTGGCAAAAGACGGCTTCCCTTGCAGTTGCTCAGGAGCAGTATAGGGCAGCGTTCCCGCTATCCCCTGAAGACTCAATGCGTTCAATGAAGGAGCAAATAATGCCAGCCCAAAGTCGCTGAGCATGACCTCTCGTTGCTCACTGATCAGGAGATTTTCCGGTTTAATATCGCGGTGAATAACCCGGTGGTCATGTGCGTACTGGAGTGCTGCCGCTACCTGCTTGATAGTATTGACAACGATATCTAGAGGAAGACGTGTACCTGAGGGATAAAGAGTTCGTAAATTACCACCGGGAGCGTAGTCCATGACAAGAAACGGTATATGCTCTTTAATTTTACTACTTTGTATGGTCGTCCATCTCTGCGCTACTGCGAATTCAAGCACACGTACAATATGGGGATGTGAAAGGTTGGCCAGTAGCCTGGCTTCTTCGAGAAAACGTACCTGCTCCTTCTCAGCAAGCGTCGTCCGCAGCACTTTGATTGCTGCGAGACGCTTCAGATAGAGGTGTTCCCCCAGATATACAGAAGCAAAACCACCATGTCCGAGAGCTCTAACAATACGATAATTCCCTAGACGATGGCTGGAAGCGTCCGCTACTGTACCGAAATAGTTGTTATTTATCACATCTGTTGCTCCAGAAATATGCCACTGTTGCCAAATTTTCTGTAGAGTTCAATCTCCACTATCTACCTTACACGCTTCACTACCAACAATTTCTCAGCAGCATTCTCTCGCCGATGTCTCCATCTCTCAGACTGTATCTCTCTTCAGTCGCCTATAAAACCACACCTCCACAAAAAACAGCTTCGATTCAACAGCGGTTCGACAAAACATTGTCCAGTCCTACAAGAGCTTTACATAGCCAATAGCCCCTCTTCAAGCTGCCTACTAGCTTCATCTATAAAAAATATTACTGCATCACTACCGTTTTTTACAATGCAACCGTACTTATTGGGTAACGCGGCAGTGAGCACGTTTTCTTCAACTAGAAGCCCTCTATCAATAATTTTATACAATCTTTATATCATCTTTATGTTTTTTATATTTAACGCGATGTGCAACTTTTTCTGAACCCTCACCGCTACGCGGTTCGCAAGAGCAGTCACACACCATGTGCGCCGCTGCAGGCGGCGTGCTCTTGTTGCGTGCTTGCAGGTGGTGTCGCCTGCGGCGACACCACCTGCGGCGACACCACCTGCAAGCACGCAACAAGAGTGGCGAAGCACCTTCGGTACTGAGAAGTCTCGTGCAGATGATCCAGGGTCTGAAAACGTCATTAAAAACGCAGGACTGTGCGCACACCATCGCCGCTTCTCAGGCGTGTGAACGCATCCTCCAATTCATCGAGCGGCGCGCAATGGCTGATCATACCATCCATCTTTATACGCCCCGCCTGGATGCGCTGCAATATCAGCGGCACGTCGGAGTGAAAGTGTGTCGATCCATAGAAACAACCACGGATGTTCTTTTCAGAGATGAAATCGAACGCTGGCAGCGTGACCGTGGAGCCTTTGGGAGAGAGACCCACCACTACGACTGTTCCCCCCGCCCGGATCAATCCCCACGCCTGCTCAATGGTGCGCGGATTACCCAGTACCTCAAATGCCCAGTCCACACCGTAGGTGGTGATACCCTGAACTGCATCGGCGACGCTCTCCTCGCGTGCGTTGATGCTATGAGAAGCCCCCACACTGCGCGCAAGTTCGAGCTTATCGTCGCGCACATCGATGGCGATCACCGGATAAGCCCCTGATAGGCTGGCGGCCTGCACGACGTTCAAGCCGACGCCACCGCATCCGATCACGGCGACGCTCTCGCCCGGACGCACCCCGGCAGTGCGCTCCACCGCCCCCACGCCGGTGACGACCGCGCATCCCAGCAGCGCGGCGATCCCCAGAGGCACATCCTGTGGAATCTTGACCGCTCCCTCTTGAGGAACGACGACATATTCACTGAAGCATGAGACGGAATTGAAGTGATGCAACACCTGGGAGCCATTACGGAAACGGCTGGTGCCATCACGCAAAACACCCTTCCCCGCCATCTCGCCGGAGGTCGCGCACAGGTGTGGCTCTCCACGATGGCAGAAGTAACAGGCGCCACACGCTGGTACCAGCGTCAGCACGACGCGATCCTCCACATGCAAACCGCTAACGCCTTCCCCCACCTCAGCGATGGTGCCCACTCCTTCATGACCAAGCACGAGGGGCAGAGGCTCCGGGATCGCGCCATCACGCACATGCAAATCGCTGTGACACACGCCCGCCGCCTCCATACGCACCAGTACCTCTCCCCGGCGCGGCGGCTCGACGATAATCTCTTCGATGACCGCTGGTTGGCCGGCCTGGTACAGCACGGCCGCCTTCGCTCTCATTTGGTTTACGCTCCTTCTGCATGTGATAGAAACGGATTCTGGGCGTGCCCAAGACGCGCCAGCAGATCATCAACGTCTGGTTGGCCACCAAAAGCCCTCTCTACAGCACGTAGCGCTGCGTCTTTGTTGTTCTGATAGACCTCCTGCTCGCTATCCGCGCTCCAATCAACCCATACAGTAACAATTACCAGATAGTCATCGACGCGCTCCGCCTCGATGAGGCCACGCTGAACTGCGGTAAGCATGCCTTCGGCAATACCCGCCTGGGCCGCGCCCCATGTCAACTGCGAGTGCCGCTCCGAGCGAAATTCCGCCTTATTCACAAATAACGTGAACGGCTTGACCGGCCAGTTGGGCTGCAACACGGTGAAAAAGGGGATGATACCCTGCCTCGACTCAGACATAGCCGCCAGAAATGCCTGCTCCAGCGGTCCCCCTTTCAGTCCGATCGTGAGGTTGAGGTGCGCGGCGTTCGCGCCCTCACCAGCCCACGCCTCGGCATACCAGACATTAACTCCAGTGCCTGTACAGCATGGTTGATCTCCTCCAGCGAGAAGCGATGCGTTGCCAGTTCATCCAGTTTGATTTTACCAGCTATATAAAGGTCAAGAATCATCGGCATGTCGACATGTGGCCGCGCCGATCCATAAAAACTCCCCATCAAACGACGCTCCTCGCGCACCACACGAGTTGCTGGCAGCGTCAGCTTACTCCCTTCGGGCGCGATACCTACCATAACGACCGTGCCACCCGGTCGCGCCATCTCCCAGCACTGCCGCATAGTCCCCGGCAGGCCGACTGCCTCGAAACTATAGTCCACACCCACACCACCGGTCAATTGACGAATGGCCTCGAAGGGATCAATCTGCGACGGGTTAATAACGTGGGTTGCGCCAAAAGTAGTTGCGCGCTCCAGCTTCGATGGGTTGAGATCAATCGCAATGATCACTGCCGCGCCTGCCAGTTGCGCTCCCTGCATGATGTTCAGGCCCACCCCTCCCGCTCCAATGACGGCCACCGAACTGCCCGGTCGCACCTGCGCGGTATTGATCGCCGCCCCCACACCGGTCATGACGGCACAGCCAACCAGAGCGGCCTTGTCAAGTGGTATTTCTGGCCTGATGACCACACAGCCTGACTCCGGGACTTCTGCGTATTCCGCGAACGATGAGATGAAGGAGTAGTGGTACAAAGGCCCCCCACGACGGATCAGGCGAGAGGTACCATCCAGCAGGGTCCCCGCAGCCAGTGAGGAGTACACCACACTACATAGGTTGGGATGACCAGAGAGACAGTACTGGCATTGACCGCAGTATGGCACCCATGACAACACGACATGGTCCCCCACCTTCACACGCTTTACATTGTCACCCACCTCCTCGACGATGCCCGCCCCCTCGTGCCCCAGTACCACAGGAAGTGGCGTGCTCTGTGTACCATGCACAACATGCAGATCGCTATGACACACACCGCTGGCGGCAATGCGTACCAGCACCTCTCCAGTCAGAGGCTCCTGATACTCAATGTCCTCCACAATAAGCTCTGTCGCTGGCGCCTCCAGAATAGCGGCTTTCACTGCTGTTCCTTTCGCTTCGTTCGCGTGGTGAAGAAACATCCTGCTCTCCCCACGCGGGCGGATAAATCCGGCCCCTACGCTGATAACAATCCCTGCGCGATGAGGAACTGCTTTGCTACATCATCGGCTGACTTATGCTCTACATCTACCTGGTAGTTGAGCTTCTGCATGCTGGTATTATCCAGCTTGCCCGCCATCTTGTTCAATATTGCGCTCACCTCCGGGTGCGCCTTCAACGTGGCTTCGCGCACGATCGGCGCGGCGTAATAAGGCGGGAAGAAATGCTTATCATCATCCAGCACAGTCAGATTGTACTTGATGAGGTTCCCATCTGTGGAGAATACGTCAATGACCTGTATCTGACCACCTGCTACCGCCTGGTACTTCAGGCCCACATTCAGCTCCTTCTTCCCACTGAACTTCAACCCATAGGTCTTGAGCAGTCCGGGATAGCCATCCGGGCGACTGAAATACTCCGGTTCCGCGCCAAACGTTAGCTTCGAGGCCACCGAGGAGAGGTCAGAAATCGTCTTCAGATTGTACTGCTTCGCCACCGATGCGGGAACGGCAATGGCATATGTGTCGTTAAAGCCGAGTGGCTGCATCCAATCGATCTTGAACTTTGTTGGATACGCATCTTTGACTGCTTGATACGCTGCGTCTGGATTGCTGACGACCGGCTGCTTTAAAATATCAACCAGGCCAGTGCCGGTATATTCACAATACATATCAAGCTGGCCACTCTGAATGGCATTCCAGGGCACCATCGTCCCACCGAGGTTCGACTTGTTCTGAACCGTCACGCCCTTCAGGTTCGCCTTCAGCAGGTCGTACATCATATTGCCAATCAGGATGTTTTCAGTGAAGCTCTTCGATCCTACAACTATCGGGCTGTTGGAACTCGATGAGCTACCGGCCGAACTGGTGGAACTGCTGCCGGGTGGCTGTAGTCCACAGGCGCTGAGTATGGCGAGCAATACGATGCTCGTCAGGAACAATACGGTCAACTTCCTGGTCATTTTTCTTCTCCCTTTGCACTAGCTTTACCGCGCCGATGCGGCTCTCGATAACCTGCGTTCCAATAATGTCAGGATTACTTCTATCAAGATGGCGAGTAGACCGGCCGGAATAGCTCCCGCCAGTATGACCTGAGTATCTATAAGTTGTAAACCACGATAGATCAGTAAGCCGAGTCCATCAGCGCCCACAAATACGCCGATAGTAGCAACACCTATCGAGGTCACCAGCGCGACACGCAAACCGGTCAATATCACGGGAAACGCCAGGGGCAGTTCTACCTGACGAAAGATCTGTCCACGTGTCATCCCCATGCCTTTGCCAATTCCCATATATACCGGGTCCACTCCTTCAAGACCCTCGTAGGTATTCTGCATAACCGGCAAAATGGCATAGAGGGCCAGCCCTACCACCAGCGTCCCATTGCCCAGACCAAAAGCCAACAACAGAAATGCCAGCAGCGCAATCCCTGGAATGGTCTGAATAACCTCGGCTATCCCGATCAGGGCATTGGCCAATCGCGGTCGCCGACGTGCCCACACCGCCAGCGCAAAACCGATCGCGGCCCCGATTAGCGTTCCAACAACTGAGAGGTAGAGATGCTGAAAGGTGAGCATGCTCACATACGGCAGACTTGTGTTCACCTTGCTACCCCCACTTTCAGGCCACGCGGTGTGACCAGACGCCTCACCATACCAAGCAGGAACCCGATGAGCAGCGCCAGCAATGCGGTAGGAACGGCTCCCGCCAACAACAGGTTGGTGTCATAGTTATCGATGCCGGAGAAGATAAGATCGCCCAACCCGCCAGCACCGATCAACGCCGCGATGGTCGCCCAACTGACCAGGTAGATCGCCGCCAGACGGATGCCCGCCACAATAAGCGGCGCGCTCAGCGGCAGTTCCACCATATACAGGATTTCCCATGATGTCATACCCTGCCCCCGCGATGCATCGATGAGCGCGGGATCAATCGAACGCACTCCAATATAGGTGTTGCGCAGGATGGGCAGCAGCGAGTAGACGAACAGCACGACCAGGGCGGGTTGTGTCCCAATGCCCAGAAATGGCAGGATGAGCGCGAAAAATACCAGGCTGGGAATGGTCTGAAAGATCGATACGACTGCAATAATTGGGGATGCCAGGCGAGGATTGCGCGTCAAGAAGATGCCCAACGGTACGGCAACGATAATTCCCAACGCCAACGAGACAAAGGTCAGGAACAAATGTGGTCCCAGAGCATCCATGATCTGACCACCATAGTTATTCCAGAAATCCGCCAGGACGTTCATACTTCTACCCTCCCGGTGTTCGACAGAGTTTTGAGTACGGAACGCCGAGAGACAACGCCTATCAGGCGATGACGATCATCAACCACGGGCAGCGCCTCCGTCTCCCCATCGGCCAGTCTCCGCAGCACATCCTCCGCGCTATCCCTCTCTCCGACACAGTCGATATCCTCTTCCGCCCACTCCACACTATTCCACCCATTGCCGCCATCAGCAAGTGCCGGTGCAACACGCTTCAGCACCCCCTCGCCATCAAGCCAGAACCACAGAGGCGTCTCGGCTATCTGCACAATACGGCCACCATCAGCCAGTTCGCGCTGAATAGCTATCATGTTCGTTTGCATAAATTGCCCGATCGATTCCAGCGGAGCCGTGTGCGGTACGATATAGCGTCCCAGAAACCTGGCAATAAATTCTTCCTTAGGTGTACGCAGCAGCTCATCAGGCGTGCCCACCTGCAACAATATACCATCGCGCATGATGGCAACACGATCGCCCAGACGCATCGCTTCGTCGATATCGTGCGTCACAAAGATGATCGTCTTCTGCAAC
>WNGQ01024018.1_pt1 | contig 13851 bp, 10 predicted proteins | sample 5407661 | NCBI WGS metagenome assembly WNGQ01 (sample SAMN13153382, study PRJNA577476) | soil metagenome | isolation source: 60 cm soil or saprolite under Garry oak tree replicate 2 | place: USA:California | collected 2016-06-15
GCAACCGCTGCCGATTGTAATACTGTTCGATGAACTGTTCGAGGTTCGCAAGCAAATGTTCTAAGTCATCGTATTCGTTCGCGTAAATTTCCTCCCGCTTCAAAGTCTTGATGAAGCTTTCGCAACTGGCGTTGTCGTAGGGGTTCGCTGGCCGACTCATACTCGGAATCATGCCATGCTTCTCGAGAAGAGCCACATATTCGTCGCTGGCATATTGCACTCCGCGATCGGAGTGATGAACCACCCCGAGTGGAGGCTGCCGTTTCTTGATTGCCTGCTCCAGAGCTGCGATTGCCAGTCGGCTGGCCAAGGTCCGATCCAGCGCCCAGCCCACCACCTTGCGCGAGAAGGCATCCAGGATCACCGCCAAGTAGACGAACTCTGCTTGCAGCCGAATGTAGGTGATGTCGGCTACCCAGAGCTGGTTGATCCCGCTCGAGTATCTGTGCAGGTTTGGCAGAGAGAACAAATGGCGAATATGATAAATTGCCCATCGTGGCTCTCAAAGCCTGCACTGCCGTTGTTCACGATCCGAACGAGACCGCGCACGCGATCGACGTGACGGCCGAGTCCCTGTACGAAGCCATTGCCCAGGCCCTCGCCGCGTTACGCGGCCACGACTGGTCGGCGAGATCGGAACAGGACCGACCACCGTTACCGTGAAGGCCAGGCATCCGGAGGTTACGCATGTTGTCAAAATTCAGGATTTTGAAAACTGGCTGAACAGGGGCTGTAAGGGTCCTGCAGACACGATACTGAAGACAAGGTTGCGGCAGATGCTTGGTATCGACAAACAATAATAATAATAAGGAGATTCAATGGGGTGGGCCGGGAACTTGCGGTGGGAACTGAGCGCCAGCGAGATGCGACGAGCATTAGTCGAATGATCGGCCGTCAGCAGGACGACCGGTAATTCCATGAATCGTAATCGCTGTCGCACGTGTGCCAGATTCTCGACGTCCCAGCGTCATGGAGAGCTTGTGTTCTCAAGCTGATTTTGGCGTTAGCTGCGTGCAAACAGTCTGATCGGCGTCGTGTACGTCTACCTGAAATAGTGTCTCCCTACTTAGGATCAATTTCCGCTGTAATGGCTCAACACCTTTGTGAAGGCCTGAATTATGTCATCCTCGTCCGCGGACTTAAGGCATGAGGGAACGGGCATAATTATGCTTCGCTCGAACAGGCTGTCCGCGACCGGGCACATACCTTTGTCATAATGCTTTTCAGAAGCAGCGTTTTCGACAAGATTCCAGGGAAAGCCCGCCCGGTCTATGCTTCGCCTTCTAATAAGACTCACGATGTTGTAGTAAAGATGAAGGCCCCAATCTGTCATCATGATATTGCTTAGGCCTTGCGGGTAGGTCGTGATTCCTTCCGCGCGCAGGGCGTGGTTTATTTCTTTGGCAATCTCCGGTGCGTCATAAGTGGTGATGAGAAATGCTCCAGTATCTCCGGTGGGATCAACAATTCGCCGAAGTTTCAAGCCAGGAAGCTGCTCAAGTGCCCTTCGGATTCGGTATTTGCTGTTTCGCATCTTTAGAATTATGGTGAGCATTTTTCTTAACTGTACGCGAAGAATAGCCCCACGAATTTCGTCAAGGCGGTACCCTCTTCCCCACACGCAGAGATCGGGATCATCAAACATTAAACGGCCCTGGTCGTCGCGTGAGTAACCGAGATCATGGACTGCCACAGCACGGCGATACAAGTGCAAGTCGCGAGTCACGACGCACCCGCCCTCGCCGGAAGTCATGTTCTTGTTCATTTGAAAGCTGAAGATGGCGATGTCGCCGAAGGTCCCCACCTTTTGACCAGCAATGCTGGCGCCATTGGCCTGTGCACAATCCTCAAGCAGAAACAGGCCGCGCTCGCGAGCAATCTGCGCGATAGGCTTCATATTTATTGGAGCTCCGCTCATGTGGACGGCAATGATGCCTCTGGTTCGGGGTGTAATCCGGGATCGCAAATCTTCGGGATTAATCCCGAAAGTGTCGTCAATGTCCGCCAGAATAGGAATTGCGCCCAGATTCACAACCGAAGCCACGACGGCAACCCACATGTATGCCGGCACAATAACTTCTTGTCCCGGGCCAACGCCCAGTGCAGACAGCGCAGTCTGCAGCGCGCCGGTTCCGCTGCTGACAGCAACGGCATAGGGTAGTCCCAAATAGTCGGCGAACTCCCTTTCAAACTGCTCCACTTCCCCACGTAGCTTCACCCCGTAATAACGGAATGGCGAGCGGTCGCGCAGCACACGAACGGCAGCTTCGACTTCTTCTCCGTCCATGTAGTGGACCCCCGGGAACTCTAGCGGCAACGGTTCATTGCGAACGGGTGCGCCTCCATGGATCGCCAGTTGATTATTTTCGGCGCTTTGGTCGCCTGCCTGAACTTGTTCTTTTATCGTCACGAATCACCGTCTCCTAGTAGTCATGTGCTCATTCGGAAGCCGAGTCCGAACGTTCGACTTCCAGCATTCCTTTGGTCTTAATGTCTGCCGAGGATTGCCCAATCATGATGTCGAACACGCCCGGTACCATAACCCAGTGCGTGTCCTTATTCAGCAGCTTTAAATCTTCAGGACCGAGCGTGAAGGTCACTGTCTTCTTCTGCCCAGGATCGAGCGCCACCCGTTCAAATCCGCGCAGTTGCTCGACCGGAGTCGCCACCGGAGTGAATCGCTCGCGAATATAAAGTTGAGGAGTATCCACTCCCGCCTGCTTGCCTGTATTCTCGACATCTACACTCACATGCGTCTCGCCTTCAGTACGGATTTTCGATGGCTCGACACGAAGGTTGCTATATTGAAACTGGGTGTAACTCAATCCATATCCGAATGGATAAAGCGGCGTACCGGGCATATCAACATAGCCGTGTGTATGGGTCCAGCCGCCGTTGATCCAGTATGACTTCCATGGCTTGTAGTTGTAGTACGCGGGCAGCTGTCCCACGCCACGCGGAATGGTGATTGCCAACCGGCCACTCGGGTTGTAGTCGCCGAATAGGACATCAGCAACCGCCACGCTGCCGCGCTCGCCAGGTTCCCAAGCCTCGAGAATCGCGGGAACGTGTTCAGCCTCCCATCGAATTGAGAGTGGCCGGCCATTCACCAGCACTAGAACTATCGGAGTACCGGTTGCTTGAATCGCTTTTACAAGGTCTTCCTGAACACCAGTCAAGTCCAGACTGGCAACGTCATAACCTTCGCCGTCAGTAGGAGCTGGCAAGCCCTTTGCGTCATCTCCTTCTCTTCTGGACTGCTCACCCATTACCAGTACGGCCACATCAGCGCCTTTGGCGGCCTGCACGGCTTGTCCAAAGCCGCGTCTGTCCTGATCGTTAACGGCGCATCCTTTCACGTAAACGACGCGCGTTGAAGGCCCAACTTTACTCTTGATCCCATCCAGAATTGTGTTTACGTGCTGAAGAACAACCTGGGCCGAGTAATCACCGAACAGATTGGGCGCATTGTCTGCGTTAGGACCGATAACCGCAATTGATTTCAGGTTCTTTTTCAGTGGCAGAAGATTGGCGTCGTTTTTCAAAAGGACTATTCCTTCGCGCGCGGCATTCAGTGCCAGCTGCTGATGCTCGCTCGAATGCACGACTTGCTTCGCCTGGGCTAGGTCAACGTAGGGGTGCTCGAACAATCCCAACCGAAACTTTAGCTCGAGCACTCGTCGCACCGCGCGATCAATGAGCTCCATTGGGACCCGGCCTTCGTTTACATTCTCGATTAGTGGTCCCATGTACGCCGGTTCGTATGTGATGTTCAAATCGACGCCAGCCTTAAGGCCGAGAATGCCTGCTTCCTTCTGGGTCGGAACAATACCCTCATAGATCAGGGTTCCAAAGCCGTCGCCTTCGCTGACGACAATGCCCTTGAACCCGAGTTCATGCCGCAAGATGGCGGTTAGCCACTTTTCCGAGGCGTGTGCTGGAACGTCTTCAATTTCGGGATATCCCGCCATTACTCCCAACGCGCCGTTCTTTGTAATCGCCGCACTCCACGGCGGCAGGACATCCTGCCGAATGCCTCGCTCAGAAAGGGTAATGGCGCCGCGCTCTAGACCGCTCATCGGTTCACTTTGTGTGGGGAAATCGGTCATCAACGCAACGACTCGGTCCTGAGCGTTGATATTTGGACCTTGCGCTCCGCGCACGATGGCTTCGGCAATGTGCGAGCCAAGATTAGGGTCTTCGGTATAGCCCTCTTCATTGCGACCCATCCTGGGATCACGATCAAGCTCCAAAACGAGAGTTGAGAGCACGTGGATGCCTACAGCCCGCGACTCACGGGCAGCCGCGGCATAGATGGACTCCATGAGCGGCATATCAAATGTGCTGCCGAGGGCAAGACCTTCGGGAAAGATTGTTGCGCCCGAGAACATGCCACCATGAGTGCCCTCTTCATCTTGCAGTAGCGGAATCTTCAGCCGTGTTTGCGTAAGAGCAATTTTTTGTAGCTGATTAAAGTATTCGACCTGTTGCTCGGTTCCCTCATGGAGAATTGTGTCTGCGAGTGTAAAGAAGCCGGCACCCGGACCGATTTCACTCGTCTGCGTTCCAGCGGCAAATCTCTTGCAAGCCTCGAGCTTTTCAGGAATAGTTTTACCGAGATCATCCACGTAAACACAGGGCAAATTGAGCTGGCCAACTTTTTCTTTCAGCGTCATACGGCTCATCAGATCATTCACACGCACTTCGATTGGCTGTTGCGGATCTAGATAAATCGGCACGGATGATTGCGTGTGGAGGCCCCCCGGCAACACTAACGTGATGAGAATCGCGAGTACACCGAGACATCTGCGAAGACGCGCAGCGCTCGGGCGAAATTCGAAGATGACAGGCACACCACGATTCTCGAAGACAGGCTCTGGCATCAAGTCTCCTATCAAATGGACTAGAACAGAAATTTAATCGCCAGCTGCCCAATACGGGGATCTCTGGCTGAAGTCACGAAACCAAAGGACGAGTTAATGATGTCGCCCTCCGGAAGACCAAAATTCGCATGGTTGAAAATGTTGAAAAATTCGGCGCGAAATTCCAGTTTCTTGGCTTCGGTCAACGGAAGGTCCTTCAGCAGACCAAAATCCCAGTTCGCGATTCCTGGACCGTGAAAGAAGCGGCGGTTGGAATTTCCAAGCTGCCCCACATTCTCTGGGGTGAACAATGATGTGTTGAAGTATGGATTCCCGGAACGCGGATCTGTGAAATTCAACGGACCGCGTGTGAAGTTTGGAGTGTCTATGACCGAACAGGTGGGGCCGGTACAAAATGTCCCCAAAAGTGAATTGTCATCCTGTTCGTTAATCGTCACAGGAAAACCGGTTGCATAGCGCGTGATGCCGGTGACCGTCCAGCCTTTGGTCAGCCTGCTCGATGAAAAGAGCTTGTCGAATGGCAGCATGTACGAGTAGCTAACGACGAAGTTGTGGGTCAGATCAAGCCCCCAACTTGAAGCGTTGTCCATCGCTTTGCTGTAGGTGTAGGCAGCCAGGATCGCTGCACGCGTGCTGTTGTGGCGCAAACTAACTTGTAAGGCGTTGTAACCCGAGTTCGCTTCGGTGACGAATATTCCGTTGCTGCCCAGGCCATTCTGGAACACTGTCCGCGTCGAGCTGATTGTCTGCCCGTTCACAGTGTAAGTGCCATCCTCGGCGAATGGTCCGCAACCCTGCGAAGCAAGGCTGAGGCAGAGCGCTGGATCGCCAGGGTTAGATTCCTTATCGGCAAGCAGACGGTGCCCCTGGGTCCCGACGTAACTCAAGCTCAGCACGGTGTTGTTGCCCAGCTGTCGCTGAAGCGACAGCATGTAATCCTCTTCGAAATCGGAGCAAACTGTGACCAGTCAATGCTCGTGTCGGGGTGAGACGGCCCCGTATTCAGAGGAGGAAAGGGGACCGGGAAGCGCTGGCCTTCAGGATTGCCCGTGCCACGATCAATGAACGGAGTGGTGAACAATGTAGGCTGTGGACTGCTGTAGAAATAGCCGTAAGGAGCATCGCCCACTTCGTTGAAGCTGGTAGCATCCTCGAAGGCCGTGTAGAACAAGCCATAACCCGCACGAATGCTGCTGTTGCCGGAAGAGCCGAAAAGCCAGTGCCAGATACCGTGGTCTCCCTTGGGGGAATATGCCAGACCAATCCGCGGGCCAAAATTTTTGTATCGGGTTGGCGCTAACGTCCGCGGGATTCCTGGATCGCCGGGGAAGACCCAGCCCTCTGGTGCTCCCGGGAAGACAACAGATTGCAATCCGGGCACGATGGTTTCGATTTGATTGTGTTTTTCGTACCACGGAGTGGTCACTTCCCAGCGAAGTCCATAATTGAGAATCAGATTCTGCTTGGCTCGCCAGTTGTCCTGCCCGTAAATGCCATAGTAGCGGCTGGTCGTGTACATCGGAACTTGACTGCCCTGCAGATAATTATTCGGCGCTCCAAGTAAAAAATCGGCGAAATCGCTTCCCGTCTCTGACCCATCGAAGGTCCAGGTCCCGTTGTTCGCCCCACGATCGAAGATGTCAATCTGGCTTAAGTGAAAGCTCCCTCCAAACTTGAAGGTATGCGTTCCGTGAACCTTCGTGAAGTTATCCATCACCTGAGCCGTGTTATTGATCTGATATTCCGTCCACGGATACACACCCAGGAAGAATTCATTGGTTGCGATGCTGGGGACGCCTTCCAAGCTTGTATTTAGAACTACAACGCCCGGCGTAGTCGGCCCAGTAGGGATTCCGAATGAGCTTAACTTTGGCCCGATACCACCTGTGGGGAGCGGGTTGGTTGCTTCGCGCGTGTAGTTGATCCGAAATTCATTTACCGCAGTCGAGGAGAGAGTTTTCGTGTAGCTGAAGTTGCCCTGCTGCGAGCGTCCAAAGGTGGTAACGGCAAATCCCGGCAAATTTGCGCCCAAGTAGGGACTGTCAAGGCTATAGTCGTCAAAAAAATAGTACCCGGAGAACGTTCCTAATCCGGTATTGACGTCAATGCGAAAACCGAGCTTGTCGTCGCGCACGGTCTGATTGAAGGCGGAAGAGGAAAAGCAAGCACTGCCAACTGGGCAGTTCCCACCGATGAGATTCGGCTGGGGAATATATTGCAGCAGGGCCTGCGCTGGGGCTGAGATGGCCGATGCTGGAATCACTGCGTTGGGAAACACGCACTGAGACGAACTGGTACATCCGCTAAAGTAGTACGCTTCACCACTGCTCACCGGATAGCTCAATTCTTGAGAAAGCATATTGGCCCAGGATGAGCCTCCCACTGTTCCCGTCAGCTGGCTGGAGACATCCAGCAAATTGCCGCTTCGATCCGCAGCAGAAAGAACAGGAACCACTCCGCTATCCTGACCGGCGATTTGGCGGGTCCCCTGATAATCCGCAAAAAAGAAGATCTTGTTGTGAACTATCGGCCCGCCAATTGTGCCGCCGAATTGGTTGCGGTGAAGAGCGCCACGGGTTGGAGAAAAGTAATTACGAGCATCCAAGTTAGGAACTCGCAAAAACTCGAACGCATCGCCATGGAATGTATTAGTCCCTGACTTGGTTACGACGTTCACCAGGCCGCCCATGTAGTTCCCGTATTCCGCGTCGAAATTATTGGTGAGAATGCGAAATTCGGCGATTGAATCGAGGTTGGGAATGACCGCCGCACCCATGTTGCCGCCTTCTTCGACGTCACCGCCATTCACCATAAAACCGTTAGCGGACTCGCGCATGCCGCTGACCGAGAGATTGCCAGGATTCAAGTCACCTGACGGAGAAAATCCTGCGCCATACTCGCCCGTCGATTGCGGTGCGACCCCAGGCTGTAGAGCAAGCAAGTCCGTAAACGAGCGCCCATTCAGGGGAATAGAAGTCATGGACTCGCCGGTAATTACTTCTCCCATCTGCGTGCTGGTGGTCTCTACTCGCACGGCAGTCGTGGAGACAGTCACTTGTTGCTGTACCGCGCCCACTTGCAGCTTCGCGTCAGCCCGGATAGCGCTGTTTGCGTCGATGATGATGTTCTTCTCTTCGAAATCCTTGAAGCCTTCATGATGGACATGGATCGTGTAGGAGCCAACGGGAAGCGCAGGAAACGAATAGAAACCCTTCGCGTCAGTGGCGATGGTCTGCTCAACACCAGTTTGAACATTAGTGGCCTTGACAGACGCGCCAACGACCACTGCACCACCCGGATCCGTCACGATCCCTGATATTGTTCCGGTGATGCTGGCGAGCGCCGCCGTAGCCGAGAGCAGTACTAGAAAAACTCCGAGCTTATTCCACCTAGTCATAACCGCTCCTTTTCATTCCAACGCTCGAACTTGAAAAACATTCTGGCTTCGAGCGCATGCTCTCGCGTTCTAATTTCGCTCGGGAGCATCGCTGACCTTTCCTAAAAATTCGTAAACTCGCACCAATGCGTGCCTGAGCATCCGCTCGCCGGCCCCGACTTCCACATAGGTGTTCGAATCCGCTGCGCCATATCCGCCCTCGGCGGCCGCCTCAATCGTTGGCAGGTAATCGAAGTAACCGTTGGTGTAGCCGAGAAAAAAAGCGTCTTGTACCGGACAACGATCCCTCCAGTTGATTTGGAAGTTCACGAAAGGTTCGCCCGGCATTCCAATGAACGCAATTTGCTTATTCAGCAGCAGAGATGTGACGTGGAGTTGTAACTGCTCAGGCGGTGGATTGTGAGCAAACAGATCGGCGTGATCTTCAAAAATTTTGGAGCCATAGCTGTTGAGCAGCCCCGCGCGAAATTTGCCGGGGTCCCAGCGAGACCGAAAGCTCAACACGTCATCTGCAAAGTCAATAGCCGCCTCCCGAGGAACGCTGGTGTGGATCGTCTTGGCCACCCGGAGAGCTTCTCTGCCCAACTGCTCTCCGGTCCAGTCACGCTTCTCGACCGCACTATCTGCGAGAGCAGTGGTGGCATGGTATGGGTTAATGTCGCCTGCGGCGCCTTGTAAGAAGAAACATAGTGGTGTGCCTTCGAATGCCTTCTCCACTGTTGTCGCCATCGTGCCGACGAAATCCGCGGAATACTTGAGATTGTCGGCACCAAGAACGACCGGATGACATGCGTAATTGATAAGCAGGGCGAGTGGTGTGCCATTGTTGTCATCGATACGGATGACCAACGCCGATGGGTCCAGAGGCGCGGTGGGCTGCTTGGCAGGGTTTGTCCACAGCATGTTGACGCCGCCTGCGTTCACCTGCCGTCGGTTGTACCCGATATAAACTTCGCCGCGTCCGGTGCCAATTCGCGCGTCTTGTAAGTGTCTGCTCGCTTCCGAAACAGCCCGGACAATTTTTTCGATTGTCGTAACCTCCCAACCAGGCGAGCGATTCGCTGGATATTCATCGAGAATGTTCGGCCCAGAATGGGTATGCGAGGCGGTAACAATAAGGAAGGCAATTCCGGCTGAATTCCTAACCTGCTGACGTAACTGGGAGAGTACGGCTTCGTTAAAAGTTCTCCCGAGGTCAAGGGTTACTAGCGCAAGCCGACTTCGATAACCAGTGCACGCGCGTAGAGCGGATCCAGCGTTCCAGTAGCAAGCTTATTGTCTTTTATGCGATCGAAAAAGCCGTACATTGGCAGGCCTGGAGGAGGAGTAATATCAACCTTCGCCACGCCGGCTCTGAAAGTAGCTCCTTGCAGACCAGTACAGCTGGCAACAAGAAGCAGACCTGTGCCCAAGGCACAACAGATCACTGCCCGCACACGTGTGTAGGCTGCACGGGAATCCGAGGGCGGGCGCCTTGTGCCGTGCTTCGATCCTCGATGCGTTGTGGATGCACTCACTTCTTAATATCCTCCGGAAGTTCATGCAGACGACCGAGCATCTGATTAATCCTGATAACACCCGTCTCCATCATTCGGTCCCCAGCCCCAATTTCGACCCAAGTGGCCGGATTGCCGGCTCCGTAACCGCCCAAAATTGCGCTGCGGATCGACGGAAAATATCCGTTGTAGCCGTTTGCGTAACCAACAAGAAATGCGTCGGATACTGGGCAGAGCTGCCGCCACCTGATTTGGTATTCCACAAATGGCTCGCCCGCCAGGCAGAGAATCGCGATTCTCTTATTGATCAGGACAGTTGTGACCGGAAGCCGAATTGCGTCTAACTGTGGCGCAAAGGGTTCGGATCCGTTAGCACCGAAAACCGCAAACATGGCTTCGCGCCATTTGTTCGAATCCCAACGCAAGTGAGCGGTCAGGATATCCTCTGCAAACTGCAGCTCCGGCTGAGGATCAGCATGGGTGTGAATCTCCTTTGCGATGCGCACAGCTTCGTTGCCTAAAATCCCGCCAGTTCGATCGCGCATTTCGATTGCGGCCTGCTCCTTCGGCGTGACCGCATAATATGGATTTATGTCGCCCGGTGCGCCTTGCAGAAAGAGACAAAGAGGCTTGCCTTCAAACGCGGCTTCTACGGTTCGAGCCATTGCGCCTGGAAAATCGGCTGAGTATTGAAGATTGTCGCTGCCAAAGATCACAGGGTGGCAGGCATAGTTCACAAGAATCGCCAGCGGTTTGCCATCCGTGCTATCCACGCGCAGAACAGAGACGGTGCCGTCCACCGGCGCAGTAGGAACCTGAGTGACATTGCGCTCGAACCAACTGACAGTTCCATCCGAGTTGATCCGAAGCCGGTTATGACCGATGAATGCGCTGCCATATCCAGTACCGATCTGGGCGTTTACAAGATGTTTGCACGCTTCCTCAACAGCGTTTGCGATTTTCTCGAGCGACGCAGTCTCCCAAGCCGGTGTGCCGCCCGGATATTCGTCCCGTATTACAGGTCCAGAATGTGTATGGGTAGCCGAAACAATAAGGAGGGAGACTTCATTGCGCGTTGCGCTTCGCAGGCGTTCCAGTGATGTCGGCCCGAACGGTCGGCCCACGTCGACAACGACGAGTGCAAGGCGTTGTCCGCTTGCTTCAAGCACCAGCACTCGCGCGTACAGCGGGTCGAGCACACCTGTTGAAGGGATCTTTCGATCACTGTAGCCCCATAAGGAAACGCCGGCCGGAGGAGTAATGTCTACCTTCTCGACTCCAGCCCTAAAGGTCGCGCCCCATACAATGATGTTGCTTGCAAGCAGAATCAGCGTTAACGCCAAGCGGCCGATGAGAGCCTTCACAGTAACTTCACCTGAACATGGCGACGAATGATTGTGAAGCATTTATTCATTTCTGAGCCAATTACACATTACTCGACGCTGCTTTTCGAGTGCCAGATCGGGTTTATATAGCCCATGCTTACTGGTTGTCAAGGCAAATTCGATTACACATTCTGCCATGCAATTATTTCACTTTTGAATCAACGTGCTAGAATAACGTTCGATCCGCTCACGAATGCATGCATGCAACGTAAACTGCAAGGCCATTGCGCTGGCTCGGCGAATAATACTTATGGGAAATCAGCACAGAAGGAACTTGCCGTTCTGCGGCTGATCCACAGAAAAAATAATGTGTCGCGAGTTGAGCTGGTGGAGCTCACAGGGTTCAGTGCCGGGCTGATCACGGGTATAACCCAGTCCCTCATCAGGAAGCGGCTTATAACGGAAACTCCGGGCCACACGAGCGCGGCCGGACGAAGACCCATTGCACTAAGTGTTCGGCATGACGCCGCATACGTCGTGGGAGTGGATCTAGGTTCCTTCTATTTGCGGGTAGTCGTTACCGACCTTCACGGCAAGTTGTTACAGAAGCTCCAAACGGAAACCAGCCTCTCCGAAGGACGCGAGAGAGTCCTAGAGAGGACTTTCACCGCCGTTCGTAGGGCAATAAAGGAATGCGGCATTCCGAGAGACAAGATTGGCGGTATTGGAATGGCGCACTCTGGAATCATCGACTCCGCAGCTGGAGTCGTGCTGTCGTACCCTCGTCCTGGGCAGATGACGGAGTGGAAGAACGTACCCTTGCGCCGGATGCTTGAGCAGGAGTTTGCTGCACCATGCATCCTGGAGGACAGTGTGCGTGCGATCGCAGTTGCAGAACGATGCTTTGGCACGGAAACAAACCTGGACGACTTTGTATATGTCGATGTCGGCATGGGCATAGGCGCAGGCATTTTTCTGAATGGAAATCTATATGAAGGCTTCGGCGGAGGAGCGGGCGAGTTCGGCCATATGACGGTGCAAGAGAACGGCCCGTTATGTTGCTGTGGGAATAGCGGTTGCCTGGAGATGATGGCATCGTGCGGAGCAATTATCCATGCGGCACGCAGCGCAATTTAACGTGGAGTCGATTCTAGAATACGAGAATTGGTCGGGGGCAAGCTGCAAAGCATTAGCATAGAAGTCATTACTCAAGCATCCCAGGAGAACGACAGCCTAGCTTTCCGGGTTCTCCACGAAGCCGTGTCACACATAGGGGTTGCGTTGGCTGATGTGGTCAATCTCCTAAACCCCAGAGTCGTAGTGTTTGGTGGGCCATTGTTTCGAGCGGCTCCATACCTTTTGGAATCATTGAAACGCGTCCTCAAACAGCGCGCTCTGGAGCGATCAGCAAATCAGGTGCAATTGATGGTCTCCAATCTTGGAAACGAAGCGGGCGCGCTAGGCGCCGCAAGAGTCATGTCGGAGAAAGTCATTGAAGCGCTGTTCAAGGAAGCGTGTTGACCGAGCACCCAAGAATCCCAAAAGTTCTCTCGATTTGAGGCGAGTTTCCGCAGATCAATCAACTGGTCGCGGAGGAGATCCGACTGCTTCCGTGACCGAGCCGGGAACTCAATCACGCGACTACAAGACGACTGTGCGAGGGGAAAATTCGACACCCTTGCGGGACACATCACAACCCACCGCGTGTGAGCTGTGGCCTTACGATTCAAATCTCCAGACTCCGCCGACCATGGTTCGTTCAACCTGGATTTTCAGAAGTTCAGACGGATCAGCCCCAAAAGGATCTTGAGCGAGCACCACCAGGTCAGCAAGTTGGCCAGGAACAATCATGCCCTTCAGATTTTCCTCGAAAGCGGCATAAGAGCCATTAACTGTGCCGCAGCTGATAGCCTCCGGCAACGCGATGCGCTGGTTTGCTCCCCAGACATTTCCTTTCATATCCGTGCGCGTGAGTTGCGACTGTAGCCACATCATCGGATCAGAAGGGCTAGCGGTGTAGTCGGAAGAGTCTGTCGGATGCAGTCCAGCGTCCAAAAAGCTGCGCATGGGGAACATGTTTTTAGTTCGCTCTTGACCATAGAAGTGCATCACGTCGCCATGAAAGTACACGTAGCAGGAAAACGGTGCCGGAATTACTTGCAACGCATGCATCCGCTGGATCAGTGGCTCCGTCGCCAAAGTGCAGTGCTCGATCCGGAACCGTGGGTCTTTCTTGGGCAGTTCCTTCTGGATTCGCTCGTAGACACTGAGGATCCGATCAATAGCGAGGTCACCGTTGGCGTGCGTAGCTAGTTGCCATCCTGCTGCATGCGCTTTGCGCCCGGTTTCGTATAACTGCTCAGCGCTTGAAAGCTGCAATCCAACATAATTATTCGGGATGCCAATATAAGGTTGCGACAGCCATGCCGTACGTTCAGAAATGGAACCATCAGCATATTGCTTCACTCCCCCGATGCGCACCCATTCGTCGCCGAACCCGGTGTGAATCCCCGCGGCAATAAACCGGTCGAGTGATTTGGCCGAGACATGGCAATACAGGCGCATCGTCAGCTCACCAGCATCGCGCGCGTCCTGATAGCCCTGCACGTCCTCAGGCGAGGCGTCCGCATCGCAGGCTGAGGTAACTCCTTTACTCGTAAGAAGCTTTGAAATTAACGCCGTGCCTCGGCGGTAATCCTCGCGTGGGTTGTTTTGGGGAATGAGGTTGAGAAAAACTTGCATTCCGGCAT
>WNGQ01004498.1_pt1 | contig 13843 bp, 10 predicted proteins | sample 5407661 | NCBI WGS metagenome assembly WNGQ01 (sample SAMN13153382, study PRJNA577476) | soil metagenome | isolation source: 60 cm soil or saprolite under Garry oak tree replicate 2 | place: USA:California | collected 2016-06-15
TCCTGCCAGAGCAGCGACTCCATGAAGATATTGAGCGGCTGGTCCTGGATGGTGAGCTCGTACACGTAATCGTCGTACGAAGCGTGGTTGTGCACCGCCCACCCCGGCGCGGAGAGCATGAGGTCCCCCGCGGCCCATTCGTAGCGATTGCCAGCGACCGTCGAATACCCCTTGCCGCGGAAATAGTAGTTGATCGCCGCGGAGACGTGACGGTGGGGCCGGTCGACGATCTTCGGCGGGCGAATCGTCATGGTGGCGAAGAAGTTCGGCGTGATGCCGTTGGTGCGGCCGGTGACGGGGTTGTACATCATGTAGAGCCTGCGCCCGGCGTACTCTTTTCCGAGCGCCTCGAGCTTGTCGAGCTCGCGCTTCACTTCCTTCCAGGGAAAGTGCAGAGGCTTCGAGACCACCGCTTCCGGATTGATGAGGATCTCGTACGGCATCAGCATGCCGCCGTCCGCGCCGACGCGGATCATTCCGTAGGGACTCTTGCGGCGCGGATCCCCCGACCGCGCTTTCTCCTCCGCGTCCTCCACCGGATGCAGCCCGGCGGCCGGCTCGTCCTCAGGAAGATAGACCTGCATGTGCTGGAGAAGCGGCACGTTCGAATAGGTGAGGCGCACCTGAAGGTCCCTGCCGTCGTTCACGTGACGGTAGACCGCATACGAGGGATGATTCCACACGTCGTATTGCGCGAAGGCGATGCGCTTGCCCGCAACCAGCGTATGGCCAGAACCACGAATGCAGAAATTGACCTCGGTGGCGTTGTGCCGGAACGCGGCGGTCTTCTCGCCCGGCTTCAGCACGGATAGCTTGACCTGGATTCCGGGGGCGAAACCCGGCGCATTGGCCCCGGCGAGCGGATGCACGATCAGCGACTCGCGCCGGCCGTTCCCGGGCAGGGGCTGGCTCGCCAAGCGCTCAATTTCGGCATCGATCTCGCGCTTGGTGACGACGATGGGCGTCCAATACAGGTTCTCGTCCCGCACGCGCTGACCGGAGCGGTCGGAGAAGCGACCTTGCATGTCCTGAAAATCCTTCTTGAACTCGTTCATGAGACCTCCTCGGCCGAGGATCAGATCGTACTCCCTAGACGGGGTTTTTGGCTCTCGCCCCCGCCAGCCGCGGCTTCGTCTTCGTCGGCTGGTGGATTGCACGGCCCGCGCCGCGCGCTCGCGCCCGCTTGAGCAACTCGACCCCGAGAGCAAGATCGGAAATGCCCATGCCCATCGCCTTGAAGAGCGACACATCGTCCCGCGCGGTGCGTTTGCGGGCGGAGGCGATAAGCCTGGAGAGCGGCATCACATTGTCCCATCCGGACGGCCCGTACTGCGTCATGAATTCGCGCGAGAGCTGCTGCACGCCCGGAAGATTGTCCACGGCCACCAGCGTGGCGCGCGCAAAGACGTCCTGCGCGAATTCCTCCCGGTCCGGAGCGATCGCGCCTACGGCATTCAGGTGAGCGCCTCTTTCGAGCATGGCGGCTGCGAGGAAAGGCTGCGCCGCCCGCGTCACCAGCGTCACGATCTGTGCTCCTTCGCATGCGTCACCCACCGAAGCAGAGACTTCGGTTTCGATGCCGAACTCCTCGCGCGCTTTCGCCGCGAACGCCTGGCGCGACTCCGCGCGTGGACTGTAGATCTGCAGCCGGTCGATGGGCCGCACCGCGAGCATCGCGCCGAGCTGGGCGAGCGCCTGTTTGCCCGTCCCGACGATCGCCATCACCCTGGCATCCTGCCTCGCCATCCAGTCGGCGGCCACGCCCGAGATGCCGCCGGTGCGCAAGCTTCCCAGCGCGAACGCCTCGATCACTGCAACCAGGGACCCGTCGTCGGCGCTCCACAGAAGCAGAAGCGGACAGGTGCCGCCCTGCGTGTGAGTCCACGTTTTGGTGCCCACCAGATTCCCGAGCTTTCCGCCGATTGCATGCAGGTTGTTCTTTCCATATTGCAGCAAGGTCTTCGTCATGTTCTGCGCTTCGCCGCGCGCTTCCTCGCGCAGGGCGGCCTCGAGAGCGACGATCGCGTCCTTGAGGTCCAGCAGCTGGACGACTTCCGCCTCGGTGATCCAGATCGCGTCGCTGCCCATTTTCATACCTTGAACGAGGTCAACACCTGCTTGGGAAACAATTCCTCGAGCTCGAGGCGCCTGTGGCACACACCCTGTTCGAATGCAAAATCGACGAAAGCCTGAAGCGTGGTGCGGTTCTTCTCGAGCCCGTAGGGCCAGAAGTCCTCGCCGAAGAGGCTTTTCATCCGCTCGGTGTACGGCGCAAGCCAGGCGAGGGGCGCGTGCGAAGCCGTGATGTCGGAAAGCCGCTCGACCGAGCGGCGCTTCGCTTCCTCGAAGGCCTTGTAGAGGTTCATCGCGAGCCAGGGGTGGCGCTCGAGCACGTCGGTCTTGATGACGATCACGTGCATGATAGGAAAGATCCCGGTCTCCCTGAAATAGGCCGCTTCGACCGCTTCGTAATCCGAGAACAGCCGCCGGATCCCGCTGCCGAAGCCGCGCGGGGGCCGTGCGGAAAGCACGGCGTCGAGATCCCCTGCGAGCAGCATGTCGTTCAGAGAGTGTTGGGGCTCCGGGCGGAGCCGCACCCCTTCGGGCAGCTTCGGCTTCACTTTCTCGACGCGACCTGCTTGGTTCACTCCTGCCTGGACCCAGTCGACCGAGGCGAGCGGCACTTGGGCCTGGTGAGTGAGGTAACCCCGCGAGTAGATCACCGCCGTCTGTGCCCACTCCGGAATCCCGATGCGCTTGCCCTTTAGCTGCTCCGGGCGGTCGATCCTGCCGCCCTCGCGCACGTAGATCATCGATTGCCGGAACACCCGCGACGGAAATACGGGTATCGCGGCGATGCCGGTGTCCTCCTGCGAGCGCAGGGACACGTACTTGCCCATGGACATTTCCGATACTTCCCATTCGCGGAAGAAGGTGAAGCGGAAGAACGCTTCCTCCGGCGGCAGGTTGAGCACGTTGAGGCTCACGCCCTGGACAGGCACTTGTCCCGTGGCGAGGTCGCGCGTGTGCTCGTAGTCGCCGATGGCAAGAGTCAGAGACAGTCTTTCCACGAGTTCACTATTCCTTGAGGAGAACCGCGCCGTTTTCGATTTTCACGGCATAGGTGCGAATGTCCTCGGTGCAGGGGACGCCGACCGCCTTGCCGGTCGCGATGTGAAACTTCCCCTGGTGCAAGGGGCATTCGATCTCCTCGCCCTCGATGAAGCCGTCGGCGAGGCTCGCCTGTCCGTGGGTGCAGGTGTCGTGCGTGGCGAAAATCTCTCCGCCGAGGTTGTACAAGCACACCGGCTCCGCCCCGAGACTGACGAGCAGCGTTCCGTCTTCGGGAACATCGGAGGCGTCGGCGACTTTGACCCAGTTCTCGCTCATGTCAGAGAGGATAGATCAGGCTGTTCGGGACGAGGAGGCTGTCGAAGATGCAGAGCTTTTCCTTGAATTTTAGCCTGCCCTCCTCGACGACGAGCTTGTCGCGATATTGGCCGGTGTTGAAGACTCGCGTGAGCTCGTCTTGCAGCGTCTCGAGCGCGACATAGTTCGCGCGCACCTCGAGCACCCTTTCCTTCCAGCCGAGGACGCGAATGCCGCTTACCATGCGGCGCATGTAGCGCGGCGCGTACACGGCGGTCTTGCGGATTGCCGTGACCCGGTCGGCGAGATAGCCTTTGCTCTCGCAAAGCCAGGTCGCGAGCGGCAGCCCGCGCTCGAAGTTCTCGCGGGGAACGATCTTGTAGAGACATTCCTCGACGAAGAATTCCGGCCATTCCTCGAAGCGCTCCTCGTCGAGGCAGGCGGTGTAGGCCGCATAGAGTTCCTCTAGCTCTAGGCGCAGATCCCGCGAATTCAGGGTGAGATAGCGTTCTGACGCGCTCACGATAATATAAAAGAACGAACGTTCGATTTCTTCGTTTTATCGTTGATTAAACAGTTTCTTAAATCTCCATTATCTGGCGGTAATAGGCGTAGAACGCCCGGATCACGGACTCCGTGACCATATGCTGCTCATCCTTCCAGTCGCGCCCACCCATCTCCATAACGCCAGCCCCCTCAGGATACGGACCCACACCGCTCTGAGAGAATTTCATTATTTCGCTGTCGTCGATCGAAACGAATCCCGCGGGTCCCATGAGGTTCGCCTGCCGCAGCCTGCGCCGGGTCATGTCCTCGTCGTCTTCGGCGTAGCCGAAATAGGTCCAGGCGAGCTCGAACGCCGCCGGGCCGCGCGTGATGAGCTGACGCATCGCCAGAGTGTTCGACTGTTGCTGGATGATGAGGTTGGGCCAAAGGGTCGTCATCACCACGGTGTACTCGGGAAATTCGCGCACCGGCTCGAGCAGCGTCGGATCCTGCAGCTTGAAGTTGTCGATCAGCGACTTCATGTCGGCGTTGTCCTCGGTCTTCTTCTGATCCCCTCGCCAGGAAATCAGCGCACCGTGACGACCGGTCGCATCCATCTGCACTTTCGAGGGCTGATCGGCCCGAAACAGCCCGAAGCTCACCAGGAACACGTGCAGCAGGCTCGCGTGATAGGGGTCCTTGATGTTCTCGAACATCAACTTCCAGTTGGCGGGTGTCAGTTGGCGCGAGTAGCCGAGCACGCGGAGTTCCCGGCCGTCGAACACGCGGTCGTAGAGCGCCAGCATCGAGGGACCGAAATATTCTTCGAGGGGCTCCAGATCCGACGCAAAGGAGGCGAAGATCACGCCGTGGCGGCGCGCGACCTTGAGCTTGCGCAGCCCGTGGTTCTTCGGATCGAAATCCGCGGGCATGCCCCCTTGCTTCTTCACGCCGCGTCTGAACGGCACGCCGATCAGATTGCCCTTCAGGTCGTAGGTCCACTGGTGGTAGGGACACATGAACTCGGCGGCGCTGCCGAGATGCTTCTGGCAGAACTGCACGCCCCGGTGAGCGCAACGATTCTCCACCACGTTGATCGAGCCTTCCTGGTCGCGCACCACCACGACCGGCTTCTCGCCTATGAAGGTGCGCTTGAAATCGCCGGGGCGCGGCAGCTCCGCCTCGAGAGCGACGTAGCTCCAGCTCGGACCGCAGAAGATGCGCTCCTGCTCCAGGGAATAGATCTCCGGGTCGGAGTAGATCCAGTAAGGGATGCGGGACACGCCTTCTTGGGGCCAAACGTGGCGCGCGCCCATGGATTTCTCTCTCTCGGTGTTGGCGCCGCTCGTTAGGACCGCCTGCGGCGGAACTTGGACAGGAGGTCGTCCAGATGATCATGACTCGAATAACTGATGACCAGTTTCCCCGCACCTTTTTTGCCTGGCTTGATCTCGATTTTGGTGCCGATCTCCTCGGACAATTCTTCCTCGAGGCGCGCGATGTCGCGGTCGGTCCCGGCTCTGCGCCTGGCTTTGATCGTGGGATGAAGGATGGCGTTGACCATGCCCTCCGTCTGGCGCACGGAGAGCGCCTGGTCTGCGACCCGCTTCGCGGCGCTCTCCTGCTGCCGTCCGTCGAGCGCGAGAAGCGCGCGCGCGTGTCCCATTTCGAGCTTTCCGTCGAAAACAAGCGCCTGGACCGACTTTTGAAGATTCAGTAACCTGAGCAAGTTGGTGGTTGCGGTGCGGGAGCGGCCGATGGCCTCCGCCGCTTCCTGGTGCGTGAGCTTGAACTCGCCGATCAGCCGCTGCACGCCGCCTGCTTCCTCGAGCGGGTTGAGGTTTTCCCTCTGGATGTTCTCGACCAGCGCCATGGCGAGCGCCGACGAATCCGGGACGTCGCGAACGAGCGCCGGGACTTCCGCGAGACCGGCGATTTTCGCCGCGCGCCAGCGCCGCTCGCCCGCGATGATCTCGTAGCGGTTGTTCCCGATCGGCCGCGCGAGAATGGGCTGCATCAGTCCTTGCGTCCTGATCGAAGCTGCGAGCTCCTCCAGCGAGCTGTCGTCCATCTTCGTGCGCGGCTGGTAGCGACCACGCTGCAGCTGATCGATGCGCAGCGTCGCTTGACGCTCCGAGACCGGCCCCCCCTCCCCATCCTTGTCGAGGAGGGCGTCCAGGCCTCTGCCCAGTCCCTTGAGTTTCATCGGTATTTCCCGCTCATGCTGTCGCCGCGATGCCGTTCCGGGAGAGGATCTCGCCCGCGAGCGCGACGTACGCTTGCGAGCCCTTGCACTCGCGATCGAGCTTCACTGCGGGCGCGCCGAAGCTCGGCGCCTCGGCGAGGCGTACGTTGCGCGGAATCACGGTCTCGTACACCTTCTCGCCGAAGTGCTCCTGCAATTGCGCCGACACCTGCTGGGCGAGCGCATTGCGCGGATCGTACATGGTTCGAAGGAGCCCTTCGATATCGAGCTTCGGATTCAGGTGCTGGCGGATCTTTTTGATCGTATTCACGAGATCGGAGAGCCCCTCGAGCGCGTAGTACTCGCATTGCATCGGGATCATCACCGCATCGGCTGCGACCAGTCCATTCACCGTGAGCATATTGAGCGCAGGGGGACAGTCGAGCAGGATGAATTCGTACTGGCTGGCGATCGATTCGAGAGCGCCTTTCAGGCGCGACTCGCGGTGCTCGAGGTTGACCAATTCCACCTCCGCGCCGGCAAGGTCGCGGTTGGCGGGAATCAGATCGTACCCGCCTGATTCCGACTTATGGCGTGCCGAATCGGCCGTGGCCAGTCCCAGCAGCACCTGGTAAATCGAAGTCTTGAGCGTGCGCTTGTCGATGCCGCTGCCCATGGTTGCGTTGCCCTGTGGATCGAGATCCACCAGCAGCACGCGCATCCCGGACTGCGCCAGGCCCGCCGCGAGATTGACGCTGGTCGTGGTCTTTCCGACGCCGCCCTTCTGGTTGGTGACGGCGAGGATGCGGGTCATGCGCGCGCGATCAAGACAAGATGCCGCTCGGCGTCGAGCCCTGGAACGGCCAAGGCGTGCACCTGCCGCACGCGGAAGTCTGGCGGCAAACGCTCGATTTCCTCGAAGGGGTGGACACCCTTCATCGCCACGAACACGCCGCCCGGCGCGAGCAAGTGCCCAGCCAGCGCGATGAACTCGGCGATCTCGGCAAACGCGCGGGAAATGATGCAATCGAATTTTTCATCGGCGTGCCATGCTTCGAGGCGCTCGCATATCACAGTCGCGTTTCTCAACTGAAGGTCCGCTACCGCTTGCCGCAGAAAGGCCGCTTTTTTGTGATTGCTATCGAGCAACGCGACCTGAATGTCGGGCCTCGCCACCGCAATGGGAATCCCGGGAAATCCCGCGCCACTGCCGGCATCCAGCACCCGAGTTCCAGCCAAGTATGGGATTACGGCCAGGCAGTCGAGCAGGTGGCCGCTGACCACCTTCTCCCTGTCTCGTATGGCGGTCAGGTTATATACCTGGTTCCATTTCTCAAGCAGCGCGAGGTACTGAAGGAGCTTGTTGGCGCCGTCGCGACTCAATGAAAGACCTAGCTCCGCTACCCCTTTCTCCAGGCGCCGGCCCAACTCGGCTTGCGCCGGCCCCGCCGTCAGCGTCGTCATGCGGCCGATCTTTCCGGCGCGCCCACTCGACGCTTCAAGTGGACGAGCAGCAGCGAGATCGCGGCGGGTGTAATGCCTGAGATGCGCGAGGCTTGTCCAAGCGTCTCTGGTTTGTGTTGGTTCAGTTTCTGCTGCACTTCGATCGACAGGCCGCGCACGCTTCGGTAATCGAGATCGCGCGGCAGTGCCATAGTCTCGTAGCGCTCCTGGCGCGCGATTTCTTCGTACTGGCGTTCGACATACCCCTGGTATTTGGCTTGAATCTCCACCTGCGAGGCGACCGCCACATCGCCGACGGGTGCACCCCGTTCAGAAAGCTCGGCCAGCGAGGCGTAGCCCACCCCCGGACGCTTCAGAAGATCCATGAGGGAGTATTCGCGCTCGATCGGCTTGCCGAGCACACGCGCAGCAACGTCGGGAGGCAGGGACTTGGGACTGACCCAAGTGGACCTGAGCCGTTCCTGCTCGCGGCCGATTGCGTCGCGCTTGCGGTTGAACGCGTCCCAGCGGACATCGTCCACCACGCCGAGCCTGCGACCGGTCTCGGTGAGTCGCAAGTCCGCATTGTCCTCGCGCAGCATGAGCCGATATTCCGCGCGGCTGGTGAACATGCGATACGGCTCCGAAACACCGCGGGTAATGAGGTCGTCGACCAAAACACCGATATACCCTTCATTGCGCCGCGGGCACCAAGCATGCTCGTCCTGGACGAAGAGCGCCGCATTAATACCCGCGAGGATTCCCTGCGCCGCCGCTTCCTCGTAGCCGGTGGTGCCGTTGATCTGTCCCGCAAAGAACAGGCCCGAGATCGACTTCGTTTCCAGCGACGACCTTAGGTTGCGCGGGTCGTAGTAGTCGTATTCGATGGCGTAACCCGGCCGCAGGATCTGGGCCTGCTCGAGCCCCCGGATGCTGCGCACGAGTTCGATCTGCACATCGAAGGGCAGACTCGTCGAGATTCCGTTCGGATAAAACTCGTTGGTAGTGAGCCCTTCGGGCTCGAGAAATATCTGGTGACTCTGTTTGGCGGCAAAGCGATGGATCTTGTCCTCGATAGAAGGGCAATAGCGGGGGCCGATGCCCTCGATCACTCCTGTGTACATCGGCGAGCGGTCCAAGCCCCCGCGGATGATTTCGTGCGTATGCGGATTGGTGTGGGTGATCCAGCAGGGCAGTTGGCGAGGGTGCATCCCTGTCGTTCCGACAAAGGAGAAGACGGGCACCGGTTCATCGCCCGGCTGCGCTTTCATCACCGAAAAGTCGATGGTGCGACCGTCGAGCCGGGGCGGCGTTCCGGTTTTGAGGCGACCCACCGGAAGCTGGAGCTCGCGCAGTCGCGCAGCGAGACTGACTGAAGGCGGGTCCCCGGCCCGACCAGCCCGGTAGTTCGCCAATCCGATATGGATGAGTCCGGAAAGGAAAGTGCCCGTGGTCAGCACCACGACACGGCTGGAAAAGCGAACGCCGACCTCAGTCACCACCCCGGCAACGCGGCCGCCTTCCAACAGGAGGTCGTCCACCGCCTGCTGGAATAAAGTCAAGTTGGCCTGATTCTCCAGCCGTGATCGAATCGCGTACTTGTACAGGAGACGATCGGCTTGCGCGCGCGTCGCGCGGACTGCAGGACCCTTGGAGGAATTCAGGATGCGAAACTGGATCCCGGCTTCGTCTGTGGCGATCGCCATGGCGCCGCCCAAGGCATCCACTTCCTTGACAAGATGTCCCTTCCCAATGCCACCGATTGACGGGTTGCAAGACATCTGTCCCAGCGTTTCGATATTGTGGGTAAGCAGAAGAGTCCGACAACCGGCCCGCGCCGCCGCGAGTGCGGCCTCGGTCCCGGCGTGGCCACCGCCGACCACGATCACATCGAACTGGGAGGGAAATTGCATCGCTTTGAGCAGGAAAGTGGAGCGAAACCAATCGAATTTTAAAGGTAATCCACGACGAGAGACAGCGTTTCACGTGAACCTTCCAGCGTTCAGAGAGGACTCGGTCAATCGCGGGATAAAGGGGCTATACCCATAGACAGCCGGACGTTTCACGTGAAACGTCCGCCCTTTGACAGACTCTCTACTGGAATTGCACAGCTTGTTAGCCCTTGGAGACACAGCTTGCTAACAGGGTCCAAACCGGATATTCAGAACGGCTGCAGCTCCGCCGTTATGATCCGTAATATAAATATAAACAACAGCTTATTAAGAAGCGCCCTTGCCGGGCTCGGGTCGGAATACTCGGAACTTCGGAACTCAGCCCAGGGAACGCCCGAGCGTCTCACGTCGCGCAGCGAGCTCACGTGGCAAACGGCTCCCCAGCATCTGCAGCAACTCATCTTGCAGTTTCAGTTCCCGCTTCCACTCCCCGCCGTCGATCGAGCTCACGCGCTTGAATTTCTCGCTGTCGAAGCTTTCCAGTCCCTTCCAATCCAAATCCCGGAAATCTGGGACCTTGCCGATAGGTGTTTCAACCGCGTTGCCCCTGCCCTGACAGCGCTCCACAATCCACTTCAGTACTCGCATGTTTTCGCCGTAGCCAGGCCAGATGAATTTTCCATTGGCATCGGTGCGAAACCAATTGATGCAGAAGATGCGGGGGCGCTGAGGCACCGAGCGCCCCAGCTTGAGCCAATGGTTGAAGTAATCGCCCATGTTGTACCCGACAAAAGGGATCATTGCCATGGGATCGCGCCTTACCACCCCTACCTTTCCGGTCGCGGCGGCCGTGGTCTCCGAACCCATCGTTGCCGCCATATACACGCCAGAGTCCCAATCGACTGCCTCGGAGACAAGCGGCACGGTGTCGGAGCGCCGGCCTCCGAACACGAAGGCAGATATCGGAACACCCTGCGGATTTTCCCAATCGGAATCGATCGAAGGACACTGCGACGCTGGAACCGTGAATCGCGCATTGGGATGCGCCGCTTTCCTGCCGCAATCGGGTGTCCACTCCCTCCCCTGCCAATCGATGAGCCTAGCGGGGGGCGTATCGGTCATTCCTTCCCACCATACATCTCCCTCCGGCGTCGTCGCCACGTTCGTGAATATCGTGTTGCTCCTGATCATCGCCATGCAGTTGGGATTGGTCTTCTCGGACGTGCCCGGCGCAACGCCGAAAAATCCCGATTCGGGATTGATCGCGTAGAAACGACCGTCCTTGCCCGGTTTGATCCACGCAATGTCTTCCCCGACGGTCGAGACTTTCCAACCCTTGAACGCCGGTGGGGGAATCAGCATGGCGAAATTCGTCTTGCCGCACGCCGAGGGAAACGCCGCGCTCACGTAGAGCTTCTCACCCGAAGGCGGCGTCACACCGAGGATCAGCATATGCTCCGCGAGCCAACCTTGTTCCCGCCCCATGATGGAGGCGATGCGAAGCGAAAAACACTTTTTCCCGAGCAGCGCGTTGCCGCCATAACCGGAGCCGAAGGACCATATCTCTTTGGTCTCCGGGTAATGGACGATATATCTGTGCTCCTTGCTGCACGGCCAGCGCGCATCCTTCTGGCCGGGAACGAGCGGCGCACCGACTGAATGGGCGCAGGGTACGAAGTGCCCGCTTTTGCCCAGAATTTCCCACACCTTTTTCGACATGCGCGTCATGACGTGCATGCTGACCACTACATAGGGCGAGTCGGTCAGTTCGATGCCGATATGCGCGATGTGCGACCCGAGCGGCCCCATGGAGAACGGAACCACATACAGGGTCCGGCCGCGCATAGAGCCATCGAAGAGCTTGCTCAAGGTCGCGCGCATCTCCCCGGGATCGACCCAGTTGTTGGTCGGGCCCGCATCTTCCTTTTTCTGAGAGCAGATGAAGGTCCGATCTTCGGTGCGCGCCACGTCGTCCGGATCGGAGAGCGCGAGGAAAGAATTCGGACGAAGCTTGGGGCTGAGCCGCTTCAGCATTCCCGACTTGACCATCTCGTCGCAAAGCCGGTCGTACTCTTCCACCGAGCCGTCGCACCATTGAATTCGGTCCGGCTTGGTCAGCGTGGCAAAGCGCGCGACCCATTCCTTGACGCCGTGATGTTGAACGTAAGCCGGAGCCCCGATATCAATAGCGGCAGCGTAAGGTTGATTCATCCTGGGGCCTCGCGATAACGACTTGGCAGCATGTAATTCGAGGCTGCTGGTCGTGAAAGAACTGTTAGGCTGCGAACTCTATCACGATCCGCGAGGCGCGGAAAATACCGTGATAGAACTGGTACTTAAGAGACAATCCGCCCGTTTATGTCCGCCAGCTGCGCCGGAGGTGTTTCGCAAGCCGGAACATAGGCGCGGTCGTGGTCACGAGAATAATCACCCGCGTGACGTGGGCCGCGGTGACGAGCGGCACCCCGAGTTGGAGCACCTTTGCCGTGACACACATCTCCGCCATGCCCCCCGGCGCCGTGGCGAGCACCATCGCCGAGATTCGGACCGCACCTGCAAGCGCGAGGCCCCACGCGAAGAGGGCGGAGACCAAAACGGCCAGAACCACGGAGGCGCACACCATGGCAACGAAGCGCGGTGCGGTACTGAGCGATTTTCGATCAAAACCTGACCCGAGCGCGCACCCGAGGAGAAGCTGCGCCAAATTAGACAGCCATGCTGGAATGACCGACAACCCCACCTCGGAAAGAGTTAACGCGACCGCTACGGCGAGCGGTCCCAGCATCCAGGCGTTTGGCACGCTCAGTTTAGCAAGCAGCGCGCCGGCCGTCGCCGCCAGCACAAGCAAGGTAACCAACCCCGCGGCCTCCACGCCGAGTTGCGCCGGGTGATAGTCGTCCGCTCCGTGCACACCGAGCAAGGTGAACAGGAATGGCACCACCACGACGACAATCATGACGCGCAGCGACTGCGCGAGCACCACGCGATCAGGCCTGGCGCCGAAGCGTTCGCCCAAGATAGTCATCTCTGCGGCTCCTCCGGGAACGCTGGCGAAAAGCGCTGTCGTCCCATCTAGCCCCGTGGTGCGCGTGAGGAACCATCCACTTGCGTACGCGAGGAGAACCGCGAAAGCTGCCGCTGCGATCAGCAGATGCCAGTGCGCTACGACCTCGTGGCCCACCACCGGGGTGAAGTACAAGCCAAGCGCGCAGCCTATGATGAGCTGTCCGGTCGCTCGGCCCGCCTTCGGTGGAACCAGATCTGCGCCCACGAACTTTCCAAAAGCCATGGCCAGCAAAGGCCCAAGCATCCATGGGAGGGGTGCGCGCACTGCGCTGAAGAGCGCCCCGCCCGCACCGCAAATCACGAGCGCTTTCAAGACCGGATAAGGTCTCATGCGAGACGGGATCACTTTCATTTCCCAACGCAAAAGCGCGCGAAGATTTGACCCAGGAGGTCATCCGCCGAAAATTCCCCCGTAATCGAGCCGAGCTCGCGCTGCGCTAGACGAAGTTCCTCCGCGAAAAGTTCGTTCTGTTGAATCGTCTTTCCGGCCCGCTCAAGAGCCTGCGCGACACGCTCGAGGGAAACGAGGTGCCGCTCGCGTGCCATGAATACATCTTCTTCCCCCGATTGCCAGCCGGCGAGCTTGAGCAGGGCCTGGCGGAGCGCGCCTAAGCCCTCACCGGTCTTGGCCGAAACATGAATGTGCCAACCGCGCGTGCTCTCCTCCGCTCGCGCCGCGTCACCGGAAAGATCGATCTTGTTGAACACCGTCACCGCCCTCAGTTTTCCCGGCAGCCGGTCGACGATGGACCGGTCGGCTGCGGTAACTCCGGTACGGGCGTCGACGACAAGAAGGAGCGCATCGGCGTGTCCGATCGCCTCCCAGGTGCGCGTGATGCCAATTGCCTCGACCTTGTCGGCAGCGTCTCGCAGACCGGCAGTATCGATGATATTCATGGGTACGCCGTCGATCTGAATCGTCTGCCGTACTGCATCACGCGTGGTGCCGGGAATTTCAGTGACGATGGCGAGGTCTTCTCCGGCCAGCCGGTTGAGGAGCGACGATTTTCCTACGTTGGGCTGACCTGCCAACACGACCTGAAGTCCGCTGCGAAGGACGCTGCCCTGGCGGGCTCGAACAAGCGAACGGCTAACCTCTTCCTGCAGATGCCCCAAGCGCCCCCGGGCGTCCTCTCGGTCCATTTGATCGATTTCCTCCTCGGGAAAATCCAGGGTCGCTTCCACCAGCGTGCGCAGTTCAACGAGCCCCTTCGCAAGGTTTGCGATCACCTGCGAGAATTCGCCGCGCAGCGACCGGAGCGCGCAACGCGCCGCAGCCTCGGTGGCGGCGTCGATAAGGTCGGCCACGCCCTCGGCCTGCGCGAGATCGAGCTTGTCATTCAGGAAAGCGCGACGGGTAAATTCCCCGGGCTCGGCGAGGCGCGCGCCAAGCTCCAGGCAT
>WNGQ01010503.1_pt1 | contig 13842 bp, 9 predicted proteins | sample 5407661 | NCBI WGS metagenome assembly WNGQ01 (sample SAMN13153382, study PRJNA577476) | soil metagenome | isolation source: 60 cm soil or saprolite under Garry oak tree replicate 2 | place: USA:California | collected 2016-06-15
CGCCGCGGACCAGCGCGGTGAACGCCTCTTGCCCCATGACGGCCAGCTTGCCCGGATCAGCGCCGCACCGCGACGTCACCACCTGCAAGGCCGCCAGCCACGTCTTCGAATTGAACGGCTCAGCGCCCGCCTCGGTCACCACCGGCCAGGCCACCGACAGGAAATCCCGGATCCGCTGCGCCGACGCCGTCGCCGCCGTGATCAGCTGCTGGCGGCGCCGGCCCAGGTGCCGCAGGTGCGCCCACGTCTCATCCAGCTCCTCGGGCAGGTAGCAGTGCAGCTCGACCGCCAGCCGGGCGATCAGCACGCAATCGGCCTCATCGGTCTTATGCGTCGTGTAATCCTGCTGCTCCCGGGCGATATGGGACATCAGCGGCTGGATGCACACCAGCGGCAGGCCCCGCTCGGCGCACAGCCGCTGCACCTGCAGCCACCGCGGCCCGGTCGGCTCGCACGCCACCGTCACGTGCGTGAATCCCTTCGCCCGGGCCTGCCCGATCGCCCAGTCCAGCGCCTCGCCCAGCCGGAACGCCTTCACCTGCACCGTCTTACGCGCCAGCACCCGCACATCATGATCAATCACCGCGATCGCCTGCTTATCCTCCGCCAGGTCGATCCCGATCACCGCGCCATCACGCGGCAGCACCGCCCGCAGCCGCTCCCGCCGCGCGTTCCGCCTCCGGTCTCCACGGGTCATGCCGCTACCCTTACTCACAGGACGTCCTCTCTGGTTGCGCCTGGGACACCAAGCCCGCACTATCGCACCAGGAGGACGTCCCCGCCTCAACCACGTCCCGCTGAACGGACGCCTCTAGCGCGTTGTCCTATTACTACGCCGAAGTGAGAGAACAGCGAAGATCAGCGCGTACTGGTTGTCGTAAAACATCCGCTATGGTTCACCGGCCACGACAGCGTCGAATCCGCGGTCAGGGTCATGCAGCGCCAGCAGCCGGGACGCCTCGGGTCTGCGGCTCCAGGCCACCGCCCGGGACTGCCCGATGTCGAAGAACTGCTCCACGATCTCGCCGCGGCCGTCGGTGAGCTGGCGTGCCCGCGATAGCTGCCACGTCCTGAAGGTCCTCCGTCGATACCCGCCCAGCGAATGGGAACCTGAGCATGCTCATCCCCTGATTACGCAACGTTACATAATCCGTCCGCGCGTAAGCATGTCATACCGAGATCCACATGTCCGGCGACGCGCTCGCAGGATCGCAAGAGCACGTAATCTGCGGGCGACCTGGTCTGGCTCCGTAGCGGCCCTGGCTGCTGGTCAAGCAGGCCAGCTGCCACGCGTTTAGCTTCGCCTTGCGCGATTTGCCAACGCAACCTGACACGAGTGCTCTAGTCTCGTAGCGTCCCGCTGAACTGACTCAACGTGGGATCTCCTCGGATGACAAATCAGAAGATGAAGCTATGCGTCGAACCTATGTTCCAGATAGGACTGCGAACAGTAGGTTCGCATAGATTAGGTCGTATGGCCGAGGTTCGCCTTGCCGAAGACGATCCTCCGCGCGAGCGACATCCCGCCCCGCAACCTGTTCGGCGACGAGATGCTCGCGCCCGTTCGACCGGCTGTAGTGGCCATCGGAGCGCAAGCGGATGCGTTCTGCGGCCGCGTTTTCTAGCCGGGCGGACGCAAGCCCTCGGTTCGCCGTCTTATGCCAGCGAAAGTCTGGCGGTCAGCGCGGGTCGCCGGAGGAGGCGACCGGCAACGATGGCGATGGTGCAGGCCAATGGCATGCAGATGACGAGCCGCAGTTACTCCTGCTGCGGTGGCGGCGCGGCGTGCCCCATGGCAGGACGCCTCACACTGGAGAGGCGAGCCGGGTGATCTTGCGCGACCCCCCTCGCCCGGCGGATGAACCGTTTGTTCCAACGGAAGGTGAACTCTACTGGGTCAGTACAGTGATCTTGTGGGGTGGCGACCGCAAGCCAACCCGCCCGGTGGTCGTCATCGAGGCACCACCGAGCCGACTGGCGCGCATCGCGGTGGTCACCAGGACCACGGACACGACGCGCAAAGGCGTCCCACACCGGCCCATGCCAGAAATCGGCCTTACCAAGCCAGGCGTCTTCGCTGATCTCCGATCAGCGGAAAGGGTGCTGTGGACGCCGCGAAACGCGTGCCGGCTCGGAGTCCTTCCCGAGGAAGTGCTCAACGACGTGATGAGGCGGTTCGGGTAATGGGCGCCTACGAAGAGCTGGTGGACACGGGCCGCCTCGGCCCCCAGGGTGTCCGGCTCCTCTACCGCGCCGTACAGGCCGTCGCCTTGGCACGCAACTTCCCGCCCCCCGCCGGGCATGCCCACTGGGACGCCGACGCGACCGCGGATGCCGCTCACGACTTTCTAGACGGCCAGCGGGGCAGCAAACGCCTGACAGATCTGGCGGTCCGCGCGACTGATGAGGCGAGCTTCGAACGGCTGCTGCACGGTGCAGTGGTGAACTTCCACCGCGACCGCAGCAGGCAGACGGAACTCGGCGCTCTGGTGAGACGCGTAGGTGAGGTGCTTGAGCGCAGTGAGCTGTTTGAGCGGACACCATCCGGCAACCCCCGCTGGCGGGTGGCGGGCGGGCCAGCAGAAGCCAGCAGCGCGTCCCCGACTTCCCTCGCCCGGGCCGCCGCCGAGGAGCCGCATGTTGACATCCCGCGCTGGGGCAGCAGCAAACGCCGCGCCCCCCAGGCCGACTTCGCCAGTTTCGAACGGCTCATCCACCGCGTCCTGACAGCTGCAGCCGGGTCGCTGAGCGCTGCAGAAATCGCCAAGGCCGTAAGCGCCCGCTTCGATCCGCACCGCGTTCCCCTCATCCTTGAACTAGATGTCCTTGAGAGACTCGCTGACCGCAGCCTTCTTGCGCAGACCGAAACCCAGGTCCTCGGCCGCCTGCAAGCCGCTGACCTGTTCGAGCAGCTGTCAGATCGCGAGCGGACCTTGCTTGCCACCTGGGATCGACCAGTCCGTGACCTCGAAGAGCTGCTTGGCGTCCGTCATAGTCAGGCTCATGTGCTGAGGCAGCGACTCGCGGCACGGCTGAAGGAAGAGCTTGATGGTGACCCTGAAGCCGAGACTGTCATCACGGACCTGCTGATGATGACAAGTCAGTGGCTAGTCGAGCGGACAACGGGACCTGGTGCGACGTTTAGTTCACGGTGATGGGACTCACAAATGGACAGCTCATGAGATCACGTGGTCACCCGACAGACTCGGAGTTGCTCGGGTTCGCTGAAGGACAAGACGCCGACGCGGCCGCAGGGATTGCCGGGCATGTCGAGCGCTGCCTGGCCTGCAAGATCAGGACAATCCGCCTCTCCGACGCTTCCGTAAGTGCACCCAACGACGCTGTTATCAGTCGCCTGGTTGCATCATCGCCAGCCGTTCCGCAGCCGGTCGCTGATGCTCTGCGGACGCGGCCGACACCGGGAACACACCCGGCCAGCGGCGAGATATGGCGGATCGGCCTGTCGGAGGCATCGCTGGTGTGGGTTCGCCGTGCACTCGATGATTCGGCGCTTGTGCTACCGGTAACGCTGGACATCGATCTCGCCGATGAATACTCGCTGCTCGTTCCCGCCCACGACTCCCCGGTTGGGGCCGACATCGCCGTGGTGGCGTCCGTGGAGGGGCACGTCGACCTGCGCGCCTTCTTGCAGCGGCTCGGAGCTCTGCATGTTGAGGCTCAGATCGGCGAGCTTCGCCTCGCCCGGCGTGAAGGCCGACTTCCGGACACTAACGTCCCAACCGGGCCGCCCATCGAGTCGGCAGATGATCAGCGGCTGGAGTATCGGCAGCTTCTTGCCGATCTACTTGCCGACCTGTCTCCGGACGGATTCGCCGAAGCAAGCGCAGAGCTCGTCGAGGATGGCGTGGACCTGCATCAGCTCAGCGAGCGACTCCGGGACCTGACCTGGCAGCGCGCCAGCTGCCAGGTCAGGCAAGCCGGACTTGACCACGTACCGGTGGATGCAGCCCATGAGCTGCTGGTCGCGGCGGTCGTGGAGGAATTCGACAAGACGGTGCTCGTCACTGTGCTGACCGGCGCCGTACCCAGTTCGACCCAATCCTCGCCCAGCGTCGCTGATGCCTGCGGAGTGCTGCTGAGCCGGTATCCAGATGCCGACGACATCGCCGTGGCCATCGCAGATGCCGACTGGACTGCAGTCATTGTCGCTCCCCCGTTCTCCCGTCCGGCTGTCGAGGTGCCATCGGGGATAGCAGCAGGACCGCGAGTGGTGTCCCAGCCACTGCCCGTCGTAGATGCGCTAGCCAAGCACTTTGAGGGAAAGACCGCTCGCTGGGACGAAACGGAACGGGTTCGGCTCGATGGCACCCAGGCAAACCTTCATCGGCTCGCCCAGGACGCGGCACAGGCTGCGGTGGATCAGGTTGTCCGCGAAGGGCGGCGGGCGATCATTCCCGCCAAGAAGGCCGCATACACCGCGCTGGACCCGTGTGCCGTCAGCAAGGTCACGGAGATGATCGACGCGGTCGTCTCCGAGCGGGCATCTCCAGCGGAGGCTATCGATGAATTGCTGCTAGGTGGCACAGAATGATCCGACGTCTCACGCTTCAGAACTGGCGCGCCTACGAAAACGTCACCCTCGATCTGGAGCCTGGGACAACGTTCGTGGTCGCGCGCAACGGGATCGGCAAGTCCTCGCTGATCGAAGGCGCAACCTGGGCCCTCTACGGAGACGCTGCTGGGCGCCCATCTGATGCCGTCCGGCTGGGAAGCACCACTGCGACCGCCTCCGTAGAGCTGCTACTACCTGACGGGCGCACGCTCGCGGTTACCCGGCAGCTAACCAGGCGGCTAAGCCGCACCGCGCGCCCACCGGTATCTGCCACGATTGATGGCGCGTCAATAGAGGAAGACATACTCGGCATACTCCTACGGGAAGCCCTCGGCGGAGACCCGGCATTTCTGGCGCGCATCACCATGGTCCGCGGCGCCGAGCGGCTCGATCCGGACGCCAGCAAGCTTAACCTGCAAGAGCACCTGGCCCGCTACTTCGGCGCCGATGGGCTGCGGCAAACGATGGCCGAACTCCAGCAAAGACTCAAGGACAGCGACCACCGGATTCGGCAGGTGCGGCAGACCGCGGGAACCGCCGCCGGACAGCGAGCCGAACTGCGCCAGCAGCTGCATGCTGTTGAAGAAGCGCTCGTACGGGCTGAGCAAGCTCATCAAGCCGCAGCCGTGGCGCAGGCGAGCAACTCGGTGAACCTGTCGACGCTGACCGTCTCCCACATGTGCTTGACCAGGTCGAAGACAACGCGACAAGAGAACTCGACAATATCCGTCGTCGGCGCAGCGAGCTTGAGGGACGACTTACCGGAATCCGCTCGGCGCTGGAAGAACTTCACTCGGCGAACGGGCAGTGCCCGGTATGCCGCCGCCCGCTCTCGGCCGAGGACGCAGCGCGCGCGCTGAACGAACACGACAGTGATATCGCTGCCATTACAGGCCAGCTAGCATCGCTGAGCGAAGAGTCGGCAATGTCGGCGATCGCAGTACTGCGCCACCTCAGGAACCAGCTGGCGACGCTGAGTTCACATGACCAGGCACCTCCGGTGTCGCCGCTATCAATTTCTGAGGCTGCAGTGGAACACGGGCGCGCGCAGCGCGCGGCCGAGATCGCGACGGCAACGCTGGTTGAAAAGCGGTCAGCGGCCATGAGCGCCGCGGCCCGCCTGAAAGAAGCCGAGACTGACGAACGGGCGCGCACGCTGCTTGAGCAGGAGTACACGAAGCAAGCTCTGCTGGCAGCAGCCGCGAAAGCAACAGACGCGACATTGACCGAGCTGTTGGACGGCACGATCACACCGCTGGTGAACGAGATCACTGCCCAGTGGAAGCGCCTGTTCACCGACAGCGGCACGATCGATATGAACAGCCAGGGAGAACTCTCACGGCTGGTCAACGGCGAGATCCTTGAGTTTGGGTCCTTCAGCACCGGCGAGAAGATGGGCGCGCAGATCCTGTTGCGTCTGCTGGTCCTGGATACTGCGACCCGCGCCACGTTCTGTTGGGTCGATGAGCCACTTGAGCACCTAGACCCTGATACACGCCGCCAGGTAGCACTGCGGCTCGCGCTTACCCCTGCCATGAGCGGCGCCACGCAAATACTAGTAACCACCTATGAGGAGCCTCTTGTGCGCCACATCGCCCAGCGCATGCCGGAACGTGTCCAGGTCCTGTACGTGCGCACCAGCAGCCAGTGAGTTCCATCCACAGCCGCTTCCTTACCATAGGCACTCCAGCGGTGAAATGTCCCCGAACAATAGCTATTCCATACGGACGTAGATGCGCTCAGGAGCGGACGATGCGGAGAGGTCCGGCGTTCATAACGCACGAGTGAATCTCACGGCCAGCCGGGCTGGATTCTGCCACCTAGCATCTTGACCGGCGGCCAGAGCCACCAGGAATATCCCTTCCCGCCACGGACCACGAGGAAGCAGGCACGATGGGGCGCTTGCAACGCACAGTCCCACTGACTGTCACGGCAAGGTCACGTCAGCACGAAAATGTCAGTCCCTGGTCTTACCATCTCGGTCATTGGCGGAGAGGCGGAGGACAGGCAGATGGAGTCTTCGCTCAGTGAAGGCGCGGGCCTGGGAAACGACCACGCCGAAGATGAGACTGTCGTCAAGGTGCCAGAGGCGTTTGCCGCTGGGGTGATGAGTGGGCCCAGCGTGCACGAGTCCTCATTTCCAGGGCGGGTCGCGGCATTCTTGCGGTTCAGTCCCGTAATCGAGGCCGCGCAAGCGGCACGTCGGAGAGGGTGGCCGGACGGCAGCTACGACATTGTGACTTTGGCGCTGACCGCTATTGACCTGGTAGTTTCACGGCAAGGCTTTGAGACGGAGGCCACACGGGCCGATGTGGTGGTCGCTCTGGCGGAGCTAGCCTGCATGGCAGCGCCAGACCGGTCGGCTGACGAGCATCAGGACGTAGCTGCTTTCGTGGTAGATGCCTTGCTGAACCGGCAAGGCCATCAGGCGCCGTTCCGCTATGTAACCAGCGATTACTCCAGCCCCGACGACCGCCATCGACAGCGGGAGGTACCTTTCTCGCTGCTGGTCGAGCATGACCACCCAGCGCGGGACGAGAACGTGCTGCGGGCTACCAAGGACGCGATCAACGCGCTGATCGGCGGGCTCGACTTTGACGTCGAGGACGAGCAGGTCGCGACTGAGCTAGTACTGGAACGGCAGCTCGCCCGCAATGCCTTCGACGCGGCGCTCAAGTCCGCTGAGCGTGCACGCCTGCTGTCGGTCGGTCTCGCCGAGGAGCTCGACCGTCTGATCAAGCAGACACGCCGGGACCTACGGGTCGTGGAAGAAGAATGGGCCACTGCCGTGCCGCATCGTCTTGAGACGGCACGCCAGCACATCCGCGAGCGACTCAACACCGAACGGCATTTGCTAGCAAAGATCCGGGAGGCTCTGGCCAGCGCCGATGCAAGGCTGCTGACAGCAGCATTGCGGATCGCGCAACTGCTGGAGGAATGTCAGCACCGTCACGAATCCCTCCATCAGAGGGTTATCGCCGCGCGGGGTGTGTTCTTGGATGAGCAGGAACGCCAGGCGTTCCGCCCGCCGGCACTGATTACCATGCCCGACCCGCAGCAGGAGGTTCTGCTCCCCGCGCTGGAGCTTGGCCAGGCCGACGCGAGTGCGCTGACCGAACGGTTCCTGGTCGACATGCTGGGGCCGCAAGTACCCCGTCTGCCGCGTCTGTACCGACTCGTCAATGATCTTTGGTCGCGCCACACTCGCCCTGGCACGAACAATCGCGGAGAGGAGGATCCCGAGCTTATCGATCCACCGCCTCCGCTGCTGCGGCCGGAGATCATCGACGTGGCGGTCCGTGCTGTCGAGAATGTCGGTCTTCCCGCGCGGCTGTCCACACTGATTGCCGCGTGCTACGAGGATGCACAGGCTCCCTCCCGGAACGTTCGCGAGCAGGGCGCCGAGGTTCTCAACCTGGCCGTCTTGTGGGCATTCTCCCCAGAGGACGCCGATGATGACGGCGGGCGGATAGCCGACGACCTCATGGTCCGCGTCCTAGGCCAGCGCAGTGCTGTTGATACCGATGGCACACCTTTGCAGCTACCTGGCTGGGACGGCGATGACGTGATCGTGGCCCCGAACTCCGACGCTCTGACCACCGCGGACCCAGTCCCAACTACCAGGCACAGCGCCCATGCCCCTGCGTGGAAGGACCTGCAGTGAGCCTCATTGACAGCGATCACGCCGACATCGGCACGCTTGTGGCCTGGTCGTTGCGGCCTGCGCAACGACCAGGCCGTAACCCCGACTACCAGCGGGTACTGAGCCGGTACCGCACTGAGCTGGGCTTCAAGACAGCCACCAACGCGGTGCTACACGGACTGGGAGCGGAGGTGCTGTCTGACGGCGACTTCGGGCTCATCCTCGGCGTCATGCCCGAGTCGCCACTGGCGTTCCGGATTTCAGATATGCCAAACACTGGCAAGCCCGAGAACAAAATCCTGGCCGGTCTTATCCTCACCGGCCTAGTCGCGTTCGCCTACCCCAGCGCACAAGAACTTGAGGACGACCGGGTGCGGCATATCACGGGCCGGGATTTCGACGCCTGGCTGCGGGAGCTGTGCGAACGACTGCGTTCCCACGACGCTGCCGGCGAGATCATCCCGGAAGAGGGGCTCGATGCGGCCTGGCGGATCTACCTGGACATGCCGTCGGTGCACTGCGGGGAGCAGGGCCGCAGTCTCGGCAAGCTCACCAGCAAGTGCACCCGCTACTGGGTTCAGGCGATGCTTACCTGGCTCATCGGGCAAGGCATGGCACGCCCTGACGCCTCCCTCGACGACGCATGGACCCTCACTGAGCGATTCCGGGTGCACGCCAAGGAGATCGCCCTCGAGCACGCTTACACCTTCCTCGCCGAGCTCCGCCGTAAAGCCGACCTCCCGTCAGGAGTCCCGAGCGCCGATTTGAGGGAAGACCTCCGATGACTTACCAGCTCGCCGCCCTGCGGTTCCGGTCCATCGGGGAGCGCTCAGCTCGCTTCACCGACTTGACCCTCAACCTCACCGCACCAGCTGACAACAGCCAGGCACCACAGGATTCCGTGATCTGGCTGCGGAACGGAGGCGGCAAGTCCAGCATTCTGTCATTGCTGTACGCTCAGCTATTGCCCCATGCGAATGACTTCATGGGCCGTGCAGTCCAGCGAAGTCTTACTGACTACGTTGACTCCGGGGACACCTCCCACGTGGTTGCAGTGTGGCAACCTAGCAACACCGGCCGGACGCTACAGGGTGAGCCCGAGAACGTCCTGGTCACCGGTGTCGTGCATGAATGGGCTGATCTGCGTCGCCCAGCTCAGGCCGCCGAGTCGCGGGACCGACTCAACACCCACTTCTACACCTTCCACGCCATCACAGGCGTGCTCGACCTGACGACCCTGCCGTTCACCGACGTGTCGGGAAGGCCCCGACGGCTGACCAGCTTCCTGGACGCGCTACGCGAGCAGGCACGACCGTACGCTCGGCATGCCAACCTGGTGGTAGCCGACAAGCAGCACGTCTGGACGAAGGCGTTGCTGGACCGTCACGTCGACCCGGAGATCTTCCGGACTCAGAAACAGATGAACCACGTCGAGGGTGGCGTAGAAGACCTGTTCAAGTTCCCGGCCGCCAAGGACTTCATCGACTTCCTCCTGGACTTGACCACCCAGCCAGACGCGGCAGACAGCGTCGCCAAGCGCCTCGCCAGCGTCACCGCGCTGCTGGCCGCCAAGCCGGACAAGATCAACGAACGGGACTTCTGCACCGCCTCGGCGGACGACCTCGACGAAGTCGCCGGTCATCACGAGAGAGTGCGATCTGCCGCCGAAGAACTGTCGGCGGCCAGTAACGCCGCCGCGCAGCTAGCTGCAGCGTTCGCCTCCGCGGTTACGGCAGCAGAAGCCGAGCAGCAGCAACTCCAGGAGCAGCGCGAAGCCCTCAGCCAGGCACGCACAACGGCCAACAACGACCGGTCACTGGCCAACGACCTGCTCTACTTGTACCGGCGTGAGGCCGCTCGGCTGCGCCTCAGCGAAGCCCAAGCTGAAGAACGGGAAGCCACCAGCAAGGCTGACGAGGCCAGCTCCCTGGCTCGGGCATGGGAGGTCGCCCTGCAGCTGGCCGGTCTTACTGAGCTGAAGAGCTCCCTGGCCCAGGCCGAACTGGAGGCCGCCGCCGAGGAAGCCGAGCTTGCTCCCCTGCGAGATGAGCATGCCCGGCATGCGGCCCTCCTGCGGCTGCGGCTGGAAGCACTTGTTGAGGAGGCCGACTTCGCCGCCGATCTGGCGGACGAGCAGAAGCAGACCGCCCAGGACACCGCCGACCGCGAACAAGATCTAGCCGAGCAGGCGCGTACCAGCCAACGAGAAGCCGCAGCCAATGAAGCTGAAGCGCGCACCCAATTGGACACGCTCGACCAGCGGCGCCGTGACGGTGCGACCCGCGGGCACCTGCCTAACGTGACCACCTCGCCCGAGACACACCTAGCTACGGTCACCGCCCAGCGGGACGGCCTGGAACGCAAGCTCGGCGACATCGCCGCACGAGCGGCGATCCGCCGAGGCCGCCGTAGTGAGCTCAGCAAGCGGGAGACCGTCCTGGCCGGGGAGCACAGCTCCGCTGACGGCACCCGCACCGGCACCGCGGCACGGCGTGCCGAACTGGGCTCACGACTGGCTGATCTCATGAGCACGCCGCGGCTTCGCGAGCTACTGGAGGCAACCGGAGACGAGACGCTGGATTTGTGGGCCGAAGCGCCACTGCTGCAACGCCGTCTCAGTGATGCAGTAATTGCTGCCGACGAGGAACGCGTCCTGCGCCGGGCCGAACAGTATGCTGACCAGCGCACCATCGAGGCGCAGGAGCACAACCAGATCCTCCCGTCCAGCCTGGACGCCGAACACGTGCAACGTGAACTCGGTCCCGGCATCACCGCACAAACAGGCTGGGAGTACCTGCGCTCAGTCATGTCGGCCGACCAACTGGTAGCAGCGCTGGACATTCCCGGGATTGCCAGGCTGGGTTGCGGCGTCATCGTCCCCACCAGCTCCGCGGCCGACGCGGTCCGTACCCTTGACACCCAGGGTGTTCTCACCACAAGCCTGGTCGGCATCTACACCGCAGAGGCCGCCGACGCGCTCATCCGCTCGGCTAGATCAGGCGTTCCCGACGCGGTAGCACCGGCATGGACCGCCCTCCAGCCCGGGCTGGTCGATCCCATCGAGGCAGAGGCGGCGGTGCGGCTGCTGAAGGAACGCGCGCGCGTCTACCAGCTCAAAGACCAGGAGCTGGCCAGGCAGCGCGACGCCGATGACGAGCTACGTCGCGAGGTCGGCCGGTTCACTGACGACTGCCCGGCAGGGCATTTGGCCACGCTAAACGACGAAATCGACAGGCTCGACCGCAAGCTCCAGGCCATCGAGGACGAGCAAGAAGCCAACAGAGCGGAACTCCAGGGGCTGGACGATGCTGACCGCCTAGGCGAATCAGCCCGGGAAACCATTGAAGAGGAGAAGGGGAAGCTCGGCGTCACCATCGGCTGGCTAGAGGAGCTCATTCCCGCACTCGCGACCGAGAGCCTATGGAGGGAGCGGCTAGCTGACGCACTACACCGCTGTGGTGATGCCGAGCATCGAGCAAACACTCACGCCGATAACCACTTGCGGGCGGTCATCGCGGCCAAGCAGTACGAGACGACCGCCGACGCCGAACGGGTCAAGGCCCGAAGCTACAGGTCTGAAGGCACGGGCATCCCCGAAGCAACTAAGCCAGGAGCATGGTCAGGAGACCTTGCCGAAGACGCGGCCACGCCGCTGGACACGCTGCGCCGCAACCAGCGGGACGCGCTCAGGGCACTGGATAGCCGTGCCTCCCAGTCGGTACTGGCCGACCGAGTGCAGAATCTCTCGCAGCGGGTCGCCGACGTCAAAAAGGAACTCGGCCAGCGATCCACCGACGATCGCAGCGCCGCCGCCCGGCTGCTGGCCTCGCCCGACGGGCAGGAACCGCAGCTACGATCTACGGCCTTGGAACTTGCCCGCCAGGCCGACAGGGAGGCGGCTGGCAGACACGGTGCCGCACGTAGCACAGTTGAGCAGCGCCGCGCGGATCTCGACGCCGTCAACCGGCAATACCGCAACCCGCCGCGCCGTACGCTGCCTACGGCTCCTGCCAACTCAGCAGAGGCGGACGCTCTTGCCGTCGAGCAGGAAACCCTCAGCCAGCAGGCACAAGACCGAGTATCTCACGCCGAGGACCTCATCGAAGGGCTCGACCAGCAAGCAGGGCAGGTCAAGACCCGGCAGCAGATGCTCAGCGCCCTGCTGGAATCTCTGCCCGCTGCCGACGAGACCGATCCTGGCCCGGGCGTGGAGCCGTTCGCCGACAGCGAGGACGCCGCGCGCGAGCATGCCCGCAATGCCAGAGACTCGCTCGCGGCTGCCGCCAAGAATGTCAGCGCCTCCGAGTCCGGCCTCACCTCGGCCATGGACCGGCTCCGGCGCACCGCTGGCAGGTTCGCCGGGATCCCCGGACCGATGAAGGACAGGGTGAGCAACGACCCGCCCTCAATGCTCGGCCCGCACGCCGCTGATCTCGCCGTAAAGCTCCGGCTACGCGCCCAGACGCTCACCGGTGAGCTCGACTCAATCGCTGAGGACCAGATCATCCTTAGTGAGGGCCTCGCGCATCTGGTCAAGGAAGGCCTCGACATGCTCGGCAAGGCCGAGCGCGGATCGCAGATGAACACCGCCTCAGGGTCGTGGGCTGGCAGGAAGATCCTGCGGATCAGCTTTGACCGGCCCGACGACGCGGACCTGGCCGTCTACGCCGAACGGGTTATCGACAGGATCGTCCAGAAAGGCCTCAAACCCGAAGGCATGCCGCTGCTCAAAGCCGCCGTCCACGAAGCAGCCGGGCCACGCGGCTTCACCGTCAAGGTTCTTAAACCCAGCGACGACGCTACCGCGACTACCGAAGACATCAGCCGTCTCGCCAAATGGAGCGGAGGCGAGAAACTGACCGTATGCGTAGCCTTGTATTGCACGCTCGCCGCACTGCGCGCTGCGCACACGGGACGTGCAGGACGTTCCGGTGGGGTCCTGCTGCTGGACAATCCCATCGGCCGGGCTTCGTCGGCGTCACTCGTGCGGCTTCAGCGGGACGTGGCCGCCTCCCACGGTGTCCAGCTCGTCTACACCACAGGTGTGAAGGACCCGGCCGCGGTCATCCAGTTTCCCAATGTCATACGGCTCGACAACCGTGAAGGCCGCAGCCGCAACCGCCGGTACATCGTTGCCGAAGCGAGCGACGACGCTGGAACTGACGTCGCCGGCATCCGCGTCGCGCATGCAGACCACCCGTGGGACACCGCCTCCACGACTCAGCAGCAGGCTGGATGACCTGGACAGAGGAGCCGGCTATGTCTCCGCTGGCCGCCGAGCTTGCACGCCTGGTCGCCCTGTCCAGGGCTAAGCGGGTCTTGGTCGAGGAACTCTTCAAAGACGCCAGCAGGTTCGACCCTGTCCTGGTCGGCGGCCCTGAGGCGCAGAGCCGCTTCCGAGACGCTCTGGATGAACTCCAGGCTGCCCCTCTGTGTCAGGATCAGGTGAGACACCAGGGGCAACAGTTACTGGTGGAACTTGAGGGCTAGACGGGATCAGCAGACAGTGACCATGACTAGCTCAGACATGCAGGACACCCCGGCCGGGCGCCGGGCGGCCCGGGCGGACGGCCCGCGGTCGTCCCAGCCGAAACGGCGCACCTTCACCGCCGCGTACAAACTGGCG
>WNGQ01004501.1_pt1 | contig 13841 bp, 7 predicted proteins | sample 5407661 | NCBI WGS metagenome assembly WNGQ01 (sample SAMN13153382, study PRJNA577476) | soil metagenome | isolation source: 60 cm soil or saprolite under Garry oak tree replicate 2 | place: USA:California | collected 2016-06-15
AGCAAAATCGCCAGACAATAAAAGACGAACATGAGCGCAAGATATAATTTGGCGCGACTACCCGCACCTGCGAATTCTTTCCATGCCAACACTCCCCACAATGCCGCCACCATCGGCGCTGACTGGCCAATTGCATAGGAAATTGCCACGCCAGCGAAGTTTGCCGCAACCAGATTGAAAACCATCCCCGTGCCCCAGATCACACCGCCGAGAAGTCCAAGCATGTGTCCTGATGCCGGCCCTTTGAAAAATCCGCTGAAGTCCACCGGCTCTCCAACCAGAGGTTTCTTCATGAAGTAAATGTTCCAAATGAAGCAGGAGAGCAGCGCGCCGAGCGTCAGGAAAACAGCAATGCTGTACGGGCCAAGGGTGTTGCCCTTGGTCATCGCACTAGCGACGAAAGGCGCCCACAGCCCCATCAAAACGCCAGAGACGATGCAAGTGATAATGCTTTTCTTAGAGACCGGCCGCCCCGCGCTGGCGAGACTCGCATAGGCTTTGCCGTCCATGATCACAGCAATCAGCGCGCAAACCACGCCGGCCGCGAGCAGTTCGCCATTGCCCCTTGGCTGCAGGATATAACTCGAAACCACACCGACCACCAGTGCGATTCCAATCGAGATCGGAAACGCGACCGCCAATCCTGCCATATCAATGGCTGCGACCAGCAAAAGGTTCGCCAGATTGAAAATGGCGCCTCCGATCATGACCGAAACTATGTTCGACGTGTCGGCGGAGTGAACATTATTGAGGAAACTGTTCGCATCATTCGAAGTGCTTCCCAGAGTGAAGGCGAATATCAAAGAAATTAAAAAGATGCCGACGGCATAGTCCCAATAGAACAGCTCAAACCGATAGTTCTTGACGCCCTTATAAGTGTTTGCCCATGATCCCCAGCAGATGGCGCTGGTGATCATCATGAGCAGTGCAATCTCCAAACTATGCGGTGTATACATTCTTTCTCCTTGAGCGGCTCCTGCTCGGGTGGCCGCGCGACAACCCCTTACTTACCGCGAATTCTAGAAACAAAAAGCTGCAAGAAGCGGTCGGCGTCCACATCAACACAAACTTTCGCATTAGGTGATACTTTATCTACGCCCTCGATCACGTAGCGGTCTCCGCGAAGAACGTTGCGCTCTACCATTCCGTGACGATTCCCCACGGTTTCACCTCGAGTGAACTCTCCACGAGTTTCGACGTCGACGTGCATTTCCTGAACTTTCACCAATGTTGGATCAATCGCAACCGCGACTGCGGACGGGTCGTACATCGGCGCTCCAGGAGAACCAAACGTGCCAGAGAGATTCACCAGATATTTGGCCACCGCATAAATGAAATCGTTGATCGGACCGTGAGTTTGTCCAAGCTGATCAAGGTATTTCTGTGTAAAAAGCGCTTTGTCCCCGACTTCAAGTCCCACCATAGTTACCGGCCATCCGGCCTGAAAAACGATTTGCGCGGCTTCAGGATCGTTATAAATGTTGGCTTCCGCGGCGGCATTCACATTGCCGCCACTGATCGACCCTCCCATTAGAATGACTTCTTTGACCAGAGGAACGATGGACGGATCCTTTTCCACGGCGAGCGCAATATTGGTAAGCGGACCGACTGGAACCAGAGTAATTTCGTGGGGTGAAGCGTGAACCAGCTGGATGATTAGGTCGGGGCCAAAGCGAGAATCAACCTTGCATTTACTCGGGGCCAATTCAACATTTGCCAATCCGTTTTTGCCATGCCAGAACTCGGCTGTGATCAGCTTCTGGAAAAGAGGATGTTGTGCACCCGCAGCCACCGGAATATCGCATCGGTTCGCCAGTGAAACCATGCGCAGCGCGTTCTCCAGACCCATGGCTGCCGTGACGTTTCCCGGCACCACAGTGATCGCGCGCACATCCAGCTCCGGCGAGTTGAGCGCCAGCATCAGCGCGAGAGCATCGTCACTCCCAGGATCAGTGTCGAAGATAATTTTCTTAGCCGCGAAGGCTGGCAGAGGCAAGGCAGCCAGCAAGCACATCAACAGAAGGGCAGAAACAGAGGGTTTCAGGCGTCGAAATCTCGAAACTCCGACAAACCGCAGAATTTTCATTTGTGCGTGGAAAGAACAGCGCGTAGCCTAGCGTCGAGATTTGCGATGTGTCAAGACCTAAAGTTTCAGCCAGCGCGGGTTTGGCGCCCAGATCTAGCGACGAGCAACGGCTGGCGCATGTGCACTTTCCTTTTCGAAGCGGTGCCGTACAATTGCTTCACAGACAGCGGTTCCGGCTGATCCTTCGTTTCCAGCCGAGTAAATCGAATCGTACTCGTTTCGGAGAACATCCAAATGTCGGTGGAAAACAACAGACATTATCGTATCGGCGAACAAACCACTGACGCTACCACGGAAGGTCTATTCCAAGATGACAACCAGCCGTTAGCGGTACTGTCCGCTCGCCCGCTTCTATCCAACAAAGGCATACCCCTCAACCGAGAATGGATAAATCAGGTTCGAGTTAATACCAGTGCGGTGGAACGCCGGGCGCAGACCCATGTCGCGCGCCGCACCGTAAAAAAAGATTGGCAAGCGGCGTGGTTGCTTCGCGCAATTACTTGCATGGATCTCACGACACTTTCTGGGGACGATACCGATGAGCGAGTCCGCCGCTTATGCGCTAAGGCCAGGCAACCGATTCAGCAAGAGCTGGTAGACCGCCTGGGAATAGCAGATCTCAAGATTCAGGTTGGTGCGGTGTGCGTCTATCACAAGTTTGTGGAGACAGCGCGCGCGGCGTTGCAAGGCGCCACGATCCCTGTTGCGGCGGTTTCCACTGGCTTTCCGGCTGGACTTTCTCCGTTGTCGGAACGAATCGCGGAAATCCGCCGCTCTGTCGAAGATGGAGCTCAAGAGATTGATGTGGTTATAACCCGCGCTCACGTTTTCGGCGCCAGGTGGCAAGAACTTTACGACGAAATTTCTGCCTTCAAACAAGCCAGCGGTCGGGCGCACATGAAAGTTATTCTTGGAGCAGGCGATCTTCTCACTCTTCGCAATGTGGCTCGGGCCAGCTTTGTCGCCATGATGGCCGGCGCGGATTTCATCAAGACCTCAACAGGTAAAGAGCCAACTAATGCAACGCTACCGGTGGGCTTCGTCATGACCCGGGCCATCCGGGAATACGGACAAGAAACCGGCATGGCGGTTGGGTTCAAAGCTGCAGGCGGCATTCGTACCGCGAAGCAATCGCTTGAATGGTTATCTCTGATGAAAGAGGAACTTGGTCTTTCCTGGATGAAGGCAGAACTCTTCCGCCTTGGTGCCAGCGGACTCTTAGGTGATATTGAGCGACAACTGGAGCATCACGTGACGGGTCGTTACTCGGCGGATTATCGCCACCCCATGGCATAGTTTTTCCAGAAGATAATGAGCATCGCTGAAAAATTCGCCGCCATGGAATACGGTCCAGCGCCGGAAGATGCGAAGGAGGCGCTCACTTGGCTCGACCGCCACTCGCGCCGCTTCGGCCACTTCATCAATGGAGCATGGCGGGAGCCTTTTGCCCGAGAATACGTCGACACTACCGACCCTTCCACTGGCGAGAGGCTAGCCAGTGTGGCGCAAGGATCATCCGCCGACATTGATGCTGCTGTCCAGGCTGCACGCGCCGCGTTTCCAAAGTGGCAATCCATCACTCCGCACGCGCGGGCACGTTATATGTACGCTCTGGCGAGGCAGGTACAGAAACACTCCCGGCGCCTGGCCGTGCTGGAAACCATGGACAACGGAAAGCCGATTCGCGAGAGCCGCGACATCGATATCCCGCTGGTGGCCAGGCATTTTTACTATCATGCTGGTTGGGCGCAACTTCTGCCGCAGGAGTTTCCGGACTACACAGCCTGCGGAGTCGTGGGACAAATCATCCCGTGGAACTTCCCGCTGCTTATGCTCGCCTGGAAGATTGCCCCAGCTTTGGCCACCGGAAACGCTGTTGTGTTGAAGCCGGCTGAGTTCACACCGCTGACTGCGCTGGCATTCGCGGAAATCTGCCAAGAAGTCGGACTACCCGCCGGCGTGGTGAATATTGTTACTGGCGACGGTTCCACCGGCGAGGCACTAGTCAAACATCCCGATGTAGACAAGATTGCATTCACGGGCTCGACGGAAGTGGGTCGCGCGATTCGTAGTGCGACTGCGCAAAGTCACATTCGGTTGTCTCTGGAGCTCGGCGGCAAGTCACCTTTCATTGTTTTTGAAGATGCCGATCTCGACAGCGCCGTAGAAGGGCTGGTGGATGGAATCTGGCTCAATCAGGGACAGGTTTGTTGCGCCGGCTCACGGCTTCTCATGCAGGAAAGTATTGCTGAGCCATTGATCGCGAAGATACGCGAACGCATGATAACCCTCCGCGTCGGTCCACCGCTCGACAAAGGAATCGATATTGGTGCCATCGTTGCTCCTGTCCAACTCGAGCGCATTCAGCGCCTGGTGAATCAGGGCGTCGCGGAAGGCGCCACCTGCTGGCAGCCTCAAACGGAAATGCCGTCGCGAGGCCTCTATTTCCCTCCGACCTTGCTGAGCAACGTTCATCCCTCTTCGATGGTGGCCCAGCAGGAAATTTTCGGCCCGGTGTTGGCCGCCATGACTTTCCGCACTCCCAGTGAGGCAGTCGAGCTTGCCAACAACACGGCGTACGGTCTTGCCGCATGCGTGTGGAGCGAAAGCATCAATATTGCCCTCCACGTTTCGGCACAAATAAAAGCCGGTGTAGTGTGGGTGAATTGCACGAACTTATTTGACGCCTCCTGTGGCTTTGGCGGCTATCGTGAAAGCGGATACGGTCGCGAAGGTGGGCGGGAAGGCCTGCTTGAATATCTCGAGCCGGCATGGTTCAAAAGCGCCCCTTCCCTGCCCGCCGCGAAACCTAGCCCAGGAGAAAATGCGGACAGCGACCGACAAACCGCAAACCCCGCTCCCGTTTCTGCTGAGATTGATCGTACCGTGAAACTATATATCGGGGGCAAGCAGGCGAGACCGGATTCTGGTTACAGCATGGAAGTCCGCGGCCGGAATGGACAAATACTCGGTGAAGTCCCGCTCGGCAATCGCAAAGACATTCGGAACACGGTCGAAGCTGCTCACAAAGCCGCTGGCTGGGCCAAGACCACCGCGCACAATCGCGCTCAAATTCTCTACTACATGGCAGAGAACCTGTCCCAGCGGCGGGACGAAGTTGCTCATCGCTTATCCGCTGCAGTAGGAGAGGCACAAGCATCCGCCGAAGTAAACTCTGGGATTGAGCGCATCTTTTCCTACGCTGCGTGGGCGGATAAATTCGATGGGGCCGTGCACAATCCCCCATTTCGCAACATTGCGATCGCGATGAACGAGCCGATTGGAGCTGTGGGCATCATTTGTCCGCATGAAGTACCGTTGCTTGGCTTTCTCTCTCTTGTCCTGCCCGTTGTCGTTGCCGGCAATACTGCGGTCGTGGTTCCTTCCGAAACGTATCCGCTCATCACCGGAGATCTTTACCAGCTCTTCGATACCAGCGATCTGCCTGGCGGCGTGGTCAACATCGTTACCGGATATTCATCCCAACTCCTCAAAGTTCTTGCCGAGCATGATGATGTCGATGCCATCTGGTGTTTCACTGACCAAACCAGCGCATTTGCGGCGAAATCATTCTCAACTGGAAATTTGAAGCAGGTCTTTACCAACGAAGGCCGCGCCATTGACTGGTTCGACGTGAAGCAAGGCGAGGGTCGATGGTTTCTCCAACACGCCACTCAGGTGAAGAATATCTGGGTACCCTACGGCGAGTAATTCGACAACCCCTTGAAAACTCAAATCCGTTGACAACAAACGCCAGCGCTGTCTAGACTCGGCCTTCTTCAACTTTGAATTCGAAACAAAGTAAATTTTGAAAAGAGCTCTGTGAACCCTATGGCGAAACGTTCCCGCATTGCCGTGGTCGGAAGCGCAAATATTGACCTGACTACCTTTACTGAGAAGTTCCCAAAGGCGGGAGAAACAATTTTCGGCCAGAAGTTTGACCTCGGTTTTGGCGGCAAGGGTGCCAACCAGGCGGTGGCTTCACGACTTTGCGGCGCGGACGTTTTTATGGTCGCCAGGGTGGGCAGCGATCTATTCGGTCCTGCGACCATTCAGAATTTCAAGAAACTTGGAATCGATGCCACCCACGTAAAGCAGATCGAAGGAGTGTCCAGTGGAGTGGCGCCAATTTTTGTGGAGCCTAACGGGCAGAATCGCATCTGGGTGGTCAAAGGCGCGAACGATCTGCTTAAGCCCGCGGACGTGGAGGCCGCCGCCGATCTGCTCAAAACCGTCGATTGCATCGTCCTGCAGTTCGAAATTCCGCTCGAAACCGTCTATTACAGCGTCAGTTTTGCACGCAAGAATGGCATTCGCTGCATCGTCAACCCTGCCCCCGCTCAGCCGGCCGACATGAATGCTCTGGCTGGCCTCGACTATTTCGTGCCCAACGAAAGTGAAGCCGAGACCATCACGGGAATGCCGGTACGAAACGTCGATGAGGCAAAAAAATGTGCAGAAAAACTGCTCTCGGCTGGGGTCAAGCGGGTCATCATTACACTTGGAGCAAACGGCTCGTTGCTGGCTAGTCGCGAAGGCATGGAGCACATCGCGGCATTCAGCGTGAAAAGCGTAGACAGCACCGGCGCGGGCGACGCATTCATCGGCAGCTTTGCCGTGTTTTTGGGAGAAGGCCTGCCGGAACGCGAAGCCGTCCGTCGAGCCAATCTCTATGCCGGACTCTCGACCACCGGAGTCGGAACTCAAAAATCATTTTATGATCGCGCGCGCTACGACGCAGACTGGGCAGCGCGCGCCAAATCCTAGCCCTGCCTCCAACCTCTGCCGATGGCGCGGCGGAACGGCTGGAACCTGCAACTCTCTCGTTGGTGTCACAAAGACCAGCGACGGTTGCGGTTGACAAAGGGGGTGCTGAATGGCTATGGTTCTGGCCGCATATAAATTTTAAATTCGCAATTTCTAATCTGTTCAGCCGTCGCACGACAAAGAAGAGTCAAGAATCATTTGAGCGCAGACCGTCTGAAGCTCTGTTCGAAGTGTGTTCTTCGACGTCCGCGAATATGGCGGTGTTGTGACCAGTAGCCTGGTGATTCCTGGGACATGACGAGTCTCATCATGACGGCTCGCCAAGGGGGATGTTGATGCTGACCAAACGCACGCTGCTCGCAATTTTCTGTTTCCTCATATTTCCTATTTGCCCACTCCTCTACGGTCAGGCGACCGGGAGCTTGTCTGGGACCGTTTCGGACAAGACTGGATCCGTCGTCACGGGGGCGAAGGTGACGATCACTTCCCAAAGTACGGGTGTTGCACGCGACGCGAAGACCGACGATACCGGACATTATCTCGTCCCCTTGCTTTCGGTTGCCGAATACACCATTCGCGTCGAGTCGCAAGGCTTTCGGCCTTCAGAACAGAAAGACATTCGGCTGCAGGTGGATGAACACCGCGAAGTAAATTTCACGCTGGCGCCGGGCGCGGTCACAGAAAACGTCGAAGTAAGCGCAACGGAAGTGGCGGTGCGAACCTCAGATCCGACGTTGGGACAAGTAATCACCTCGCAGCAGGTCGCCCAGCTACCGCTGAACGGCCGCAACTTCGTCCAGTTGGCGACATTGACTCCCGGCACGACCCAGGAAACCAATCCCGATAGTTTCTTCAACGGTGGTCCCAGCAGCGAAGTTTCAACTCGCGGTTCTTTTTCGCTTTCGGTGGGAGGATCGCGCGCCAGCAGCACTGATTGGCTGCTCGATGGCAACGATAATAACGAACTCACTGCGGGCGGAATCGCTGTTGTGCCTTCGATCGATGCCATTCAGGAATTTAAAGTACTCACCTACAATTACTCAGCCCAATACGGCACCAGGGCAGGACCAACGGTACTATTAAATACAAAATCGGGATCGAACAACCTTCACGGATCCCTGTTTGAGTTCTTTCGGAACACAGTGTTGGACGCTCAAAGCTTTTTCGCCGCCTCGAAGGAAAAATTCAACCTGAACCAATTTGGAGGCTCCATAGGGGGTCCCATCAAGAGAGACAAGACCTTCTTCTTCTTCGATTATCAGGGCACCAGGCGACGTCAAGGGATACCTTTTACCGGGCAAGTACCCACGGTCGCCATGCGAAATGGTGATTTCTCCGGCGGGCCGCAACTCTACAATCCTTACAGCACTCATTCCACCGGAACGTTCCGCGATCCCTTCCAGTGCGATAACGCCGGCAATCCGCTTCCGGTTGCTCCCGATGGAACTCAAGCATCGGGCATACCTTGCAACATAATCCCGCCCGGCCTGATAAATCCTATCGCACAGCAAATGATTAATCTTTATCCTTTGCCCAATGTGCCCGGGACGCTGGTCGGAAATTTTGTCAACACGCCATCGAGGAAACTCGACGAAAACTCCTTTGACGTTCGCGTCGACCACAATTTCTCGACTAAGGATACGTTGTTCGGCCGCTTCAGCTTTGATCAAGCCACGACGTTCATCCCCGGCGGTTCGCCCGGATTCGCGGAACAGAACGCATTCGGCAGCACCCAGAACATAACCAACCACGGCCGGAATATTGCTTTGTCCGAAACCCACATTCTCACTCCCACCAGCATTAATCAACTAAGCGTGGGCTACAACCGGATTTTCAATAATATTGCGTCTTTCGGTAGTGGTAGTTGCGAGTCGCAAAAACTGGGCATCCCTGGCGCAAACCTGGGAGGCATCAGTTGCGGATTGACTTCGACGATTGTCGGTGGCGGTTTCTGGTCTCTAGGTGATCGCGGATTCGCCCCTTTTACCGGTGGAACGAACGTTTTTTCCATCTCTGACTCGTTCGACATGATTCGCGGTAAGCACAATATCCGGGTAGGGGCCGAAGTCCGCGCCAACCAGATGAACGTAAGAACAAACGCTTTCCAGGACGGGTTCTGGGTCTTTAGCAATGCTTGGACCGCTTCCGTGGTGGACCTCGGGTTTACGAAAGCATCCGTAGGGCCAGGCGGCGACAACATGGCTAATTTCCTATTGGGTTTGCCAGATTTGGCCCTGCACGATCAGACGTTCAAGGGTGCCACGACGGGCAGGCGCTGGAAATTGTTTCGTCCCTACGTGCAAGACGATTGGCGCGTGACAAGCAATTTAACCCTGAATCTCGGGCTGGCTTGGGCCCTGGTAACACCAATCACGGAAGATCAAGATCGTCAGTCAAACTTCGACTTTAAGGCCGGCAGATTTCTTATTCCGGGACAAACCTCGGACTCGAGAGTCGGCGTAGAGATGGACAAGACAGCTTTCGAGCCGCGAATCGGACTGGCCTGGAAGCCTTTTGGTAGCGAGAAGACCGCAGTTCGTGCGGGCTATGCGATTTTCCATGATTCTTCCTGGAATCAGGGAGGACAAGGACTGTGGGAAAACCCGCCCTTTTTCGCCGAGTCTGCGTTCGCGTCTTTTTTCCCCGATCTCTGTCCCTCGCCGTTTGCGCCGTCCGGGCAGCCATCTGCCTGCGCCAATAACGGGATGGCGATCCCCTTTGGCACCGGACGCACCATGTCCAACGGGTTTCCCCTTCTTTCACAGCCCACCGATCCCGCAACTTTTGGTGGGAACATCTCCTCACAGAATCTTGATTTCAAACTAGGAAGAGTTCAGCAGTACAACCTCAACGTTGAACGCCAGATTCCCGGAAACGTTGTGCTCACCGTCGGATATGCGGGATCGCGCAGCTCACACATCCTGGTCGACCAGATGAATTTAAACGTTAGCTCCCCGACAGCTTGCGGGAAGGTCCCCGGGTACACATTTGGTTGCGGTATAACCAACACGCCATATCCGCAATACCAGTCGATCTTTAATATCAATGATATTGGCAGGGCTCGATACGATTCTCTGCAAGTGAAGGCCGAGACCAAGAGCGCTCTGCACGGCCTCTACGGCCTGTTGGGCTATACTTACGCTCGAGCTTTCGACAGCGGGTTCCCCGACGGCCTCGGTACCTCATCCGGAACAACGTATTTTCCCCTGCCAGGAACTAAAAACGCGGATTGGGCACTCTCTCAAATCCAGCTCAACCATAATTTCACTGGCAGCGTGATCTACGAGTTGCCTTTCGGCAAAGGCAAGCAATTCGGCAATGATTGGAGTGGGGCCGTAAACGCGTTCCTGGGAAACTGGGAAGTCGATGTGATCGAAAAGATCACGTCTGGATTCCCGCTTTTCCTGGTCACGAGTAACAACGGTTCCGGCGTAAACTTCGGCAGCAGTACCAACCGACCCGATCAGGTTTGCAACGGCCGGCTCAGCAATCACACTATCGCAAGATTTTTTGATACCAATTGTTTTCAAGCGCCCGCCGCCGGAGAACTTGGAAACGCGAATCGAACCCCACTTTACGGCCCTGGTTTTGTGAACACCGATTTCTCAGCCATCAAGCACTTCCGCATTCGTGAAAATACCGATCTGGAATTCCGGGCTGAGTTCTTCAATCTCTTTAACCATCCCCAGTTCTATCAGCCTGGCCAAGACCTGGCTTCTTCGGACTTTGGGCAAATTCTGAGGACGGTGAACAACCCGCGTTTGATTCAGTTTGGTCTTAAGCTTGCGTTTTAGGATGGCGTTTTAGGGCGCTGGAATGCATCAATTTCGGACAGGCTGAGTAGACCAGACAGCTGGGTTGCTTAGCCTCAAGTTCCTTCAACCCACGTCATACAAATTGAGTCTTTACGTTCGAGCAGAAAACCTAACCCAAGGATGAATGGGCCTGCCTGGATACTTCTGTCAATCTACAAGCTCAATGAGGATAAAGAGCAGGTTTTGCTTGGCAATCGCCTGTTTGCTCCTGGCGAACTCTCTCGGGTGGGCCCAGCAGCGGCGCAAGGTCATTATCAACCAGGACTGTTCCGGCCCTGGCGGCAGCAATATGCAGACCCTACTCCTACTGATTCAGTCTCCTGAAGTCGAGGTTCTGGGGATAACCGTAGTCAGCGGAAACCAATGGCGCGACGAGGAAGTGGCTCATACTCTGCGCCTGCTCGAAATCATTGGCCGCACTGACATTCCCGTAGTCCCCGGCGCGGTTTTTCCCTTAGTGCGCCGGCATGAAGAAACTCAGCTGTGGCAGCGGCGTTATGGAAAAGTGGCCTTCGGGGGCGCATGGGATGAGCGATGGTGGCATGAGGCGTTCGTCATTCCAGCTCTCCCGGAAGGGCGCCCCGTGACCAAGCCCCTCGACGAAGACGCCGCCCATTTCTTGATCCACAAAGTCCGCCAATACCCGCACCAGGTGAGCATCTACGAGGGCGGTCCGATGACTAACCTCGCCCTCGCAGTTGCGATGGACCCCGAGTTCCCAAAGTTAGCGCGGGAGCTAATCTTTATGGGCGGAAGCCTGAGTCCGCAGACCGACGATCCTGAGTTTCTAAATGCTCCCCGTCACGAGTTCAATTTCTGGTTTGATCCCGAAGCCGCGCGCATCGTATTGCGTGCGCCTTGGACAAAGATGGTCTGCACCTCGACGGATATTTCGGTCAAGACTCGCTTGACACCGGCAATGATTAGTGAGATTCGGGCGAGCGGGACACCTCTAGCACGCTACATCGCGCGCTTCTATCAAACTGGACAGGGCGGCGAGTACATGTGGGACGAACTGGCGGCGGCGGCCTGGATCCGCCCGTCTCTGATTACAAAGCGCGAAACTCGCTACATGAGTGTGAACCTCGACCGGAGCGCGGGATACGGAGACACCCTGACCTGGATTGAGAAAGATCAATCGAAACTCGGAGCACGGCCGGTAGAGATACAACTCGATTTGGATACCGAGAATTTCTATCGAATGTTTGTGAGCTTGATGAGCGCGCGCCCACACCCTCTGCCCAGTGACTAGATTTCTTTTGTTGCGGTTGCAAAGCAAAGTGTAGAAAGGTTGGCGTGGCAGGAAAGTAGGCATTACAATGCCAGTTCTTTTTGCCTGGCACTAGACCAGAGAACCTCAACAAATCATCAGAAGCAAAACCTAAGAACGTACGAGGACTTCACCATGAAGGCGCGACGCTGGTTGGTTCTATTGATCGCTGTTCTGGCGCTGGCAACGGCGAGCGGACTGCAGGCACAAAAAATCAAAGTCATTGTTGATCAGGACGCTCGCGGTCCAGCTACCACCGACATGCAATCAATCCTGATTTTTTTGCAGTCGGACAAGTTCGACGTGCTGGGGATCACCACGGTGAGCGGGGATCAGTGGGTGAGGGAAGAAACTCTGCGCACCTTGCGGCTAGTGGAAATCGCCGGCCGCACCGACGTTCCCGTGGTGGCGGGCGCCGAATTTCCTCTACTAAATTCTAAAGAGGAGACCGAGCGCTGGGAGAGCCTTTACGGCAAGATTCGCTACAAAGGATGCTGGAGTGATTTCTCCAAGCTCCCGCCCAATACTCCCGCCGCGTTTCGTGCCCCCTATCACGAGCCTGATGTTGTACCCACGCTGGTTGAAGGAACGCCTCACACTAAACCGCTGAATGAGACCGCCGCAAATTTCATCGTTCGCATGGTGCGTAAGTATCCGGGCGAAGTAGTCATCTGGGCCGGCGGTCCATTAACCAACATCGCGCTCGCCCTGCGACTCGATCCCGAAGTTGCGGCCTTAGCGAAAGGACTCGTCCTGATGGGCAGCGGTATGTACGCAAATCAGGGTGGCATTAACAGCATTGACGGGCGCCGCGAATTTAACTGGTGGTTTGATCCCGAGGCGGTCCGGATCGTGATGCGCTCGCCGTGGAAAAAAATCACAATCACGCCCATCGACATATCGGTCAAAACGACCGTGAACCCCGAACTCAAGGCTGCCATCGCCAAAGCCGATACGCCCGTGGCCCGTTACCTCACCGCATACGCCGCGGAAAGTTTTATGTGGGATGAACTCTCAGCAGCGGCCATGATCGATCCTTCCATCATCACCGGACAGAAAGAACTTTATGTAGATATTGACGTTGACCACGGAGCGAGCTACGGCGAAACGCTCTTCTGGGACGCGGGCGCCGAGCTTCCGCCCTACGAAAGACTGGCTACTGTCCAGTTCGATGTTGACACAAAAAAACTATACGATCTGTACATAAAATTAATGACCCAGCCTCCGCCGCACCCGAAGTAGAGTCGGCATCTTGCCGGCTACTGCAGCGCAACAGATTCGGCAGAGGCCGGAGCGCAGTACCTAAGGAAGAAACATGGATTCAGTATCACCTCGCATAACTCGACGCCAGTTTGTGGCATCCTCGTCGGCCGCTTTGGCTGCCGGCAGTTTCGTAAGCCAGGCTTTCGCCGCGAGCTCACCGGTAGCGGGACAAAACCAGATAGCAGGTCGCGGCCCCTTCCGCGTAGTCATTGACACTGATCCCGGCGTAGACGACGCTCTGGCACTCCTCCTTGCTATGCGCTCACCAGAATTAAAGATTGAAGCCATCACTCCGGTAGCGGGAAATGTTCCGCTGGAGCTGTCGCTTCCCAATGCCTTGCGAATGGTCGAGATCGCCGGTCGAACGGATATTCCGGTTGCAGTGGGCGCCAAGGCCCCTCTGCTGCGCCGTCTGGTAACCGCTGCTTATGCACACGGCGAGAACGGGCTGGGAGGAGCCGTCTTCCCCGAGCCGAAGATCAAACCTGTCGCCGAGCCCGCTGCAAAATTCATTTCACAAATAGTTCGAAAGTATCCCGGCGAGGTAACGCTGATCACCATAGGTCCGCTGACGAACATCGCCACCGCGTTAAATATGGACTCCGAATTAGCACGCATAGTGAAAAGCCTGGTCATGATG
>WNGQ01007218.1_pt1 | contig 13839 bp, 11 predicted proteins | sample 5407661 | NCBI WGS metagenome assembly WNGQ01 (sample SAMN13153382, study PRJNA577476) | soil metagenome | isolation source: 60 cm soil or saprolite under Garry oak tree replicate 2 | place: USA:California | collected 2016-06-15
TGTGGGCGAGCACATAGGCGTTGATGGTCGTGTTCTCCTGCGGCAGCAGCGCCCCGGACGCGACCTCCTGGAGCTTGATGCCCTTACCCGATGCCGTGATCGCGGCCTTGGCGCCGTCGATCCGCGGCTGAATGTTCAGCGAACCGGGGGTCGCGATGAAACCAACCGCCTGCCCGCCGCTCGGCATCCCCGCGACGATCTTCTGGCCGAGGGCCTGCCCGGAGATGAACAGGTCCTGACCGTAATAGGCGAGCCGCGCGGTACCCGGGTTCCCGGTCGCGCCGTCCGCGTTGTACGAGACCACCGGGATACCGGCGGCCAGCGCGTTCGCGGTCGGGGTGGTGAACGCGTGGGTGTCGATGACCGCGACCGCGATGCCCGCCACCTTCGCCGAGATCTGGGCGTTCATGTAGCTCACCATCTCCGAGACCGACGAGCTCGTCGACCCACCCCACTTGATGTTGGGGAGGCCGAGGAGCGCGCACGCGTCGGCGGCCCCATACTGCGTGGGGACGAAGAACGGGTTGGTCGTGACGTGGTTGACGAACGCGAACTGCCATTTGGGCGTGGACGGGAAGTCGCCCGCCGTGTTCGACGAGCTTCCGCCCGCCTTACTGCTTGACGAGCAAGCGGTGAGCAGCGCGGAGGCCGCGGCCGTGGCGCTGACCAGCCCGGCGCCAGACAACAGCCGCCGGCGCGTTGGCCCGTCCTTCATGTTGAGTGTTTCGATTGCCTCGTCGACCTTGGGGTCGAGGTTCTTCATTACGGACCTCCAGGGATATTTCGTGGGTCAGGGCAGTGCCCTGCCCTGCCCGACGACGGGCCAGCATTGCCGACGCCGTGGCTGGCGCCGCGGGCATCGGTGGGAGCGGCGGAAACGGGTCGAGGCGCGGGCACGGTCGGCACCCGGTGATGCGAGATCGCGCGGACGCCCTGTAGTCGGTATCCGCGACGGGACGTGACCCGCTCGCTGGCCGGACGCCGAGGCTGGCCGGCCTCCTGGTCACCACTCGCTGCATCGCCTGCCCACGTGTTGAGGTTTGGTGGTTCGGGTGGCCTTTTGAGAGATTGCCGCCCGACGTTAAGTCTGAGGATGATCGGCTGTCAAGGCAATGACCGATACTCCGAAACGACCCCGTGTCGGGCAGTCTGGATCGAGGTGGCAACGGGTTACGGCACCAGTCACCCCCGGCGAGGACGCCCCCCCATTCCGGCGATCCCCCGGGTGATGGCGCTGCGACCGGCCTGAGCGGCCCGTGCTCACGGGCTGCTGGCGGCAAGTTCATCATCGAATCACCGGACTTCAGCTATCAGCAGAGACATGTTAGCGCTAACAACCAATCGGTCGGCAAGATCCATGGGTCACACTGAGACCGCACTGAAACCACACTGAAACACCAGAGGGCCCTTTGGGAAGCCCTTACCCGCTGGAACCGCAACAGCCATAGCGGCAGGCAGGGCCGACGGTCCACCTGCGTGCTCACCGGGCTACGCAGGCGTATCGACGCAAATGCCGCGGCGTCGCGGGGACTGGTCCGCGGCGGTCAGCAGTGGGTCCGCGGTGGTCCGCGCGGCGGGTCCGCGTTCGGGTCGGCGGTTCGCGCGGCGGTGGTGCGCGGATGGATGGGCGATGGAGAGTAACGGACTGGCCGTACAGCAGATCATCTTTGACAGCTCAATTGGCGGCCTTGGCGTCGTCGCCACCACGGCCGGGCTGCGGCGGGTGCTACTGCCGAACATGGCTCGCCGTGCCCCTCGCACCATCGGCGGCCGCCGCGCCGCGCACGCCGACGGCTTCGCGGCCGTCGCCATCGAGCAGATCACGCAATACCTGTGCGGCGAGCGAAAGGACTTCGATCTGCCGCTCGATTTCGCCGACACCAGGCCGGACGTCAGAGCGGTCCTTGACGAGCTTCGCGCCAGCGCGCCCTACGGGAAGGTGATCACCTACGGTGAACTCGCGCGGCGGAGCGGGTGCCCAGGCGGGCCGCGCGGTGTCGGCCAGATCATGGCGGCCAATCCGCTTCCCCTGGTCATCCCATGTCATCGGGTCGTCGCCGCCGGGGATCTCGGCGGGTACGGCGGCGGGCTCGCCCTGAAGCAGCGCCTGCTGCGCCTCGAGGGCGCGCTGACGGAGCAACTCACGCTCATGGGCGACCTCTGAGGTGGCGAGCCGCGTCGCGTGGCAGGCGGCGCTACCCGGCACCGCTACCCGGCACCGCTGGCCGGCTGCGCCCGCGTGGTGGTGCCCGCGTGGCGATGCCACGTGCGTTTCTGGGATGTAATGTGCGTTTCAGGCATTCAAGGTGTGTTTCGGACACGCGCGGCACGTTTCGGACATACACCGGATGCTTCGGACATGCGCGGCGCGTCAGTGCCCGCGGGCTATCCACTCCTGCAGATGCGGGGCCTCGGCGCCGATCGTCGTGCTCGGGCCATGCCCGGCGTGGACCACGGTCGGCGCGGGCAGCGTCAGCAGCCGGGCCCGGATCGAGGCAATGACCTGGCCGAAGTCCGAGTAAGACCGCCCCGTTGCGCCCGGCCCGCCGGCGAACAGCGTGTCGCCGGTGAACACCACGGCCTGATCTGGGAGGTAGAAGCAGCAGGCGCCCGGCGCGTGCCCGGGGGTATGCAGCACGTGGACACCACTGCCCGCGACCTCGATCACCTGGCCGTCGCGCAGCTCACCATCCGGCCTGATGCCACGGTGCACGAGCCGCCACAGCACGAGATCGTCCGGGTGCAGCAGCACCGGCGCACCGGTCGCGTCGGCCAGTTCGAGTGCCACCCGAACGTGATCATCGTGCGCGTGTGTACACAGCACCGCGACCACCCGGCGCCCGGCCACCACCTCGAGGATCGCTCCCACGTCGTGCGGTGCGTCGATCACCACGCATTCCGCGTCGTCGCCAGCCGCCCAGACGTTGTTGTCCACGTCGAAGGTCTGCCCGTCCAGGGAGAACGTGCCCGAGGTGACCCCGTGGCTGACGCTCACCGGCATCAGAAGGTCACCACGGAGCGCAGCACGTCACCCGCTGCCATCCGCCCGAACGCCTGTTCCACCTGGTCAAGCGCGATCTCCTCGCTGACGAACGCGTCCAGGTCCAGCCGCCCCTGCTGGTACAGATCCACGAGCATCGGGAAGTCGCGGCTCGGCAGGCAGTCGCCGTACCAGCTGGACTTCAGCGCGCCGCCGCGGCCGAAGATGTCGAGCAGTGGCATCTCGATGCGCATGTCCGGCGTGGGCACCCCCACGAGCACCACCGTGCCCGCCAGGTCGCGGGCGTAGAAGGCCTGCTTCCAGGTCTCCGGCCTGCCCACGGCCTCGATGACCACGTCCGCCCCGAACCCCCCGGTAAGCTCCCTGACCGCCTCGACGACGTCGGTCTCCCGCGCGTTCACCACGTCGGTGGCGCCGAACCCCCGCGCCCACTCGAGCTTTCGCGGATCGGTGTCGACGGCGATGATCTTTGCGGCGCCCGCCAGCCTGGCCCCCGCGACGGCGCCGTCTCCGACTCCGCCGCAGCCGATGACGGCCACCGAGTCACCTCTGGTTACACCGGCGGTGTTGATCGCCGCGCCGATCCCCGCCATCACGCCGCAGCCCAGCAGGCCAACCGCGGCGGGCCGCGCGTCAGGATCGACCTTCGTGCACTGGCCAGCGTGGACGAGCGTCTTATCGGCGAATGCGCCGATGCCAAGCGCCGGTGACAGCGCCGTGCCGTCGGTGAGCGTCATCGGCCGCGCGGCGTTGTGGGTGGCGAAGCAGTACCACGGCCGCCCCCGGCGGCACGCGCGGCAGGTGCCGCACACGGCGCGCCAGTTCAGCACGACGAAGTCGCCGGGGGCCACGTCCGCGACGCCATCCCCCGTCTCCTCCACCACGCCCGCGGCCTCGTGCCCGAGCAGGAAGGGGAAATCGTCGCTGATGCCGCCCTCGCGGTAGTGGACGTCGGTATGGCACACCCCGCAGGCCTGGATCCGCACGACGGCCTCGCCCGGGCCTGGATCGGGGATGACGATCGTGGTGATCTCCACCGGTGAGCCCTTACCGGGGGCAATCACTCCGCGGACTTCTTGCGGCATCGCGCGCTCCTTGTCGTCGCAGTCCCAGGCGTCATGCCTAACGTAGCCGGGCCGGGGCGCCGAGCCGAGCACTCATTTGTGGATGCCGCTCTCGCGGATCACGTCGGCGATGGAGGTGTCCTCGACGAAACCGAGACCGGCCTCCTCGGCGATCTTCCGCGCCTCGTCGGATCGTACGCCGCGCTGCAGCCACAGCGTGCCTGCGCCGAGCGCGGCGGCGAAACGCGCGATCTCGGGCAGCTCACCGGGCGGCCGGAAGACGCAGAGGATATCCGAGCCCTCGGGCGGCTCACTCAGCGGCTGGATCACCAGGTACCCGCCGTCATTGCCGTACCGGCCGTCATCCTCGTCCGGCGGGAACACGGTGACATTCTCGCCCTCCGGTACCTCTTCGCGCGTCGCGCACACGGAGTAGGAGGCGCCCGTGCTGGCGAGGCGGTTAACCGAGTTGACCGTGAAGCCGGCCATGACCAGCGTCCGGGGCACGTCCGGGTTGGGCCAGTCGATCAGCGTCACGGTGCGTGCCAACTCGAGCGCTTGCTTGGGATCTGTCATCGTCGCCGCCAGGGAGTATCGCCGCTGAGGATCACCGGAAGGCCGGCCGAGCGACAAGCCCGGTTACCGGCTCTAGTCCGTAATCTGCCACAACCGGCATGCTGAACCCATGCGTACCCAGGCTGATGCGGAAGGCGACATGAACGGAGCGCAAGCGCTGATCGAAACCCTCACCGGCAGCGGCGTCGACGTCTGCTTCGCCAATCCAGGCACGTCGGAGATGCACTTCGTGGCGGCCCTAGACACGGTCGCGGGCATGCGCGGGGTCCTCGCGCTTTTCGAGGGCACCGTGACGGGCGCCGCCGACGGCTACGGCCGGATGGCTTCCCGGCCGGCCGCCGCGCTGTTGCACCTCGGCCCGGGGCTGGGCAACGGCCTGGCCAACCTGCACAACGCGCGGCGCGCCCGCACGCCGCTCGTGACCGTCGTCGGTGACCACGCGACCTATCACAAGCGCTACGACGCGCCGCTGGAATCCGACATCGACTCCATCGCCGCCACGGTCTCCGGCTGGGTCCGCCGCTGCGAGCGGGCCGCGGACGTCGGCGCCGCCGCGGCCGCCGCGGTCGCCGCGGCGGCCGGGCCGCCCGGCCAGGTCGCCACGCTCATCCTGCCCGCGGACACGTCGTGGTCGCAGGGCGGCGTGCCGGCCCCGCCGGTCCCAGCGGCCGCACCGGGAAGCGTGCCCGATGATCTGATCGAAACGGCTGCCGCGGCGCTGCGCTCAGGTGAGCCGTGCGTGCTGCTTCTCGGCGGGCCGGGGACCAGGCAGGCCGCACTGCTCGCGGCGAGCAGGATCACGGCCGCGACCGGCGCCAGGATGCTGTGTGAGACGTTCCCCGCGCGGCTGGAGCGAGGCGCGGGCCTGCCCGCGGTTGACCGGCTCGCCTACCTCGCGGAATCCGCCGCGGCGCAGCTCGCCGGTACAAAACACCTGATCCTGGCGGGCGCGCGCTCGCCGGTCTCGTTCTTCGCCTACCCGGGCCAGCCCAGTGACCTGGTCCCGGCGGGCTGCCGCGTGCTCCAGGTCGGCTCGCCCGCGCAGGACGTCGCGGGCGCGCTGGCGCACCTTGCCGACGTTGTAGGGAGCGCTGCCAGCGCTGCAGGCGCTCCCGCAGGCACCGAACCCGCCCGCCAGCCCGCGCGGCGGCCCGGCCTGCCCGCTGGGAAGCTCACCGGGGAGTCCGTCGCTGACGTGGTTGGCGCGCTGCTGCCCGAGGCGGCGATCGTGGTGGACGAGGCGAACACGGCAGGCTCGTGGCTGCCCGCCGCCACGGCGGGCGCGCCGCGCCACGACTGGCTGACCCTGACCGGCGGCGCCATCGGCCAGGGCCTTCCGCTCGCCGCCGGGGCGGCGGTGGCCTGCCCGGACCGGCCGGTGCTGTGCCTGGAGGCGGACGGCAGCGCGATGTACACGATCTCGGCGCTGTGGACGCATGCCCGCGAGGAACTCGACGTGACCACCGTGATCTTCAACAACCGGTCCTACGACATCCTCAACATGGAACTGCAACGGGTCGGGGCCCACGGCGGGCCGAAGGCGAAGGAGTTGCTCGACCTGTCACGGCCAGACCTGGACTTCGCCGCGCTGGCCAGCGGTATGGGGGTGCCCGCCAGCCGCGCCGCGACCTGCGAGGAGCTCGCCAAACAGCTCGAACGGGCGCTCGCCGAGCCCGGCCCGCACCTCATCGAAGCCGCGCTGCCGGCCCTGTTCTGAGTGGTGCGAAAGTCAGTTGGCGGCCGGAGCCGGTGGCGCCGCAGGCGAGGACGGCGCGGCCGACGGGCGCAGGCCCGCGAGCCTGCATTGCGTCTGGGTGAGCAGCGACACCCGGTCATGGTGGGTGAACGCGGCGCGACACATGGCCCGCGCGCCCGCGCCGCAGTCATGCACGGTCGCCCCGCCGGTGGAACTCGTCACGGACACGGTGACGCAGCCATTGCGCGAGCCGCTGTAGGCGTCGGAATTGGTCACCGCCCAGGCGCTCACGCCCGCCAGGACGACGACAAGGAGCGCACCGGCCAGTGCCATCAGTCGCTTCTGGCGGCGCGTGAGTGGGCCTGCGTGCCGCTGGGACCGGCCGTCCATGACTGCCAGGGTATAAGAGGCCGCGCCGACGGCGGTGGCCTCGCTGGCCGCCTTGTCGGCGGCTTCTGGCAGGCTCGCACCATGACCGAGATTCCAGCGGAGAACTTCTCACCGACATGGGCCGCCGATAGCCGGGTTCCCATTCCGCGCGTCGGCGGCGAGCGCGAGATCCTGATCGCCTTCCTTGACTGGCACCGCCAGACCTTCGAGCTCAAGTGCTCAGGTGTCGCGGCCGAGCGGCTTTCTGACAAGGGCATCCCGCCGTCGGGACTGAGCCTGCACGGCATCGTGCGCCATCTCGCGGCAGTGGAACGGTGGTGGTTCCGCCTGCAGTTCGCCGACGAGGACGTCCCGATGCTCTACTATTCCGACGACGATCCGAACGCCGATTTCGACTCCCTGGACGGTGACGTCGCCGAGGTATTCGCGGTGTGGCACGCGGAATGCGAACGCTCACGCGAGATCGTCTCGCGCGCGCCGTCGCTGGATCAGGCCGGCACATCAAAGCGAACCGGGGAGCCGTTCTCGCTCCGCTGGCTGCTCGCACACATGATCGCCGAATACGCCAGGCACAATGGCCACGCCGACCTGCTCCGCGAGCGGATCGACGGTGCCATCGGCCAGTAAGAGCCGGTGCGTGGGGCCGGTGGGATTCGAACCCACACTGTAACGACCCTAAATCGTTCGCCTCCTGCCGTTGGGCTACGGCCCCTGAATTGCCGCCCATTCTTACCGGGTACCCGGCACCCTTATCCCGTTCCCAGGTCCTTGCGCAAGCGCTCCACATGGCCGGTCGCTTTGACGTTGTACTGCGCCTTCTCAATTTTACCGTCGGGCCCGATCACGAAGGTCGACCGTATAACACCCAAAGTGGTCTTCCCGTACATCGTCTTCTCGCCGTAGACGCCGTATTCCTGCAGCACGTTTCGCTCAGGGTCAGAAAGCAGCGGGAAGGTGAGTCCCTCCTTGTCACGGAACTTGGCCAGCTTGGCCGGCTTGTCGGGGGATATCCCGATCACGGCGAGTCCCGCATCAGCGAAGCCGTTCAGGTTGTCACGGAAGTCGCATGCCTGCCTGGTGCAACCGGGCGTCATGGCGGCCGGATAGAAGTACACGATCACGCGCTGCCCACGGTACGACGACAGGCTCACCGGGTTGCCATCGGCGTCGGGCAGGGTGAACTCCGGTGCCGGATCGCCAGCGGCCAGGCGCTGCTGCGTCAACTCTGCTCCCTCATGTCGTCGTTTGCTCCCAACCGTACCGGGCCGCGGGCCGCCGCGGCGGTGCTTATCGCGGCGCTCAGCGCCACTTGACCTGGACGTTCTCCTGCCATGTGAAAAGCACGCTCGCGTCGCCCGCCACGTCGATACCGTCCAGTGATCCGCCGCGCCGGTTCCAGAGCAGCAGGTACAGATCGGCCGCGCCACCGCTGACCCGGCACTGCCGGCGCCCGTCCTGGCTCGGCTCGCCGGCGGACTCGGGCCCGAGGCGCGCGAGCCAGGCGGTGCGGCCGGTGCGGGGCGCATCGACGGCGTGAACCTCAAGCGTGCACGGCCGGCCCGCCGACGGTGTGCGGCGGAGCACTCGCGGCAGGAACGAGATCAGCAGTTCGTCGATCCCATCAGCCGCGAAAGCCGCGGGAACCGGCGTGATCGTCCCGTCCGCGCTTTCGGCGTCCACGCGGTGAATGGCGGTCTCGTGTGCCTGGCGGCGCGCCCAGAACGCGAGCGGGGAGGGGGCGCGCATGAACGTCCAGCACCGCACGCCAGGATCCGCGGTCCGCAGGACATCGACCAGCGCGTCATGCCCGTCGCGGAACCAGCCGACGAGCGACTCATCCGCGGGAAATGGCCCCACGGCTTCGCGCTGCTCGTCCGCGGACATCGGCTCGCCGCGCGCGATGGTGACGTTCGCCGCGGCCCACCGGTGCACCATGCCGGTGTGCCGGAGCAGGTCGCGGATGCGCCAGCCCGGACAGGGCGGCACCGGCCGGTCCAGCCCGCCGCGCGCGGCGGCGTCAGCGAGCAGTGTCCCGTTGCCGCGCAGTTCGCCGAGGTAAGCGGTGACGTCCATGACCGCTCCTTCCACCGGCACCCGCCCTACCGGCCATTGTGCACGTCAGGCCCGCCGCGTCAGCCGCCGTACAGGTAAACCCGCTTGATTCCGAACGGCTGCGCGGTGCCACACCCAGCGCACGCTGGCCGCCTCCCATGGGGCATGCTGTGCGATGTGGACCTGGTTGACCTGCTCACGACGTTCCGCTCGGAAGGCGAGCGGATCGCGTGGACCGTTGCCGGGCGTGACCTCGGGGTGCCGGTGCCGTGCTGTCCTGGCCTGGACGCCGGTGAGGTCGTCAGGCACCTCGGCAGCGTCTACCAGCGCGTGACCGGATGGATCGCGGCGCAGCGGCGGCCGGAACAGTGGCCGCACGCTCCCGCCGACGGGGTGGACGTGCGCACCTGGTATGCGGCCGGGATGCGAACCCTGTTTGACGAGCTTGGCGCGCACCAGCCGGACGAGCCGTGTGACACGTGGCTGCCCGCCGACCGGAGTTATGGGTTCTGGTGGCGGCGGATGGCGCACGAGACGACCGTGCACCGGATGGATGTGACCGAGGCGTACGGGTTGCGCTACCCGGTCGCCGAGGCCGTCGCGGCCGACGGGATCGACGAGGTGCTCACCCACTTTCTTGGCACCAGGCTCGGCACGGATGTGAGGGGCAAGGAGCAGGTCGTCGCGATTGAGGCGGGAACCCGGGTGTGGCGGGTGACCTTGCAGCCGCACGCCGTTGACGTTGCCGGTGAAATCCCGTGGGAGTGCGACGCCGCCATGTCGGGCCCGCCCGAGGACGTGTACCGCTGGCTCTGGGGCCGCGGCGGCCTGGACACGCTGCGGGTTACCGGCGACGCCACCGCCGTGACCGCACTGCGCGAGATCATGGTGCGCGCCACCCAGTAGCGCCGACGGTGCCCGCCCGCGGACCAGACCGGACCGGCCGCAGCCACGGCCCGCGGGCGGCACGGATCAGCCGCTGTGCGCCGCGAGCAGCTCCGCGGCGCCGATGAGCACTTGGCAGGCGACGAGCTGGCCCGGCGCGCCGCGCACGGGCGCGCCGTCGAAGGCGGCGGCCTCAAGCTCCGCCTTGACCCGCCCCGACAGCCGGTCGCGCGCTTGGTCGAGCACGGTCAGCGCACGGTCCACCGCCGTATAGGTGCGGTCGCCCTGGCTCGTGCTCTCGATCGCCTTGGTGGCGGCCTGGAGCGTGGCCGTGCCGAACTCGCCGACACTCGAGTTGAGCTGCTTGTAGCAAGCACCAAGCGCCGTCACCACCGGGGACCCGAGCGCGCCACCAGCGTGGCTGAGGAGCTGGGTGACCACCGCTCCATCGGCCTGATAGTCGTCCTTCAGCCCGGTCAGGTACATCAGGGTCGGCCGGATGTCCGTCTCGTCAATCCAGGTGCCTTTCGTCCCGCTCCCCGGGACGGTGACCTGGCCGCTGTCCGGGCCTGCGGAGTTCGGCCCGGCGTTGGCCGGTGTGCCATCGAGGCCGAGGTGGGCGACACCTGGCCCGGCGATGCCGACATAGTTGGTGTCGATCTCCGCCGCGTAGGCACCGTGATCCCACGCGAAGCCCGTGTTCTGTACGACGGAAGCACCGGACGGGCAGCTGTTGCCACCGGGGCAGAAGAAGTAGTCGGGCTTGCCGAACATCGCGAACGTCGGCGTTCTTGCCGGATCGGCGTTCACCATGTGAAGGATCGCTTCTTCCGTGGGGTCCGCCAGATAGTTGGTGATGGGCTCGTTGGCATTGCCCGAGTACGGATTGTTCGCGGTGAGCCCGGCCACATCATGCTCGAGCAACCGGACCTGCGGTGTGTCCGCCGCCGGGTTTCCCGTCACGTAGAACTCCGGCGCGGTGTCGCTTTCCAGGCTGAATGGCGTCGTGTCATGCTTCTGGTCGACCGGCCCACATTGGCGCCCGCCTCGTGGTCGCCCTCGTCGGAGCTGACGATGAACAGCGAGTTCGCCGGGGTGATCCCGTCCGCGGCGAGGCGGTTGAAGAACGTCGCGAACGCCTGGTCGTAGTACTGCGCCTGGGCGATGTAGCAGGCGCTCCCGCTGCCGAGCGCGGCGGGCGCGCCCTGGCAGGCGGTGACGCCAGGGATCTTCTCGTTGCCATGGATGTCGGCGATGTACCCGTAGACGACGGGCAGTCCGGTCTCGAGCATGTCGGCCGTGTAGGCCAGCGTCTGGGCGGCGTTGATCGGGCCGAAACCGGGGAAGCCGGGGTGAGCCGGGGTGAGGAATGCGCCGTTGATCTGGTTCCCGTTGAGATCGACGAGGTTGCCCGCGGCGTTGGTCACCTGGAAGCCGTTGTGGGTGAGATTCGGGGTGCCCGCCCCGAGCTGAGGCGCGATGTACCTGTGACCGAACAGCGCCTGGTAGCCCTGGTAGCCGCCGGGCTCATCGGGCAGCGCGTCGGTTACGGCCGTGGGGGTCGGGCTGGTCTGGCCGAACTTCACCCCGGTCGCGGTCGAGCAAAGCGCGCTGCCGCGGGCGCAGTGCATGCTCACGCCGACGTAATCCGCCGTCTCGGCGTCCTTGAACGAGTCCGTGTCGGCGATGAGCTGCTGGTCTTCGGGCGAGCCCGGGCCGAAGACCTTCGGGATGTCGACGGCGGTGTTCTCAAGAACCATGTTCGCCGTGGACACGTCCCCGACGTCGCAGCCCGCGCGGGTGAACGGCACCCATGGGGCCGGTGTGACCTTGTCCGGCGCGGGTGCGGGCGTTGTCGTCGCCGGCGGTGAGGCCGCGTACACCATGGACGGGTTGGTGTCGTGACCGGGGTTCGGGGTGGCGGCGGTGTCGAAGACCGGGTCGGTCCAGTACGCGAACGAACCGGCCGGATCGGTCGTGCCGTCGGTGTTGTAGGCGCGGTAGCTGTTGCTGATCGGCATTCCCTGGCGGTCCCCGTACAGGCCCGTATAGGTCGTCAGGCTGTCGTTGGCGGTATGCGCGATGAGCGGCGTGTGGTTGTTCGACGCGAGCGTGCCGTTCTCCTCAAGGAACTGCAGCAGGTGCGGCATCAGCTCAAGGTCGGAGGGGACGTTGGGGTTGTCACGGAAGAAGTGGACGTTGTCGAAGGTTAATTCGATCACGTGTTTGACGCCGTGGCCAAGGTGGCAGCCACTGGCCGCAGTTGCGGCCGTTGCCTGCCGCTGACCACTGGCGGCGTAACCGGGCGCCGTGACGGATGCGACGCTGAGCCCGCCAAGCAGCGACGCACAGCCCGCGAGCGCAAGCCCCCGCGTTCCGAGCCACCGCCCACGCTGTTTTCCACGCATTCGTGCCCTCCCATTGCCCCTAGCCCTGGCGACCGCCGGAGCGTCCGCCCGCTGACGCTAGAAGCATCTACCTAACTCCGGGCGACGGGAAGGCGGCGCCCGGACTAACTCACGGCGATGAGCATGTGCCGCCGCAGCGTTGGACGCCTGTTACCGTTGACGTGATCACATAATGCAGCCAGCCGATCACACGCCGCTGCGGCCTCAGCCCGTACGGCGCTGCGGCCGCCATTGACATCCGGCCGCTAGCCAGCCAGATTTGTCTCATTCTGTTCAGAATGAGTTCTTATGTAGTCGAAGTTGTTTGATCTTGATTGAGAGGGCATCATGGCAGAGCGGCCATCGCGGCGGCAGGTATTACGCGGCACAGGAGTGAGCCTTGGCGCGGCAGCGCTCGCGCCAGTCTTGGCGCGTACCGCCAGCGCGGCACAGCCCGCGTCACCGGCCCCGGCCGGCGCTGACGGCGGCAGGTCGGTCGACCTGGACCAGGACTGGCGGTTCGTCCTCGTCAACCCGGACGGCGTCACCGACCCGACCGGCGCGTACGCGAACGCGCCAGATCCCGGCTTCGACGACTCGGGCTGGCGGATGGTCGACGTACCCCACGACTGGAGCATCGAGCTGACGCCGGTCGATTCGTCGAGCACCAACAGTGGCACCGGCTACCTGCAGGGCGGGCTGGGCTGGTACCGCAAGACATTCACGCTGCCGCCCTCGATATCCGGCAAACGGATCTCCATCGAGTTCGACGGCGTCTATATGAACTCGTTCGTGTACCTCAACGGGCAGCTTCTCGGCAACCACCCCTACGCTTACACCGGCTTCAGCTTCGACATCACCGGCCTCGCGCACACCGACGGCGTGACGCCCAACGTGATCGCCGTCCAGGCGCAAAACCAGAATCCGAGCAGCCGCTGGTATTCGGGCAGTGGGATCTACCGCGATGTCCGCCTCGTCGTCACCGACCCTGTCCACGTCGCGCGGCTCGGCACGTTCGTCACGACGCCGGACCTGCCGACCACGATCGGGTCCGGCTACGCCAACGTCCACGTACAGACCGACATCGCCAACGACGGCGCGGCGGACGCGGCCGTTGACGTCGAGACGACGGTCAGGAACGTCGGCGGCGCGGTGGTCGCGCGCGGTACCTCCTCGGTCAGCGTCGCCGCAGGCCAGACTCAGCGTGGCAGCACCGATATGCGCGTCAGCCACCCGGCGCTCTGGTCGGTTGACAGCCCGGCTCTCTATCAGCTGCAGACCGATGTCGTGGTCGGCGGCGCCGTCGTGGACACCACCACGACCGAGTTCGGTATCCGCTACTTCGTGTTCGACCCGAACGAGGGCTTCTCCCTCAACGGCAAGCACATGAAGCTTCAGGGCGTCGACCTGCACGCCACGCAGGGCCCGCTCGGCGCGGTCGTCAATCATGACACGGCGTTGCGGCAGATGGAGATCATGAAGAGCATGGGCGTCAACGCGCTGCGCACCGCGCACAATCCGCCCGCCCAGGGGCTCGTGCAGGTGTGCGACCGGCTCGGCATCCTGCTGATGGTCGAGGCCTTCGACTGCTGGCACACCGGAAAGGTCCCCTTCGACTACCACCTCTATTTCGACGCCTGGAGCGACTCCGACATCAAGGAGATGGTCAACGAGTCGAAGAACTCCCCGGCGGTCGTGCTGTGGTCGATCGGAAACGAGACCCCCGACACCGGGTCTTCCCGCGGACCGGCGATCGCGCAGCAGTTGATCGCCGACATCAAATCCATC
>WNGQ01005374.1_pt1 | contig 13835 bp, 10 predicted proteins | sample 5407661 | NCBI WGS metagenome assembly WNGQ01 (sample SAMN13153382, study PRJNA577476) | soil metagenome | isolation source: 60 cm soil or saprolite under Garry oak tree replicate 2 | place: USA:California | collected 2016-06-15
TTGCTTCGCTGAGAAGGTGTCGCATCGCCTTTCGGTGTGGCGAAGGCATCGGGATCGAGTCAACCGAGTCGACTCTGATCCAGCGCTGTGACCGTTTATCGATTTTTCGCCAGTTTTCGACGTAAACTTTCAATTCGACCCGATGATTTGTGAACGCAAAGACTAATTTGTAGATAGGCTGTGGATTCACTGGTCTTGTTTGCAGCCGTGGCAGTATCCACATGCCGCGCCAGCGACTATCCGCTTTCTCAAGCAGAATGCTGTCGGCCCGCATGGTGAGTGCATGATTTTCTGTTAACCGTTCCATCGCAGGCCGCATTTTCTTTATTGGGAGAGTCCCGGGGTTTTTCGCACGGCAGAATTTCTTCACGGGGCAGACGCCGCATTTGGGTTGGCGCGGAACGCAGACAAGCGCGCCGAGATCGATCAGCGCAGAGTTGTAAGTTAGTGCGTTGGCTTTTGGGACGAGCATCGCTGCATTTTGCCAAAGCGTTTCCGAATTGCCGTCAGAATCGATGGGTTTGCGGAAATTAAATAGGCGTGTCAAAACGCGAGCAGTGTTCGATTCGACAATGGGGACAGATTCATTGAAGGCGAAACTGGCGACGGCGTGCGCAGTGTATTTTCCTATTCCTGGGAGTTGCCGTATCTGCTCGACTGATCGCGGGAAGCGTCCGTGGCGTCGATTTACGACAGCTCTTGCGGTGGCGTGAAGGTTCCGCGCGCGAGCGTAATAGCCGAGGCCTTGCCACGCATGGAGCACGTCGTTTTCAGAAGCGCGAGCGAGTGGGGCGAAATCGGGGAAACGGTACAGCCACTCGTTGTAATAAGGGATCACTGTTGCAACCTGAGTTTGCTGGAGCATGAACTCCGAGACGAGAATGGCGTAAGGGTCGCGCGTTCCGCGCCACGGGAGATCGCGTCCGTAGCGACGATACCAGTCGAGAAGAGAGCGGCGGAATGCGCGAACGTTTTTCAGAGACATCGAACCTCTGCAGAACGTCGAACGCCGAACGCTTAACGTCCAACATCGAATTGAGAGTTGAGAGTTGAGCGTTGAGCGTTGAGCGTTGGACATTTTCTGCCAATGAATTCGTACACTCACGCGCTCACGAAAGACCAGGCAACCGAGCTTCGCGCGCTGCTTGAAGAGCTCGGGTTCGAATTTTCGCCGAAGCAATACACGCTGTTCTTTGCGCAGAAAAACAAATTGAGCGTGGCGGTTTACGAGAAGGGGCCGAAGGTCCTCGTGCAAGGCCGCGGTGTCGAGGAGTTCGTGCAATTCGAGTTGGAGCCGAAAATTCTGGGCGAAGCGAAGCTGGGATATGAGGAAGTGCATTTGCCAGAAATGTTCGAGCCGCATTTCGGGAAGCTCCTGGACGCCGGCGTGGTGGACAGCAAGCGGATCGGCTCCGACGCAAGAATTCGCGCGCTGGCGGACACGATTCGCAAGAGCTCGTTAGGTTTGGTGGAAATAGTTCTGATCGGACCTGCGAAATACAACGAGCTCTACGACAAATTTGGCAATCTTAATCGGCTGCTGGGCTGGGGCCACGCGCGCGTGATCGAGAATTTGCTGGCAAAAAAGCCGGAATGCCCACGATCGTTGTCGGACCAATTTGCGGATGCGCACGTGATCACTGCATCCTTGCTGAAGCACGGACGCAAGATAGCCATCGAACAACGCCCCAGGGCGGAGTCGGACATTGCTGTAGCGGCAGCGTCGATCCTCGCGCGTGAAGCGTTTATCAATTGGCTGGAGCGCAAAAGCAAAGAACTTGGTTTACGATTGGAACGCGGAGTATCCCCCAGTGTAAAAGAGAACGCTCGAAAGCTGGTGGAACTAAATGGGCCGGGCGCGCTGCGCGAAGTGGCAAAGGTGCATTTTCGTACCGCGCATGAGACTGCGCCGGACTATTATCCTGCCCCGCCTCCGCGTGAGAACTGGGCAGGCACACGTGATTCATCGAAGCGTTAAGCCGAATTCGCTATTTCGAAGATGTAACACTTCGACGATCTAAATGATTTTGGGTGCCAAGCTACGGGTGTCAGGCCACCGCGCTTGGCCTTGTGCTCGAACAAGTTAGCCAGCTTTAAAAATCCGCTTTTTTATTTTTCACTAGCCACCGCCAGAGGCACATGGAACGATTAATACAGTAGATATGCCCAAGCTAACCAAGCGCGACATCGTCGTTTCCATCAGCAACCAGACCGGTATGGTGCAACATCAAGTGTTTGACGTTGTCCAGCGCACGCTGGACAAAATCACCGACAGTCTGGCCAACAATATCCCGGTCGAACTGCGCAATTTCGGCGTTTTTCAGCCGCGCCTGACAAAGCCCCGAGTTGGCCGAAACCCGAATCAGCCCGGCAGCAGTTTTGTGATTCCGCCGCGCGCGACAGTGAAGTTTAAGGCTGGCAAGATTATGCGTCAGCGGGTTGAGAAGCTTTCACGCCAGTTAAAAGAAGCCGCAGACCGCAACACCAAAGCAGAAGCCGGCGTACAAAAAGGCGCGTAGCAGAGCGTGACGCAGGCGTGTCTGCGTCCCAGGATTCACAAACAAGCTCTTCTGCTCTCACAGCTCACGAGAGCAAGCTCTGCATCGTTTTTTCCAGACGCTCAAAATTAATTGGCTTAGTGAGATGCTCGGCGAAGCCTGCCTCTCTGGCCTGGTTTACATCTTGTTCGCTACCGAAACCGCTCAGCGCGATTCCAGGCAAATCCTTCTTGAGGCGCACTTCGCGCATCAATTCATAACCGCTGCGGTCCGGCAATCCGATGTCACTGATGAGCAGATCGAAGTTTTCTGTACGGACTTTTTCGACGGCCTGTTCAGCGGAATGGGCTATGGTGATTTCGTAGCCGCGGCGCTCCAGCATTCTTTTCAGTCCGATGCAAGTGTCGTGATGGTCGTCCACCACCAGCACCCGGCGGTGACTTGAAATGGCGCGTTCCGGCTCGCGATCTGCCGGTTTATCTTGCTTCTCGCCGTCGCCGCCAATCGGAGTGACCACCGCGGTGAGCTCCACTGAAAACGTCGCGCCCTGATCTTTGCCGGGACTTTCAACATGGATTTTCCCGCCGTGTGCGTCGATCAACGACTTGGAAATGGAGAGGCCAAGTCCGAGACCTCCAAAACGGCGGGTAATCTCGACTTGTCCCTGTTCGAATGCATTAAAGATCTTATCGATCTTCTCGCGTTCGATACCAATCCCGGTGTCGATGATGCGAGCTTCAATTTTGTTGGGCGCCGGGTTAAGGGTTTCGACAATGATTCGGCCGTTTTCGGGAGTAAATTTCACGCTGTTCTTCATCAGATTCCAAAAGACCTGTTGCAGGCGCGCAGGATCGCCTTCCACATACGTGTCGGTGGCGCGAAGCCTAAATTCTACATCGAGATTCTTTGCCTCGATTTCTTTTCGGCATATCTCGTAAGCGCGCTGCAAGATTTGGTGTATTGAAATCGTTTCGAAGCTCAATTGCAACTTGCCTTTCGAAATGCGGGTAACATCGAGCAAATCGTCAATTAATCGTGCTTCCAGCTCAACATTGCGGCGGACGACCTCCAGTGCTTCTCTGACAGGCTGGGTATCCGGCGCCTCAGCTTCCAGCTCGCCTACCATCGCGATCACCGGCGCGAGAGGACTGCGCAACTCGTGCGACAAGAGCGCCAGGAATTGATCCTTGGCGGCATTTGCGGCAATCAACTCCTGACGCAATGTGACGTCGCGTGTTTTGTCTTCCACCAGATAAAGCACGCCTTGGACGGTTTCCTGTGCGCCTTGCAGCCGGAGAAGATTAATGTCCAAAAAATGCGTCATTCCGGCCCTGTCTTTCAACGGGTGCTCAGTCAGTTGAAACGGGGTTCCAAAGGTAAGCACTCTGTCAATCGCGCCCGGAGGCGCAATCTTCACATCATCGGATGGGATTTCTGAAATGTCGCGGCCGGGTGGCAGGTCCCCAAAACGTTCCGCCATGCGCGCAAAGGCATCGTTGGCGTGCAGAAAGCGGCGAGAAGCTGGATCGACGAAAGCGATCCCGCTGGGCATGTTCGCCAGGATTTTCTCGTTGAAGATGACTTCGCGCTCCAGCCGCTGCGTGGACTCTATTTGCCGTTGATAAAACCTGCTACCCAGCCACGCGAACACTGCTGTGAGAGCGATCAACCACGCCGTGAGGATGGTCATTCGTCCCAGAAGATCGTGAACTGGTTTGTAAGCGAGGCTTTTCGGCTGCTCTACTACCGCTACCCAACCAGTTGGCTCGATCGGACTGAAAGAATAGAGATTTCCATGCTCTTCGAAATGTCCGGTCTTGTTTTGGCGAATCTCGTTGATTAACAGGCCGCCTTGAGGTGTTACGCCGGGATTCGGTTTAAAATCATTCGCAAAAAGCGACGCGCCATTTTGATCGAACACCTCGAACCTGAAGCGATCCGAAAATTCAATCGTAGACAATCGCTTGCCAATTCTCTCGACCAAGACTGAGTCGCCAACATAGCCGAGAATTGCCCCGTCGGGGCCGCGGACTGCGGCCACGATATCGGTGACCAGCCGGTTGTCGGATGACCGCGGATGAACTGGCGAAATAACGGCTTCGTCGGATGCAGCCGTCTGCTCGCGCCAGTGAGTAGATCCAGAGTCTTTACCGATCATCTCTGGTGCCGTCGGGATTGATGCAATCAATGCTCCATCCGGTCCAGCAAGAAACATTCCGTCAATATTTGGGTGCGAATAGAAGGCCGAGTTAAGCCATTGCTGGGCTGCGAGTGCGGGATTCGGCGCGCTCAAGATTCCAGCGACTTCGGGAAGCGTCTGGTAATAATTGATAATAGCACTACTGCGGCTGAGGTCGTGACCAACTACATGGCCAAGCAGCTGGATCAAAGTTTGTCGGTCGCGCAAGATTCTCGTTTCCAGCGTGTCACGCAGGATTGTGTAGGAAACAATGAGCGTCAGGATCGACGGGATCCAACCGGCCAGAAGAATAGGAAAAATGATCTTGAAACGATCGAAACGGTCGTGCCGTCGTTTCGTTCTTGTATCTCCCAACTGCATGCCTGCCTTTACGAAAAAACTGAAGTATCACGGTTAACCTGCTGATCGCCTCAGGCAAGGGCGAATGTCGGCAGACGTTGAACGGTCTCCAAGCCGCCGCAAATCTTTCAACGGGCGCTGACCCGCCGGGTAACCAGAAGCATTACCAAACTGCTTGCTCCTCGAATTACGAACATCGCGATGGGAGATTGCTGTGCATCAACACAATGCGAACCGCGTTTTCACGGGCAAACATGCGATTTTTGGATTGACGCAATCGCTGGAAACGGCATGATGACGCCCTTACTGCCTGAATCACTGGCGGCTATAGCAAATTCCATGCAAGGAAGCATCGGACATATAATCTGGACGGTTTGTTACCTTGGCACGCTTATCGGCCTGTCAGCGTATGGCGTCCATCGCTATTTCATCATTTATCTGTATCTGAAGAACCGCAAGCGAGCCCCGGTGCCGAGTCGCTATTTTGAACAACTGCCGAAAGTGACGGTGCAGCTGCCGATCTTCAACGAGGTGTACGTCGCCGAGCGGTTGCTTCGTTCCGTGAGCGAACTCGCCTATCCGCGGGAGCTTCTGCAAATTCAGGTGCTGGATGATTCAACGGACGAGACGCGTGAAATCACGGCCTCGTGCGCCGAGGAATTGCGCCAACGCGGGTTTAACGTTCAACTGATTCATCGAGTTGATCGCACCGGCTTCAAGGCCGGCGCGCTCGCGACAGGCCTCGCCGCTGCCGAAGGCGAATTCCTTTGTATTCTCGATGCTGATTTTGTCCCGGAAAGGGATTTGCTAAAGCGCACAATCCATTTCTTTACTGATCCGAAGATCGGAATGATCCAGACCCGCTGGGGGCATTTGAATCGTGGGTATTCTTTGCTCACGCGAATGCAGGCGATTTTTTTGGATGGGCACCTTTTGCTTGAGCAAACCGCACGCAGCCGTAGCGGCCGGTTTTTCAATTTCAATGGGACCGCGGGTCTCTGGCGGCGTTCCTGTATCGAGCAAAGTGGAGGCTGGCAGGCTGATACGCTCTGCGAAGATCTGGATCTTAGCTATCGCGCGCAGCTCGCGGGCTGGAAATTTATTTATCTGGCCGACGTGGTCACTCCGGCCGAGCTGCCGGTGGATATGAACGGTTTCAAGTCGCAGCAGCATCGCTGGACCAAGGGGTCCATCCAAACTTGCAAAAAACTGTTGCCCAGCATCTGGCGGAGCAACCTCCCGTTTCCAATCAAGGTCGAAGCCACCGGGCATTTGATGTCCAACTTCGCGTACTTACTCCTTGCATTTCTGTGTGTGCTTTTGCATCCATCCGCCGGAGCGCCTCAGGGAGGTTGGCTGCGCACCTTCCTTGTGGACATTCCAGTTTTTCTTGCAGCATCGGTCTCGGTAGCCGTTTTCTACATTTGCGCTCAGCGCGAGTTGCATCCACGCACGTGGCTGCGGGAGATTCTTTTTCTGCCATGTCTGCTCGCCCTCGGAATTGGTCTATCGCTGAATAACGCGCGCGCGGTGCTGGAAGCGCTAATCAATCACAAATCCGATTTTACGCGGACGCCGAAGTACGGGATTGAACGGAAATCGCAAAAATGGCGCGGCTGCAAGTACCGGCCGCTGAAGTCAGCACTTCCGCTCGCTGAATTGGCCTTTGCCATTTATTTCAGCTACTTCGTGGTGTTTGCCATTGTGCACGGCCAGTTCCTTTCGGTGCCGTTCCTGCTGATGTTCCAAGGGGGTTTCCTTTACGTTTGCGTCTCTTCTTTTGGCAGTCGCTGGTCGAGAATAAATTTTGAGAGCTCACGCTCCGCTGCTGCAATTCCTGCGTGACAAATTGAAATTGTCGGCTAAAAAGGTGCGGATGCTTCGTCCCTTGGCCTTTATTTTCAGTCTGATTTCGGCTGTGTCCGCCTTAGCCGTCGCACCCGTCGATAGTACCAGTCAGCTTATCATTAGCGTGCGTGATCAAAAGCTTATGCTCGTCCAGAACGGCGGCAAAGTCGCGACTTACCCGGTCTCCACGTCGATGTTCGGTTTGGGAGATGCCAGGGGACGAATGACAACTCCTCTGGGTTACATGGCAGTTGAGAAGAAGATCGGTGACAACGTACCCGTCGGCGCGGTCTTCCACAACCGGCGGCCCACCGGCGAAATCCTGCAGCCAAACGCTCCTGGTCGCGACCCAATCACTACACGCATCATCTGGTTGCGCGGGCTTGAGGCTCAAAACTCGCGTGCATATCAACGTTGCATTTACATTCATGGGACACCGGAGGAGAAGAAGATCGGCCGGCCTGCCAGTTACGGCTGCATCCGGATGAAATCGAGCGACGTCGCAGAGCTGTACGATCGCGTCCCTTTGGGCGCTGTGGTGCAGATCATTCCTGACGGGCTTCCGAAATTGGCAAAAGCTAAACCGCTACCGGTGCAACCGAGCGTGACGCTGGTTGCTGCGACGGCACAACCTCAGAACGAAATGCAAAGTCGACTTGCGCTGGCGAAACCGGCGAAGGCACCACGCGTACTGGCCACGGATAGTGTTGTCGCGGCGACCGCACTAGCCGCACCACCTGAACATCTAATGCAGACCCAGCCACAGGCGCAGACCGCAACTCAGAATCAAGGTCAGGCTAGATCTACCGAGACTGCCGGCGCTCTGACGGTCGAAGAAATGCGAATAGGCGGAGCACTCGCTGCGGAGCGACGAAAAACAAAGCTTGCGTTGGGGAAACGCTTGTAAAGCGTCCCTGCGAGTTCAGTTCGCAACATCTTTGGCAATGGCCAACACGAAATCAGCCGCCAAGCGCGCCCGACAGAGCGTGAAACGCACACTTCGCAATCGCAGCGTTGTAACAGGTTTACGGACGATGCAGAAGGGAGCGCGTTCGGCGCAAGTGGCCGGCAAGGATCAAATTCGTCTGCTAATCTCGGCAATCGACAAGGCTGCCAAGCGCGGAATCATCCATAGAAACGCAGCAAATCGTCGCAAAGCACGGCTCAACAAAGCGCTCGCAGGGGCTGCGAAATAATCCGCTGTAGTCGCTCTGCCGTGCGCGGCGCTGACGTTTGCAAAAGGTGGCCGCGCGTTTTACAGAGCCGTGGCCAAAGTAAATGCCCTTTGCATATCGCACCGGCCGGATAGATTCTGTCGAATGATTCCCGCGCTTCTTCTCGTTCTTTCGGCCGTCGTTTATCGGGTCACGACGGGCCTCTTGATTCATTCTGGCGCGAGCTGGCTTTCAAACTTCGCTCCGCTGGCGGCAATCGCGCTTTGCAGCGCTGCGTACTTCCCCAAGAAATATAAGTTCTCGGTGCCGCTGGTGATCCTGTTTATTTCCGACGCGGTGATTAATTTTCGATACGGCGCTCCATTGTTGGATCCGCAAATTGTCGTTCGCTATGCAGCGCTCGCGCTGGTTGGATGCATCGGAGTTCTTTTGCAGAATCGAGCTTCGCTAAAGACGCTTTTGCCGGCTTCTATTGTTGGATCGGCATTGTTCTACGCAATCACGAATGCGTTTTCTTGGTTGGCCGACCCGGGATACGCCAAAAACTTCTCCGGACTCGTGCAATCGCTCACGGTGGGATTGCCTCAATACAGCGCGACACCCAGCTGGATGTTTTTCCGCAACTCACTCGTCAGCGATCTTCTGTTCACGTTGTTTTTTGTGGTGTGTATGAACGTGGGGCAAAGCAGGGAGAGATCGGGAGCTCGCGCCGCGCGGTTCCGTCCGGCCGCTGCGGGATGACCTCCATGCAGCCGGTGGGGCAGCGCGACGAAGTCGAGATGCTCTCGCTGATGCTGTTGATCCGGCGTTTTGAGGAACGCGCCAGCCAGCAGTATCAAGCGCAGAAGATTGGCGGTTTTTGTCACCTCTACATCGGCCAGGAAGCAGTCGTGGCCGGCGCCGTCGCTGCCGTGCGCGACGACGACTACATCATTACCGCTTACCGCGATCATGCCCATGCTCTTGCCCGCGGCACGAGTGCAAATGCGTGCATGGCGGAACTGTTTGGGAAAGAAACGGGCTGCTCGCGCGGGTTGGGGGGCTCGATGCATTTCTTCGACAGGCAACACCACATGTATGGTGGTCACGCTATTGTCGCTGCTCACGTTCCACTGGCGGTGGGACTAGCGTTTGCCATTAAGTACCGGGCCGAAGACCGCGTCACGCTCTGCTTCTTTGGCGACGGCGCCATCAATCAAGGCGCGTTCCATGAAGCGTTAAATCTGGCCGCGTTGTATAAATTGCCGATTGTTTTCATCTGCGAAAACAACCTGTTCGCGATGGGCACTTCGGTGAAAAGATCGACCTCACTCAAGCAAATTATCGATCGCGCCGAAGGATACGATATCCCTGGAGAGATCGTCGACGGGATGAACTTTCGCGAAGTGCGCGACAAGGTTGCCGAAGTCGTCGATTCAATCCGAAAAGAGCCGCATCCGGCATTCTTGGAAGCGCGAACCTATCGCTATCGCGGCCACTCAATGTCAGATCCGGCAAGTTACCGAACCAAGGAAGAGTTGGAGAAGTATCGTCTTGATGACCCAATCACCCGTTTGCGTGCACAGCTAACGCGCGAAGGAAAATTGACTAACGAACAATTTGATCGGCTCGACAAGCAGGCAAAGGAAACAGTCATGGCCGCGGTGAAATTTGCTGAGCAAAGTCCTGAGCCCCCGCTCGACAAGCTTTACGATTATACCTATGCAAACGGAGCTGTAGAGGCAGGCGCGGCGCCTGCGAAAATCCAACGATCTGCCGCAGACACGGCTGCCACTACAGAAGAAGGGCAATGAGAGAAATCACGTATCGCCAGGCACTTAACGAAGCCCTCGCGGAAGAACTCGATCGCGACCCCAATGTTTTCCTGATGGGGGAAGAGGTCGCGGAATATCAGGGCGCTTACAAGGTAAGTCACGGGTTGCTCGAGCGCTTCGGATCACGACGAATCATCGACACCCCAATCAGCGAGAACGGATTCGCAGGCCTGGGTGTCGGCGCCGCGATGGTTGGGTTACGGCCAATCATTGAATTCATGACGTTCAGTTTTTCGCTCGTCGCGTTTGATCAGGTGGTGAACAACGCGCCCAACATGTTCACAATGTCGGGCGGACAGTTCAATATTCCCATAACATTTCGCGGCCCGAACGGACCTGCGCATCAGCTCGGTGCCACGCATTCACACGCGACAGAGAATTTTTACGCCAGTGTGCCCGGCCTGAAAGTCTGCGCGCCGGCGACGCCGCGCGACGCAAAAGGGTTACTCAAAACTGCCGTGCGCGACAATAATCCAGTGCTCGTTCTCGAAGCGGAATTGCTCTACAGCTCGAAAGGAATGGTCGAGCCTCCGGATGAGGAGCTGCTCATTCCGCTTGGGAAAGCGGAAGTGAAACGCGAAGGCAGCGATGTCTCGATCATTTGTTATTCACAAACTGTTCCGCTGGCACTCAAAGTTGCGGCCCAACTCGAAGAGGAAGACATCTCCGCGGAGATTGTCGATCTGCGTTCGATTAAACCACTCGATGAAAAGGCGGTTTTCGATTCAGTGGCAAAGACGCATCGAGTTGTGATTGTCGAACAGGATCATCCGTTCTGTGGAGTGGGTGCGGAAGTTTGTTATCGGATCCAGAAAAACATTTTTGATGAGCTCGATGCGCCGATCATTCGAGTATCACAGGAAGATGTTCCAATGCCGTACAATGAGCGCCTCGAGCAAGCTGTGCTTCCGAACGCAGACAAACTCGTCGCAGCCGTGAAGCAGGTTTGCTACGCATGAGAAAACTGGTCACGCGTCACTTGTCACTCATCACTTCTATTTATGCCTGAAATTCAGATGCCTAAGCTGAGCGACACGATGACTGAGGGGACTCTTGTCACGTGGAAGAAAAAGAAGGGCGATAAAGTATCGGCCGGTGAAGTGCTCGCCGAAATCGAGACCGACAAGGCGACCATGGAATGGGAATCGGCCGAGGATGGGACGCTCACGGAAATTTACGTCGAAGAAGGCGGCAAAGTAAACGTTGGCGACAAGATTGCGTTCATTGGTGGCGAAGGCGAGGAAGCGCCCAAAGAAGAGGAGAAGGAAAAAGCGACCAAAGAAAAAGAGGATAAGCCAAAGGCCAAAGAAGAGGAAAAAGCAAAACCCGAACAGGAGAAAGAAAAAGAAGAAGCGAAGCCAAAAGCGGAAGCAACAAAAGAAGAGCCTAAAGAAAAGAAAGAGAAGCCAAAGGCGGAGGAAAAAGGGAAAAAGGGCGTGCCGCCAAAAACGGAAAGAGAGGAGACGCCTGTAGAGGCAGGCGTGTCGCCTGCGCAGCCAGTACGGCTGCCATCACAGCCAGAAGAAGCACGCGTAAAAGCGTCGCCCGTTGCGCGGCGAATCGCGGCTGAACTCGGCGTTGATCTTTCCAGAGTAAAAGGCACAGGGCCCAATGGTCGGATTACTGAGACTGATGTCCGTGCGGCGGCGAAATCTGTGCCCGCAACCGCCGATCACGGTCGCGCAAAGCCTGAACCTTCAATCAAAGCCGGCGAAAGCGCGCGCATTCAGCTTTCCGGGATGCGCAAAATCATTGCGCAGCGACTGGTCGAAAGCCTGGGTCCAGTTCCGCATTTCTATTTAGAAATTGACATTGACGCCGGGCCGCTCATGGAAGCGCGAGAGGAATTGAAATCAGCCGGGGAAGGTGCCGACGCGGCGAAAATTACCGTGAACGACTTTGTCTTGAAAGCGTCAGTGCAAGCTGCGATCAAGGTTCCGCGGGTAAACGCCTCTTTCGATAGCGATGCGATTGTGCAATATGCCGATGTCGATCTTGGAATTGCCGTGGCGATTGAAGACGGGCTGCTGACGCCAGTCATTCGCGGCGCGCAAAACAAATCACTTCGCGAGATCAGTGAGCTGGCGAGAGATCTGGCGCACCGCGCACGCAACAAGCGAATGAAGCCGGAGGAATTTCAGGGTGGCACGTTCACCGTCTCAAATCTCGGCGGCATGGGCATCGATAGTTTCTCCGCTGTCATAAATCCGCCGCAAGGGTTTATTCTCGCCGTTGGCAAGATCACCAAGGTTCCGGTAATCGATGATTGCGACCGAATTGTCGTCGGCCACCGCATGTCGATCACGATGAGCTGCGATCATCGCGCCATCGATGGTGCGCTTGGCGCTGAGTATCTGAAAGAACTGCGCCACCTTTTGGAAAATCCGGCGCTCCTATTGGTCTGAGAATGGAACGTTAGAGAGCAGCTCCGGCGCGCGCGGTTTCCCAAGTCATGAAATCGTCCAGCGTTTGGCGAGTTTTGTCTGTGACAAATTCGATAACGGTCGCGTCATCGATAAAGCCAAGAAATGGCGTTTTGTCCGGAATAAAATCGAATGGATCGAAAAGGTAGTTGAGAGCAGCGACAATCCATAACAGCGCATCGTCGGGAACCTGGTCGTATTCGCCACGATGGTGCGCGCGAATAAGACGCAACATGGTCTGAAGATAAGGCCAACACTCTTTAAACGGTTCTCTGGGTACGGCTGCTGCCTTTCGCGCTGCTTCATTGAAAAGCCCCTGCAGACCTCCGCTATCGTCAATGCACGATTTTGCATTGATGAGCGCTCTGGCAAACGCTTCGCTGCGAAGAGCGGGTTTGCGGTAAGGAACGTTCGTCTCGACATTTTTCGGAGCCGCGCCGGGCTTTATTTTTCTACGTGGTTCCGCTTCCGATTTTCTCATCTGCCGCAATGAAAGCATTTCGGTCGGCGCATGGGAAGACGATTCGACGCGAACGGCTAATCCGTTAGATCGATATCTAAGGCTTTGTCGCGAGAATGAGCGGTGACGGTCCGGGGGCTTCGAACTTGCGCACCCTCTTGAATCCGACGTCTTCGAGCCATCTTTTGATTTCGTTGAAGCTAAAGGTGTCGCCTTTCTCAGTATTCACCAGCATTTGCACGGCGAACATCAGCGAAGGCGGCGGCCCGGTGCGCTCGTCGTTCACCAGCCATTCCGCAATTGCGATGGTGCTGCCCGATTTAAGTGCGCGAAAGGTTTTCTCGAGCAACTTTCTGCTACGTTCCCGGCCTTCGCTGTGCAGAATGTGGCCGAGCGTGGCTATGTCGTAACCGTTCCCGAAATTCGCTTCCAACAAATCGCCTTCGACGTAGTCAAACCGATCTGCCACTCCGAACTTTTGCGCGATTCGCCTCGTCGTCGGAATCATCCCGGACCAATCGACGGCTGTCACATGCACAGCTGGTGATTTTTGCGCGAGAGCGATTCCCCAAATGCCCGAGCCAGCGGCAAGATCGAGAACGCGCATTTGGTGTTTGACCTTGGCCACTTTCAGATGATCGGCCAGCGCCTGCGCCCCGGCATAGCTCATGGGTATGATGTTTTCGACCAGATCCGTGAAAAACTTCGTGCCTTCTGTTTCTTCATTGACGGCTTTGTCTGGTCGCCCGGCGCGCACAATGTCAGTTAGTCGCAGCCATTTTGATATGTGTTGGGGCAGAATGAGATGAAAGAAGCCAGCGAGGGTGCCAGGCTTGTCGCTCAGAAGAAAGGCCGCGCTTTCGGGAGTAAGCGAATATTTTCCTTGCCGATCCTTCTTCAACAGGTCGAGGCCAACGAGCGCGTTCATGATCGTGCGCAAACCGCGCTCCGACGCGCCGGTTTCTTTTACGACTTGCTCGACTGTTTTCGCTCCGCTCTCCAGCGTATCAAAAACTTTATTGCTAACCGCTGCTCCGATGATGAGTGGAGGCGCGTAAGCGAACCCAAACTGCATCAG